>JAESGS010000327.1_pt1 | contig 48259 bp, 58 predicted proteins | sample 9269761 | NCBI WGS metagenome assembly JAESGS01 (sample SAMN15741799, study PRJNA653493) | algae metagenome | isolation source: Cyanosarcina radialis HA8281-LM2 and co-occurring heterotrophs from damp... | place: USA: Makauwahi cave, Hawaii | collected 2011-01-06 | reverse complement strand
TCTCATGCTTCATCTATAAACATCGCATCCGATCAAAGCGGATCCGATATAAAAATCAAACAGAGAGGAAATGACATGACCGAGAAGCTTCTTTTCACCGGCAAGACCCACAACACCAGCGGCCGCGACGGCGGCACCATCAGCCAAGACGGCACTTTGGAACTCAAGCTCACCCAGCCGCATCCGGCTGCGGAAAACCTGTTCGGCGCCGCCTGGTCGGCCTGTTACCTGGGCGCGATCGAGCTCGCAGCGCTGCAGCGCAAGGTGAAGCTCCCGGCCGGTCCGCAGGTCGATACCGAGATCGATCTCAACGTCAACGACGGCTCCTATTTCCTGCGTGCCCGGCTGAATGTTCGCCTGGATGGCCTAGACCGTGACGTCGCGCACGACATCATCCACGCCGCCCATGATATCTGCCCTTACTCCAAGGCAGTGCGCGGCAACATCGATGTCGAGACCAATCTCCTCTGATTTCTGCGTAAAAACCCTATTGATATCATCGGGATGTGCCTGAGCTGGTCAACAGCCGCGGCGCATCCCGATTTCGTTTCAGCAGCGCTCGTCCCTCTACGCGTGGCGCCCGGCGACGGTCGCGGAGGGATTTTCCCGACGGGACCTCACAAGAATGTAATTTGGCCGATCGTCTCCCTTGTTGGTATTTTCGCGCCTTCGCATGTACAGGGGAGCGGCCCCGACGGGCCGAAGGTCGCATGCCTTACAACCTCACGGTCAATGGAAAGAGCTATGCCGTCGATGTGGACGGCGATATCCCGCTGCTCTGGGTCCTGCGCGACACGATAGGGCTTACAGGAACCAAATTCGGCTGCGGCATCGCCATGTGCGGCGCCTGCACGGTGCATGTCGACGGGCAGGCGGCGCGCTCCTGCGTGATGCCGGTGTCCGAGGCGGCGGAGAAGCCGATCACCACGATCGAGGCGATCGCCGACACGCCCGAGGGCAAGAAGATACAGCAGGCCTGGCTCGACATCGACGTGGTGCAGTGCGGCTACTGTCAGTCCGGACAGATCATGTCGGCAACCGCGCTCATTGCCGCCAATCCGACGCCGACCGACGACGATATCGATGCCGTCATGGCCGGAAACATCTGTCGATGCGGAACCTATCCGCGCATTCGTGCAGCCATCAAGCTTGCGGCGCGGGGGTGATGCCATGTCCATCTTCGACAGAACGAACCTTTCCTTATCGCGCCGCCAGCTTCTGATCGGCGCATCGCTGACCGGCGCGGGGCTGGTGATCGGCTTCAGGCCGCAGGCGGCAGTGGCAGCGGGCGAGCCCTTTTCGCCGAACGCCTTCATCCGCATTCCCCAGGAAGGCAAGATCACCTTCGTCATGCCCTCGGTGGAAATGGGGCAGGGCGTCTATACGGCGGTCGCGATGATGCTTGCCGAAGAACTGGAGGTCGGGCTCGACCAGGTGGTGCTGGAACATGCGCCGGCCGACCCCAAGCAATATGCCAATCCGCTGCTGGGCGACCAGATCACCGGCGGCTCCTTTGCTATCCGCGGGGTCTACGAGCAGATGCGCAAGGCGGGTGCGGCGGCCCGCATCATGCTCATCGGCGCTGCGGCGCGCGACTGGGGCGTTTCGCCGGACGCCTGCAAGGCCGAGGCGGGACATGTGGTCGAGACCGCCGGCAGCCGGCGCGCTGCCTATGGCAGCCTGATTGCGGCTGCGGCCTCTGAAGTCGTGCCGCAGGAGGTGCCGCTGAAGCCGGCGTCCAGCTACCGGGTGATCGGCAAGCCGGTGCATCGGCTCGATAGCCCGGAGAAGGTGAACGGCACGGCGAAATTCGGCATCGACGCCCGTCCGGACGGCGTCTCCTATGCGGCGATCGCGATCTGTCCGCACTTCAACGGCAAGCTGCGCGCAGTCGACGAGGCCCCGGCCATGGCGGTCAAGGGCGTCAGTCAGGTGGTGCGCATCGAGGAGGCTGTCGCGGTCGTTGCCAACAATACCGGTGCTGCGCGAAAGGGGCTCGCGGCCCTTTCGATCGAATGGGATCCGGGGCCGAGCGCCTCGGTTTCGCAAGCCGAGCTCGAGCGCCTCATGGATGCGGCGATCGACGGCAAGGCCCTGCCGCATGTCAGCGAAGGCGATGTCGCCAAGGCCGAGGCCGAGCATGGGCCGGTGCACGAATTCGTCTACCGCATGCCGATCCTGACCCATTCCGCCATGGAGCCGATGAATTGCACCGTGCATGTGCGCCCCGAAGGCTGCGAAGTCTGGGTGGGAACGCAGATCATGAGCAGGGCACGGCAGGCGGCAGCCGACGTGACCGGCCTGCCGGTCGAAAAGGTGGTGGTGCACAACCACTTGCTCGGCGGCGGCTTTGGCCGCAGGCTCGATGTCGACGGAGTGATCCTCGCGACGAAGATCGCCAAGCAGGTGAAGGGCCCGGTGAAAGTGACCTGGAGCCGGGAGGAGGACATCCGTCACGACTGCTATCGTTATCTCAACTACAGCAAGGTGACGGCGACGCTCGGGGCCGACGGCATGCCGATTTCCTGGCGGCATCGCGTCATCGGCCCGTCGGTCATGGCGCGCTGGTTCCCGGGCTTCACCAAGGACGGCGTCGACCTCGACCAGATGGCAGGGGCCGAAACGCCCTATGCGATCGAAAACAGGCAGACCGATTTTGCCCGCCAAGAGGCGCCGGATGGCATGCTCACCGGCAACTGGCGCGGCGTCGGCGCCACCCGCAACATTCCCCCGGTCGAATGCGGCATCGACGAACTGGCCGAACTGGCGGGCATCGATCCGATCGAATACCGGCGGCGGCTGCTGCAGCACAAGCCGCGGCTGCTCGGCGCGCTCGACCTTGCGGCCGAGAAGGCCGGCTGGTCGACCCCGCTTGCCAAGGGCAGGGGACGAGGCATCGCGGTTGCCGAGGATTTCGGCAGCTTCGCAGCGATGGTCGCCGAAGTCAGCCTCGACGGGAACGGCAGGTTCAAGACCGAGCGTATCGTTTGCGCGGTCGATTGCGGCCAGGTGATCAACCCGGACACGGTCGAAGCGCAGATCCAGAGCGGCGTCGTCTATGGCCTGAGCGCGGCACTTTACGGGCGCATCACCGTCGAAAACGGCGCGGTGGTCGAAGGTAATTTCGACGACGCGCCTGTCCTGCGCATCCACGAGACGCCGCCGATCGAGGTGCATATCGTACCGAGCGCCGAGGCGCCCGGCGGCATCGGCGAAGTCGGCACGCCCGGCGTGGCGCCGGCGCTTCTGAACGCGATCTTCATGGCGACCGGCAAGCGGCTCAGAACCCTGCCGATCGACCAGGGCGACCTGAGGAGGGTGTGACCATGAACAGGCCAGCCCTTGCTCTCTCGCTTGCATCCGCGCTCGTGGCGGCAGGTCTCCTCGCCACTTTCGAGCCGGTCAGCGGTTTTGCCGAAACCGCCAGTGGCGGCGCCTTGAAAGGTGCAGCCGACTTTGCCTCGATCACCGATGCGCGCCAGCGCTCGAAGGCGATCTTTGCCGAGGCGAGCCGGGTGCTCACCCATCCGCGCTGTATCAACTGCCACCCGGCGACGCGCAGCCCGACGCAGGGCGAGGACATGCACCCGCATGTGCCACTGATGATCGCCGCCGACAGTTCTATGGGGCCGGCCGGCCTTGCCTGCAGCACCTGCCACGGTGCGGAGAACCGGGCGATCGTCGGCAGCCGGCTGAAGTCCATCCCCGGCAATGCCCATTGGCAGCTGGCGCCCGAAAGCATGGCCTGGCAGGGCCTCACCGTTCGCGAGATCTGCGAACAGGTGAAGGACACGGAGCGTAACGGCAACCGTACCCATGCCGATCTCATCAAGCACATGGGCGAGGATCACCTGGTCGGCTGGGCCTGGCATCCGGGCGATGGCCGCAGCGCGCCGCCCGGCTCGCAGGCCGAACTCGCCAGCCTTATTACCGCCTGGGTGGATACGGGTGCGGAATGTCCGGACTGAGCGGAAGCGTCTGTCCGGACTGAGCGGGGCGGCCTCCCGGCAGGGCCTGTATCACGGCCCTCGCAAGCGCATGCCTTATCGAGGCGACCGCGACGAGGTCCCGGAGCGGCCACGCGTCGCAGCGCCGGCGCCGACCCTCCTTGACAATGCGGCTGGACTGTTCGACCTTCGCGCCCATGACCTGCCGCCTCGCCAAACTGACGACTGCGAAAAAAGCCCCGTACCCGGGGCTGTCGGTCGTTGCGCGCAGAGCATAGCAAGCACAAGGATCAGATCGACCCCGCCGGTTCGGACGGGGTTTTCGCTTGCGCTCTCCGTCTCCGGTTTTTTCAAAGGAGATGGAATTTCATGGAAAGCACAGCTTCAACGCAATCGCCGGGCCTTGGCGGCCTCTGGCTGCCGCTGATCACGCCCTTTCGCGATGGTCAACTGGACGAGCGCTCACTCCGTCGGCTGGTCGTCCACTATGCGGCCGAGCCGATCGATGGCTTCATTCTCGGCGCGACCACGGGCGAGGGCATGGCGCTCGACGAGGCGGAGTGCGAGCGGGTGGTTGCGATCACCAATGAGACCCTGGCCGGATCCGGCCGGCGCATTCCGGTCTATTTCGGGCTTTCCGGCAGCGATACGCGGAAGACCGTGAAGGCACTGGAGCGGATGGCCGCTTGGGGCGTCGATGGCTATCTGATTGCCTGCCCCTATTACACGCGGCCGTCGCAACGGGGGCTGTTTGCGCATTTCTCGGCCCTTGCCGATGCCACGGACCGGCCGATCCTGATCTACAACATTCCCTACCGGACGGGCGTCAACCTCGGCAACGAGACGATGCTGCAACTGGCGGAACGGAGAAACATCGTCGGCGTCAAGGATTGTTGCGCGGATGCGACGCAATCCTTCGATCTCATCCGCCACAAGCCGCGCGATTTCGCCGTGCTGACCGGCGAGGACCCGCTGTTCTACACGGCGCTGACGCAAGGGGCCGAAGGCGGGATCACGGCGTCTGCCCATGTGCAGACGGCAGCCTTCGCCGATATTCGCAACAGGCTGCTTGCCGGCGACCAGGCGGGGGCGCTTTCCGCATGGCAGCGCCTTTCCGACCTGCCGCGGCTGCTCTTTGCCGAGCCGAGCCCCGGGCCGATCAAGCATTGGCTTTGGCGCGCGGGGCTGATCGACAGCCCGGAGATGCGCCTGCCGATGGTGCCGGTCAGCGACGACCTGGCGCTGAGGATCGACAGGGCGATGGCGGCGCAGGACGGCCGCCGCTGAGCCGGTGACTCAAAGCGGGGCGGTCGGTGAAAGGAAGATCGCCCTGCTTTGCGTGGTCGTTTGCATCGTATTTTAACAGTTACGTACTTTCGCCGAACGGCTTGTTTCGGCAGGATAGCGGTCCTCACGCGCGGTGTCCGACGGCCCTGTGCGGACCGTGCTGCTGGGCATTGAAATGCCGCAGTTGAGGAAAAAAACAGAGAACCATTCTTGCGAGCGATCCGTGTCCTGAACCGTCACGGGTGAGGGCGAAAGACCGGTTTGCCGGCGCGAGGACGAAGCCGGCGAGATGGATGGTGTGCCAAAAACGGGGCGCCTGTGCGGGTGCCTTTCCAAAGCTGATTGATCAGGACGCCTGGAGACGATGATGAAAACATCCGGCAGCAATCTTGAAATCACTCGACGTGACGTGATGAAGGGCGGGATCGGGGCAGCCTCGCTGGCCGCGATAGGCGCCGGTGCCGCCGTTCCGGCGGCGCTGACGGCCGCCTCGGTCGTTACCTCCGCCACGCCCGCCGCAGCACAACAGGCGCTCGGGCCGGGAGCGCCGACGCTGCCGGTGACCGGTGTCGCCATGCATCCGGGCTATGCCCGCACGATAGCGCAGATGGCCTATGTCTGGGGCTGGCCGATCGTCAACATGCTCAACCGCAAGGCCAAGATCACCCAGGCGCCCTATGCGGGCCTGCTCGGCGGCATTCTCCCGGTTGCCCCGCGCGGCCAGGTGGGCATGCTGCACGACTATATCGAGCCGTCGGAAACCTTCGTCACATGCCCCAACCAGGATGTGGTCTATGGCCTTGGCTTCTTCGAACTCGACGACGAGCCCGTCGTCGCGCAGGTGCCCGATTTCGGCGACCGTTTCTGGGTCTATGCGCTTTACGATGCGCGCACCGACCAGTTCGGCCAGCTTGGAAAGCCCTATGGCACCAAGCCCGGCTTTTACCTGCTTGTCGGGCCCGATTGGGACGGGCTGAAGCCAGCGGGCATCACCGATATCATCCGTTCGCCAACCTCGCTTGCCAACGCCATTCCGCGCATCTTTCAGGACGACACGGGCGAGGACAACAAGGATATACAACCGTTCATCAACCAGGTCGTCTTCTATCCGCTCAAGGATTTTACCGGCCAGATGAAGACGATCGAATGGGCGAAGCTCATCGATATTCCCGCCCCGCCAGTCGATGATACGGAAGCCGAGGGCGAAACGAGATGGGTGGTGCCGGAAAAATTCTTCGAGCAGTTCCCCGATGCGCTTGCCGCCGCAGATCCGCTGCCGGGGGAAGAGGCGCTTTATGCGCAGTTCCGCCTGCTGATCGACGCCACCGAAAGGGACGAAGAGCTGAAGCAGATGCTCGTCGATACGGCGATCGAGACCGAGGACAAGGTAATTGCACCCTTCTTCGACTGGCAGCGCAACGGGCTTCCGGCCGGCAACGGCTGGAACCGCTCGGTCAACAATGCGCAATGGGGCATCGACTATTTCAACCGGACGGGAACGGCCAAGTCGAACATGTTCGACAACAGGCCGTCCGAAACGCAATATTTCTACACCGATTTCGACGGCGCGGGCGACCAGCTGACCGGCGTGAAACTCTATGAGATCACCTTTGCGCCAGGTGAGGACCCGCCTGTCAACGGTTTCTGGTCGCTGACCCTCTACAACGACAAGCATCTGTTCCACCCCAATGAGTACGAGCGCTATTCGATCGGCACAAAGTCCCGGCAGCTGAAACGCAACAAGGATGGCTCGCTGACGCTTTATGTGAGCGCCGAGCGCCCCGGCGGGGAGAAGGACAGCAACTGGCTGCCGGCGCCGCACGGCATCTTCTCGCTCTATATTCGCGCCTATTGGGGCAAGGACGAGATCCTCGACGGCTCCTGGCAGCCGCCGAAAATCACGGTTGCGGCATGACCGGGGCCAAGGTGCCGGGATAAACCGGCGTCGGTTTGCCCGGCGTGCTCAACGCCAGAAGCGCTTGACGTCGATCACGTCGTCGAGCGCAGCCTGCGCCCGGTCGATGAGCTTGTCCTTGTTGGCCTGAACGACGAGCGTTCCGGCGTCCGGGTGATCCTCAAGGCCGATCTCGCCGAGCACATGCGGTGCCGAGACCAGATCGTTGAGCGTGCCGAGTTCATCCTGCAGCGCGGCCATTGCGGCCGTGAAGCGCTTGTGGCGCCTGGCGCCACGCTTGTCGTCGAACAGTGTCGCAAAGAATTCGGCGGCATAGCGCAGCTTCTTGGCGTCCTTGCGGGCCTCGTGCCGTTCCTCGTCGTCGATCTTGGCAAGCGCGCGGCCGTGCTTCTTCAGCTTCCGGCGCTCGCGGTCGAGCACCGCCTCGGCGAAATCGGTCACGGGCCGATCGTGAAGTTCGGCGGGCGGCGACGAAAGATAGGCGCCGCAGTGCAGCCACTGGTGGAGATCGAGCATGAGGGCGCGGCCGCGACCGTCATCGAGCGCCTCGAACACCTCCCGATAGCGGGCGGCGCGGGCCGTCTTCAGCCACTCGACAAGTTCCGGCCGGGATGCGCGCGCCAGGAGAACGTCGACGTCGCGGGCTTTACCGAAGACGCCCGCCAGCCACTTCAGCTCACCTTTCAGGCGCACGCTTTCGTCGTCCTGAAGCAGATCCCGGTAGAGCGAGAAGGCCGATCGCAGGCGCCGAAGGGCAACGCGAGCCTGGTGCAGGGCCTCCGGGTTTTGGCGCACGCGCAGCACGTCTTCGTTCAGACGGTGGTGGCGAAGACAGGCAAGGGCGACCGTGCGGAAGCTCTTTGCCACCCGCATCTCGCGGTCGAGTTCGACCGGCTCGGCCTTGAAGACCATCTGCTCGGCATCGATGAGACGGAAACCGCGCTCGGCCTTGGACATGACGCCGAAGCGGATGGGAACGATCGCCTCGATACGGCGGGCAAGCGTGAAGAGCGCCTCGGGCGCGCCGTCCTTGAGCTCAAGTTCGATCTCGCCGATCGTGGTCTGGCGCGTGCCCGCGATGATCAGGCCGCGGTCGAGCACGACCTCGACGTCGGCGCCATCCTGCTTCACCTTCCAGGTGGTGCGCTCGACATCGACGGCAAAATGCGGCTGCAGATCGCCCGGTGCGAGGTCGAACTGGGCGGCAAGCGGCGTCGTGTGATCGACCACCGGCTCGTCGCCGTCCAGCGGCTGCTCCCATTCCGGCCGGGCGAAAACCGAGGCGCTCGCTCCCGTCGCCTTGATCGTCTGGGTGCGGGCAGAACCGACGGTGCGGATGCGCAGCGTGAAGCCCGACTGGAACAGGTCGCGGGCGCGCGTATCGAAATAGACGGACCGCTGGCTTTCGACGCGCGCCGGCTCACCCAGAAGCCCGGATGCGGCGAAACGATCGAGATCTTCAGGGAGAAGCTCGAGCTTGATTTCGATTTCCGTGTTCAACCCCATCCTCCAACAAGTGCAAGAGACAACGCGATAATGCCATATGAGCACATTGGTTCGTGTTCTGAATGACATGGATCATATTTGCGCCGGCGCTCCCACCGGACAGGCCGGGCTCGAAGCGGAAGGCTGCGGAGGTGCAGGATTTCTATGGATTCAGGACGGAGAACCGTTCCGCACTTCTCCTGGAATTGCTCTTTGGGATGACGCAATTCCGGACGGAGAACCGTTTCGCACTTCTCCTGGAATTGCTCTTTGGGATGACGCAATTCCGGACGGAAAACCGTTTCGCACTTTTCCTGGAATTGCTTTTTGAGATGACGCAATTCCGAACGGAAAACTGTTTCACACTTTTCCTGGAATTGCTTTTTGAGATGACGCAATTCCGGACGGAAAACCGTTTCACACTTTTCCTGGAATTGCTTAAGCTCCCCACATTTCATGCCACGGAATTGATAAATGTCGCTTCGCCTTGCCACCTTCAATATCGAAAACCTTTTGAGCCGCTTCGATTTTTCCGGATTTCGCAACCAGCTGAAGCAGGACCGGGTGCTGCGGCTCTTCGACGTGAAGACGGAAGCCGAGTACCAGCGGCTGGAGGAGGCGCGCACGATTGCGCATACGGACGATACGCGGCAGATGTCGGCTCTGGCGATCGCCGATTGCGATGCGGACATCCTCTGCCTGCAGGAAGCCGACAACATGGCCTCGCTGCAGGCCTTCGAGTACAACTACCTCTTTCGCATGGTCGGCAACGGTTATCGCCAGAAGTATCTGATCGAGGGCAATGATTCGCGCGGCATCGACGTCGCCGTGCTGATGCGCGAGGAAACGCGCGACGGCCAGCCGATCGAGTGCCTCGAGGTGAAGAGCCATGCGGGGCTGACCTATGAAGACCTCGACCTCTTCAACGACAAAATAGCGCTCACCAACCGGCCGGCCGACCGGATCTTCAAGCGCGACTGCCTGGAGCTCGATCTTCGGATCGGCGGGCGGCCGCTGACGCTTTATGTGGTGCATTTCAAATCGATGGGGCCGGCGCGCGAGGGGCTCGACGGCCGGCAGGCGACGATGCCGCTGCGCGTCGCCGAAGCCTCGGCCGTGCGCCACATCATCGAAAGCCGCTTTGGCCGTGGGCATACGGCTGACAAGATGTTTGCGATCTGCGGCGACATGAACGACTACCAGGAGAAGGTGAACATCCTCGGCGACCGGCGCACCGGCTACCAGTTCGTGCCGCATGAAGAAGAGACGAGTTCGCTCGACGTCTTCACCCATGACGGGTTTGCCGAGAACCCGATGATGCGCCGTCCGGTGATGGATCGCTGGACGCTGTTCCACAGCCGCGGGCCGCAGGAGCGGCATCTCTGCCAGCTCGACTATATCTGGCTCTCGCCGGCGCTTGCCAAGCGCAACGCGCACCAGGTGCCCGAGGTCATCCGCGGCGGCCAGCCGTTCCGCACGATCTTTCCGCCTGAGCTTGAGGTGGAGCGCTATCCGCGCACCGGCTGGGACCGGCCGAAGGCATCCGACCATTGCCCCGTGGCCATCACCCTGGATGTTTGAGCATGAGCGCGCTTGAAAGCAATACGGCCGAATGGCCGGATGAAGGTGTCATCATCCCGATCGATGCGGTGGATGTCCGCGTTACCGGCGCGGCGCATCCGTTTCACCTGGAGGGGGTGGAGCGCGCGCAGGAAAACTGGCAACGGGAGATTGCCGCCAACCCGCACCTCTTCGACGGGCGGATGGTGCTGCTGAGGGCGCTTCGCATCGCGGACGGCCGGCTGCGGGGCGAGGGCCATGTGGTGCCCTATTCGACCTTTCTCTGGTGGCGGAAGACGCGGGCAAGGAGTGCCTTTCATCTCTTTGCCATGCCGGCGATCCTTTCTTCCGACGGGGCGCTGATCCTCGTGCGCATGGGCGGGCACACGGCCAATCCGGGTCGGGTCTACAGCCCATCCGGTTCGCTGGAGCCCGAGGATATCGTCGATGGCGGCTGCGACATCGACGGCAATATCCGCCGCGAGGCGATGGAAGAAACAGGCATCGACCTTTCGCTCGCGACGGTGGAGCCCGGCTATCACCTGCTGCATATGGGCCGCGCCGTGACGCTCATCCGCGTCTATCGCTATCCGGAGACGGCCGAAGTGCTGGTTGCGCGCATCGCCGCGCATATCGCGGTCGATCCGGAACCGGAGATCGACGAGGCGATCGCGGTTTTTGGCCCGGACCCCGGGGCGCACAACTATCCACCCTTCATCCCGCCGATCCTCGACTGGCTGTTTCGGCGCGAGAAACCGCTCTGATTTTGAATCAACGGGACGTCGCATCTCTCTGTATTTGCACGTTTTAGCGCGGTTTACCTGACAGCTGTTCGGTGGCAGGGGTGCGCCGGCCGCGGCGGGGCGGGCGTTTAGCCGCTTGGGCGGCAGGGTGCGCCGCTGGAGCCGGAGCTAAAGAAAACGTGATCCGCGCCGAGCTGTGTACCGGCGCTTTTAAGCCTTGCCGCCTGCGCCCCGACGCTGCAAAGTTCGCGGCATATTCGCAAGGGGACATGAATGGCGCTCAGCTACGCGATCTACGACGTCTTCACCGACAGGCAACTGGAAGGCAATCCGCTGGCCGTGGTCTTCGGTGCCGACTGGCTCGACGATGAAGCGATGCAGGCGATCGCGCAGGAATTCAACCTGTCGGAGACGGTGTTCATCCGGCGTCCCGGCGGTGCTGCGCATACGGCGAAGCTGCGGATCTTCACGCCTGCCCAGGAACTGCCCTTTGCCGGCCACCCGACGGTTGGTGCGGCAATTGCGATCGCCGAGGCGCAGCGTGGCGCGACCGAGGAAGGCTTCGACCTCGTGCAGGTGCTGGAGGAGAAGGTGGGGCCGGTGCGCTGCGCCGTGCGGATCAAGCCCGGGCAGGCGAGCTTTGCCGAGTTCGACCTGCCGCGGAAGTCCGTCAGGCTCGACGCACGCTTCGACCGGCAGGCGATCGCCGACGCGCTGAGCCTGAAGCTCTCGCAGATCGGTTTCGAGAATCACGTGCCCTCGTTCTGGAGCGCGGGCGCACCCTTCGTCATGGTGCCGGTACATGACGTTGCGGCCGCTTCGTCGATCGAGTTCGATTCGCTGCGCTGGGAGCAACTGACGCCGATGGCCGAGGGGCGGCTTGCCGCGGCTTACGTCTATTGTCGCGGCGGCGTGAACCACACGGCACGCTTTCACGCCCGCAAGTTCGGCCCTGGTGCCGGCAATCTGGAGGATCCGGCGACCGGCTCGGCCGTTGCTGCCCTTTCCGGCGCGATCCACTATTTCGACCAGTTCGTCGACGGCCATCACCCGGTGCTGGTCGAGCAGGGCGTGGAAATGGGACGGCCGTCCTTCATTCACCTGCATCTCGACATCCTGGGCGGCGAGATCAGCAACGCCCGCATCGGCGGCCATGCGGTGAAGATCGCGGCCGGCGAACTCTACGTCTGAGGCGTCGGCATACGTTTTGGAAAATTCAGCTTAATCAGCGCTTTAAGAGAAGTTTTGGTGGGTGATCACGGGCTCGAACCGTGGACCCGCTGATTAAGAGTCAGCTGCTCTACCAACTGAGCTAATCACCCATCCGCGACCGCTGCGGTGTGTCCCGCTGCTGTCGTGAGGGGGCGTATAAAGGCGTTCGGTTTGGTTGTCCAGCGCCTTTGTGAAAATCTTTTGAAAAATTTCATGGGGCCAGAGCAACCCCTGTGGAGAACTCGCGCTCCATCAACCGGGCGCGTTCCGGTCACCTCCGCGCCCACCCTGCGGGTACAGGCAACAGGAGAAACACGACGAAAGACCCGTTTGACGCGAGCCACCTGCTCGGCATACTGCAGCGAAGCGGGGCACAGGAAACGAGCGATGATGGAGGGGCATCCCCATGCGCAGCACGATCGCCACAGGAATGCTCGTCGGTATCCTTGCCGGCTTCGCCACCGAGGCGAAGGCCGAAGTGCCGTTCTTCAACGCCACCTGCCCCGGCCGTATCGAGGTCCACGCCGATCAGGGCGGTCCCGTCTTCATCAATGGCAGCCAGGCACGTCTGAAGCGGTTCAGCAGCGATTATTACGAGGCGAGCCAGGGACGAACCACGATCTCGATCAGCGTCAACCGCGATGGCTCCCCGTCGATCAGCTACACGCGCCAGGGCGCCGGCAACGGCGTCTGCCGTGTCACGTCTGCCGGCGGCAATATGCGCCCGCGACCGGAACGGCCGCCGCAATATGACGACACGCAGCAGCCCGATCGTATCGACGCCCGAATGATGCCGCGCTTCTGCCAGGGCGAAGCGTCTGCCGCCTTCGGCGTCCGTCCCAACCGGATCACCGTCAACATGGCCTTCCGAAGCGGCCGCTACTACTGGGTGCAGGGCAACTACGATGGCGGCCGCGGCGTCACTTTCTTCAACTGCCGCTTCGACCTCAGGGGCAACTTCATCGACGTGCGCTGACGACGGGGGCGATTGAAGGCGAGAGTCTGGCCGTTTCCGACCCCTCCGGCGGAAACGGTTGTGAGTTTATCATCGCGCGATGCAAATACCCTCTTGAGTGTGATGAGGTCGTGCGCTAAAGCGACGCCACGGATGGGTGATTAGCTCAGTTGGTAGAGCAGCTGACTCTTAATCAGCGGGTCCACGGTTCGAGCCCGTGATCACCCACCAAAACTTCTCCTAAAGCGCTGATTAGATTACAATTCCTATATTTACGCCGATCGTATGTGTCCGGGCTTCCGGGCAAAAGTCGCGGCCCGTTTCCGTTGCAAAATATGCCGGTTCGATGTTGCGACCCCAGTCGGGTGGCACGCATGCTGCTGACCCGTGGGACGGGCGGCGAATGAGGATCGCAAAGACAGCGCCGGACCAGCGTGATTGGCCTTCCGGCAACCAGACCATCGACGATACCATCGTGGCCGTGATCAGCGGTTCGCTAAGCACGCGCGACGGTGGGGCCGCCGTCGCTCCGTGTCTTGTCGGGCTCGTGAATCACCTGGCCGGAAAATATCGCAGGGTTCCGGCGAGCCGGGGGCCGGTTGAGCCCTTGGTGTCCATCGGATGATTGATGCCGTCGTTGACCGGCAATTCTTCAAAGTCAAAGGGGCTTACGCTCTCCAGGCAGGCTGCGTTGACGCCATAGAAATCGGGGTTGGAGCGCGGCTTGTGAAAGGTGTAGATGCCGCATTTCGAGCAAAAGAAGTGCTCTGCTGCATTTGTGTTGAACTGATACTTGGTCAGCGCCTCGCCGCCCGCAAGCACAGTCACGCCGTCTTTGGCCGCCGAGACGGCAACCGCGCCCTTCAGCTGGCAGTATGAGCAGGTGCAGCGGCGGGCCGTATGCAGACCATTCTTCAGCCGAACATTGAAGCGAACCGTTTTGCAGTGGCAGGCGCCGTTGAGGTCCTGAACGTCGAAATTCATGGAAACATCCGTTTGGTCTGAGCCGAATTGATGTCTGTTCCATAAGGGCCGGATCACCGATCCTCAAGTGCGGGCCACCGGCGTAGCGGCCGGCGCGACCACCTCTGGGCCAGTTGTGCCGCCGGCACCGTTCGGCGTCGGCCGCCCCTATGTTTTCGAGATCAGCAAGCCCCGTTCAATTGGCGACGCAATTGGGATCGTTTCCTTTGATGACCGTCACGCCCGAACCAGGGGTGGTCGCAAGGCTCGCAAAGCCCGCCGCAGCATTGCTGGTGTTGCCGTCATGCAACAGGCGCCTCTTCAATCCTGCGCCTGCAGATTGTCCTCTTGCCGACAAAGTAATCCTGTGTAATTTTCGCCAAATCGGAGCTCAAACTAGAGGAGGCATACGATGAATATCAATTTTGTTCAGATGCGCGCCTCTGGTGGAATGGTTCACCCGTCACGACGAGTGTGCCGTAATCCTGTGTATTACTTCGGCGCATAATTGCGTCCTGAGTTCCGCCTTTTCGTATCTTCCATTTTGACTTGATGTGACCGGTTTCCGGAACGTAGTTCCGTGTCCGCGCGCATCCATAATCTAGAGGACCCGACCGCTTTGCGCGGCGGGAAAAATCATGCGCGAATTGCAACTGACCACCGCTGGCGCCTTGCCGGCGATCATGGACGACCTTTTTCGAACGTTCGGTTTCCGCCGCACGGTCGGCGCTTTCCTGCTTGCTGCCTGGAGGCGTCAGCGGACGCTCAACCAGCTCAGCCACCTCTCCGACCATATGCTGCGCGATATCGGCGTGGAAACGGGAGACGGCGTGAAGAAGCCGGAGATCGCCGACATCTCGCTCTGGCAGATGCCGGTCGGCTATCCGGTGACGAGACACAACTGAGGCCCGCGTCAAGCGGGCCTCTTCTCCCGCAGCAGCCGGTGGCCGATGAACATCGGGTCAGAGCGCAATCGGCTCACTGGGGGACTGGCGCGGCGAGCTTGGCCGCGCAGTCATGCTTGATCATCGCCGCGGCAAGGTTTTCCCGCCCTTTGCCTGTCGCCTTCGCCTTTGCCGCCGCCATATCCCGGCACCAGCCTGCATCGAGAACGTCTTCGGGGATGTGCGGGATGCAGGCTGAAAGAAGCAGCAGCGAACAGAGGAAGACGACGCGCATTCGGGGCTCCATGGGTGGGTGCGGAATTGATAGCATTGGCGGGCGATAGGGGAACAGGGCAGCAATGGCTTCGCCGAAAAGGTCGAGCGGCCTTGGAATCGTCAATCGGTGCGGCCGCGTCCCCGGCGTTTCCGAGCTCGGCGGGACATCGAAGTAGAACCTTGCGGCTGCGACGTGTATGTCGCCGGCATGCAATTTGGTGCGGGCGTGGCGGATGCGATTGGCAAGGGTCAGAAGAATATTGCTCTCCACGGTCCCGCTCGGTCGGTTGGACTATCTGGTCGGCATCGTGCTGTGCGCCTTGCTCGTTGCAGCCTTGTTTCCGTTCGCGGCGGCTGACGACGTGCACTGGCCAGCGAAGTCGGCGTTGATTTTCGGCTGCGGCTATGCGGTTTTCCTGACGTTGCGACGACTGGTCGATCTCGGCGTTGCCAATTCGGGGCTCGCCTTCCTGTTTCTCTATGCATACTCGGTCGCAGCCAGCGGACTTGGCAGGGCACTTGGCACGTGGGGAGCAGTCGCGCCCGTGGCGCTGGCGTTGTTCTTGTTTCTGAGCCCGACGACGGCTCGCCGCGCGCCTGCGCAAGATCAGCCAGATTCGGTGGGCTGACTTCTGATGTTTCGCGCGATCGACCTGAAATCGGCCATCGCCTTCGGCCTGCTACCGGGCGCCTGGACGGAGTTCGACTTCGATTGCGATGAAGGACCCGAGGCGCCTTCGCCAGACGACGTGAAGTTCATGCTGGAGCTGCAGATCGGCACGAGGGAGGAAAGCTGGGCGGAAACTTTTTCCGTTCTGCTGGTCACCCCCAACAACAGGCCGGGCCGGACCCCGCACACGCGATTTCTCGCGTTGCCACGCTACAGCCACGCGGTTCTCAAGGGGCACGTGTTCAAGGCGCTCGCCGCCAGTCAGCGCGACAGTTGGGAAGAAAGCCTCTTGGAACTGCGCGAGCGGTTTTTCGGGGAGTGGGAAAGTACCTGATCTCGCCCGGACTTCCGGGTGGCCGATTGGTGAGACTGTTGCACAGGCAGGCGGATGGCCGGTTTTCCCTGACTATATCGACGAGCGCGCTTGCCCGGTTTGCTCAATTAGCTATGACGGTGACAAGGTCGGGACATCCGGCATTTGAAACCGCGGGTGGAAGTGCAGCAGCGATGACGGACACCAGGAATATTATTGACGCGCGTGCGTGCAGCGACGAGGCCCTGCAGGCGATCGGCTCCGATGTGCTGATCGTCGGATCGGGGGCTGCGGCCTGCGCCATGGCGACGCGGCTTCTGGCCGAGGGCTTGAAGGTCACGCTGCTTGAAACCGGCGACAACCTCGTCAACTCCGATAGCTCGCCCTTCTTCGAGATCGCCAACCAGGAGCCGTTCGGGCTTTCGTTCCAGATCGGCGGCGCGACCAATCTGTGGTCCGGGCGTGTCGCGCCGCTTGAAGATGTCGACCTGACGTCCGGCAACGACTGGCCGCTGGAGCGCGCTGAACTCGATGGATATTACCAGCAGGCGATCGAGCTCCTGCAGCTGAAGCCGATCGGTGCTATCGACCAGGTGCCAGCCTATGACGGCGGCTCGAGGCCTTGGCGGGAATTCGTCTCTGACCCGGCCGTCTCGGTCAAGCGGTTCCAGTGGAGCCGTCCGGCCTTCAACGGCCAGGACTATCTGAAGGCGCTTGCGGGCAAGAACCCTGATCTCACGATCGTCTATAATTGCCGCGTGCTGCAGGTGCTCCCGACCGCCGCCGGCGATCGCGTCGGCGCGGTGCGGGCGGCGATCGGCGAGGGGAGAACCGTCGAGCTTTCCGCCCCGGAATTCGTGCTTTGCGCCGGCGGGCTCGAAAATCCGCGCATCATGCTGAACAGCCGCCAAGGCGGGTTTCTGGCAAACGACAATATCGGCCGCTTCTTCTCCACTCATCCGAAGGCGAATGTCGGGCGCATTCATCTGTTCAAGACGGTGAAGACGGCAGGGCCGCTGTTCAGCGACCACAAGAGCGGCAGCAGTTCGCTGCGCTTCGGTGTCGGCGTGCGCAAGGGTCAGAAGCGAGACCAGCTGAACCATTATGTTCAGTTTTCGCCGCGGTTTGAATCGATCGGGCTCAAGCTTCTCGAACATGCGCAGCACGTGGTGGCTGCCGGCGAGGGCGGCGATCGCCCGCAATCGACCTTGCGTCGTCGCCTGACCTCTGCTCTGGCGGTTGTCGGCCAGGTCGCCTTCAACGTCATCGGCAAGATGGGGTTGCTGGGGCCGGGCGGCTCGATCCTCGTGGTCCGCGGCTTCTTCGATCAGCATCCCAATGCCGAGCACAGGGTCGAGTTGAGCGACGCGCGCGATCCCCATGGGCTGCCGAAGGGCGTCGTGCGCTGGTCGCTGACGGAAGACGACCAGGCGTCGATCCGCGAGTTTCTCGACGAGCTCTCCGGGTTGCTGCTGCGTCACAATATCGGCAAGCTGATCTCGACACTGCCGCCGGCCGGCAAGCCCTGGGACATCACCGGCATCCACTCCCATTTCATGGGCACGACGCGCATGGGCCGCTCGGCCGACATGTCTGTCATCGATCGCGATGGCCGGGTGCACGGGGTCGACAACCTCTATGCGGCGGGCGCGTCGGTCTTCACCTCCTACGGCTACGCCAATCCAGTACTGACAGTCATGGCGCTTGCAATGCTTACCGCCGATAAGATATGCCAGCGCCACAAAACAAAGGCGGGTAATCCATGACGGAAATGACTTCCCCGGAACTCAGCGGCAAGGAACAGCGGGCGAAACGCACGCGCTGGCAAAAGCTCTCGCGAAAGAACTACTTCGGGGGCAAGCTTTCGACGAAGAACCTGGTCCGGCTATGCCAGGAAAATGCTTCGAACAAGCGCACGATCATCGTTCATACCGAAGACGTTGACTATACTGAGTTTTTCCCGAACTCGTTCCTGGTCTCGAAGTCCGATCGCAAGAAGGCCGATCTCGTCGTCGACACGCATTACCACCTCGATGCGATCGAGAGCGAAAGCTACGACATCGTGCTCTGCACCGGTCTGCTCGAGCATGTTCCCGATCCGCAGCGGCTGATCGACGACATGCGCCGGATCCTGAAGCCGAACGGCAAGCTGATCATCTCCGCCTCGGCGGTGTTCTCCTTCCACGAGGGCCCCGAGAACTATTTCCACTTCACGCCCTTCTCCTTCAAGATGCTGTTCAAGGACTGGAGCGAGATCGAGGACCTGCGCGGCTCGAGCATGCCCTTCGAGACGATCGGCATTCTGATGCAGCGCATTCTCCTGCAGTGCGACGTGTTTCCGCTGGCGCGCCCGTTCATCGAACTCATGGCGCGCTCGGCCCGGTTCTTCGACGTCTTCATTACCCAGCAGTACGACACGACGTGGAAATACACCGACGATCACAAGATCGATTCGATGATGCCTTCCAATATTCAGGCCGTGGTGAGGAAATAGCGCGGGCCAGCCCGCGGCTTGGGTGACGTCCGTCGCCGCTTCGCCTTTAAAATTCCGATGAAGGATCACCCACGGGCCTCGCACGTGGGTGATTGCGTTTTTGGCGCCGGGCGCTCGCGGGCGTTTACGGGGTCGTCGTGGCCGGCTGCGTGGTTGTTGCCGGCGGTGTCGCCGACTGGTCTGTCGTTGCGGGCTGCTGGGTCGTCGCTGGCTGCTCGGTCGTTGCCGGCTGTGTCGTCGTCGTTGCCGGTGCTGTCTCGGTCGCCTGCTGGTTCGCCCCCGGTTTCAGGAACATCACCGCAAGTACAATGAGCACGACCACAACCACGATACCGATGATGGTGTTTCGATTCATCAAGGCTTCTCCTCAGGTTAAGTGCCTTGAAGCTGTAAATGGAGCGGTTGGTCGAATTATCAACGGGCCGTTTCGCGGGTCGGTTGAAAAATGCATGCCGAACGTGGCGTGAGGCGGCTGTGACCGCCCCGACGTGTGCTGCTGTCCCTGAAGTATAAACATGGGCCGGGTGGTTTTCCCCAGCGACAGCCGGCCAAGCGAAAGCGCGAACCGACAAACCCGCCTTAGCGGGTGCCTTCGTCGGCAGCCTTCGGGACCGCGGTAATGAAGCCGAGGCGCAGCAATTGCTTCGATCCGTCGAACTTCATCGAAGACTCGGAAAAGAGCTGCAGTGCGCCGGTGCTCGAAAGCGCATCCGTCATCTTCGCGTAGGCCGCCGAGCCGTCGAAATATTGCCCATCGGCCACCGCGTCGTTGATGACCTTCTGGTAGTCGGCAAAGAACTTGAAGTGCAGCAGCGTACCGAGAATAGACGAGAAGTTGCGCTGATAGGGGAGCGGCTGGTGGATGCTGGGACCGAAGCGACAGTCTTCGTCCCAATAGATCAGCGGATACTTGATCATTTCCAGGTCCGAGTCGAATTCGCGGTGGCGAGCGCCGCCCTTGATGGTGATCGCCCGCTTTGTCGTCGTCAGCGTGTAGCCGCGGCTGTCGAAATGATCGGCGACCTCCCAGGGGGCACTGGTCTGCAACTGGTCGATGTCGGCGGCCCCGAGATCGACCGGGTACATGTCCAGCATCGGTGCCGGCAAGCGCGAGATTTTCAGGCCCTCGAGCGCGTGGATGACCGACCAGAGCGTGCGGTTTTCGCAATCGTCATAGATCAGGAATTCGTCGGAATCGACGTTCACGTACCAGCGCTCGCTACCATACAGTGCGAACAGCGACTCTCTCCAGGCGCGTCCGCGCCGGGCATCCTTGTAGCGGACCGAGGATGCCCACAGGTCGACATCCGGCTGACAGAGCAGAAATTCGCGGGTGCCGTCGGTCGAGGCATCGTCGACGCAGATGAAGCGGGTGATCCCGAGCGACCGGTAATGGGCGAGGAAGCCCGGCATGAGCTTGGCGTCGTTGCGGGTCAGGAAGATCAGCGGCAGGTCATCGGGATAAAGCGAGGTCTGCCCCTGGGCGCTGACGCAGCGCAGATCGACCGCGTGGCTCATCCTGCGCTCGCGCCGCTCGACCTTGGTCGTCTCGTACCAGGTCGCGATGCGATCAAACAAGCTTCGATCCGTGATCGACTCGGCATCGGATCGATTCTTGAAGGGATAAGCGATATCGGTCATGCACATTCCGACATTTGTCATAAATAATATAAACCCGGACTAAATCAAAAGCACAGGCGTGGCAATCCATACGATCGCACGGATGTGGGGAGCGAAAATCGCTGTGTCGAGTGGCTCGCACACGTGGAGTACGCTCGGCTGCCACAGTTTCTGCGGGTATCCTTCAGTCACCAGAAGCGGCATTCAAACGGCTTGGCGCGGCTGCGCAGCCTGACGCCAAAGCGTTTTCTGCGAAACTTTTCGGCCGCTATCCTGTTTCTCCTTCATCCACGTTCGCGCGGAGGCGCCAGGAGTGGAGGAGGCAGACATGACAAACATGATGAGCAAGCTATTGATGGCGGCCCTGGTGGCCGCGGGATCGGTCACCGCAATGCCCGCGATTGCGCCGGCGCAGGGTCTAGACATCTATATCGGGCCGGACCGCGACTATGACGGCGGCGATTTCCGCCGAGAGCGGCGCTATGACGACGAAGACTATGTTCGTCCGCGCGGCTGCAGCACCGGCCAGGCGTTGCGCCGGGCCTACCGCGCCGGGCTGCGCGATCCGGAAATTGCCGCGATGAGCCGCAACCGGATCGTCGTCGAAGGCGAAACGCGGCGCGGCCAATATGCACGGATCTATCTGGCCAACCGCAGCGGCTGTCCGCGCATCGGATAACGGTGGGGCAGTCGCATGACGATCGCCTTCGTTCTCTCGCATAGCCCGGCGCCGGCAATCGTTCGGCGTCGGCGGTCGGGTTCAACGCTTTGCGGGTTTCCTTGCGGCCGGGCACGGTGATAGACCTCGCCGCATGACCGCATTTTCCGATTTCAGCGCCACCCCGCTTGCCGAGCGCGCCTGCGGCACCTGCACGCTCTGCTGCCGCTTGCCGGATATCGACGCGCTGGAGAAGCCGGCCAATGCCTGGTGTCGGCACTGCACGGGTGCGGGATGCCGGATCTATGAGGACCGGCCGCAGCTTTGCCGCGACTTTCTCTGTCTCTGGCGCACGGACGAGACTTTGGGCGAGGCGTGGGATCCGGCGGGTTCGCATATGATGATCTATCGCCAGGGACCGCAGGTCACGGTTCTCGTCGATCCGGATCATCCGGACGCCTGGAAGCGCGCGCCCTATGCGGCGGTGCTGCAGAGCTGGGCGCGCGACGGCGAGGGCGGGCAATATGTCATCGTCTTTGTCGGCGACGCAGTGTTCAAGGTCGACTGAGACCGGCTGGAATTGACCTGGCAGGCCCACAGAAAGAAAGAGCCCCGCACGAGGGCGGGGCAAGCAGGCACCCAAAATGGCTCGGGGTGCGGGGAAGCGCAGTCCAGAAAGAACGTACTGCGCGGTACGGAAGCTAACGTGCATCCGCCGGCGCGGGAAAGGCCGGATTCGCTGATTCTGGTACGGTTGCCAAAATAAAGTGGCCCGCGCACGGGCGGGCAGGCGCGCCCATGTGCTCGCTTCACTGGTCGGTTTCCAAGGCTATCGATTGACTTTGTCGGCCGGCGCTTCATTTCCGATTGGAAGGAAATGACGGAGACGATCATGTCAAAGGCGATGCTGACGTTGCTGTGCCTGGCGGTGCTTACGCTCTCGGCTTGCGCCAACACGGCGCGTGGCTTTCGGCAGGACGGGGTCGAAACCGGCCACGCGCTGGACGATGCGACCCATCGCGTGCTGAAATCGACGTCAAAGTGACGCGAGACGAGGCGCGCCGGGCTGCGGCGGCCCACCTACCGCGATGGGGCGGTGCTGGCGCGCGCGGGACTTTCAGCGCTGCTGAAGATCACCACGGCAAACAGCAGCACGCCGAGGAAGGCGACGATCGACGCGGCGGCGACGATCGGCTCGATCTCCGGCCTGCCTGTCGTCATCAGATAGAGCGAGGGCACGAGCACCGCGACGCCTGACGTGTAGACATAATACTGGATCAGCGCGAGCCGCCGCTCGGCCTTGGCCGGGTTGAGCGCGTAATAGATGCCGAAGATCGCCATCGTCACCCAGCCGAGCAGGTTCGTATGGGCGTGGGCCGGCGTTGCCGCGTGGTCCTGGCTGATCGCCATGTGCAGGCCTATGCAGAGGCCGATGATCAGGAAGATGATTGCGGTCTTGAAATAGAGTTGCGCAAGCCTTGGCATGGACTGTCTCCTCCGCGATGCCCTTGCTGTCTATTAGCATGTTCGCAAATGATTGGAGATTGCCAATATTGGGCGTGTGGGGGCGTCCGGGAAGGTCAGGCGGGCCGGGCGGTGGCGGCGGCGAGTGCGGCGCGCTTGCGCGTCGCCATGCCGTCGAAGGTGGTGAGCCCTTGGCGCTGCAGGTAGGCCGAAATCGCCGCCTCGATGCCGCGATCGTTGCCGCCTTCGGTTTCCCAGAAGGCTTCGATGGCTGCAAAGAGGGCGGATCCGTCGAGCGTGACGGTCATCGCAGGCTGGTTCCGAACTGCTGGCGGTGGTTGAGGGTGCCGTGGGCGGTTTGGCCGAAAGGCGCGCGCCGCGCGCTGAAATCGGCGCACCAACGTTCCCAGGCCTGCGACGTTCGCACGAAAACGGGCAATCTGTGCTCCTGCTCGGGGCTCTGGTCGAAACCGTTCAGCCAGGCATCGGCGACGGTCTCGGTAACGTCTTCGCCGTGAAGTGCGTCGAGATCGAAGCGGATTAGCCTCTCCACATGCTCGCCGTCATGCACATCGAGCCAGTCGGCTGCGGTTCGGTAGGTGGTGCCCGTCATGTCGGTCTCGTCAAAGAAGGTGCCGGCGCCGAGCGTCATCATGGCGAGAATGATTTCTCGGCGCTGGAGAAAGGGCGCGGCGCTCATCGCCGTTGCGGCGCCCACGGAGATCGCATCCGACATCGTTCACCTCGTCTGTTCGAGGCACGCACTGGAACACCCTTCGCGGGTTTCCTGTCGGCCCCTCCGGCTGTGTTTCTGGGTTAAATATAGGAAAAATCCTATCATTGAGTCAATAGGAAAAACACTGCCGGCAGGAAGCGCCTTGTCCAAGTTGTCGATGACGCACTGTTTGTTCTTGTTTTGTTCGAGTGATTGCGCCACTGTGGGGCCGCCATTCCAGGTGGCGGAAAAGGAGCATGGAATGATCACCTATTTCGTCGTTCAGAGCTTTACACTGGGGAGCCGCGGCGCATTTCTCGCCGACGACCCGGTGCAGGCGACCGGACCCGAGCATGCCCAGCGGCTGGCCGAAAGGCTTGCTGCGACCAAGGTCGGGGTGATCGCCTTCAGCCGCTCGGGCGACCTGGCGACGGGTGAGTTCGAGGATGCCAAGCTGCTCTTTACGATCGGCGACCTGCCCACGGAGATCGAGGAGGCGATGGCGGCGTGACCGCTATCGAGGGCAGGGGTGGCCCGTAACGGTCACATCCGTGAGTGGTCGAAGAAGTCGCTCACCGCTTCGGAGCCACTCAATGTTCATTGGTTACGAGTTGGGCGCGCGGTGGTAATATCGTCGCGCAATGTTGGGAGGGGCGTGAAATGATGTCCGTCGACAGTCGTGCAAGCGGCGAGCCGTCTACCGGTCAATATTGGTCTTCGCCCATTCCGGTCGACGAGGCCGACTTGAACCCCACTCTCCTGCGGCAGATCAATTTTTGCGACGACAGGCGCGGATTTCGGGCCTATGTCGTGCAGGTATTTGCCGATTCTGCCGGTCCTCCAGAGGCCGTGTTCGAGCTTGCGTTCAATCGCAGGAGCAAGCGCGCCTGCGCCATTTTCGAGGCGGTTGGGGCGGCTGGCCTTCGTGGCTCCGGTGATCGGGTCGTCGCTGCGGCGGATCCGATCTGGGTGGTTGCAAACAGCCCGCAGACCGCGGTTGACGCCGCGTTTCAGGCCTTGGTCGATCGGTGTTCCGACTAAGGCAACTCGCACATTTGTGCTGTCTTGCGGCGGTTATCAGTGAGAAATCAAAGACTTAAAGCGCGACGAGCGGGCCGGAAAATTGCGGCGTGCCTTAACGGGCGGCTGCTCGGCGATCCCGACCGGATTGCGGCTCAATCTCTTTGAAGCCCTGTGATTGTTTGTGGTGCGGCGCCCCGCTTACCGCGCGCTGTATTTGCCGACGACCCGGTGGCAGAAGGACCATTCGACACGGCTCTCGGTGAATTCGAGGAACGGGTTGTATTGCCTCAGCGTCCATTCGCGGTCGTTGAACGAGACGAGCCGCTTGATGATCGCCTCGGCATCGTTGGCAGGCGGCACGTGGTAGAGCACCACGTCCTTGTCGCGCGCCGGTGGCAGGTGCGGGTGGACGAGTGCCATGTCGCCCGGCTCATAGGCCGGGATCATCGAGCTGCCGGTGAGGTAGATGCCGTAGGCGCCCTTGACGCCCTCGAGCACCGAAGGGCGCTTCACATATTCGACCGCATCGAAGGTGACGATCACGTGCCCGTCGCCGCCTTGCGCGGCGGCAAAGATCGGCAGGTCGCGATGGCCGACGAGCTGTTCGCCCGGCACGATCTGTGGTGCGAAGCCAGGAGCCCGCCTGGGCGTGGCTTCGCCGGCCGCGGCAGCGCCCTTTATCAGCTCGACGATTGCGCGGGCGTCGCGCTCGCGCAGTTCTCGCGGCGTCTCCCGCTCCACGAACTGCTGGATATAGGCATGGTTCTTCCCGATCGCGATCGACAGATCCTTGTAGGTCGTCTTCTTCGCGTCGACTGCTTCCCGGATGAGGTGGCGCAATTCGTCCATGACACTGGCATCCCAGATTCCGTTTCTGTCGTCCAATAGGAATTTTCCTCTTGATGGCAATAAGAAATCCTACTATGAATAGGATGTCAACGGAAATGAGCGGCAGAAACCGCTGCAATATCCGCATGGCGCCAACGGAGCCGGTGAAGGGTCGGGTACGGATCATGGATCCGTTTCCAGCCGATGCCGATCAGGGGCGCATTCAGCATCGATCGCCGCATCTTGTGCGGTGGTCCAGGCGAGAGGCCGTCGTTTCCTCCCCGGCGACCTCTCGCTTTTCCAATCGATGCCGGCGAGCCGGCGCATGGTTGCCACGCGGGCCGATGACGGTCCGTGGTCGGCGGCGTGCGCCATGTCGGTATCGGGCGCCCGGCGCGCAGACCGTGCGCGTCGGGTGCTCCAAGGTCGCGGGCTCCGGTCGTTGAAGCGCCTTCGTAGGCAGGGGCGTGGGGCTGGGCACCGGGAAGCGCCGAGACGGGACGGCGACCAGGTACTCACCAGACGGTGGGCGACTGGCCGGTGACGGGAAGAACAATCGGAAGTGGGCGCGCGGCAGGCGCGACGAATGGCCGTGCCAATGGGCACGGTCAAAGGGGGAGGCATGGGAAACGGCATGGCTGACAGTGATTTGACAGGGAAGGCGCCGGGAAGGCGCGGGGTTTTGCCGACGCGCGAAACTCCGGGGCGGCTGGCGACCGGGGACGTCGGTTCCAAGGCCGGGCTTCGTCGTCTTAGCGGGGTGGCGGGCGCCTTCTCCCGCCAGGTGGTGCGCCCGCCTTTCCGCCGGCCAGGGAGGGCTTGAGCGCATGCGCATTACCGCCATCGTCGAAGCCCTGGTTCAATCGGGCGCGTCGCCCGAGATGATCCTTTCTGCCGTACGCGCTGCCGAAGCGGGGCACGTTTCCGAAATCGAGCGGCGCCGGGCGGGCGACCGCGAAAGGCAGCAGCGCCGCCGGGCCCGCGTGACGTCACGCGATGTCACCGTGACGGCCGACGGTGCCCTCTCTGATAAAGAAAGCTCCCCCACACCCCCTAAAGAAACTAACTCTCCCGACCCGAATCCGGGCGGGGACGCCGACCGGCCGGTCCCGGCTGCAGCCGTTCCGGATGCGGCAGGCTCGCGGCGCAACGGGAGCGGCCGGGCGATGCGGCTGCCTGAAGGTTTCGAGCCCGACTGGGGCTTTGCCGCCGGCCTCGGCTTCGGCCGGGCCGAGGCCGGTGTCGAGTTCGACAAGTTCCGCGACTATTGGCGCGCCAAATCCGGACGCGATGCGACCAAGCTCGACTGGGCCGCCACCTGGCGAAACTGGATGCGCAACGCCGGCGGCCGCGGTTTGCGCGGCGGGCAGGCCCGTCGCGGCCATCACCCCCAGGCTCCGCCACAGGAGACCGCCTTTGCCCGCCATCAGCGGGAATGCAGGCAGACAATCGAAAACCAACTGAACGGAAACGAGAACAATGACCTATTCAGAGATGATGATTTCGCCGGCGGAGGCCCGGCTTTCGACCTTGGGCCGGGAGATTACCGCGCTCACTGAGCGGCTGGCCTGCGTCAACGAGGCGGCGGTGCTGCGCAGCCTCGATGCGATGCAGACGGCCGGCATGACCATGCCCCCGACGATCGAGCCGAGGAAGATCATTGCGGTCTACCACTATGCGCTTTCGGGCGTGCCTGCCTTCGGGCTTTCGGCGACGACGCAGAAACTGATCCGCGGCGACTATGCCGCCAACCCGAACGTGCTTCTCGGCACGATACCCAAGCCGCCGGTGCTGGCAGCGCTCGCCAAGGCAGAGGCGCTGGGTCTCAGGGCGGATCTTGCCCGCAAACGCGAGATGGTTGCGGCGCTGACGCCGCGGCCGGCCGACGATCGGCGATCGCCGGCAAGCCGCAGCCGGGTGCGGGCGCTGGTCGAAAGCTTCCGTCACGCGCATGCGGCAGCCAAGGCCGGGCGGGATGCAGTTTCCTCCCAAGGGCCGGCGCAAGGCGTGAACGTTTCGACCGAAAGCGCAGCTGATAGGCGGCCGGATAACACGGCCCCGCAAAATCCGGCGGCGCAGAATGCGTTTCGCGACTGGCTCGTGTCCGGCGTCGAGCGTGCAAATCTCAATCCAGCCGTTTCGAGGGAGGCTTTCCATGCGGTCTGAAGGCAGTGAATGGACGACAGCACAGGCACCGGACCGCGCAGCGGAAGGGGTGACGGATAGGATGCCCTTCGGGGCGGAGAATTCGGACAGCGCGGCTGCAAAACCGGCGACGCTCGACGATCTCGTCGGCATCGTCGCCGTTCAGGTGCGGGCGCAGGCAAGCCGCATCCAGGAGCTGGAACTGGCGCTTGCCGACGCCGAAGCGCGCATCCTCTCGCAGGCGCGGCTGATCTGCGGCGCCACGGCGGCGGCAAACAGCGATCTGTTCAACCGCCGGCCGGTGCGGGCGATCATCGAGGAGGTGCTTGGCGCCTATCCGGGGATCAGCTTCGAGGACATCATCGGGATCGGCCGCGAGCGACGGCTGGTCGCGCCGCGGCACCGTTGCATGACCGCCGTTTATGACGAGCGCCCGGATCTATCGCTGCCGGCGCTCGGGCGGATCTTTCGGCGCGACCACACCTCGGTGCTGCACGCCGTCAACAAGCGCGAACCCGGCCATGAGCGGCGGCGCGGACGGACGCAGAAGCCGGGCCGCTTGCCCGTGAATGCCAGTGCCGACGGGATCGGCGCGCCGGCACTTTGACTTCCCGCCGAATTTCAACCCCGCCCGCGGTCGCAGACAGGTGCAGCAGGCGAGGACACATGCAGATTGCAAAAGGAGAAGAGACAATGACATCCAAGGCAGAGCGCATCCGCATCAAGCGCGCCAGCCGGGCGGGCCGGCCGCGCAAGGCCAATGTGGCGCGCTATCCGGGCGGACAGATCAAGCATGGCGAAAGCGAGCGGGAGGTCTGCTCCGTGGCGCTGGACGCGCGCCGGCGCATGCATTTTTCCGGCAGGCGCGACGCCGATGTTGCCAGCCCCTTTGCCGGCTACACGCTCGGTCGCATGTTCCTCGACGGCAAGCTGACGGCGCATGAGCGCGAGGCGGGCGACGAATACAGCCGGCAGATGGCGCGCTACTACAGCCTCACCGGCATTCCTTTCCCGAGCGTGCGGGCGCAATCGCTGTTCGACGTGAAGGGTTTTGCCGGCGAGACGAGCGCCGAGCGTGCCCGCGGCGCCCGCCAGGCGGCGAACCGGATGATGGAACTCGAAGGCGTGCTGCTGAAACTGCCGGACGGGCCGCAGGTGAAGACCACTGTCTTCAACGTCTGCATCATGGACTACGAGATGCTGCGCACCATGCCGGAACCGCAGCTTGCCTGGCTGAAGCGTGGGCTGACGGAGCTGCACTGGCAGCTGGGGCTTTCGCGGGAGAAGGAGGGGGCGTGAAAGCGAGCGGCGCGGATCGGCCGCTGCCAGCGGCGCGGTTTCGAGGCCCGGCTCGCGCTTCGCAGCGCCGCTTGCTGCGATGGCGGGTTCGAATGCCCTCGCGTCAGCGCGGGCTGCGCACCTCGACCAGCGTCGCATGTTCGGCTGAACACGCGACGCTTGAGCCCGGCTCGACAAGAGCCGGACGATCGACGGAAGCGGCCTTGGCCTCAGCCTCGCTCGCGCGATCGCCGATCTCCATGCGGGCGCCGTGAGCATCCGCGACAACCGGCCGGGGGTCTCTGCCGAAGTGATCCTCCGCTGGAGCAGACGGTGCTGAAGGGCAGGCACTGGCAAAGCCGATGACGCACGGCCTCAGCCGGCTGGCGTGCCGGCGCATCATCCGTTCGGGCCGTGTGGGAAGGGGCGCAGAGAGCGCGGCGATCGATGCTGCGGCAGGTCTACGGGCGGCTCTTCAGCGTCGCCAGAAGCTGCGGTGGGGCTCCAGCAGTTCGTCCTCGATCTCGGGGAAGGGGCCGACGACCTCGATCGGCTTCTGGCCGGAGGCAAGGACGGTGCGGGAGGAAAGGTTCATGGTCGGGTTGTCGGGGTGATCGCCGGTCTCGCCGAGCAGTTTCGCTTCCTCGTAACCGTAGACGAGCCGGCCGATGTTGGCCCAGTAGAGCGTGCCGGTGCACATGGCGCAGGGCTCGCCGGTCGAGACGAGCGTGCAGGACCACAGAAACTTTGCCGGATAAGCAGCCGCGGCGCGCCGGGCAAGTTCGGTTTCCGCGTGGCGCACGGTGTCAAGGTTGCCCTGGCGCATGAGCACGCGGTCGTTGGGGCCGACGAGCACTGCGCCGAAAGGATGGTGGCCATGCTGGGCAGCCTCGCGCGCGACCTCATCGGCGGCGCGAAGGTGGGCGAGCATCTGGTCGCGGGTCATGGTCTCGTGGGTCATGGTCGGGCGCTCCCGAAATGCCGTCGACGACAGCGGTGGAACTGGCTCCATTCGGGCGATCATAGCTTGAAAACTCAGGGATCGATATCGGGGGGGGCCCGGGCATAGTCTGCAGGCAAGGGACTTGTCTTGTTTGCCAAGACGCGGCGATCGGCAGGTTCAGTGGAACCGTCGGTTTCTTAGAGTTGGTTGACCTGGAGCGGCTTCCCTACGCCGGCGATCGCGTCACCGTGCCCTGGTGGAACAGCATCTGCCATTTCGTGCCATCCCATTTCCAGATCGAGCTTCGAAGCGCATGCCGCTCTGATCCGTCGGCTTCGATGCGCTGCGTTCGATAGGTGAGCAGCACGGCATCGGGCGAAATGGCCGTCAGCCGGTAGTCGTCGGTGCGCAGTTCGCCGTCGCCCTCGTCGTCTTCCTCAAGCAGGAGGTCGATGATCTCGGCGCGGTGATAGACGGTGCCGGAGGCGCCGAATTCGACGAAGCCTTGGGCAAGCAGGTCCTCGAGTGCTGTGCGCGAGCGGCGCACCTCGGTACGGTGGAGTGCCTCTTCGAGCGCGCGGATGTCGTCAAGGTGGGGCAAGGGGGGCATCATTGCTTGTGTGGTTCCTGGTCTTCGCCGCCTGTGAGCATTCGTCCTGCGGCGACGGCCATTAGAGCCGTTAGGATCGATATTGCGCAAGGTCGCTGGCGACGGTGAGGCTTGATCCTCGTCCCGTTACCGCGGCTTTCTCTCCGCCTGCAAGGCGAAGGGAATGCCGCGCCCGCTCGTTCCCTGCAACGGATCCGAGTTTGCCTCAGGACGCGTTCGCTATCGTCCGCTCGCGGCTGATGCGAGCGTCGAGTTCCTTCAGGCGATGCTTGATGGCGGGGTCGCCCGGAAGCAGCGAGAGGGCGATTTCGAGCAGAGCGCGGGCCGAAAGAATATCGCCGTCGACGATGTGGCGGTTGGCGCGGTGGTAGAGGAAGTTGACCCGCTCCATCGGGGCGAAGCGGTCGCCGAAGCGGGCGTTGAGCGCGTCGGCCCAGGCGGGATGCCGGGCCATGGCGGCGACGGCGATCTGGTAGGGGCGCATTGGAGCGTCGACGCGGGCGGTGCGGGCAAGCGCCCGCAGGGTGGAATGATCCTCGGTGCGGCAGGCGGCGATCAGGGAAAGCGCGCGCTCGGTTCCGGTAAAGACGCGGACGGTGCCGTGGCCGGTCATATGCACCGGCACGAGATGCGTTTCGGGCTGCAGCAAGGCGATGCGCTCGGCGTGGCGGCGATCGATCGCGTGGAAGGGATCGTAGAAGATGAAGGCGCGGCCGGCGGCCTGATCCGGCGAAATGCCCATATTGGCGTGCAGATCGGGCGAAAAATGCCGGAGGAAGCGATTGTCGTAGGGGACGGATTTCGGGTCGATCGAGACCTGCGGACAAAAGGCTATTGCCGTGGTGGCATTGAAGCGCCGGCGATAGCGAAGAGCCGCGTAACCGCCTTGGGAATGGCCGTAGAGAATGCGCTCGGGCGCGGCCTTCAGGATCGGCGCTGCGGCCTCGACCGCCTTGACCACGCTTGCTGCTGGAAACCAATTGGGACGACGACTGATGAAACCCAGCGCCGAGATGTCCGCTTTCTCGCAAAAGCGCTGGCCCCAATAGCGGCTGCCGTTTGCCTGGATCTCCATCTCGTTGAAGGTGACGAGAAGATAGGGGGAAGCGCCTTCGCGGTGAATGACCTCAAGGTTTTCGTCCGAATAGATAAGCACGGCTTCTCCGGATTATTTCAAGATTTGCATTAGTATACGTGCAGGTTCGGAGGATGTTCTCTCCCGATACTCAGAAGGTTGATAGTAATTCGAGATCATGTCGGATTTCCAGTGGCTGCGCGATAAGCTGAGCAAAGACGGCTTCAGTCTCTCGATACCGACCGGCAACCGTCTGGCAAGCAAAGGCGTTGTCCTCATCACGCAATGACCGTTGCACCAGGACATTCGCGTCAGCCGACAGCTGCCGCGGGTCGCGGCCGATGCCGCGATGGCTGGGTTGACGGCGACCGGTGCGCCGCCTGACTGCAGAAGCCTGACGGTTATGCGGGCAGGAGGTGGAGCGGGCGCAGAACGCGCACGCTTGCAGCAAGCGCGTCGCAGCTGTGAAGCACGCTTAATCCGACCATTTCCAGCTGCTCCTGGTCGAGTGGCAGCGCATCGAATGTCTGGTCGATCTCGGCGCTGTGGGTCGGATCAAGGTCGCCATGGATCCTCAAGGTCCTGAACGCCGTCTCCGGCAGGCCAGAACGATCGCGGATCTCGTCAATCACGCTGCCGGCAGGCGGAAATGCCTCAAGCACGGCAATGTATCCGAGAAGCATGAGCGGATGGTGATGGTGAAGCCAGTAATACTGGGCGCCGGCCAGCCGCGCGACTTCGACGGAAGGCGTGACCGACAGGATGCGCCCGGGATCGCAGCCGGCAGCCTCGAGGTCCTCAAGCCCCCAGGTGTCATGGTCCAGTTCTTCGCAGATGTGGTGCCGGTAGTATTCTCCCAAAGGGGCCGCCAGCCTGTCGGTTCGCTCCAGTTGATCGCATCGCGCCGCAGCGCATTGCATCAGCGGCACCGACGCCCGCATGATCTGGTGCAAAAGGACCAGGAAGGCGAGCGTCATTTCCCGTGGAGGCTCGGCCTGCCAAAGGTCTCCGAAAGCCGATCTGAGCGCCGGCATGCAGAGCTCTATTCTGCTTCTCATGGCGCCACTATTCGCTTGCTTTTCAAACATACCCATAGAGGCACCTCACCGGATACAACTAACAAATCCGGGAAATCGTAAATCATTCCAGATACCTTTCAACTTATTCACAGTTGAAGAGTGGGTAGCTCTTTAGTACTACAGGGTAGTACTAGACAGAATTAGGCTATTTGCCCTATTGTTACTGTTGGCACCCTCGGCGATGCCAAGATCACTGACAGTCATCTAGCAAATACCCAAGAATTGCTCAGAGCCTGAGGAGATCACCCATGCCGGACTTCCAGACAAATTTTCAGCGGCTGAAGCAGTCGAAAGTCATTCCCGATGTGGACGAGAAATTGATCCCGCCAGCGGTCCATGACGCGATCGCGGGCCTCGGCGACGCCGAAATGACGGTTCTCGAAAACATCAGCAAATCCACCGGGACCCACATATACCTCAACAACAATCACCAGGTCATTTGTGGACTCTGATGTCGTCGTGTCGGCCGGTTTGCTGGACCGGTGGCCGCTCTACGACCGCCAGATGGAGGGACATGGCGCCCTGGACGATGCCAGGCGCAAGCTGTTCCTCAAATCAACGCTCGAGCAGATACCGGTAACGCGCATAACGGACATCACGCCACTGGACGTGCTGGGTATTCCTGTGTTTGCAGCGGTCACCCCCCTTGCGCGCGACCTGACCACTCATCTCGGCAAAGGGGTGGACAGGGAAACGGCGCGCGTCAGCGCCCTCATGGAAGCGGTCGAGAGGGTTTGCGCGGAGGACGTCGGCGAGCGTGTATCCCGGCATGCCACCTATCGCGAACTTTTGACCACCGGCGCCTGCGCTGCCGATCCGCTCTCCTTCGATCTTCCGCCGCTCACTCGCTACCACCCGGATTGGCCGATAGAATGGGTGGAAGGCTGGGAACTCATGGCGGCCCGTCCGATCTGGGTTCCGGCCGACCTGGCGCGGTCTCCCGCAAGGGAAGGCCTCCTGGATCAGGTCGACACCAACGGCCTTGCCTCCGGGTTCACCTATGGCCGGGCACTGCGTAGCGCGATCCTGGAGGTGGTCGAACGGGATGCCGTCAGTCAGCACCACTTCTTTGAACGCTACGGACAGGCGGGGGAGGCCGGGCCTGTCGGACGCAGGATTGATCTGGATTCCTTGCCTGCGGAACAAAGGGCGCTTGCCGAGCGGGCCAGGCAGGCAAATCTCGAACTTATCCTGGACGATCTGACTGGTGACCTTGAGATACCGGTGATCGCATGCACGCTGACAGACCCGTCCTTCTGTGGTGCTGCGGGGCCGATGCCGCTGGTCGTGGCGGGGTGGGGCGCCGACCTTCTGGCCAGCGCTGCCGTCACACATGCGATCCTCGAGGCATTCCAATCGCGGCTCGGGGTCATCCACGGTGCCCGTGACTCCTATAACCAGGTACCCTTTTCGCGGCGGGCCAGCCTCTCTGCGACCGCGGCTCCCGCGGCCGAACACGACTTCTCCACCCTTCCCAATGCGGACCTGCCGGACCTCGGGGCGCAGATACAACATGTGCTGGAACGGCTGACGTCCGCCGGGATTACCCAGGTCATCGTCATTGACATGAGCCGAAAGTCGCTGAGCCTGCCCGTCGTGAGGGTGCGCATACCCGGTCTATCACTCTACACGGTCGACCCCCGTCGGGCCGGCTGGCGAAGCGCAAGGCACCTGTTGTGATGGGCACGATGCGGATGCCGCCGGTCGTCTTCCTGGGGCCGAGCGCGCCGGCTTCGGACATCCTGTCCATTTTGCCAGATGCGATCATCAGGCCTCCGGCAAGGCGGGGGGACCTTTATGCGTGTCGCATCCTGAAGCACGAGGTTTTTCTGGTGCTCGACGGCGCATTTGCCAATGTACTTTCCATTTCGCCACGGGAAGTCGTCGACATTGTCGAAGACGGGGCGGTCGTGGTCGGTGCCTCCAGCATGGGCGCGCTTCGGGCGGCGGATTGCGCGCCGGCAGGCGTGCGCGGCGCGGGGATCATATTCCGGCTGTTCAGGGAGCGGGTCATTTCCGCGGAGGACGAGGTGGCCGTTCTCTTTCGCGAGGACAGGGCCTTTCCGGCGCTGACGGAACCCTTGATCAACATGCGGATCGCCTTGCGGCGGGCGACCCGGATCGGTCTCGTGGGAAAGGCCGAAGCCGAGGACGTTATCTCGGCAGCGCAATCGCTTCATTTTTCCCAGAGGACCTGGTCCGCCGCCTATCGGAAAGCCAGGCGCCACCTCTCAGCCGAACTGCTCGGCTTTTTCAAGGCCATAGACACAAAGCGCAGCGACGCCGTTCAGGCGGCGGGTATGGTCTTGAAACTATTGGGGGTTGATCGCAGCCCGGCCCGCGCATCCAGATCGCTTGAGCTCTTTGGTCTCCTGGGAGACGGCAGGGGACGGGCCCCCGATGCGCTGAGTGGCGCGGACCGGCAACAGATTGAGGCCAAGTTCATCGAGTGGCTTTGCTGTTCCGGCAGGGGTCATTTGCGTCTCGGCGATGAAATTGACTGGCTCAGCGGCGAATTGTCGGTGCCGGCCGCATCGGTTTGGAATATCCTTGATGGCTCGGGTGAGCTTGAGGCCGAGCTGATGAGGTTCAACGTCTTTTGCAGGGCTGTCGCCGAGGCCCGGCGATGCGGACTTCGGCCCGAAACCGAGGACGTCCGGCTAGCGGAACGTCAGCTGGCCGACGCCCATGGTGCCCGTTCGTGGGATGAGCTCCTCATAGGCAAAGGACGTGGCTCGTCCTACTCCCAACGCCTCAGCATCCATTGCACTCAACTTGCTCTGACCAAGTACCTTCGACGAACATCCTTGTTCGCCGGGGCTGCGTCAACGAAGCCGAGAGAGGTTTTGTTATGGCACCCGCACTAGAAAGCCAGATTCAATCGCCGGGCAACAGCGTTTGCATGCTCTTTACTGACATCGAGGGTTCGACAAACCTCGTGGATTCCTATCCCGACGTCTACGACGAGATGCTCCTTCGCCACAACGAGTTGCTGCGCAACGCCATCCACTCCTATGGTGGCGAGGAGGTCAACGTTACCGGCGACTCCGTCTTCGCGCTCTTTCCCGGCTCCGTCCAAGGGGTTCAGGCAGCGATTGACGCCCAATTTGCCCTGACGAAGGAAGAATGGGCGCAAGGATGCAAGCCGCTGGTGCGGATGGGCCTGCATTGCGGAACCGTGAGAAGACACGACGCCACCGTCACCGGGATCGAGGTGCATCGTGCGGCGCGTATCGCGTCGGTGGCCCATGGGGGCCAGATCGTCATTTCGAACGTTGTCCGCGATGAGCTCACGGAAGGCCTTATCGGCGCGACCGTGGAAGTCCGCGATCTCGGATTCCACCGCCTCAAGGATCTTCGCTATCCGGAAGCGCTGTTCGATCTGGTGGTCCCGGGGCTGCGAAGCGAATTTGCACCGATCTCATCGATCGGCGCCAACCGCACCAACCTTTCGTCCGATCTGCCGGTGCTCTACGGCCGGCGCGCGGAACTCGCCCGGCTCAACCAGATGCTGACGGACAAGCAGCACCGGATCGTGACGCTGACGGGCGTCGGCGGCGTGGGCAAGACGAGTCTTGCGATCTGTGCCGGACGATCGGCGCTCCCCTTGTACCCACGCGGGGTGTTTTTCGTACAGCTGAGAGAAATTGACGATCCGGACCTCATCGGTTCGGAAATCTGCAAGGCGATCGGCCTGCACGAAGCGGCCGGCGTCTCCGCCATAGAGACGGTTTGCAATTCGCTTGGAAGTGCGGAGGTGCTGTTGATCTTCGACACCTTCGAGCATCTGGTCGAAGCGGGTTCGGTCGTCAATGCCCTCATCAAGGGCTGTCCGGGGATGACCGTGCTGAGCACCAGCCGTGAACCGCTCAAATTGCGTTCCGAGATGGAATTCGCCGTTCCTCCGCTGAGCGTGCCGGATGAGGGAGAAAGTGATGATCAGGTCCTGGCAAACCCATCCGTGCAGCTTTTTGAGAGGCTTGCACGCCGCGAACAGCCGGACTTCGCCGCCGCCGGTGAAACACTGAGGGCGGTCGCGAGGATCTGCCGGAGACTCGACGGGCTGCCGTTGGCGCTTGAACTGGCCGCCTCGCATGTCGGGCTCCTCAGCGTCGCGGAGCTGGAAGACCGGCTTCAAAGCAGCATTCAGGACCTTCGAAGCAAGGCGCGGGATATCGACCCGCGCCACCGCACCCTTCGGCTGATGATCGGCTGGAGCGACAATCTGCTGACGGAAGGCCAGCGCCGCGCCTTCTATGCATCTGCCGTCTTTAACGGCGGGTTCGGCCTTCGTGCGGTTGCTTCCCTGTTTGAAGGGGAGGTCGATGTCGTCGACCATGTCGAGGCGCTTCTGGACAAGAGCCTGTTGTTCAGGACAACGGCTCTCGGCCATCCGCGGCTCAACATGCTGGACACGGTTCGCGAATATGCGCTCGACAAATTGCGGCGGTCGGACGCATTCGCAACCGTGCGTGAACGGCATGCGGACCACTTCACCGAGCTTGTGGTCTCGGCTGCGCCCAAGGTGATGACGTTCGACCAGCGCGATTGCGTCGAGCACCTGATGCATGAAGCCGGCAACATCAGGGTGGCGCTCGAATGGCGGCTGGGGCAGCCGAGCGCCCATCAATCGGCCACGCTGATCGAGGCACTGACCTGGCTCTGGATATCGAGAGGCCAGTTCTCCGAGGCGAGAACCTGGTCGGAAAAGGCCCTGCAACACGGCCGGACCACAGGCGAAGCCGAGCCGCTGGCGCGAATCCTGAGCTCGGCCGCCTTCATCCGGTACATGTCCGGCGATCCCGAGACCGCCCGTGACTACGGCGTCGAAAGCCACGCTCTGTTTTGCGCGCTGGACAACAAGGCCGGCATCGCCAGTGCCGGGATCATCGCCGGAATTGGCAAGGCCACGACCGGTGACCCCGAGGCAGGCGGCGCCTTGATCGTGCAGGCATTCGAACTGGCGAAGCAGATCGGCGACGATCATACAACCGTGGTTGCCCTGATTGCGATTGGGGAAGGAACGCGCTCCGAAGGGGACGAGGCAGGTGCCGAAGAATTCTATCTCGATGCCCTGAAGCTGCTGGACAAGCTGGGTGACACCTATTGGCACGGCCATCTGCTGCAGAACCTTGCCCATTTCAGGCTGCACAGCAATGACTGGCAAAAGGCCGCATCGCTCGCCGGCCAGGCGCTCGCCATTGGCGAGCGATATGATTACCCGATGGTCGTGAACCTTGCCGTGGCCGCGATCAGCGGCGTGCTTGCCGCGAAGGAGGATTGGGAGGGTGCCGCAGAAATCATCGGGGCGGTGAATGACCGTCTCACGCGGCTCGGGGTGCGGTTCGAGCCGACAGACGATGCCGATCTGCAAAGGATCATATCCACGGTTCGCGAGGCATCCGGCCCCGAGCGATTTGCCCGCGCAAGCGAGCGGGGTGCAGGCCGCCAATGGGAGGATATCCTGTCGACGTGCCGCGCTGCCGTTGCCGCCTAGTGGCGAACGACGGACCTGATGGCGGAGACTGCCAAGCGGAGCGCGGGGCGCCTTGCCGGGCGGCAGTCAAACCCTGCCCAAGAACGCCAGCACCCTCTGCGTGAGCAGCGCCGTTGCCGCTGCATCGTAGGAGGGCAACGAGCTGTCGGCGAAGTAGTGCTGGTCGCCGGGGTAGAGGAACAGTTCGGCATCGTCGGACTTCTCGACGATCTCGCGGGCGGCGTCGATATCGCCTTCGCCGACAAAGATCGGGTCGTTGTCCATGCCGTGGATTTGAACGGGTACGCCGGCCGGCCAGGGGCCGAAGGACCACTGGCCGCTGATCGGGATGCAGGAGTAAAAGAGCAGGGCGCCGCGGGCGCCGGGGCGGGTCTGGGCGAGTTTCTGCGCCGGCAGGACGCCGAAGGAGAAGCCGGCATAGACGAGGCTTTCGGCGAGGCGCACGCCGCGCTCGCGCATCTCTTCAAAGCCGACCGCCTCGATATGGGCAACTCCCTCCTCGATGCTCGCAAAAGTGCGCCCTTCGAAGAGATCGGGCAGGTGGACGACGTGTCCCGCCGCGCGCAGGTCGTCGGCTAAAGCGTGCATGCCGGGTGTCAGCCCCTGGGCATGGTGGAATACGAGGACCTCGGCCATCGGCAGCTTCTCCTTCAAACCAGTGTTCGCGCATCAATTGTATTTCGTTCGGTCGAATTCAAGCCGTAGGCTGCGGCTAAGGAAAATATTCCTCCGACGTCGATGCCGCGTGTCTCGACCTTTTCTTGCCATCTTCGCTCGCTTGGTTGCGCACGATGCACCACGATTCTGGAGGGAAAAGGATCATGACAGGTAAGTTGCGCATTGCCGTGCTGTTCGGTGGCCGGTCCGCGGAGCATGAGGTTTCGCTGATGTCGGCGCGCAACGCCGTCGCGGCGCTCGATCCGACGCGCTACGAGATCGTGCCGATCGGGATCGCCAGAGACGGCCGCTGGATGCTGGTCGATCTCGAAGACGGGGAACTGCCGAAGGCGATCCCGGCGTCGGGAACGCAGGTGGCGCTAATCCCCGGCGGACGGGGGCGGGCGGTCACCATCGCGGCCGACGGCCGCCAAGGGCTGCTGCCGGCGATCGACCTGATCTTTCCGGTTCTGCATGGTCCCTTCGGCGAAGACGGGACCGTGCAGGGCTATGCCGAAACTGCCGATGTCGCCTATGTCGGCTGCGGCGTCGCGGCTTCGGCGGTCGCCATGGACAAGGCGCTCGCCAAGCGGCTGCTGCTCGCCGAAGGCATTGCCGTTGCGCGGGCGATCGGCCTTCATGCGGGCGACGCCTATTCCAGCGAGACCATCCTGGAAAGCCTGGGACTGCCGGTTTTCGTCAAGCCGGCGCGGCAGGGATCTTCCGTCGGCGTCAGCCGCGTCGACAGTCTGGATGCGCTTCAGGCGGCGCTTGCCGAGGCGTTCCGGCATGACGACAAGGTGCTGATCGAGGAATTCGTCCAGGCCCGCGAGATCGAGTGCTCGGTGCTGGAGGATGCGAAGGGACAACTCACCATCTCGCGACCGGGCGAAATCATTCCGGCTGCGAGCCACGGCTTTTACAGCTACGACGCCAAATATGTCGATGCTGGCGGCGCGGTCGTGGAGGCGCCCGCCAAGCTCTCCGGGGAGGTGATCGCCGAGGCCAAGGACATGGCCGCGCGGGCATTCCGGGCGCTTGACTGCGCGGGGATGGCGCGGGTGGACTTCTTCCTGCGCGCCGATGGAAGCCTCATGATCAACGAGATCAACACCATTCCCGGCTTCACCAATATCAGCATGTACGCCAAGGCGCTGGCAGCCGACGGCATCGCCTACGGCCAGGTGGTGGAGACACTGATCGCCCATGCGCTGAAGCTGCGCGGCAAGGCGGGCGCGCACCTGAGGGGATGACATTGGCAATCTGGGTATGGCAGGCCATCCGGGGATGGCTGGCTTGCCCCGGGGGCAGTGCCACCCTGGGATATTGCGATGCTACCTATGAGTTGCGGTCCATATTAGGATTGCCGCATTCATTGTGGGTTCACGTCGCCCCGGCCAAAACTCGCACCTGTTACAAACGGACAGGTGATGAAATGAAGAAGATTGGCATCGTCGTGCTTGCGGCGATAACGGCTCTTTCGGGCATCACGCCGGCAAACGCCTTGCCGGCTGTTGCCATCGAGCGGGTGCAGAAGAGCGACGTTCAACTGGTGCAGCACCGGGAATGGAACGGCGGTCACCATCGCCGGCGTCCGCCGGGCTGGCACGGCGGCTATCGCCCGCGCCCCGGCTGGGACGGCGGTTACCGCCCGCGGCCGGGCTGGCATGGCGGCTATCGTCCGCGTCCGGGTTGGGACGGCGGCCACCGCTATGGCTACTATAACGGCCACCGCGGCTATCGCTACGAGCGCTACGGCTATCGCCGCCACAATGACGGCTGGTGGTATCCGCTGGCGGCCTTCGGCACCGGCGTGATCATCGGCGGCGCGATTGCCGCTCCGCCAGCGCGCCGCTACGAGACCGGCGTCAACCCGCGCCATGCCGACTGGTGCTATTCGCGCTATCGCTCCTACCGCGCCTGGGACAATTCGTTCCAGCCCTATGGTGGCCCGCGCCAGCAGTGCTATTCGCCCTACTTCTGAGGCGAGCGTGTTTTAACGGAGGCCCGCCGGTCGCAGACCTGCGGGCCTCTTTTTGTTTTCTGGCGTTCACATGCGCGGAGGGAACGCGGCCCGGCATGGGTGGGAACGCAGCCTCTATCGACTGCTACGCGGCATCTCCTCGTCGAAGCGGGTTTTTTCGCGCCCCGGATCATCCTCGAGGATTTCCTCTTCGCGGTCGTCAGGCAGTGCATCGTCGGGATCGACATTGGCTTCATCGCGGCTCGGAACGGGCGGCACGCGACCCTGGTCGACCGGCGTCGGGTCGTCTCCCGCGGGAAGCTGGTCGATGGGGAGCGGCGGGATCTTACCGATCGGCATTGCGCCAGACGGGGGCAGGTCTTCCGATATCTCTTGGTCACGGGATTTCGGGTTTGCCTTGTTCATCGTCGCATCTCCTTGCTGGCGTTTTGCCAGGAATAAGCCGAGGTGAGCGGAAAAGGTTCCGGTCTGGGCGTTCAAGATCTCAAGATTGACGGTGGTTCAATGAGGGTGCTTGGCCGTGCGGATTGGGGGACATCGCATCCGGCTCTGCCGTTTTCCAAGCCTTGGTCTGCGATGCATCGGCATCCCACGCGCTATGGAACCAGACATCCTGTCGATGATATCGGGGCGAACTCTGCCGCATCCATTCTAGCTGGAATTGTAAACACCGGTCGCTCGTTTGCAGAGGAGGCGTCTGCTAGGAATCGCTCGTTGCAGCAACCCCGCGAAGAGGCAGACAAGCGGAGCGATCGCAGACCGGCGAGGTCGAAAAAGCCCGGTCTTCTATAACTTCAACGTCTTCTAGAACTTCAGCCGGGCGTCGTCATGTTCGGGAGGGCGGTGCGCGTCCTTGCGACGGAACCCGTAGGCGAGCGCGAGCCCCAGGATTGCTGAGCCGACGACGATGGCGGCGAGTGCGAAGAAATTCTCCATGGCATTTTCCTCCCAAGGGGAAGCTTAACACAGAATGCGCGCAAACAAATGGCGCGGCAGCGATAATGCGCCTCATGGTTACTCAACGCACGTCGGCCCAAGATGTTCAATCCGATTGGCTTCGGTGCGCGGTGCGTTCGGCCGAGGCTTTGCACGGGAGCCACACTGCGGGGCAGGCGGCCTGAGCCGACGCCGAGCCCCGCCAGTTTCGCCATTCACGAAGCATCAGCCATCTCAATAACCGCCAGCACCTCCGCCGCCCTGGCTCATGCCTTGGACGCCTTGCATGCCCTGGTAACTGGGGTTCGGAGCAGGGCTGCCGGTGCGGCTCGCCTGGTCGGTGGTGCAGCCGGTAAAAGCAAGAAGCGCCGCGCAAAGGGCGGCGATCAGGTATTGTCGTGTCATGGGAACCTCCCGTGGTCGTGGGAGCGGCATCAACCGCTTCCGCATCGAAACGGATCAACCATGCCGCCGCCGGCCCCGGATCCGTTGAGGAAGGAGACATGGCGCCAGCGGCCGTGTATGGCGCCCGCAATTGTACCACCGATCGCGCACTTGGGCTGGCCAGAGGCGGGGCGGGCGCGACGGGGGTGAAGGAAAAAACGAACAAAACGGAAACAAATTTTGGCAATGAGGCTTGCCAAGCGACCGGAAGCGGGCTAAGGATATTACAGGCTGGCCGTTTCGTCATTGAAGCGGCCTTTTTGATTCCGGCGGATTGGCGCGGCCTTGCCTGCGCGCTGATGCCGATATCCAAAAAACTCAAATCCGCGCCGGCTGCGACTGCGGCCGTTGAGACGCGGGTGACGACGGTCGCTACGGCGTCACGGCGCTTCGCGATTTTTCGCATCCGCACTTAGGCTTTACGTCTTCGACGCCCGCATGCTGCTGTCGCAAAATCGCTGCACGTTCTCGTGCGAAAGCCTTAAAGGCCTGTCGCGGGGAAAGGGCTCACGCGACAGGTTTTAAGTTCTTGTTTTTATGCATGTCGTTGCCGAAAAATCGCTGCACGCTTTTACGCGAAAAGCCTTAGGCTTCCTGCTTGGCGATCTTGCCGGTGACGGAGGCGCCGGCCTCATGTCGGGGGCGGGGCTGCCCGATGCTGCGCAGCCAACGCGAGGCTTCCTTTGGATCGCGCTCGACGCCAAGGCCTCTCTGATAGATGGTAACGAGGCGGGCCTGGGCAGCCGGATGACCCTGGCGGGCGGCCTGGCGGTTCCAATGAAGCGAGGCGGCATAGTGTTCCGCACCGCCATCGTTGAAATAGATTTCGGCAAGCTTCGCCTGGGCGTCGACATTTCCTGACGTCGCCAGTTCAAGCAACCTGGGCGAGATATTCGTTGCGGACGGCCGCGGGGTGAAAATGGTCTTCAACTTGCTGAACGTGTTGCGGATCATCTGGCACCTGTTGCATTCATTGCATGGTTCCCGCGGCTGGACTGCTAGACTGGAAAACTACTTAAAATCTTGAGCTAATTTGACTTTTCCCTGGCCACTGCCGGTGGAGCAGGAGCGCTTGCGGTGCACTGCGCCGTAAGCACCCGATGCGGGGCAACCCGGTGGGCGGTATTGATGACCGATTGCAACCTGAAGTCAAGGTTGCAAGCGTGACATCCGGCGTGACACCCGCATTTTTCTGTGATCGGCTGTCACGCTTGCTGTGTGCCAGGCGCGGGCGCCGAGACCGAAGTGCCGCTCGGCGGTCGCGGACGAACAGCGCCCTTGCCGCCCGCTAATCCCGCCTAATCTGACGCTCGAGCCGCTCTATGAGCGCCAATTTTTGTTCGTAGGTCAACTTGTCCAGGACCGACCGGTAATAGGGATCGACGATGTCCAGTTTTTCCGGATCGCCTCGGGCATTGAGATAGGAGAGCGACGCCCAATAGGCCGCTTCCGGCAGATCGGCCTTCACGACGATACCGAGTTCATAGGCTACGGCGACCATCAATTGTGCGCCGCGGTGATTTTGACGCGCAGCACTATACCACCAGCGAAACGCTTTTTCGGGGTCGCGCTCCACGCCGAGCCCCTCGTGATAGATCATTGCCAGCCGGCCTTGGGCGCCGATGTGTCCCGCCTGGGCCGCAAGCCCGTTCCAATGGAAACTGGCCGCATAATTTTCCTCGCGGTCGTCAAAGAAATGTTCGCCGAGTGCGGCCTGGGCATCGACATCGCCCGCTTCGGCTAGCTTGAATAGCCGCGGCGACACGATGGTGTCTCCCGCAGGCATTGGCGTTCCCAGCTTCGGCGCCTTCGCAGATGTCGTCTCGCCGACTTCGGCTAAGGGCGGAGCCGGCCTTGCGAACATGCCAAGCAGTTTCGTCCATAAACGCCGGATCACCTGCGATCGCCTCCCAATCGCGCCGCTACCGGTCGGAATTGATGGCAGAATGCAACTTTTGGTCAAGCGGCGGCCGGTCCAACGTGCGCAGGAGGAGCAATCGCCTCGTGCCCTGGAGCAAATCCCATGACAGTGAAACCCGCCAAGGACCCGAAGACCGGGCGCTTTCTGCCACGCTCTGGAGGGGGTGGGGCAGTTCCCCGGGTGCGCACGCGCAAGGCGGTGCGCACCAAGCTCGGCGAGCTCTTTCTTGAAGACATGCTTTCGGCCTGGGAGAGCCGAGGGGCGGCTGCGATCCACGCGCTGATCGAGAAGAACCCGAACGACTTCCTGAAGACGATCGCGGCGCTGATGCCGAAGGACGTGACCATCAATGCCAACCAGATCGGCGAGATGACGGATGAGCAACTTCTCGAAAGGATCCGCAAGCTCGACCAGACCATCAGGCCTTTCCTCGCTGCTTCGGGAGCGGATGGAGCTGACGATGGAGATCGGGCGGCGGCAGAACACGAATAGGCTGCGCTACTACCAGCCCTACACGAAGCAAACGGCATTTCACGCGGCAGGTGCAACCTTTCGCGAGCGGCTTTTCATGGCCGGCAACCAGCTCGGCAAGACGCTGGCGGGGGCTGCGGAATCGGCGATGCACCTGACCGGAGACTATCCCCATTGGTGGGCGGGCCGACGGTTCGACCGGCCGATCACGATGATCGGCGGCTCGGAATCGCACGAGCTGACACGCGATGGCGTGCAGCGGCTGCTCGTCGGCCCGCCAATGAGCGAGGAGGACTGGGGCACCGGCTATCTGCCGAAATCGGCGCTTGTCGGCTGGACACGACGCTCCAGTGCCTCGGGTGCGCTCGACAGTGTGACGGTGCGGCACACAAGCGGCGGCACCTCGACGCTGCTTTTGAAAGCCTACGAGCAGGGCCGGGCGAAGTGGCAGGCCAACACGGTCGACTATGTCTGGTTCGACGAGGAGCCGCCGGAAGACGTCTATTTCGAGGGCATCACCCGCACCAATGCGACGGGCGGTTCGGTCGCCGTGACCTTTACGCCGCTGAAAGGCATGAGCTCGGTCGTCAGCCGCTATCTCTTGGAACCTTCCGAGGACCGGACCGTGGTGACGATGACGATCGACGATGCCGAACATTATACGCCGGAGGAGCGCGCGAAGATCGTCGCGAGCTATCCGGCGCACGAGAAGGAAGCGCGTACCAAGGGCGTGCCGACGCTGGGGTCCGGCCGGATCTTCCCGGTGACGGAGGAACAGATCCGCGTCGAGCCGTTCGAAATCCCCAGGCACTGGGTGCAGATCGGCGGGCTCGATTTCGGCTGGGACCACCCCTTTGCCGCAGCGCTCTGCGCCTGGGACCGGGATGCCGATGTCTTCTACGTGACCCGCTGCTACCGCGAGCGCGAGGCGACGCCGATCATCCACGCGGCGAGCCTGAAGCCCTGGGGGCCCTGGCTGCCCTGGGCCTGGCCGCATGACGGCCTGCAGCACGACAAGGGCTCGGGCGAGCAGTTGGCCGCGCAGTATCGCGGGCACGGGCTCGCCATGCTGCCTGAACGCGCGACCTTCGACGACGGCACCAACGGCGTCGAGGCGGGGATCTCCGACATGCTGCAGCGCATGCAGACCGGTCGCTTCAAGGTGTTTTCGACCGCCGGCGACTGGTTGGAGGAATTCAGGCTCTACCACCGCAAGGACGGCCGGATCGTCAAGGAACGCGACGACGTGATTTCGGCCAGCCGCTACGCGCTGATGATGAAACGCTTTGCCCGGGTGAAGGCGGACAGCGCCGCCTGGGCTTTTATCGATCGGAAGGTTCTCTGATCGGCCCACCGCAGACCCCGTTCCAAGACAACGGCCCACTCCGGCGCGCCGGAGGCCTCGTTACCTGTCGCCCCTGAGCTCGGCTCGGGCGGACAGACCCGCTGCACTTCAGTTTTCAACGGTAGGAGAAATCAATGGTTATCCGCTGCAACATCACGGATTATCTCGGCGCGTCCTACGACACCGACTACTGCAGTCGTCCTGATGACACCGTCGGCGTCAATCCCCTGAAATGAGTGCCGTCGTCATCCGCATCCTGCTGCGCTACGGCGCGGGGCTGCTCGTCGCCAAGGGACTGTTGGCACCGGACGCAGGTCTGGTGCTTGCCGATGATCCGGACGTGCAGATGCTGATGGAGGTGGGCATCGGGCTTTGTGCGGGCATTCTCTCGGAGTGCTGGTACGTGCTGGCGCGACGCCTTGGCTGGGCGAAGTGATGTTTGCCTGGCTGAAGCTCCTCATCTCGGGTCTCATCCTCGCGGGTCTCGTCTGGCTCATTCATGAGATCCGCGCGGACGGGGCTCGATCCTACGCCAATGCCATCGAAAGGCAGAACAATGACGCTCAGAGCCGCGCTCGTGAGAAGCGCCTTGATTACGATTCCTGCCTTGATGCTGGCGGGGTGTGGGACTTCGCGTCCGAGCAGTGTTCCCGGGCTGCGCAGCGTGGTCGGAACTGATCTTGTCGGCGCGCGCGGAGCATCGCCGGCGGATCAGCGCCGGATCGACCGCACGGTCGTCGGCCTTTGTGCCGCGGATATCTGGACGAAGGCCGAATGCGCGAAGCACGGGGGAGATGGTCATGTCCCCGGCTGAAATCGATATGGTAGTTCATCGCCAGTTGGGAGAACTGGTCGCCGGCATGCGCGGCCTGCAGGAGTCCATTCATCGGATCGAGGATGGCGCGAGGCGAGCGGAGGACAAGTCTGCCGCCGGTCAGGCCAGCGTTCACCGGCGTATGGATCAGCTTGCCGAGAGGGTCAACGAACTGGAAGCGTCGGCTTCCGCTATCGGCGCCGAAATCTCCGATATGAAGCCGGTGACCGATGACGTCAGGCGATGGAAGCTCATGGGCATCGGTGCCCTTGGGGTGACGGGAATTGCTGCGATGGCCCTCGGCGTCGGCTTTGCCGAAGCGATCCGGCGGATCGTGTTCGTGATTGTCGGAAAAGCCTAGCGCTCAGGGCTGCTGGTTCTGCCCTTTTGTGATCAAAGCGCCGCGCACCCGAAAGGGTGCGCGGCGCTTTTTGCGTTTGGTGCTCTGAGGGGCTCCGCCCGTCGGTGATCACACGGCCGGTATCGGATTTGCCGGAGCGCCCAAAGTGCGGACGCTCTCCGAAACCGAGAAGCGAAGGCGATACTCCTTCGGTGACAGACCCAGGATCTTGCGGAAGATCTTGCGATAGGCGTTGGTGTCGTCATAGCCGCTTTGCCAGGCAACCTGCTCGATCGAGAGATGTGAGCGCTCCAGCAGATCGCGGGATTTGGCGATCCGCAGCCGCTGGCAATATTCGGTCGGGTTGAAGCCGGTTGCCTTCTGGAAACGGCGCAGGAAGGTGCGGTCGCCGAGACCGGCGCGCTCGGCCATCATCTGCAGTGTCACGCCCTTGGTGTTGGCGCCGTGCAGCCAGTGCTGGATCTTCAGAATGATCGTGTCACCGTGATCGAGCTTTGGCGCGAAGACGCTGTAGTAGCTCTGCTCGCGCGCGCCGGGGTCGATGATCATATAGCGTGCAGTCGCCAGCATGACGTCGGTTCCGAGGAACCGGTCGACGAGTTTCAGGCCGAGGTCGATCCAGGCCATCATGCCGCCGGCGGTGATGATGTCGCCTTCGTCGATCAGCAGCCTGTCGGTGTCGACGCGGATGTCGCCGTAGCGGTTGGAGATCAGGTCCTGATGCGACCAGTGGGTGGTGATGGTGCGGCCGGCGGCGAGGCCGGACTCTGCCAGCAGATAGGCGCCGCCGCAGACGGAGCAGATCGTCGCGCCGCGTTGATGCTGTTCGCGCACGAAGGCGGGCAGGGCGCCGATGCGATCGCCGACCGGCAGATCGGAGAGCGTCGGTGGCAGGATCAGGGCCACAAGGCCCGAGGAGGGGCCTTCGTGGGTGTCGCGCGATTTCGACACCGAGCCATCTTCCTGAAGTTTCCAGTGGCTGATGCGGATCTGCGGAGCATCCCTGCCGCTTTGCTCGACCGATTGCATGCTCGCCACCTGGAACATGTCGGTCAGCCCATGGATCGCCGACATCAGGGCGCGGGGATAGACGACGATGCCGATCTCCGCCGGCTCGTTTTCGGGTCGTTTTGTCACTTCTGCCCCCATCGTTGTCAGCTTTGCCGGTCGAGAGGTTAGGCCCGCCGATTTATCAATTCAACCATCGCTTCCACCGAATGGAAGCCCGAGCAACAAAGATCAAAGAGGTGAGGACAATGACACAGGCAAAAGCAGTTTCCGCAAGCGTTTCCAACGGCATCTCCCGCCGCAGCGTTCTCTCGGCCGCCTTTGGCGCAGCCGCCACCGCCGCCGCGGTCGATGCCATGAACACACCGGCCAAGGCCGCATCCACCACCGCAGCAACCGCCGGCGCGTCCGGCACCGAGGGAGCAAACACCATGGGCAGCCGCATCATCACCCGCGATGGCGTCGAGATCTACTACAAGGACTGGGGTCCGAAGGATGGCCCGGTCGTCGTGCTCAGCCACGGCTGGCCGCTGTCGTCCGACAGCTGGGAGGCGCAGGCCTTCCATCTCGCCGCGAACGGCTTCCGCGTCGTCACCCATGACCGTCGCGGTCATGGCCGCTCGTCGCAGCCCTGGGACGGCAACGACATGGACCACTATGCCGACGACCTTGCCGATCT
>JAESGS010000326.1_pt1 | contig 48463 bp, 41 predicted proteins | sample 9269761 | NCBI WGS metagenome assembly JAESGS01 (sample SAMN15741799, study PRJNA653493) | algae metagenome | isolation source: Cyanosarcina radialis HA8281-LM2 and co-occurring heterotrophs from damp... | place: USA: Makauwahi cave, Hawaii | collected 2011-01-06 | reverse complement strand
ACGGCCATTGCCCACCGTGCCATCGTAGAACCGGTAATGCGTGATCGTATCTCCGTCGGCGTCGAACGTGCTGAACAGGCTGCTGCCGGCCAGGGATTGCTGGCCGTGCGCAGGCGTCTTGTTCGCGACCGTAACGACCGCAACCACGTTCGGCACCGCCGCCACGGTGAAACTCTTCCACGTGCCCCAGGCATAGCCGTCATAGGCCTGAACCCAGAGCACGTCCGGTCCCGTCCCGCTCGTCTTGAAGTCGAAATGGGCGAGATTGGCGGCAGCGATCTCGATATTCGCCATCTCCGCCTGCAGCGCGCCGTTGAGCCGGAAACGGCCGTTGCCCACCGTGCCGTCATAGAACCGGTAATGCGTGATCGCATCGCCATTCGCGTCTGTGACAGAGAACAGCGTCGACGCCGCCATGCTCAACATCCCGTGGCCGGGCGAGGTGCTGGGCGCCGCACTCACGACCGGAGCCACGTTCTGCGGCGCGGTCACCGTGAAGCTCTTCCATGCACTCCAAACGTACCCGTCATGGGTCTGAACCCATAACAGGTCGCTCGTGCCCGGCGCCCCCAGGACGAAGCGCATGTCGGCGAGTTGTGCCGCGGCAATCTCGATATTCGCCAGCGATGCCTGCTGGACACCGTTCAGCGCAAAGTGTCCGTTGCCCGTCCGATCGTCATAGAAGCGATAGCGGGTCATCGCGTCGCCGTCGGAATCCACGACAGAGAACAGGGTTGACGCCGCGACCGACGCAACACCGCGCGGAGCCGTGATACTGCCGACCGTGACAATCGGAGTTGCGTTGGGTGCCGGATCTACGAAGATCGGCCGCCAGTCGCCCCAGCTATATCCGTCATATGCCCGCACCTGAAGATAGTCTGCCATGCCCGGCCCCAGAGCCGGCACGAAGTGGAGATTCTGAAAATCTGCGGTGCTGACCTGGAATGTCTGTGGGAGCTGGGCTCCGTTGAGGCGGAAATAGCCGCCGCCTGGTGTGTTGTCGACGAACTCATACCTGATAACCGGATCGCCATCGGCGTCACTCGCCGAGACAAGGCTCGAGGCCGCAACAAAGGCGGTGCCATGGCTCGGGCTCTGCGAAAAAGTTGCTGAAAACGGGGCTCGGTTGACGGTTGTGAGCGTGAGCGTCGTCCACACGCTCCAGTCAACGCCGTCCTGAACACGGACTGCGACCTGATCGGAAACGCCAACCGCGCCCTCGGAATGGTAAAGGAAATTGACCATCTCGGCGCTTGTCAGCGAGATAGTCTGATTAGGCGCCAGCGTCACCCCATTGTACGTGAAGTTGCCGCCACCAGCGGTCAGGTCCCGCACCTCATAGCGCAGGACCGAGTCCAAAAAATCGGCGTCGTTCACCGTGAGAAGCACGTCAAAGCGCTGAGCGGTGTTTCGATACGCGCCAGCGGCCGCTAGCACGACCGGCGCATTGTTCGCATTGGCGCCGGTGAAAAGGATCGTCTCGATGCTCGTCAGCGTGTCGATCCCTTCCGCGTAGGTTAGGGTTCCACGCAGCGGCCGCACAGTCGTTACACCGCCGACTTCAGTGATCTCGTAATCTCGGGCGGTCCCGGTATACACGGCGGTGTCGTTGCCGCCGCGGCCGTCTATTATGTCGTTGCCGCCAAGGCCCTCGAAAATATTGTCGCCACCGTCGCCGAGAAAATGATCGGCATAGCTTCTCGACCCAACGACTTTCTCGATTCCGGAAAACGTGTCACCGACGGCCTGACCGGCGTTCGCCCCGCCAGCAAGATCGACCCTCACTGGCGCGGAGTCATAGTAGGCAACGGTATCGAACCCGCCTCCGCCGATCAGTGTGTCTCCACCTTCCCCTCCGATCAGCAGATCGTCGCCGTCCCCGCCAACCAATACGTCGTTGCCGTACCAGCCGGTCAGCTTATCGTTGCCCGCTCCGCCAGTGAGCCGGTTGTCGAGATTGTTTCCACTAGCCTCGAAGCTGCCAATGCCAATGAAGGTTAGATTCTCGACATTGTCGCGAAGGAAGGCAGATGTCCGGTTGGCGGTCGTCCGTATCTCATCAATCCCTTCACCGACATTCTCGAACACGTAGTAGTCTTCGCCCGCGGAATTGTTCAGGGGTGGCGTATCGATGATGAAAATGTCATCGCCGGCGCCGCCGAAGTAACTATCCAGGCCGGCCCCGCCATCGAGGATGTCATTGCCCGCGCCGCCCGTGAGATGGTTTGCGGTCGCGTCACCCGTCAGCACGTCGTCAAAAGCCGAGCCGACAAGGCTCTCGATCGAGATCAGCGTATCGCCGGCTGCATCACCCCCTGAAAGAAACCCAGTTGCGAGGTTGATCGTCACTGCCGCATTGCTATTGGCGTAGGATGCGGCATCCCAGCCATCACCGCCGTCGAGCCTGTCACCGCTGCTACTGCTTATAAGAGTGTCGTGCCCGTAGCCGCCGACGACCCAAGTAACCCCCGAATGCGCGACAAGGACGTCGCCATAATCCGAGCCAACGATCTGTTCTATGCCGACGAGCGTATCCTGGGTGATATCTGCGGCCGACGCGCCGACGGTACTTTCGGCGAAGCTGATAACATCGAAACCTGCGCCGCCATCGATCAGATCAGCACCGCCTCCACCATTGAAACTGTCATTGCCCGATCCGCCAAATAGCGAGTCGTCGCCGCCGCCACCGAAGATCGTGTCGTTGCCGGCTCCGCCTTCGAGCCGGTTTGCGATCTCGCTCCCTATAATGCGGTCGTTACCGCTGCCGCCGATGGCGTTCTCGATCCAGGCGTTGAAGGCGATCGAGAGGTTGTCGACGATGTCGCCGCCCCTGTAGGAGCCGAGCGAGCTGAAAGTCCCCGGGTTCAGGTCAATGATGACGCGCCGCGTCTGGTTGCTCGCGTCGATCGTGTCGTTGCCGCCGCCGTCCCAGATGCAAAAGCGGAAGGACTGGTTCGCGCCCCATGACCAGCGGGTGTCGCCACTGGCATACGACGTGTTCGCTCCGTACAGGTACTGCAGCGCCGCGATGTCATAGAGCATCAACGACGACGGCTCGAGGTCCGGCATCGAGGCCGGGGCGTTGTAGGACATCACCGTGTACTGGCGATTGTCCTGACCGTACGGCAGCTGCAGTCCTTCGAACGGATGCTTCAGGCCGAGTGCGTGCCCCATCTCGTGGAGCGTGACCATGAAGCCGTACGTTCCGGCGTTCTGGTTGTAGACGGACGCTTCCTGGCTGTTGAACCAGACGTCACCCGCCCAGTCGCCGACCGGGTCGGGATAGTAGGTGTGCGCGGCTTCCCACGAATCGAGCACCGCCGAACCGAACCGGACCTGCGCATTGTCGCCGTCGGCGCGGAACACGAAATCGACGTTGCAGACCTGCTCGAAGAGCGCCACGGCACGGTGGACGCCATCGCGTTGCGCGGCCGTGAAGGCCTGGAACGGGCCGCTCTCGTTGCCCCAACTCGCCGCATACCACGGCATCGTCGTCATGAAGCCGTAGCTGATCGTCAGCGGCGTGCCCGGCGCATTGCTGTTCCAGCGGAACCCGGGCTCCGACAGCAGCGCATCGATGTAGCCGTTGCCGCTGAAGGACAGCAACGTGCCGCCGCCATTGACCAAGGTAACGGTGACGGAGCTCTGCGGCCCCGCGGAGGCGCCGGCACCCTGCGCAAGGCAGGCGGCACAGCCGCACAGACGTGCGTGTCCCTGTATATCCGGCGAGGTCCCCGCGCTCACCCGACTCTCCCCCCGTGCGGCCCGTATCGTTCGGCCTTCACGTACCGCCAGTCACGTGCCGCGTGACCGCTCGGTCAATCATCCGGCACACTGCAATCGATACCATTTTCTACCATAACGGGCAAGCCTTCCAGAGCAAGCTGGGATAGTCTAAACCAATACAAAACAAGCCGTTTTTATCCATCCGCGGCGTCGGTTCAGTTGCATGGACGTGCCGGGGCCGGCCCGCTGGTAGAAATAAGATTGAAGGGAGGAGCGATATTCCGATGACGGACCGCGCCTTGATCACCGGCGGCGCCAACGGCATCGGCCGCGCCGTGACGGAGCGGCTGGCGGCGGATGGCTATGGTTGCATCGTGTTCGACCGCGCCGCCCCCCGCAACGACCTGCCGGCCGACTATGTCGAGGTCGACCTGTCCGACCGTGCCGCGACGGCGGCGGCGCTCGCCAAGGTCCTGAAAGACGGGCCGATCACACGGCTCGTCAACAATGTCGGCGTCGTCCGGCCCGGCGCCCTCGAGGATGCGAGCGAGACGGATTTCGAGATGGCCGTATCCCTCAACCTGCGCTGCGCCCTGCAATGCACGCAGGCGCTGGTGCCGGGGATGAAGGCGGCGCGGTTCGGCCGCATCGTCAACATCTCCAGCCGGGCGGCACTCGGCAAGGAACTGCGCACCGTCTATTCGGCGACCAAGGCCGGCCTGCACGGTTTCGCGAAGACATGGGCTCTGGAGCTGGGGGCGTTCGGCATCACCGCCAATGCGATCGGCCCGGGCCCGATCCGCACCGCGCTCTTCGAGGGCGCCAACCCGCCCGGCAGCCCGCGCACGCAGGCGATCATCAACGGCGTTCCGGTCAAGCGCATGGGCGAGCCGGCCGACATTGCCAACGCGGCGTCGTTCTTCCTCGACGCCCGCTCCGGCTTCGTCACCGGCCAGGTGCTCTATGTGTGCGGCGGCATGACGGTCGGCGTGGCTCCGTAAGCCACGCCGCCTGGCGCTGACGGTTCAGCCGCAGCGGCGGCAACGGATGGAGCTGAAGATGTCGTCCTCGTCCGCATCCATCATCGCGTGGTCGAGCACCACCCGCAGCGCCTTGGAGAGGTCGGGCAGCTGATAGCTCTCCGCCATCTCCTTGAGCCATTCGAGCTGATCGGACTCGATCTCGACCTGCTGCATCACCTTGTGCTTCTGCATCCGCTCCTCCCGGCACGCGCTCAGAACGCGCGCGGTCCGTACTGCGCCACGAGCCGATGCTCCCAGCCCGGCACCGGCGCCGCGTAGCAGTCGGGATCGGCAAGCGTCGCATAGCAGAAGACCGGCGGAACCGTCACCAGATAACGCGGTCCGAACATGTCGTCGAAGTCGCGCTGCGCTTCGGTCGGATGATAGCGCGACTGCGGATCGACCGCGCACGCCGCCAGCAGCGTGACGGCTCCAAGCATCAACATCAGCCTCGTCATCCTTCCGATCCTCCTCATCCGCGCGACAGGTCGATCACGGTGCGGCCGCGGACCTGTCCCTTCAGAATTCGTCCCGCCAGTTCCGGCAGATCGCGCAGGCCGGCGACGCTGGTCATCGCATCGAGCTTGTCCATGGGCAGGTCGCGCACGAGCCGGTCCCATGCCGCCTTGCGATCCGCGAACGGCCGCATCACCGAATCGACGCCGATCACATCGACGCCGCGCAGGATCAGCGGCAACACTGTCGTGCTGAGCTCGTTTCCGCCGGCGTTGCCGCATGCAGCGACCGCGGTGCCGTATCGGAGCGCCGTCAGCACATTCGCCAGCACGACACCGCCGACCGTGTCGATCGCGTAGTTCCAGCGTTCGCTGGTGAGCGGTTTCGGCTTCTCGACCGCAAGCTCGGCGCGCGGCACGATCGTTTTGGCGCCGATCGCCTTGAGATAGTCGGCCTGCTCGGCCCGGCCGGTTGACGCCGCGACCGCGCAACCCAGCTTCGCCAGGATAGCGACGGCAACGCTGCCCACACCGCCCGCCGCACCCGTCACCAGCACTTCGCCCGCCTCGCGCCTGATGCCATGCGCTTCGAGGTCCATCACGGCCAGCATCGCCGTGAACCCGGCGGTGCCGATCGCCATGGCGCGCTGCGGCGTCAGCCCGAACGGCATCGGCACCAGCCATTCGGCCTTCACGCGCGCCTTGCGCGCATAGCCGCCCCAGTGCTGCTCGCCGACGCGCCAGCCGGTCAGGATGACCTTGTCGCCCTGTCTGTACTGCGGCGACTGCGACGCCGCGACGGTGCCGGCGAAATCGACGCCGGGCACATGCGGATATTTCCGCACCAGCCGGCCGATGCCGTTAAGGATCAGCCCGTCCTTGTAGTTGAGCGTCGAGTGCGAGACGTCGACCAGAACATCGCCCGGCGGCAGCGCGGACTCGTCCAGCGCGCGGAACGACGCGTTAACTTTTCCGTCCTTCTCGTCGAGCACCAGCGCGTCGAACATCGGGGGCCGCCGTTAACCTTGTATCGCCACGGACAGGTCGATTTTGGCGGATCGGCAGCGTCCGCTCAACCGGCACCGAATCGAGCCGTTAATCAACGCGGAAGCGACGCTCGCCTGTCGTGCCGACCATCTCCGCGAGCAGGTTCGCCATGGTCGCGTAGAGCCGGTTCTCGTCGCTCGCGATTTCGCCGTACTGGATCGTGCCTTCCCACAGCCGCGGCCCGTTGCGTTCCGACACTGTCGCGCGGAGCGAGTAGTGCATGGCGAAGCCCGCCGCACGCACGCCTGTTACCACGCTGTTGCGCGCGTTCGAAAAGACGTCGACCCGCGTGTTGATCGCATCGCTGCGCCCGTTGTCGCGCTCGCGGCCGATGTCGACGCGCGGGATCGGATGCAGCGCGCCGTACCTGCCCGGTGTCGCATTGCTTTCGGTCAGCGTCTCGAACTCCAGCAGCAGCGGTGCATCGTCCGCGACGGCGATGCCGCGCCGCCGCAACGCCTCGGCGAAGCGCAGGGCGAGATCGACATTGAGCATCGAGTTGTCGAGCGGCTGAACGGCGACCGCGCCGCGCATCGACCGGAAACTCTGTGCCGACGCATGCCCGGGCGCCAGCGCGTCGTCACTCCACTCCGCCGCCGACACTGCGGCGGAGCACAGCAGCGCCGCCCCCAGCGCGAACGCGCGCGCCGGGGAGATCACGCGCGCAACGGCTCCAGGATCGACACGTAGTTGGCGACCGCCGCACCGCCCATGTTGAACACGCCGGCGAGGCGCGGATTCTTGACCTGCATGGCGCCGGCGGTGCCGGTTGCCTGCATCGCCGCCATGATGTGCATCGACACGCCCGTGGCACCGATCGGATGGCCCTTGGACTTGAGCCCGCCCGACGGATTGACCGGCAGGCGGCCGTCCTTCTCCGTCCAGCCTTCCATCGCCGCGCGCGCGCCCTGCCCCTTGGGTGCCAGGCCCATCGCCTCGTACTGCAGCAGCTCGGCGATGGTGAAGCAGTCATGCGTCTCGACCACGCCGAGATCGGCGAGCGAGACGCCCGAGGCGGCGAAGGCCTGCTGCCACGCCCGCTCACAGCCCTCGAACTGGATGATGTCGCGCCGGCTCATCGGCAGGTAGTCGTTGACGTGGCCAACGCCGCGGATCGCCACCGCCTTCTTCAGGCCGAGCGCGGTGCCGACATCGGCGAGGACCAGTGCGGCGGCGCCGTCGGAGACGAGCGAGCAGTCGGTGCGGCGCAGCGGGCCGGCGACCAGCGGGTTCTTGTCCGAGACGGTGCGGCAGAACTCGTAGCCAAGGTCCTTCTGCAACTGCGCCCACGGGTTCACCGCGCCGTTCTTGTGGTTCTTGGCGGCGATCCGCGCCATCGCATCCGACTGGTCCCCGTAGCGCTGGAAGTAGAGCTGGGCGATATGGCCGAACACGCCGGCGAAGCTCATGCCGGCGCGGTCCTCCTCCTTCACGTAGGAGGCCTTCATCAGGACGCCGCCGATCTGCTCGCCCGGCGTTTCGGTCATCTTCTCGACGCCGACGACGAGCACGACCCGCGACTTCTTCGCCTCGATCGAATTGACGCCCTGATGCACCGCGGCCGAGCCGGTGGCGCAGGCATTCTCGATGCGGGTCGCGGGCTTGAAGCGGAAGGCGTCCGAGGCCTGCAGCACCAGCGAGGCCGTGAAGTCCTGCTTCACGAAGCCGCCGCCGAAATGGCCGACATAGATCTCGTCGACATCGCGCGGCGCGAGGCCGGCATCCTTGATCGCCTCGGTCGAGACCTCGACCACCAGGTCTTCCAGGTCCATGCCCTGGCGCTTGCCGAATTTGCCGTGGGCCCAGCCGACGATGCAGGCGGTCATATGGCTCTCCGTTGTCCTCAGGGGCGTCAGAGTACAGCTAGTGCCGCAGCGCGTAAACGCAACGGCCGCATGCCTGATGCACCGTAGGGGCGGGCTTAAACCTTGCCTCTACAATGGCTCAGATATCAGCGCATTACGTGCCGATCCTCATCGGCGCCGCCAACTTGCGCAGGCACGCGAGCACGCTCAGCGCCGTGATCTTGCCGGTGCGCGGATTGGCCTCGCTCGGCACGCCCGCGATCGTCATCGCGAAGCGCGCGCACTCGGCCTCCACCTCGATCGTGTGCGTGTTGCGGGCGATCCCCGGATCGGCCCAGATCTCAATCATCGTCCGGTCCGGGCCGATGCCGGCAAGACTCAGCGCCGCCGCGACATTGACGTTGGCGGGGAAGCCCTTCACCGCGTCGCGCGCCGTGCCGCTGAACACCATCAGCGGCGCCGTCAGGCCCTCGACCGAGATGGTGTTGGCGACCAGATGCGGCGCGCCGGCGAGCCCGGCCGGCGGCTTGCGCGTCACCAGCTTGACCGAGGTGACCTCGCCTTCCGCGGCAGCCAGCACCGCGTCGAGGCCGATCAGCGCCCCGGTCGGCACGACGATGCGGCCGCCATGCTTTGCCGCGAGGTCCTTCAGATGCGTATGCGTCAGGAGCTGGCCAACACTGGCGACGACCAGGGTGCGGCCGGCGCGCAGCGCCGGCTCGGCCACGTCGAGGAACGCGGCGGCCGGCAATCCCTCGACGACGATGTCGGCGACCTCCGCCAGCCGCGCGAGGCTCTCGACCGGCGGCGGGTTGCGGTAACCGGCGGTCGCCGCCTTGACGCGCTCCGCGTTGCGCGCGGCCACCGCGACGAGGCGCAAGCCCGGGACGCCTGAATCGAGCCGGCGCGCCAGCACCTGGCCGATCGCGCCGAAGCCGGCGATGGCGACGGTCAGCGGCCGGGTCGATGCCGCCGTGCCGGCTTCATCGACCACCGCAGCATCCATCGCCATGCCCTTGATCCGACTCAGCGATAGCTGACCGAGAGGTCGCCGACGCCGTCGATATGGCCTTCGAGCTTGTCGCCGGCGACGACCGGTCCGACATTCTCCGGCGTGCCGTTGAAGATCAGGTCGCCCGGCGCCAGCGTCATGAGGCCGGACAGGTAGGCGATCGTCTCCTCGACCTTCCAGATCTGCTTCGACAGGTCGCTCGACTGCTTGGTCTGGCCGTTGACCTTGAGCCAGATGGCGCCCTTGTTCGGGTGGCCGATCTTGCTCGCCGGCTGCACCGCCGAGCACGGCGCCGACTGGTCGAAGCCCTTGCCCATGTCCCACGGCCGGCCGCCCTTCTTCGCCTCGCCCTGCAGGTCGCGGCGCGTCATGTCGAGGCCGGTCGCATAGCCGTAGACGTGGTCGAGCGCCTTGGCGACGGGGATGTTGGCGCCGCCCTTGCCGATCACCACCACCAGCTCGATTTCGTAATGCAGGTTCTTGGTCGCCGGCGGATAGGCGATGGCGGTGCCGTTGGCGACGATCGCGTCCGACGGCTTGGTGAAGAAGAACGGCGGCTCGCGGTCCGGATCGGAGCCCATCTCGCGCGCGTGCTCGGCATAATTGCGGCCGACGCAATAGATGCGCCGCACCGGCACGACGCCGTCGCCACCCACCACCGGCAGGGTGGTGATCGCCGGCGCCGGGAACACGAATTTCATCTGCATCGTCTGGCCCTCGGGGGATGCTGTCAGGTCCCCGCTTGATAGCCCCGCGCCCGCCCCCGGTCAAACGTCGTTGGTGGGCCGCGCTGCTTCACGTGCTTCAGTGCTTCACGCGGTTTGGCTGCTGCGCGCCGCCGCAGCTTCGCGCTTCATGCCCCCGCTGAGATGAAGCACCCGGTGAAGCAGGTAAGCTGTTGAATTCATGGGCATGAACCTGAAGTGCTTCACTGCTTCACGCGTGTTTGCATTCCTCACCTCCCCCTCGCGGGGGAGGTCGGCGCGAAGCGCCGGGTGAGGGGGCGTGCGATAGCGCGCGAAGGATTCCGCATCGACACAGATCGCTCATCCGGATTTTTCTGCGCGCTGCCGCGCGCGCCCCTCACCCGGCGACGCGAGGACGCGTCGCCGACCTCTCCCGCAAGGGGAGAGGAAAAGGCAAAACGCCCGCCGGCCGTCCTGAGATGAAGTCCGAGGATGGCCGCGCGGGCGTGGTTGTCCGGCCGCGAGTGGACCACAAATCCCAAGGGCGGCCAATGCGGTTTCTTCGCGGCCTCATCCCTGCCCCAGGTCGGCTCGGCTATAATGCCCCGCCTCCCATGAGCGATACCGCTGGCGTCGTTATCCGGCCCCCCGTCCTCTTCCTGATCTGTCTCGTGGCGGGGCTGCTGCTCGAGTGGGTGCTGCCGCCGGCGCGGTTCGAAAGCCCGTGGCTGTGGGCACTCGGCCTGGTCCTGATCGCGGGTGGCGCCGCGCTGGTGATCACGGCGGCGCAGTACTTCCGCCGCGCGGGCACGAGCGTGCCGACCTGGCGGCCGACGACAGCCCTTGTCCCGACCGGCCCCTACCGCTTTACGCGCAATCCCATCTACATCGGATTGTCGGCGATCTACCTCGGCATCGCCGCGCTCGCCGGCAGCCTTTGGATCGCGCTGCTGGTCGTGCCCGCCCTCCTCGTCCTTCACTTCGGCGTGGTGCTGCGCGAAGAGGCTTATCTGGAGCGCCGGTTCGGAGAGGAATATCGCGCGTACCGGACCCGCGTCCGACGCTGGATCTAGCGAGACGCTTTCCCGGCGCCCTTATGACGGCGGCCGGCCGCGGCGGCGCGCGAGGGCGGGCTGGAGCGCCTCGACCTTCGCCGCGCCCGGTGCCGGGCGGTTTTGCGCGAAGTTCGCCATGGTCACGGCGTGGCCGCGGCGAAGGTGGTCGTCCAGCGCCTGCACCGCCCGGTCGGCCGAGCGGCCGAGGACTGCTTCCGCGATCGCCAGGTGCTCGTCGACGGTCTCCCGGATGCGGTCCACCGCACGACGCTGCACGAGGCGCAGGGAAATCCCGATGCGCAGCCGCAGCCCGGCATACAGGCTGTTGAGGATCTCGTTGCCGGCGCCCTGGACGAGGGCCCGGTGCACGCGGTCGCCGATCGCCTCCGCCTCGCCGATGCGCTTGCCGGCGAGCGGCCGCTTCGCCAGCGCGCGCAGCTCCGCGACGATCTGCGGCAGGTCGCCGACGTACCCCTTCTCCGCGGCGAGCCGCGCCGCCATGCCCTCGATGGCGATGCGCACTTCGAGCAGCTCGGTGACCTCAGGCGCCTCCAGCCGCCGCAGGAAGGTTCCGCGCCCCGGCTCGACGGAGACGATCCCCTCGCGGGCGAGATCGCGAACGGCTTCGCGCACGGGCATGCGCCCGAGCCCGATCGCATCGGCAATGGCCCGCTCCGACAGCGGCGCGTCGAACGGCACCGCGCCGTCCACCAGCAGCGAGCAGATCCGCTCCATCGCGACCGTGCGCGCGAACCGGTGCGGCGGCTGGCCGTAGGGAAGCCCCAGCGCCGCCATCTCCGGCGCCGCGCGAGGGTCCGGCTCGACCGGCCTAGTGCTCGAGGATTTTCGATAGGAAGGCACGCGCCCTCTCGCTTTCCGGCGCCGTGAAGAAAACGTCCGGCGTACGCGTCTCCACGATCTCGCCGGCGTCCATGAAGATGATGCGGTCGGCGACTCGCCGCGCGAAGCCCATCTCGTGCGTGACGACGATCATCGTCATCCCCTCGCGCGCCAGATCGGACATGACGTCCAGCACCTCGTTGATCATCTCCGGGTCCAGCGCCGAAGTGGGTTCGTCGAATAGCATGACGACCGGATCCATGGCGAGGGCGCGCGCGATGGCGACGCGCTGCTGCTGGCCGCCGGAGAGCTGCGCCGGGAACTTCGCGGCCTGGTCGGTGAGGCCGACGCGCGCGAGGAGCGCGCGGGCCCGCGCCTCGGCCTCGGCGCGCTTGCGCTTCAGCACCACCATGGGCGCGAGGCAGATATTGTCCAGCGCCGTGAGATGCGGGTAGAGCTCGAAATTCTGGAACACCATCCCGATCTTCGTGCGCAGGACGCGCAGATCCGCCTTGTCGGCGACCTTGAGGCCGTCGACGACGATCTCGCCCCGGCTGAACGGCTCCAGCCCGTTCACGCACTTGATCAGCGTGCTCTTGCCCGAGCCGGACGGCCCGCAGACGACGATCACCTCGCCGCGCGCGATCGACACGGAGCAGGATTTGAGCACCTGGAAGCTTCCGAACCACTTGCTGACGTCGCGGATCTCGATCATCGCCGGAAGCCACCGCCGTATCGGTTGATGAAGCGCGAGCCTGCGAAGCAGATCGCGAAATAGACCGCCGCCGCGAACAAGTACAGCTCGACCAGTTTCAGGTCCTGGTTGGCGACCGTGCTGACCGACGTCATGAAGTCGCGCAGGGTCACGACATAGACCAGCGACGTGTCCTGGAACAGGATGATGCTCTGCGTCAGCAGGATCGGCGTCATGTTGCGGAAGGCCTGCGGCATCACGATGTGGCGCATCGCCTGCCACCGCGACATGCCGCTGGCGATGCCGGCGTTGATCTGGCCCTTGGGGATGCTCTGCACGCCGGCGCGGATGATCTCGCAGTAATACGCCGTCTCGAACAGGGTGAAGGCGATCACCGCCGACAGGAACGGCCCGGTGGCGCGGCCGAGCACCAGCGGCACGAGGAAGTAGATCCAGAAGATCACCAGGATCAGCGGCACCGAGCGGAAGAAGTTGACGTAGCCGAGCGCGAGCCACGCCACTGGCCGGATCGACGACATGCGCAGCACCGCCATGATGGCGCCGAAGAAGATGCCGCCGCCGATCGCCAGCGCCGCCAGCAGGAAGCTGAGCTGCAGCCCGTCCCAGAGATACGGCAGGTTGCGCACAATTACCGAGAAGTCGAGCTGGCCCATGGCGCGGCTCAGGTGCTCTCGCGGGCGATCCAGCCCGGGATGCGCGTGCGCGCCTCGATGCGCCGCATCAGGAACAGCAGCACCATGGCGATGGACAGGTAGAGCGCCGTTGCCGCCGCGAACGCCTCGTAGCCCTGGAAGGTGTAGCTCTCGATCTGGCGGCTGGTGGCGGTGATCTCCAGCACGCCGATGGTCAGCGCGATCGACGTGTTCTTGAAGATGCCGAGGAATTCCGAGGTCAGCGGCGGCACGATGATGCGGTAGCCGACCGGCAGCAGGATGTAGCGGTAGGTCTGCGCGAGGCTGAGGCCGGAGGCCCGCGCCGCCGCGGACAGGCCGGCGGGAACGCTGCCGATGCCCGAGCGCACCTGCTCCGCGACGCGCGAGGCGGTGTAGAGCCCGAGGCACATCATCGCCGAGAAGAACTCGGGATGCGGCAGGTCGCGCTTCAGCCAGCGGCCCATATCCTCGGGCACGAGCTCCGGCAGCACGAAGAACCACAGGAACATCTGCACGAGCACGGGGATGTTCCGGAACAGCTCGACATAGGCCGTGGCGAGCCAGCGCAGCGGGGCGTAGGGCAGCGTGCGCGCCACGCCGACCAGCGAGCCGAGGACCAGGGCGATCGCCCACGCCGACAGGGCGAGCACCACCGTCATCGCCAGCCCGTTCAGCAGCCACTCGCTGTAGGGCGGCGTGAAGAGGACCGCCCAGTTCCAGTTGTACGAAGACATCGGCGTTTATCTTAGCTGAAGGGCCGCCTCCGGAGAGGCGGCCCTTCGCCCGCGCGGATCAGTCCGGCATCGCGTTCAGCTTGAACGTCCAGTCGACGGCCGGCGTCATCGGGATGCCGAACGGGTCGAAATGCTTCTTGAACATCGGATAGACCTCGCCCGTCCGATAGATGATCGCAAGCGTGCGGTTGGCGACCGCCTTGAAGGCGCTGTCGTCGCGCCGGATCATCAGGCCGTAGGGGTCGAAGGACAGCAGCCGGCCCACCACGTCGAAGCGGTCGCGCTGCGTCGACTTGGCGAGGAGCGCGTACTGCCCGACCTCGTCATGCACGTAGGCGTCGATGCGATTGGTCTCCAGCGCCAGCATGCCCTCGGCATGGTCGCGAACGTTGACGAGCCGCAGGTTGAGCTTCAGCTCGTCGATCAGCGCCTTGATCGTGCGTTCGTTGGACGTTCCGGGCGCCACGCCGATCGCCTTGCCGTTCAGGTCCTCGACCTCCTTGATGCCCGACGCCTTGCTGGCGAGCAGCCGGCCGCCGGTCACGTAGAACGAATAGGTGAAGTCGACCTGCTGCTGGCGGGCCAGGTTGTTGGTGGTGGAGCCGCACTCGATGTCGATCGTGCCGTTGGTCAGCAGCGGGATGCGCGTCTGCGCATTGACCGGCAGGTAGCGGATCTGGATGTCGGGCATCTTGAGATGCTCTTTCACCGCCTCGCCGATGCGGGTGCATAGCTCGACCGCGAAGCCGGTCGGCTTCTTCTGTTCGTCGTAGAAGGCGAACGGGAACGAGGCTTCGCGATAACCGATCGTGAAGGTCTTGGAGTCGCGCACCTTCTTGAGCGTGCCGTACAGCTCCTGCGCGGTGGCGGGCGCGGCGATGGCGCAGAGCGCCAGTGCCGCGATGGCGAACCGGAAAGCTTTCATGTCAGTCCCCTGTCCTGGTTGGTTCTTGGTTGCTCGTCAGTTCATGCGCCGGGCGATGTCGAGGACCTTGTCCACGTCGTCGTCCGAATTGAACAGATGAAAGGCGAAACGCAGCATGCCGCGCCGGATCGTGTGGACCACGCCCTGCGCCGCCAGGTTCTCCGACAGGCGCGCGAGGCGCGGATCGTCGGCGACGCCGTGGCCACCCGCGCCCAGCCGGCCGACCGTCACGATGTGCGAGGCCTCCGGTCCGAAGGCGCGCGCGGGCACCTCGAACCCCTGCTCCACGAAGCCCTGTCGCAGACGCCCGGCCAGGGCGAGAACGTGCGCCTCGATCGCCGGCGCGCCGATCTCGTTCAGAAGCGAGAGCGAGGCGTCGACCGCATAGCACGAGGCGTAGTCGACCGCGCCGACCTCGAAGCGGCGCGCATCCATGCGCACCGTCGCTTCGAGGCCTGCCATCTCCGAATATCGCTCCGGCGGCAATTCGACCGCGGGGCGCGACAGGTAGGCCGGCGTCAGCCGTTCGGCCCAGGCGCGGCGGCAGTAGAGGAAGCCGCACCCATACATGCCGAGCAGGCCCTTGGCCGTCGACACCACGAGCGCGTCGATATTGTCGCGCGCCACGTCGAGCGACAGGATGCCGGCCGACTGCACCGCATCGACGAGAAACAGGACATCGCGCCTACGGCAGGCGGCGCCGATGACGCCAAGATCGACGCGCAGCCCCGGCGCGAACGTCACGGAAGAGGCGGTCACGACGCGGGTGCGGTCGTCGATGGCGGCGATCATGGCGGCCGGCTCGATCGCGCCGGCGACCGGCTCGACCGCGCGCAGTTCGACCCCGAGACGGCGCAGATGCACCCATGGCAGCACGTTGTTCGGGTGCTCCAGCCCGGCGCACAGGACCACATTGTCGCCAGCGCGCCATGGAATGGCCGTGGCGATCGCGTTGATCCCCTCGGACACGTTCTTCACGATGGCGATCTCGGCGGACGCGGCGCCGATCAGCCGGGCGAACTTGTCGCGCGCACCGTCGACCCGCTGCTCGCGAACGGCGCGGGTTTCGCGCCAGTACATGACGTGGTCCAGGAATTCATCGACGGCGGCGCGCACGCGTCGGCTCAGCGCCGTGCTGTCGCAGATGCTGAGATAGGTGCTGCGTCCGACCACCGGGAATTCGTCAGCGCCGTAGAGCCTGTCGCGACGCATCCCCGCACGCGCGTCGCGCGCCGTCCCGGCTGCCTTGGTCGCCCCCGCCATGTCCCCTCCTGCGCCCGCCGGGTCTACGCCCGTTCCGCGGCGACATTTACCGACGACAAGCTTCGCCCAAGCGGCCGCGGCCGTCAAGATACCGGTATTCCAGATTTCAGATGGCGCTGCCGACTGCTGCCACGAGATCAGGTGCCGCGGGTCGCCGACGGCTTCGGGACCGCCTTCTCGATCGCGGCGGCGAGGTCGTCCTGGTAGTACGGCTTGCCGAGCTTCGGCAGGCCCGGATCCACGCCCGGCTCCACTTCGGCGTAACCGGTCGTCAGCATGATCGGCAGGTGCGGCCATTCGGCCCTGATCGCCTTGGCGAGCTGCAGCCCGGTCATCTTCGGCATGGCCTGGTCGGTGATCACCAGGTCGACTTCAGGCTCGCGCCGCAGGATCTCGAGCGCCTGCTTTCCGGACGTCGCCGCAAGCGGCCTATGCCCGAGGTCCTCCAGCATCGCGGTCATGTTCATCAGGACAAGACCGTCGTCATCCACGGCCAGCACGACCAGTGGCCGCGCGCGGCGTTCGACCTCCGTCGCGGCAGCCGGTCCGGACTCGCGGCTCGCCTCCGACGGCGCTGACGCAACCGGGACCCAGAGTTCCGCCATCGTGCCTTCCCCCGGCCGGCTTTTCAGGAAGAGGCGCCCGCCCAACTGCTCCGCCACGCCATGGACCATGGACAGTCCCAGGCCGGTGCCCTTGCCGACGCCCTTGGTCGTGAAGAACGGTTCGATCGCCCGCGCGAGCGTCTGCTCGTCCATGCCCTCGCCGGTATCCGCAATGGAGAGACAGATGTACTGGCCCGGTGTCAGGCCGGTGCCGCCGCCCGGACCGACGCTTTCGCTGCGCGCCGAGATGACGATGGTGCCGCCATCCGGCATCGCATCGCGCGCATTGACCGCGAGATTGAGCAATGCCGATTCAAGCTGGTTCGCGTCGGCCAGCGCCGGCGGCAGGCGGAGGGGAAAGCGGGTGTCGATCGCGATCGAAGGCCCGAGCGAGCGTTGCAAAAGATCGGACATGCCGCGGACAAGCACCGGTATGTCGACGGGCTGGGCGACCAGCTCCTGGCGGCGCGCGAAGGCGAGCATCCGCTGCGTCAGCGCGGCGCCGCGCTGCGCGCCCTCCACCGCATTGTCCAGCAGCGGCGTGATCCGGGGATCGTCCGGCAGGCGTTTGCGCGCAAGCTCCAGGCTGCTGAGGATCACGGTCAGCAGGTTGTTGAAGTCGTGCGCGACGCCGCCGGTGAGCCGGCCGATCGTCTCCAACTTCTGCGATTGGAACAGGGCCTCGCGCGCCTGGTCGAGCGCGTCCTGCGCCGCCTTGCGTTCCGTGATGTCGCGCGTGATCTTGGCGAAGCCGACGAGCACGCCGTCGTCGTCGCGGATGGCATCGATGACGACATGCGCCCAGAAACGGCTGCCGTCCTTGCGCACGCGCCAGCCTTCCTTCTCGAACCGCCCTTCCCGCGCCGCGGTTTCGAGGCCGCGCTGCGGCATGCCTTTCTTGCGGTCCTCCTCGGTGTAGAACCTGGAGAAATGCTGGCCGACGATCTCGTCGGCCGTATAGCCCTTGATGCGCTGCGCGCCCGAATTCCAGTTGGACACAAGGCCCAACGGATCGATCATGTAGATCGCGTAGTCCGTGACGCCCTGCACGAGGCGGCGGAACTGCTCCTCGCTCTGCCTGAGGCTGTCCTCGGCGAGCTTGCGCTCGGTGAGGTCGCGCGTGACCTTGGCGAAGCCGAAGAGGTTTCCGTGGCTGTCGCGGATCGGGTCGATGACGACATGCGCCCAGAACCGGGTGCCGTCCTTGCGCACGCGCCAGCCTTCGTCCTCGAAGCGTCCCTCCTCCGCCGAGCGGCGCAGGTTGCGCTCCGGCAAGCCGGCCTTCCGGTCCCCTTCCGTGTAGAAGCTCGAGAAATGCCGGCCGAGGATTTCCGACGCCTCGTAGCCCTTGAAGCGCCGCGCGCCGCTGTTCCAGCTGCTCACGAAGCCCTTCGCATCGAGCATGTAGATGGCATAGTCCGTGACCGCATCGACGAGCAGTCGGTACCGGCCGTCCTCGGTTATGGAGGCGGCTAGCCGATCGTCCTGGTCCAAACCGTTCCCCTACGCTGGCGTTTGTTGTTTCCGCCCTGCTGATACAACGTTTGCTTAGCCTTAATGTTCCTGCTGACGCAATGGGTTAACGTCTCGCGGTGCCATAGGTTCATCGCGCTGAACGCGATTTAGGCGGTTCATATGTGGGTAAGCCGGCGACCTAGAGCAACGACCGCTGCCGATTCAGCAGCCTACAGAAAATCTCCGAGCTGAACCTCGACGGCAACGGTCTGCGCCGGGCACCCCAAGCTTCGTGCAATCATCCGTAGCAGGAAACCCGCAGCCTGTCTGCCGGCGCGCTTACACCCGATTCCGGCAAGCCCTCTAGGCTTTTGCGGATACCCGCCCCGCGCGGGCTTTCGCACCCTTGCGGTTCCGATCATCGCCACTCACCGGGCCTCGGCCGTCAATGCGAGCAGGACCGTTCGTCACCTCGGCGGCAACGTTCGTCTGCCTCTCCGCGATCGGAGACGCCCAAGGTCAAGATCCGTCGCCACACCGTCCGCCGGCGCAGCCGGTCAACGCGCAGACCCAGGGCGTGGAGACTGCCACCGGCTGGCAATATTCCATAGCACCCTATCTCTGGGCGGCCGGTCTGAAGGGGGACGTGGCGACCCTGCCGGGATTGCCGTCCGTTCCCATCGACGAGAGTTTCAGCGACATCCTCCAGGACCTGAAATTCGCGGCGATGGCGCTGGCCGAGGCGCGGCACGGCGACTGGGGCCTCTCGCTCAACATCACCTACAGCAAGGTGTCGACCGACTCCAACCTGCCGGGGACGGCGTTCAGCAGCGCCACGCTCGACAGCACCACATTCTTCGCGACGCCAGCGGCATCGTACCGCTTCTACAACGACGAGCGCTTCTTCGCGGATGCCGGCGCCGGCCTGCGCATCTGGTACGTGAAGAACAAGCTGCGGCTCAACGCCGGCACGTCGCCCACGGTCAGCACCGAGGAGTCGAAGACCTGGGCCGATCCGATCGTGATGGCGCGTGCGAACCTGGCACTCGGTGGCGGCTTCGCGCTGGTGGCTTATGGCGATATCGGCGGCTTTGGCATCGCCTCGGACCTGACGTGGCAGCTCATGGGGCTGGTCGGCTACCGCTTCAACGACTGGATCGACGGTGCGATCGGCTACCGCCATCTCAGCGTCGACTACAGCAATGACGGGTTCCTCTGGGATGTCCGCATGAGCGGACCGATCATCGGCGCCGTGTTCCGCTTCTAGGCGATACGTCCATGACAGGAGGTCATATGCGCGGCGCGAGGTTTGTTGCGGCAGTCCTGCTCGGCGGCCTCGTCGCGGCGTGCGCGACGGTTGAAGCGGACACCACGCAGTATGTCGGCGCGCCGCGCTTCGCCGCGACCGACCCGGCGGCCGTCCAGATCCTGCGCACGGAGCCGACGCGGTCGCACGACCGGCTCGGCGAGATCGTCGTCGATGCCTCGACCGAGCCCGCGCCGCCGGTCGCCGACATCGAAGCGAAGCTGCGCGCCGAAGCCGCGAAGATCGGCGCAGACGCCGTCGTCGTCGTGCATGACGGCGTCCAGCCCACCAGCGCCTATGTCTCCGGCCCGTGGTGGGACCGGCGGGTGCAGACGATTACCGGCCGCAAGATCGTCGGCGTCGCGATCAAGTACCGACCTTAGCGCAGAACGTTTCAGCCCTTTCCCGAACGTTCTCCTCCGGATGGAAAGCTCGGCAGCATGCTCGCATCATCGCGGCGAGGCCCTCATGCGGTCGCCACGCCACGCAGGATGGTCGACCTAAGGTCTTTTCCCCGGGCCTCTCGACCAATGCCCCGATGGAAGACACATCGTCATGGATCGCAAAACTGGGGCGACAGCATCCGAACGCGACGGTCGACGAAGCGCCTTCGCGAAAACGGCAGTTCCTCAACTCTCGTCCGCTCAGGAGGTCGTCCAGATGGCTTACGCGCGATTGGCATCCACGGTCGTGGTCGTTTCTTTCGCTCTAGGTGCTGCCGCGATGGCGCAGGTGCAGCAGCCGACAGCCCCGAAGCCAGCGACCGCGGCCACCAGGGCGGCAAACCAGGCGCTCCTCCAATCGCTGCCCTTCTCCGATCGCCAGGATTTCGACGATGCCCAACGCGGCCTGATGGCCCGTCCCGATGCGCTGACCATCCGCGCCGCGGACGGAAGAGTCGTCTGGGATCTCGAGTCGTACAAGGCCTATATCGGCCTCGACAAGGCTGCGCCCGACACGGTCAATCCGAGCCTGTGGCGCAACGCGCAACTCAACATGCAATACGGCCTGTTCCGCGTGCATGACCGGATTTTCCAGGTGCGCGGATACGATCTTTCCAACATAACGTTCATACAGGGCGACACCGGCTGGATCGTGTTCGATCCGCTGATTTCGGTGGAAACCGCGAAGGCGGCGATCGACCTCGTCACGCAGAACCTGGGCCAGCGGCCGGTCGTTGCCGTCGTCTACAGCCATTCGCATGTCGACCATTATGGCGGCGTGCGCGGCGTGATCGACGAAGCCGACGTCAAAGCCGGCAAAGTCCAGGTCCTCGCCCCGGAGCACTTCACCGAGCACGCGGTGAGCGAGAACGTGATCGCCGGCAACGCGATGAGCCGGCGCGCCATCTACATGTACGGCGCGCTGCTGCCGCGCAGTGCGCAGGGCGGCGTCAATGGCGGCCTGGGCCAGACGACCTCAACAGGGACCGCGACGCTCATCGAGCCGACGCGCGAGATCAAGAGAACCGGCGAGGACGTGACGATCGACGGCGTGCGCATGGTGTTCCAGATGACGCCCGGTACCGAGGCGCCGGCGGAGATGAACACCTACTTCCCGCAGTTCCGCGCCATGTGGATGGCGGAGAACACGACCAACACGATGCACAACATCCTGACCTTGCGCGGCGCGCAGGTCCGCGATGCGCTCAACTGGGCGCATTTCCTGAACCAGACGATCGAGCTTTATGGCAATGAGACGGACATCAAGTTCCAGGCCCATCACTGGCCGATGTGGGACAACGCCCGGATCATCGAATACTGGAAGCAACAGCGCGACACCTACAAGTACATCCACGACCAGGCGGTCAACCTGATGAACAAAGGCTACACCGGCGTCGAGCTTTCCAACATGATCGAGCTGCCGCCGGAACTGTCCAGGCTGTGGCACAACCGCGGCTACTACGGCTCGCTGCGGCACAACACGCGCGCGGTCTATCAGCGTTACATGGGATTCTACGACGGCAATCCCACGACCCTTGACCAGCTTCCGCCCGTGGCGGCGGCCAGGAAATACGTCGAGTACATGGGCGGCGCCGCCGCGATCCTGCAGAAGGCCAAGGCGGATTTCGACAAGGGCGAGTATCGCTGGGTCGCCGAAGCCGCCAAACACGTCGTCTTCGCCGACCCCGGCAACAGGGATGCCAAGGAGCTGCTGGCCGACAGCTACGAGCAGATGGGCTACCAGGCCGAATCCGGCCCGTGGCGCTCGGTCTATCTGCAGGGCGCCTTCGAGCTGCGCAACGGCGTGCCGACAGAGGGCGGCATCAATACGGCCAGCCCCGACACGATAGCGGCGATGCCGCCGGAGATGATGTTCGACTACTTCGGCGTCCGTCTTAACGGCGCGAAGGCAGCGGGCAAGAAGCTGGCGCTCAACGTCGACTTCACCGATCTGAAGCAGCAATACAGCCTGATCGTGGAGAACGCGACCGTCAATTACGGGAAGCCGGTGGCGACGGCCGATGCGCGGATCACCACCGCCAAGACGACGCTCGACCGCATCCAGCTCCGGGAGACGACGATCGAGCAGGCCGTCGCGGCGGGCGAGATGCAGATCGAAGGCCGGCGCGAGGCGCTGGGTGAGTTCCTCGCGATGCTGGACGCCTTCCCCTTCTGGTTCAACATCGTGACGCCGAACGCCGCGCCGCAGGCCTCGGGCTCGCAGTGACACGCGAAGGGCGGGTCGCGCGACCCGCCCTTCGCGCCCACCGCGCGCGTCGCGCGCGTCAGTTGATCACGTGCAATCGGTCGCGCGCGGATTGCCGGCCGTTTCCGCTCTCGGCCGAGGCCGGCTTCGCCGCGTCGGCGTCATCGAGCGCCGCTGCGCCCGCCTGCGCGACGGGCAGGATCAGGTGCACGCGCGTGCCGCCATCGACCTCGCTCTCGATCCTCAGATCGCCGCCGAGCTGGCGGACGAAGCCGTAGACCTGGCTCAGGCCGAGCCCGGTGCCGTTCTGGCCCTTGGTGGTGAAGAACGGCTCGACCGCGCGTTGCGCCACCGAAGCCGGCATGCCGTTGCCGTCGTCGGTCACGCTGACCCGCACATAGGCGCCCGGCGCGACATGGAACGACGCGCGCTCGTCATCGCCGAGGCTTGCCGTGACGATGCGGACATGGCCGCGATGCACGATGGCATCGCGCCCATTCATGACGAGGTTGATCATCGCGGAGGCAAACTGGCTGCGATCCATGAGGCAGGGCCGCACGCCGCCATCGAGGTCGCGGACGATCGAGATCAGCGGCCCGGCCGCCTCCTGCAGCAGCGGCGTGATCGCCCGGATCTCCTCGTTCACGTCGGTGGCGCACACCGACAGGTCCTGGCTCCTGGAGAAGGCGAGCAGCCGGGCGATGAGCTGGTTGGCTTCCTTCGCCGCGTCCTCGCCGATCGCGATCCAGCGCTCCGCCCTTGGCCGGTCGCGCGACGAACGCGCGGCGGCGAGACTCGTGCCGATGATGCTGAGCGTGTTGCGGAAATCATGCGCGATGCCGCCAGTCATGCGGCCGAGGGATTCGAGATTATGGGCCCGCATCTGGCGCTCGCGCGCCAGCTCGAAGCGGCGCCGATGCCAGTTCAGCAGAAAGGCCAGGGCCACGACTGCGATGCCGAAGATGCTGCTTTCACCATAGGCGACGATCGCATTCTGGCGCCAGGTCGAGAGCAGCGTCTCCTCGGACAGGGCGATGGTGACGACCACCGGTGCGCTTTCCAGCTTGCGCGCGCTGATCAGGTACCGCTGGCCGTCGATCGTGGCGGCAACCGGCGCTTCGCTGCCGGCGGAGGCGATGGCCGGCCGGAACAGCGCCGAGGCCGGGATGGAGGCCGCCTGGGTCGCCAGCCACGGCGCCTCGATGGACAGGGGCGTGCCGTCGGCGTGAAAGAGCGCGATGCCGTCATCCGGCGACAGGCGCAGCGAGCGATAGAACTGTTCGAAATAACGAGGATCGACCGCGGCGGTGACGATGCCGCCGAAGGAGCCGTCGGGCGCGTTGATCCGCCTTGTCATGCCGATCGACGGCGCGTTCGAGACCCGCCCCAGGAATGGCCCGCTGAAATACATCCCGAGCATCGGATCGGCCACGTGCGCCTTGAAGTAATCGCGGTCCGACACCGACACGCCGCGCGTCTTGGGGCTGTCCGAATGCTGGATGACGAGGCCGTCGGGCGAAACGACGAACATCGCGCGGACATAGGGCAGCGACAGGACCCGCGCCCGCAACATCCGCTCGATGCCCGAATCGTAGTCGTGCACCGGCCCGAGCACGCGGGTGGCGTCGATCACACCCACCAGAGTCAGGTCGACCGACTGCAGCGCGCGCGTCGTCTGCTCTTCGAGAAGATGAACCAGCGTTTCGGCGCTGCGGCTTCCCGCCGCGATGGCATGGCCGCGTTCCGACCAGACGCGGAGGCTGACGAGGGCAAGCATCGCCAGCACAGCCACCGCCGCGGCGATGACGATGGCATTTTCCAGCACGCGCTGGCGCAGCCGCGAGATCGCCGCCCCTCGCCGCGCGGTTGAATCCGCCTCCGCAGACTGCCTCATCGCCCCTCCGGCCCGGCCCTGAGTCCCTCGGCAAATCCACGTCAGTCCGGCCCGCCTGCACACTGAGGTCGCCGGACATTCCACGTCATGCCATTGGACCACGCCCGCGCGGCGGCGGCGAGGGCCACCGTCGACCTACGGTGAAAATTTATCCGCGCTCAGTGATCTCCCTTAATAAAGCTTAACCGGGCGGACGACGTTACCGCCGTTCGCGACCGCGTGGTCGCTCGGGTGGGCCGACAGCGGCGATATCGCGGGCGATCTCCTTGCTGGCCTCGACAAGGTTGCGGCTCATCGCGGCCGCGATCGCATCCCCGCCCGCCTCCCGGCCGACGGCGACCGACTTGTTCAGGCGGCCGCCGGCCCGCGCGGCCCCCGTCGCCGGATCGATCAGGCTCCAGTCTCCGGCAAGCACGGCCGCGCCTGTTTCGTCGACCTCGAAGGCGGTCAGGTCGAGCGAGACTTCATAGGTGGCGCGCTGCGATCCCTGCAGCGGCACCTGCGCGACGCGGTTCTGCGCCAGCAGCACGCTCAGGTTCTCGACCAGTGCCCGTGTGGCCGTCGCCGCGATCGGCTCCGCCCAGCGGTCGCTCTCCAGGATCTGCAGCTCGTTCGGCGAACGGCGCACGATGATCTCGGAGCGGTCGAGATATTGGGCTACCGTGACGGGCGTGACGCCGATGATCGGCGCCGTCGGCCGCCGCGCGGCCGGCGCGCCGGAGCCGGGCTCCTGCCCCGCGGCCAGTGCCATCTGGCGCTGTTCCGTGCCGGGCGAGGACAGCGAGCTGAGCACGTAGAGCCGCGGCGGCGGGCTGGCGGCGCAAGCCGTCAGCGCCGCAATCAAACCGGCCGAGGCCCAGACAGGGATACGCATGGGGGACTCCTTACCGTCCGACGACGAGGGAATTCGGCTTGCGCTCGAGCTGGTCGGCGACCGAGCGGATCGAGCGGCTGGCGGCCGCGAGGTTGCGCAGCATCTCGTTGATGTCGGCGCGCTGCGGCGAGCCAGGCGCCAGCAGCCCGTCAGTGCTCGCGAGCGTCTTGTCGGCGCGGCGCATCGCGGATTCGGCGGCCTGGATCGGCCCGCGCATCTCGTTCAGCGTCGTACGCAGGATCACCGACGCTTCGTCGGTGTTCTTGAGGATGTTGGTCACCAACGTCATCAGCGGCGCACGATCGGCCCGCAGCTCGGTCACGAGCTGCCGCGCCTCCTCGGTGCCCGCCGCAGTGGAGGACAGCATCGCCGGAATCTCAGGAGACGACAGGACCTTGTTGATCGTATCAACCGTGCTGGAGATCGAGGCGACGAGATGCTCGAGCGGCAGGCGGCTGATGACGTCCTTGAATTGCTCGATGTCCGACTTGATCGTCGGAATCTCGGGCGTGTCCTTGTCCAGGCCGATGAACCGAGCCGATGTGTTCGGAAAGACGTCGATCTCCACCAGAAGCTGGCCGGTCACGAAGCTCTGCGATGCGAGCTGCGCGCGCAAGCCGCGGCGGATTCCTTCCGCCAGCAGCTCCGGCCCGGACGGTCCCGAGCCGATCCTGCGGATCGCCGCCGGGTCGAATTTCATGTAGACCGGGATAAAGGTCTGCAGGGATTCCAAATCCAAGTCGAGGCGGATGTCGGTCACCTGACCGATCGGCACGCCGCGCAGGTTGACGGGCGCACCGACATTGAGCCCGCGGACATTGCCCTCGAAATAGGCGACGACGCGCGACTCCTTGCGGAAGAAAGTGCCGCCGCCGAACACCGCGACGCCGGCCACGGCCAGCGCCACCGCACCGAGGATGAATGCGCCGACCAGTGTGGGGTTGGCCTTCTTGCTCATCGTCCGCCTCCGTATAGAAGTGCCGCGCCGCTCATGCCGCCGTCGGCTCAAGCGTGCCGCGCATCAGGAAGTCACGGACCTTCTTGTCCGGACACTCGTCGCGCAGCATGCGCGGGTTGCCGTGCGCGATCGGCGTGCGTGTTTCCGCGTCGAGGAAGATCGAGTTGTCCGCGACAGCGAAGATGCTCGGCAGCTCGTGCGTGACCATGATGACCGTCGCGCCGAGGCTGCCGCGCAGTTCGAGGATCAGGTCGTCGAGCCGCTTGGAGCTGATCGGGTCGAGACCGGCCGACGGCTCGTCGAAGAACAGGATGTCGGCATCCAGCGCCATGGCGCGGGCGAGGCCGGCGCGCTTGCGCATGCCGCCGCTGATCTGCGACGGATAGTACTCCTCGAAGCCGTGCAGCCCGACCAGCGACAGCTTGAGCGCCACGACCTCGGCGATCTCGGGCGCGCTCAGCTTCGTGTACTGCTGCAGCGGCAGCGACACGTTCTCCGCCAGGGTCATCGAGCTCCACAGCGCGCCGGCCTGGAACAGCACGCCGAAGCGGCGGCGCATCGCCGCCTGCGTCTCGTCGTCCGCGCCCCAGTATCCGACGCCGTCGTAGAACACCTCGCCGCGCGCGGGGCGGACCAGGCCGGTCATGTGGCGCAGCAAGGTGCTCTTGCCGCAACCGCTGCCGCCCATGATGACGAAGATCTCGCCCGGCGCGATCTTCAGGTTGATGTTCTTCTGCACGACGTAGCCGCCGAAGATCATGTCGAGGTCGCGCACCTCGATGCGGGGGGCCTTGTCGTCCTCCATCTAGATGCCCAACACGTTGAGCAGGACGGCGAACACGGCGTCCGCGACGATGATGTAGAGGATGCCGGAAACGACGGCCCCGGTCGTCGCCTCGCCGACCGCGGCGGCGCTGCGGCCCGCCTCCATTCCGCGCAGGCAGCCGGTGATGGCAATGAGCACGCCGAACACCGCGCTCTTGACGATGCCGATGGCGATATCCGTCAGCCCTATCGCACTCTGCGTCTGCAGCACATACGCCACGGGGGTGACGTTCAGCATGCCGACCCCGACGATGAACCCGCCGAGAATCCCCATCAGGTTCGCGTAGATGCACAGCAGCGGCGTCATCACGATCAACGCCAGCATCCGCGGCACGACCAGAAACTCGATCGGCGAGATGCCGAGCGTCGACAGCGCGTCGATCTCCTCGTTGCCCTGCATGGCGCCGATCTGCGCGGCGAAGGCGGCACCAGTGCGACCGGCCAGCACGATCCCGGTCATCACCGCTGACATCTCGCGCGCCATGGCGACGGCGACGAGATTGGCGACATAGATGTCGGCGCCGAACTGCTTGAGCTGCACCGCGCCGACGAACGCAAAGATCATGCCGATCAGCAGCGAGATGACGGTGACGATGGGCAGCGCCTGCGCGCCGCACTCCTGGATCGCGAGCCAAAGGTCCGTGGAGCGGTAGCGCGCACGTCCCGACAGGAACGCGAAGAAGCCGATCATGCTCTCGCCCAGGAACCGCATGGCCCGGCCGGCCGTCTTCCACTCCGCGATGCCCCACTTCCCGACGCTGGCGAGGAACGACCCGGCGCCGCCCCCCTGTCGCGTTCCGGTCCGCTCCGGCACCGCGGTTGCGAGTTCGACGAGGCGACGCACGCCCTCGGGCAGGCCGGACTGGTCGAACGCGATGCCGCGCGTGTCGCAGGCCTGCTTGAGGTCGAGCACGAAGGTCAGCAGCGCGCTGTCCCAGCCGCGCAGGCCGGCGTCGCGGAAACCGAGCTGACGGATGCCGGGAGCGCCCAGCAGGTCGTTGATGCGCGCGGCCTGTTCGAGGCCGTCGGACATCTGCCAGGCCCCCGACAGGGTCACATCGATCCGTCCCGCCGAGATGAGCGCATCGGCGACGCGCGGTGTTCGGCCGGTGGGGCCTTCAGCCAGGACTTTTGCCACCGCCTCTCCCTCCGGTCGTGTCTCTTTCGGCGAGAGTGCGGCCGCCTCGGCGGACGACATATCCGGGGAAGGCTGTAGGAACCCATGCGAGAGTTCCTAAACGTCGCGCCGCATGCCCCGCAAATCGCTCAGTGCCGACGCGCAAGTCGCCTGAGGATGTCCACCAGCTCGCGATGGGCCGCGGTACCGGGATCGCGGAACGCCTCGATCGTGCTTCCGTCGGCGAGGCGGCTCAGCCGCAGCAGTTCGCGGATGCGCTGCCGCCGGGTCATCTGCAGCTCCGACGGGCGGTACGTGAACAGGATGCGACGCAGCTCGCCGTCGCCGAATAGCGTGTTGAGTTCCGACGCCGTCACGTAGATCAGGAACAGCACGAAGACCCAGAGCTGCACGGCGATGAAGCGGTGCCACGAGAAGTCCGCGATCAGGTGCGGCAGGAACGCTCCCGCGGGATTGCCCTCGATGAACACGTAACGGACGAACATCTCGAGGATTCGCGCCACGAACACGAAGAAGCAGTAGACGACCGTCTTGAACAGGATCGGCTGGATCAGCGGCGCACGGTCGAACCGGCGCAGAAACGGCATCTTGTCCGCCACCAGCACCGCCTTGCCGACGACCAGGGCGGCGACCGTCGCCACCATGAACCCGCTGAAGGCGATCTTGTACTCCGCGAGGATGAGCTGCTTGGTGAAGAGGATCAGCTGGAATCCGGCGAAGAAGAACAGCGTCGGCGGCAGCACGCTGATGAATTCATGCTTGAGCCCCTCGAGGATGCGCCAGCCGACACTTTCGCGCGGCGATGCTTCAGCGGCCGTGGCCATCTGCCCTGCCCGCTCAGTTCTGGCCCGACAGCGGCTCGCCGCGCTCGACCGGCGGGGGCTCCCAGCTACCGTCGAACGCCTCGGCCTTCGGCCAGTAGAGGCGCATCGTCAGGTCAAACGGCCCGTCTTTCGGCGCCGGCAGCCAGTTCGCCTCGCGCTCACGGCCGGGAGAGTCGCGCTGGATGTAGATCTCCAGCGAGCCGTCGGCCCCGTATTTCAGCTTGTCGCGGTCGCCGATCGCGTAGCGGCCGATCGGATTATCGGCGAAGAACTGACGCTGGTTGTAGAGCGTGATCGACCAGAAGGCGTTGGCCGGCGGCAGGTCGTGCTTGGCGAAGCGGATGACATAGGCCAGGTCGCTGTCGAGCGGCTCGTCGTTCACGTCGGCATGAGTCGAGGGATAGATCGCGTCCTCGCTCAGGTTCGCGCCGAGCCCGTAGTACGCAACCATCGCCCGCCTCAGGTAGTCCGTTCCGTACGTGCCGATCGGCGATGCGCTCCAGGTCCAACCGTTGACTGAAGTGCCGAGATGCTCGAATCCCTGGTCGATCTGCCGCTGCCCCTCCGAGACGGCGCGCTCCAGCGCTGCCCGCAGCGGCGGCGAGGCGCGCGTCATGTCGAACGCCTGACCCGGAACCAATCCGATCCGCTTCATCCGCTGCAGGATCGGATAGTCGTTGGCATGCGGCGGGTTGCCTTTCGTCGCCTCGGCGAAGGTCGCGAAGAACGTGGCCGCGTCCATCTGTGCCACCTGCTCGCCCGGTGCGCTGCCGTCCTGCTGCGGGTTCACCTGCGCTTTCGGCGGCGTATAGGGCTGTCCCCAGGCGCTCAGCGGCACGGCCGCGAGGCTGGCCTGGAATTTGTGGACGTTGTCGTAGTCGTCCTTGCCGTTGGTCTGCGTGCGCCCGATCATCCACCCTGTCTCGGTCGGACTGCGCAGCATCTCCATGTCAGGCGGCAGCGTGCCCTGCCAGCGCGGGCCGACGATGGCGAAGGTCTGCGCGGCGTTCCCGGTCGTACGCGTCCCCGGCGACGCCCACACATCCGTCCACATGTCGAGCATCGGCAACAGGAAGTACCGCTGACCCGATGTAGCCACGCTGATCACGAGCGGCTCTTTCGACACATCGTACCAGAGCGACGAATAGAGCGTGTCGGCGTTCGGCCGGACGACATCGGTGAAGCTTGCATCGGGAAAGGCGCGCATATGCGCGAACTGGTTGATCGGCGCGTGCGAGCCGCCGCTCGGGTCCGGCGCCTCCACATTGGTCATCGCGCGGCGCGACACCTCCATGACCACCAGCGGATAGGCGTAGATGTAGGCGTCGGCGGCGATCTGACGCATCTCCTGCTCGGTGAGCGTCGCACGCTCCTGCGCCGCAGCAGGAACCAGTGCAAGCGCAAGCGCTGCCGCTGCCACAAGCACAGCAATTCGACGATGAGCATGCGGCATGGTCGCCTCCTTCACCCCCGATGAGTACGCGAACGGTGATTATGAGGTCATGCGCAGGCGCGCGGCATCGGGACAACCCTGACTCCGCGTCCTGAAACGCTGTGCCGGATCGAGAGCTAGGGTCGCGTGTCGCGCCAGCTCGACGGATCGGCGCCCAAGCGCTCGCCCATATCAGCCAGCGCGTTCATGACCTCTTTCTCGAAGATGCCCCGGCCGGGCGGCACCCATTCATCCGGTACCGCGATATAGCGCACCTCGACCTGAGCCCCGTGTTTCAGCTTTGATATCTCCGCAAGTGCGAAGAGGTGGCGGATCGAGTTGATCGTCGCCGTTCTCATCGCCGTCGACGTGCTTCGGGGCAAGACGGATCTCCAGTTCGGCTGCACCACCTGTGGCGGCGGGCGCATCTGGTTGTTGAAAATGATCCAGTTCCTCGTCTTCGGCATCGGAATGCCGGGATAGGTGCGTTGCCAGACCGAAACGAGCGCTTCTTCCGCCGGAATGTCGCCGCCATAGAGGATGTTGCCGGTGACGGCACCGTCGACAAAAAGACTGCCGTCGATCTCGCGCGGCGGAAAGGCGCCCGGAACGGCCGACGAGGCAAGCAGGATCTGCGAAACGCGTTCGCGGTCGCCCGTCTCGAGCGCGCGTTCGGCTTCGGCCACGAGATCCCAGGCGCGTATCTCGCCGAAATCGATGTTCGAGGTATTCACGCCGAGGACGCGTCCCTCCCGGCCCGCCTCGACCAGCCGCCGCAGCTTCGCCTCGTCGAGCGTCTCCGTGATGTCCCTCTCCAGCCCGGGAATGTCGCCGAACGACACACGCCCCGTCGCCAGGGTCAGCAGCACACGCGGCAGGAACCAGTCCTGGCGCGGGTTCCGGTACATCTCCACGATCCGCTCGATCGACTCGTCGTCGCCGATAAATGCGAAGGGCGCGATCAGGGCGCCCGTGCTGACGCCCGTGACGACATCGAAGGTCGGACGGCCCAAGGGTCCGTTGACGCGGCTCCAGCCCTTGAGCACGCCGGCGCCGAACGCGCCCCAATCGCCGCCGCCCGAGATGATCAGAAGATCGATGACCGGCGGCGATTGCGCCCGTCCCGCGACATAGTCGTCGTGTTCGACCTTGAACCGGGCGATGCTGCGGGCGAACAGCGCGCGGCGATCGGCCGCGACCTGCTCCTCGGACGCACGGCGCGCGACGGCCAACTCTTCCGGGGTGCGCTCGACCCGCGAGAACTCGTCAGCCGCACAGCCGGCAAGCGTCAGGACTGCACCCGCGATGAGCGTTGCAACCCGCAGGGCGGGATCAATCTATTGCGAGCCGGAGGCGGTGCCGCGCGACGCCTTGAAGTCGGCGACTAGCTCGTCGATGATGTCGTCCTGCGCCGCCGCCGCGCTCGGCGACAGCCTGACCCCGAGCTTCGACGTGATGAAGAACGCGGCCGGGAATGTCCCCTCCACCTTCTTCATCTGCTCGACGATCGAGCCGTCGTCGTCCTTCTGCACGGACAGCTCGACTTTGGCCGCCGAGACATCGGTGCCGAGGCGCAGGCTCGTGAACATTGCGCATTGCTGCGACCCGATTCCGAACGCCCTGCCCCAGATGAAGAGATAGGCGGTGCTGATCGCGTCGCTCCTCTCTTCCAGGCCGGCCCCTTTCAGCGCGTCCTTGAGCGTGCCCGCGTAGTGGTCCGGGTCGCGAATGCCGCAGCGCTCCGAGCCCGGCTCGATCCTGACTTTGACCGCGTTGAAGCCGCGAATCAGCTTCGCAAGGTTCTGCTGACCGCTTTGCTCCATCGTGAAGGTGTTCGCGTGCGCCGCGCCGCAGAACGCCATGGCAAGGGCACCGGCCAGCATGATGCGCAACATCGTCGTCTCCCGTGACGAAAGAAATGACTCAGGCCGGCCGAGTTGATAGCGGCCGGCCTGGCACGGGAAAATCCGGCGAAACCTGTAGCGGTTGAAAGAAGTCTGCCCAGGATTGCGGCGCCGAAGGCGCCGAACGAGCGGCGTGTCAGATTCCGGTGGCGGGGACGAGCAGACCCGGCACTCGGCCGACCGGCTCGGTCGCCGGGGCGCGAAGGATGAAATCCACCAGCTTCACCAGTTCATGATCGGAGAACGGCTTGGGAAGGAATCCGACCGCCCCCGCCCGCCGCGCGCTGGCCTCGTCGGAGTGGCCGCTCATGAGGATCACGGGAATTCCGAGCTGGCTCCGGATATCGGCCGCCGCGGCATGCCCGGTCAGTCCGTCCTTCAGCCGCATGTCGATGATGGCCAGGGCCGGCCGCGCCGAATCCGCGATGGAGCGGGCCTGCACCCCGGTCGTGGCGATGCCGCAGATGCGATATCCCTGACCCTCCAGAACGTGCTCAAGCGCCAGGGCCGTGACGGCTTCATCCTCCGCAATCAGTATTCGACGACAGCAGCCCTCATTCGACACCAACGACATACCTCTTTTGGAACTTAACAGTCTCGCCGGCGTTAGTGCTCCTCAGCCCGTCAGCCACTTCCGGCTGCTGGACGGCGGCCGGCCCGGCCGTCACCGTCGCAGTCCTACGTAGAACCAAGAGGCCGCCGATTCGTTCCTCTTCTTCGTCTTAACCGGTGGCTCAATCGATCCAGCACAAGGAATGCAACAGGACACTCCCCTGGCGCCGTCTCGCGCGCCTGATGCGAACCCGCTGCCGTCAGTAGAACAGCACGTCCTCATTGTCGGCATAGCCTCGTCGGCCGGAGGCCTGGAGGCGCTCGGCCCGCTGGTCGGCAACCTGTCCTCGTCGGCGCCGATGGCCTACGTGGTCGTCCAGCACCTGTCGCCGCAGCATCGCAGCATGCTGGCGGACTTGCTGTCGCGCGAGACCTCGCTGAAGGTCGAGGAAATCAAGGACGGCATCGTACTGCGTGGCGGAACGGTCTATACGACCCCGCCCAACAATGACGTCGTCATCGAGCGGGGCCGGCTGCACCTGCGTCCGCCGATGAATGCGGTGGGCCCGAAGCCGTCCGCCGACCGCTGCTTCCAGTCGCTGGCCCTCGAGTACGGGACCCGTTCGATCGCCGTGGTGCTGTCGGGCACCGGATCCGACGGAAGTTTCGGCGTGCGCGAGATCAAGCGCGTCGGCGGCCTGGTGATCGCGCAGACCCCGGCCTCCGCGCGCTACGACGGCATGCCGAAATCGGCCATCGACACCGGCGTCGCCGACGCGGTCCTCGACCCGGCAGAGATCGGCCGGAAACTGACGGAGTTCGCGCGAACCCAGGATCGCGACTTGGTGTTCGAACCGCCTAATCACGACAATAGCGCCCTCAAGGACATTCTGGCCGAGGTGGAGAAAGTCACCGGTGTCGATTTCGCGGGCTATAAGCTGAACACCATCAATCGGCGCCTGGCGCGGCGGATCGCCGCGACCGGGTCCGTCAATGCCGACGCCTACCTCCGCCATCTTCGGGACGATCCGGGCGAGGCGCAGCGTTTCTTGCAGGACGCGCTCATCTCGGTCACATCCTTCTTCCGCGACCCCGAGGTGTTCGATCGCGTCGGTCAGGCCTTCGATCGCCTCCTCGCGTCCAAGCCCCCCACGCAGCCCCTGCGGCTCTGGGTTCCGGGATGCGCCACCGGCGAAGAGGCCTATACGCTCGCGATCCTGGCGATGGAACGGGTCCGGGCCAAAGGCCAGCGGCATCGCATCCAGATGTTCGCGACCGACCTCGACGTCGTGGCGCTCGAGCGGGCGCGGCGGGGCGTTTATGCGGACACCGCCGTCGAGCATATCCGCCCCGACATGCTGGAGCGCTACTTCGTGCGCCAGGGCGAAGGCTATGTCGTCCGCAAGGACGTCCGCGACTGCATCGTCTTCGCCCGGCACGACGTTACCCAGGACACGCCGTTCGTCCGTATCGACATGATCTCCTGCCGTAACCTCCTGATCTATTTCGACGCGGAGCTGCAGCGGCTGGTGCTGCGATCGTTCCACTTTGCCCTGGTGCCCGAAGGCGTTTTGGTGCTGGGAAAATCCGAAAGCACCAGCCCGCTGTCGTCGCTCTTCGTCGCAATGTTCAGCGACGCGCGCATCTTCCGCCGCGAAGCCGGACCGTCGGGCACCGCAGGGAACCCGCTCCTGATGCGCCAGCCGCCGCTGCACAAGCCCTCGCGGCAGCGCACCTTGCCGAACCGGACGATCCGCGACGCGGTGGTCGAGCACCTGAAGCCGGCCGCCCTGCTGATGGACCCGTCCGGCGATATCCGCGAGACCGAAGGCAATATCGACGACTTCATCACCATCCCGCCGGGTCGCCTGCAGGTCAACGCGACGAAGATGCTGCGCGCCGAGCTGAGGGGCGAGCTGTGGGCCCTCCTCGCGCGCGCGAAGAAGCAGAATTCCGCGATAACCGGCACGCCGAAGGTCTTCGAGGAAGGTGGGCACCAGCGCCGCATCCAGATGACGCTCGCGCCGTTCGGGCGCGATCCGGAAGCGCCCCAGGCCTATCTGCTGATATTCCAGGACCTGCCCGAGCTCGAACAGCAGCCGCCTGATCCCGACTCCGGCCAGTCCGCGCATCTGCAGCAGGAGCTGGCCGCGACGCGCGAGCATCTTCAGGGCGTGATCGAAGAACTCGAAATTTCCAACGAGGAACTCCAGGCGCTGAACGAGGAGCTCCAGGCGTCGAACGAAGAACTCAACGCGACCAGCGAGGAGACCGAGACGGCCAACGAGGAGCTCCAGGCCGCCAACGAGGAGCTCACGACGGTCAATGACGAGTTGCGTGCCCGCACGAACGAGCTGCAATCGCTCAACGACCATCTCGAGAACATCCAGCGCAGCGTCGGCTATGCCCTGATCATCGTCGACAGGAAGCTTCGCATCCGGCGCTTCAGCGCCGACGCAGTCCGGTATTTCGGCCTGACCGCGGCCGATATCGGCGAGCCGCTCACGAGCGTTCCCTCGCACGTGCAGGTCGGCGACCTGCTGACGCGGCTGACGGACACGGTCGAAAACGGCACCCTCCATGCCCTGGACGTGGCGGTGGAGCGCACATCGCTCTCGATCCGCATCCGGCCATTCCAGACTTCGCTGGGCGAGATCGACGGGGCCATCATCGTGATCCTGGACGAGACAGCACGCCGCGAGACGCAGCGTCGCCTGGCCGAGAGCGAGCAACGCTTCGCCCTCGCCGTGCGGGGCAGCCTGGAAGGCATCTGGGACCAGCAGGGGCTGGACAGCGACCAGGGCTACTGGTCGCCACGTCTGCATGAGATCCTCGGCCTCGACGACAATGAAACGCGGGAGTCCTTCCGCGCCTTGAGCGAGCGGGTGCATGCGCAGGACCGGGCCGCGTTCGACGCCGCCCTCGACCGCCACCTCCAGGCGCGCCATGCCTTCGATATCGAGTGCCGCTTGCGGCTGGGGCCGCGGCCGGCGCGTGGCAACGGGAACGGCCATCACGGCGCGTATGGCTGGTTCCACGTCCGCGGGCAGGCCGTCTGGGACGACGACGGGCATCCGGTGCGCATGGCAGGCTCGGTCGCCGCGATCGGCGATCGCAAGGCCGCCGAGATCCGCATCCGGTCCCTGAACGAGCAGCTCCTGAAGGCCGAGCAGCTCGCCCATGTCGGCCATTGGTGGGTCAACCCGGGCGACGACAGCGTCATGTGGTCCGACGAGATCCACCGCATCCACGGAGCGCCGCCGGGCTTCAAGCCGACCATCCAGCGCGTTCTCGGGTACATGCATCCGGAAGACCGCCCGAAGGTCGAGGCGCTGTTCGAGCGATGCCGCGATTCAGGCCATCCGTTCCATATCGAGGCCAGGGTGGTCCGGCCGGACGGCGAGTTGCGCGACGTCGAGATGATCGGCGAGTGCGAGAAGGACGGCTCGGACGGCCCGGGCCTCATGTTCGGCGTGCTGCGCGACATCACCGACACGAAGGTCACGGAGCGCTCGCTGCGCGGCGCAACGGCCGTTCTGGAGCGCGATGCCGCGAGCCGCGCAAGCGAGCTGCAGGAGCGCGTGCGCGAGCGCGACCTGCTGATGCACGAGCTGCAGCACCGGGTGAAGAACAATCTGCAGATGATCCTGGGCTTCGTTTCGATGCAGAGCCGCCGCGTCCCCGCCGACGCCCAGCGGATCCTCAAGGACATCATGCAGCGCATCAGCGCGATCGGCTTCGTCTACGACATCATGCTGCGGCGCCACGAGATCGAGCAGACGAATTTCTGCGAAGTCATCGAGAACCTGTGCACCGCGCTCTCGCGGGCGCATACGGGGAAGGCCAGGATCAACATGGAGGTCGACACGCGCGAGTGCATGCTGCCCGCGGAGCAGGCCGTGAACCTGGCCGTCGTCGTCAACGAGCTGGTGTCCAACGCGCTCAAATACGCGTTCCCGGATGCACGGGAAGGCCAGATCACCGTGCGGCTCGGCCGGCTCGGGCGCGAGTGGCGCCTCGTCATCGAGGATGACGGCGTCGGCCTGAGCGAAGACGCCGCCACCCCCGCGGGCGGCTTCGGCCTCGTCCTCGCGCGCTCGATCATACGCAACATGGACGGGCGCCTGGAGCGCGTGCAGCAATCCGGAACGCGGTTCGACGTGGTCTTTTCGGCCGCACGCGCGGCCGCCGGCACCGACGACTAGCGGCTAGCGCGCGGCGGCGTAGTATTCGACGCGGCGTTCCAGCCAGGCGATCGCCTCCGACATCAGGAAGGCGAAGGCGAACACCATCAGCACCAGCGCCCAGAACTCCGCCATCAGGAAGTTGCGCGAATAGAGCTCGAACAGTTCGCCGACTCCGATGATGGACACGAGGAGCTGGCCGATCACCACGCCCTTGACGCCGCGGATCACCGCGAGCCGGACGCCGGCAAGCATCTCGGGCAGCGCTGCCAGCAACAGCACCTTGCCGTAGAGCTGCGCGCGGCTGGCGCCGAACGAACGCGCCATCTCCTCCAGCGAGCGGCTGACATGCTGCACGCCGACCTGGGTGTCGAGGATGATGATGAACACCGCGAACAGAAACACGGTCACGATGACCGTTGACTGGCCGATGCCGACCACCGCCATCAGGATCGGCACCAGTGCCGAGATCGGCGCCGACACGAAGATGTTGACCCACACGCCGAGGATGCGGCCGACCGCCTTCGAGCGCGCCATGACGATGCCGATCGGCACGCCGACGGCGATGGCCCAGGCCATGCCGACGAAGAACGCGTGCAAGGTGATCATCGTCGCCTCGGCGAACTTCTCGGTCGGCAGCAACGCGATCCCCGCGGCGACCACTTCGGTCAGCGGCGGCAGCACCAGCGACGAGCCCATCCGACCGGCGATCTCCCATAGCACGGCCCATACGAGCAGCGCCGCGCCGGCGGGAATGCGGATGCCGGCGATGGTCACGACCCCGGCTCCATCAGGTACTGCTTGAGCGTCTCCCAGATATCATCCACCGCGTCGAGATAGCCGCGCGCGCGACGGATCTCCTCGGGGCCGCCGTCGCGCGGGATCTGCGGCGTCACGATGCGCGAGATGCGCCCCGGACGGCGCGACAGCAGCACGATCTGATCCGAGAGATAGACCGCCTCCTCGATCGAGTGCGTGACGAAGATCACCGTCTTGCGCTCGACCTGCAGGAGATCGAGCAGGTCCTCCTGGAACTTGCGCCGCGTCTGCTCGTCAACCGCCGAGAACGGCTCGTCCATCATCAGGATGTCGGCGTTGACCGCCATCGCGCGGGCAAGGCCGACGCGCTGGCGCATGCCGCCGGAGAGCTGGTGCGGATAGCTCTTCTCGAATCCGGAAAGGCCGACCGCCTCGATGTATTTGCGCGCCGTCGCCTCCCGCTCCTCGCGCGCAACGCGGCGCAGCTCGAGCCCGAAGGCGACGTTGCGCAGCACGCTCGCCCACGGCAGCAGCGCGAAATCCTGGAACACGAAGGCGCGCTCGGGCCCCGGCCCGTGGACCTGGCGGCCGTTGACATGGATCTCGCCCGCATCCGCCCTGATCAGGCCGGCAACGATCTTGAGCAGGGTCGTCTTGCCGCAGCCGCTGGGCCCCAGCAGGGTCGTCAGCTTGCCGCGCGGAAAGGCCAGGTCAATGCCGCGCAGCGCCTCGACGCCGCCGGGATAGGTCTTGGCGATGCCGCGCACCTCGGCGATGACGTCCTGCGCCCGGTATTGCTGGCCGGTGGTGGTGACGACGCGTGCTGTCATTGGCCTTCCGCGGAGCTGGTGTGTCGGAACAGGCGGTGCTCGACCACACCCAGCGCCGCGATGGTCAGCGCCGACACCATGATGATGGAAGCGATCGCGGCGAACATTTCGGGAAAGTCGGCAACCGAGCGATGATAGGTGATGAGATCGCCGATCCCGGTCGGCGTGATCAGCAGCTCGGCGATGACGATGCCGATGAAGCCCATCGCGACGCCGAGGCGCAGCCCCGTGAAGATCATGGCGCCCGCATAGGGCAGCATGATCTTGAGGATCTCGTCGCGCCGCGTGCCCTGGAACGAGCGGCACATCTCGATCAGCGACGGGCTGGTGTTGCGGATGCCCTTGTAGGAGTTCATCACGATCACCGGTGCCGCGAGGATCACCACCGCCAGCACCTTGGACGTCAGGCCGATGCCGTAGAGATAGGTGAGCATCGGGATGATCGCGGCCATCGGCGCCGCCTGCAGGATGATCAGCACCGGCAGGGTCAGCCATTCGAAGCGCCGCGACAGCCCCATGGCGATGCCGCAGGCGACCCCCGCCACTCCGCACAGGGCGAGGCCGATGACCAGCGGCTGCAGCGTCACCGCATAGGCCTTGAGCAGCGAGCCGTCCGCGATCATCCGCCCCATCGCCGCCGCGGTCGCGGTGAAGGTCGGAAAGGTCAGGCTGATGGGAACGCGCCCCGCGATCTCCCACGCCCCGAAGAACAGCACGAAGGACAGGAAGAGCCAGGCGAAGCGCTGCACGGCCTGCGCATAGCGCCACGGCGCGGCGGAGGTTACGGCGGATGGTTCAGCGATGGTGTTCATGGTTCTGCGCCAACGGACAGACCCTCACCCTGCCCTCTTCCGCAAGCGGGAGAGGGTTCTGAAGCGCTAGCCGCCGCGATGCGAGCCTCCGCCATCCGACGACGTTTGCCCGCTGCTCGCGTTGTTTCTATCGGGCGCTGGGCTGCGTCCCTTCTCCCGCTTGCGGGAGAAGGCGGAGGATGAGGGTCGTGCCGCAGCGCGATGTCGATCGCCTGCGGCACGCCCTCGATGTTCTCGATCACTTCGTTGTTCCAGAATCTCAGCAAGCGAAATCCAGCACGCCGCAGATACGCATCACGACGCTCGTCGTATGACTTCTGTTCCTCCGCGTGCTGTCCGCCGTCGAGCTCAATGAGCAGGCCACGCTCCAAACAAACGAAGTCGGCGATGTAGGGCCCGATCGGCCGCTGCCGGCGGAACTTGAACGCCTCGAACCGGCGGCCGCGCAAATGCCCCCACAGCCGTCTTTCGACGTCGGTTGCATTCCGCCGCAGATCGCGTGAGCGCCGCGAAGTCATTGACGCTCACCAAATGAGGACCGGACTGTCGGAGAGACCCTCATCCCCCGCCTTCTCCCGCAAGCGGGAGAAGGGGCGCGGCCCAGCACTCTTACGTTTACAGCGTGCCTGCCGCGCCCCATCGTGGCTCAGCTCCCCACCTTGGCGATGGCGCGCTTGAGGGGCTCGAAGTACCAGAAATCCTCGGCCTTCAGCTCGGCGGGCGCGCCCTTGAGGGCGCCCGAGGTGGTGAAGAACAGGATGTCGTTCTGGGCCGCCTTGTCGCCGCCGCCGTCATTGGGGAAGATGCCGTTGTCGACGCCCTGTTTGTAGTAGGGCAGCACCTCTTCTTCGAGCTTCGGCGGCAGGTCGCGCAGGAGGTTGAGCCGCTTGCGCTCGGCCACGACGAAGCTCGGATCCTTGTTGATGCTGCGCCACACGGTGAGCATCTCTTCCACCAGCACGGCGACCGCGTCCTGGTTGGCGTCGAGCACGTCCTTGCGCGCGAACAGCGCCTCGTCGCTCGCCTTCACCTCGCCCATCGGCAGGACGAGGAACTTGCCCGGCGCCTCGCGCATCAGGAGGTTGCGGTTGGAGAGGTCGACGAAAGTCGCCTTGATGTTTCCCTTGAGCATCGCCAGCGCCCGCACCTCGGAGCCGGGCACGTAGCTGATCGACTTGTATTTGATGCCGTTGGTCTGGGCCATGACGTTGGCCATCGCCTCGGTGCCCGAGCCACGCGAGTGGACGACCATGTCCTGCCCGTCGAGATCCTTCCAGCTCTTGTAGGCCGACTGGTCGACGACCGGGAAGAACTGCAGGGTCTGCATAAGGTAGAACATACGCACCGGCGCGTTGACCTTCTGGATCACCGCGTAGGGCGTGCCCTGGCCGAGATCGGCCTGGCCGTTGAGGACCGCCTGTGCGGCGATGTCCTCGGACTTGAACTGGATGACCTCGACCTCGACGCCGCGCTGCTTGGCGCGGTCCAGTGCGATCAGCAGGTTGAGGCTCTCGATCGTGGCGATGTCGCCGAGTGCCAGCTTGAATTTCTTGGGCGATTGCGCGGCGGCTGCGTTGATCCACGCGAAGGCTGCGATCAGCACGGCGACCGCCGCCAGCAGCCAGAACAGATGGTGGGAATGACGAGCAGCCGAACCGTGGCGCAGGTGCATGGTCTCCTCCCGGGTTTTTCTATGCGTAACAGGGCGGTTGGCCGCTTCTTGTCGGCAAAGTATGAGGCCGGGCCGCCGCCTGCGTCAAATCGGCGCCGACGCAGACCGTAGATCGCATCGAAGGTGGACAGGGGCCGCCATCCGTCCGATCATCATTGCCTGTCGCGGCAACCCAGGGAGTCGCCGATGCCGAGTGTCAGCGAGTGGAAGGTGCCGCCATCGGCACGACCGAAGCCGGAAGATTACGGCTACGATCTCGAATCCGTGCTGTCGGCGGTTGTCGGCGTCCGCGCGAGCATTCCGGAGGACGCGTTCACTGCCGAGATTCTCGGCACCGAGCGCGCCGGCAACGGCGTCGTCATCAGCCCGAAAGGCGTCGTGCTGACCATCGGCTATCTGATCACCGAGGCCGACACGATCTGGCTTAGCCGGGCTGACGGCAGCGTCGTTCCGGGCACCGTGCTTGGCTATGACCAGACGACCGGCTTCGGCCTCATCCAGGCGCTCGGCCGGCTCGACCTCCCTGCCCTCAAGCTCGGCAGCTCGACGCGCATTCCGCTCGGCGAGCACGTCGTGGTCGCGGGCGCCGGCGGCGCCGAGGGCGCGCTCGCCGGACGCATCGTCGCGAAGCAGGAGTTCTCGGGCTACTGGGAGTATCTGCTGGACGAGGCGATCTTCACCGCGCCGGCGCATCCGCACTGGGGCGGCACCGCGCTGATCGGGCCGGTGGGCGAGCTGCTCGGCATCGGCTCGCTGCAGCTCGAGGCCGCGATCGGCAAGGGCAAGACCGGCAACCTCAACATGATCGTGCCGATCGACCTGCTGAAGCCGATCCTCGACGATCTGATGACCACGGGCCGCCCGCAGGGACCGGCGCGGCCGTGGCTCGGCCTCTATGCCACCGAAGTGGACGACCGCGTCGTTATCGCCGGCCTCGCCAGCACCGGGCCGGCGAAGAAGGCCGGCCTGCGCGCCGGCGACATGGTGATGGAGGTCGGCGGCGCGGAGGTGCGCAGCCTCGCCGACTTCTACCGGCGGGTCTGGGACCGCGGCGAAGCGGGCGTCGATGTGCCGCTCACGATCTACCGCGACCGGCGCAACATGGCCGTGACCGTCACCTCGGTCGACCGCAACAAGCTGCTCAAGGGCCCGAAGCTGCAGTAGAAAACTTTCCCCCAACGGGGAGAACGCTTCAGCTGGCCCTACGCCAGAAGCGGACCAAGATCGCTCCAGCCATAGGCGACCTCGACCAGCGTGACGCCCGCGTCGGTTTCCGTGCGCTCATCGAGCACATTGCCGCCGAGGCCTTCATAGAAGCGTCGCGCCGGCGCGTTCTCGCGCAATACCCACACGGCGGCGGAATGGAGCCCGCGCTCGCATAGGCGCAGCGACGCGGCCTTGCACAGGGCGCGCCCGATCCCGCGTCGCTGATGCGCGCGCAGGAGATAGAGCGCGTAGAGCTCGCCTTCGCGCGCGAGGGAACCGGTCCGGCACGGGCCGCTCGCGACGAAGCCGACCACGCTGCCCTCGACCTCGGCGACGAACACATCGCTCAGGCGCGGATCGCGCTCCAGCGTCCGCCGCCACTGCGTCTCGCGCGTTTCCACGTTGTGCCGCGCGATGATCGCCTCGGGCAGCAGGCCCGTATAGGTCTCCTGCCAGCATGCGACATGGATACAGGCGATGGCGCGGCAATCGGAAGCGAGCGCCAGCCTAATCCGCATAGCCGGCGAGATGCCACGCGAGCATCCGTCCGGCATGGAACGGCACCAGCCGGGTCGGTCCCTCGACCAGCGCCTCCGGCACCTGGCGGTCCTCGCGCACCAGCACGACGCGGCGCTCGTTGGGCGGCAGGCCGTAGAAGCGCGGGCCGTTGAGCGAGGCGAAGGCTTCGAGCCGGTCGAGCGCGCCATCCTCCTCGAACACCTTCGCGTAGGATTCCAGCGCGAAGGGCGCGTTGAAGATGCCGGCGCAGCCGCACGCGGCTTCCTTGGTGTGCGCCGCATGCGGCGCCGTGTCGGTGCCGAGGAAGAACTTGCCGCTGCCCGAGGTCGCGGCGCGGCGCAGCGCCAGGCGATGCGGCTCGCGCTTGGCGATCGGCAGGCAATACATGTGCGGCCGGATGCCGCCTTCGAAGATGGCGTTGCGGTTGATCTCGAGATGGTGCGGCGTGATCGTCGCGGCCAGCGTCGCCGGCCCGGCCGTCACGAACTCCGCCGCCTCCTGCGTCGTGATGTGCTCGAACACGATCTTGAGCGCGGGAAAGTCGCGCATCAGCTTCGTCAGCACGCGTTCGATGAACACCGCCTCGCGGTCGAAGATGTCGATGGCGCGGTCCGTGACCTCGCCATGCACCAGCAGCGGCATGCCGATCTTCTGCATCGTCTCCAGCGCGCGGGCGATCTTCGCGATCTCCGTGACGCCATGCGCGGAATTGGTCGTGGCGTGCGCCGGATAGAGCTTCGCGGCGGTGAAAACGCGCTCCTTGTGGCCCCGCGCGATTTCCTGCGGGTCGATGCCATCGGTCAGATAGACCGTCATCAGCGGCATGAAGCCGGGCGTGGCCGCCGCCGCGACGATGCGCTCGCGATAGGCCGCCGCGGCGGCGACCGTCGTCACCGGCGGGACGAGGTTGGGCATGATGATCGCGCGCGCGAACTGCCGCGCGGTGAACGGCGCCACCAGTTTGAGCATCTCGCCGTCGCGCAGATGCACGTGCCAGTCGTCGGGCTGCCGCAGCACCAGCCGCGTGACGATGCCGGCGGTAGGTTTGGGTGTGGTGGTCGTGTCGTTCATTGTCGGGAATTGTCGCACGGTTACTCGAACATCGCCATTGCGTCGAAACACGCACCCACACCTCTCCCCAACGGGGAGAGGGAGGGGCCCGACGCGAAGCGTCGGGAGGGTGCCAAGCGCGCTAACGCGCGCCCCCTCACCCTAACCCTCTCCCCGTTGGGGAGAGGGAATCGAAGTCAGCGCGCCGCCAGGTAGTCGAAGACGTCGCCGTCGGTCGACCGGCCCTCGATGTGCCGGCGGTGCCACAGCGCGTAGAACAGCAGTGTCCACGCGGCGAAGCCGGCATGCTTGCGCGGGTCGCGGAACAGCTTCGCGACCGCGGCCGGCTCGGCCACTTCGGCGATGCTTTCCTGGGCGGCCACCAGCGGCCCGAGGCGGGCCCCTTCGGCATGGATCCATTCCGCCACGGGAACGGTGAAGCCGCGCTTGGGCGCGAAGGCGCCGGCATCGGGCAGGACCCCGTCGAGCCAGCGCCGCAGCAGCCATTTGCCCTTGCGCTCGCGGATCTTGAGGCGGTCCGGCAGCCGGAAGGCGATGTCGGCGACGACCGGGTCGAGGAACGGCGTGCGGCCCTCGACGCCGTGCGCCATCAGACAGCGATCGAGCTTGGCGAGCAGATCGTTGGGCAGCCAGTCCGCGCAATCCATCGCCTGCGCCACTTGCAGGCGCGAGCGGCTGCCGGTGCGCTCGGTCGCCTCGGCCGCGGCGATGCCGTCGCGCCAGCCCACCGTGCGCTGGCGCAGCACGCCCAACCCGTCGAAGATGCCTTTGCGGCGCATCGCCCGGCCGCCCATCCACCACGGGCGCACGATGCTGCGGTAGCGACCGTAGCCGGCGAAGAGCTCGTCCCCGCCCTCGCCTGACAGCACGACCTTGAGCCCCGCGGCGCGGGCGCGCGCGGCAAGCTTGTAGGTCGGCACGCAGGCGTAGTCGGCGGCGGGATCGTCCATCGCCGCCGCGACACGCGGCAGCAGCGACCAGAAATCCGCGGCGCCGACCTCGACCTCGATATGCTCGGCGCCGACAGCGCGGGCGACGGCTTCCGCCGCCTTGCGCTCGTCCGGCGCCTGCGAGCCGGGGAAATGCGCCGTCAGCGCCACCACCGGACGGGCATTGAGACGCGCCATCAGCGCCAGCAGGACGGAGGAATCGATGCCGCCCGACAGGAACATGCCGTACGGCACGTCGGAACGCTGATGCACGTCCACGCTGTCGAGCAGCGCTTTCTCGAGGCGGTCGAGCGCCTCGGCCTCGTCCCAGTCGCGCGGACCATCCGCCGCGAGCGCGGTGCGGCGATGGCGCTCGACGATCTTGCCGTCGGTGACGACGATCGTCTCGCCCGGCAGGACGCGCTTGATGCCCGGGTAAATGGTGTCGCGCCGCGTCGTGAACTGCAGCTCCAGCAGCTCCGATTGCGGGCCGGGATCGATCGCCGGCTGGGCGAAGCCACCGGCGAGCAGCGCCTGCGGCTCCGAGGCGAAGGCGAGGCCGTGGTCGCTTTCGACGTAGTAGAGCGGCTTGATGCCGAACGGGTCGCGCGCCAGCACGAGCTGGCCCGCCTTGGCATCGTGCACCGCCATCGCATACATGCCGCGCAGCTTCTCGACGAAGGCGACGCCGTGGCGGCGGAAGAGATAGAGCGGCGGCTCGCAGTCGGAGTTGGTGGCGAAATTGACGCCGTGGAGGTCCTTGCGCAGCTCGAGATAATTGTAGATCTCGCCGTTGGCGACGAGTGCGGCCCCGCCCGGCTCGAACAGCGGCTGGTCGCCCGTCTCCAGATCGATGATCGCCAGGCGGTTATGCACGAAGCCGACATTGCCGACGACATAGTGCTTGCGCCCGTCCGGGCCGCGATGCGCCAACGCATCCGCCATGCGCGCGAGCACGGCGGGGTCGGGCCCATCGCGACGGGTGGTCATCAATCCGGCAATGCCGCACATGATCGGTTAGGCGATCCGCGCAAGAAAATCGAGGTAGTCCCGGACCACAGCGGCCTCGGTGAAGCGGCTCTCATACGATGCGCGGCCGGCCGCCGCAAGCGCGGCGGCATATGAGCGGTCGGATGCCACGCGGCTGATCACGGTGGCTAGCGAAGGGGCATCGTCGACCGGCACGAGCAGCCCGTCGCGCCCGTCGGTGATCAGGCCGCGCGGACCGTCGCTGGCCGCGGCGATGACCGGCTTGCCGTGCGCCCAGCCCTCGATCACGACATTGCCCAGCGGCTCGTGACGCGACGGGCACAGCAGCATGTCGGCGGCCGCAAGCAGAGCCGCGACATCGTCGCGCCAGCCAAGGAACCGGACACGGCGCGTGACCCCGAGGCGTTCCGCCTGCGCCTTCAGCGTTTCGCGGAGATCGCCCTCGCCCGCGATCCACAGATGGATGCCGTCGGCCCTTGCCAGCGCATCGAGCGCCACGTCGAAGCCCTTGTTCGGATGCAGGCGGCCCAACGCCAGCGCCAGCGGCACGTCGCGCGGCGTGTCGACCACGGCGCGGTCGAGCGGCGGCGCGGGCGTCGCATCGACGAAGTTGGGCAGGTAGTGGACCTTGTCCGCCGGCCATCCGCCCTTGCGGATGTAGTCGACGATCGCCTGGGTGTTGCCGACTAGGTGGTCGCAGTGCCGGTAGTATCTGAGGTCGTAGTAGCCGCCGAGGCGCGCCGCGCGCACGTATCCCGACGAGATGAAAGGCGGCGGCATCCGCGCGGTCGCGCGGCTCATCCAGCTCAGGACGACATGCGGACGAAAGGCACGGATCGCGCCTGCGAGCCGCAGCGGCGTTGCCAGATCGAGCGGTCCGCCGAAGGCGAGTTCCACCGGTTCTATCCCGGCGCCGCGCAACTTTTCAGCACGCGCCGCGTCGCGCCGGATCGCGACGCGCTGATCGAGCCCGGCCTTGTGCAGCGCGATCACGAGCCGCGTGAAAAAGGCCTCGGCACCGCCATGCGGGGCGCCGGCCATCGCCTGCAGCACCCGCAATCCTGTCACTTGCGCAGCTCTTCGAAATCCGCCGCCACGTCGTCCCAGCTGCGCGCCCGGTTGTAGCGCAGCGCCGCATCGCGCTGGTCGCGCCAGAGCGCATCGTCGGTGAGAATGCGGATCGCCGTGCCGGCGAAGCCCGCACGGTCATTCGGCCGCAGCACGAAGCCGGTCTCGCGATCGACGACGCGCTCGCGCATGCACGTGACATCGGTGACGACGGCGGGCACGCCCATTGCCTGCGCCTCCGCCGCCGCCATGCAGAACATGTCATCCGACTCGCCGGCATGCAGGAACACGCGCGACTGCTGCAATTCCTCGGCGCGCTCCTCCGGTCCGGCCGGCGCGCGGAGCGCGACGCCGTGGTCCGTCATCGTGCGCGCCCGCGCCAGCCCGCGCGCGGCCGTGTCTTCGACGAGGAGGAAAAGCTGCCCCTTCGGCACCGCGGGCTTGATCTCCTTCACCCACAGCTCGAGCAGCCAGTCGAGCGTCGGGCCCGGCCTGCCGGACCAGACCGCGAAAGGCGGCGGCGGCCGCATCGGCGCCGCGGCGCTGCGGAAGACCGTCTCCGTCGCGAAGGGGATGATCGCGCGCCGCCCGCCCGGCGCCCACCACGGATAGCTCGCGGCGTGGTAGACGCCAAGGAACGCCATCGCCGGCCGGCGCCGCGCGAAGGCCGAAACCCTGCCCCAGCGCAGCATCGAGAATCCGGACCGGTGCAGCCAGATCGCCGTCTGGCGCGCGCTCGGGACGAGCTTCAGGAGCTTGTGATTGCGGTTGGCGATGAACAGGTCGGTGTCCTTCGGCAGGCCGCCGGCCAGCGGCGCCCAGGCGACGCCGCGCGCCGTGAAACTCTTGTCGCTGCGCGTGAAGGCGCTGACGCGGTGGCCGCGGGTGGCGAGCGCCTCTGCCAGTCGCACCAGGCCCAGGCTTGCATCGTCGGGCGGCCGGCCGCCGGGCCACTCCCCGTCATAGGCAATGTCCCGGTCCGCCAGCACGATTCGCGCCATCGTCGTCATTCCTCCAGCCGAGCCAGCAATTGTCGCGTGCCTTGCTCGACCATGTCGACGGTCAATCCCTCCATCAGCTTTTGGCCGAGAGACCCGCCGATCGGAGTATCACGGACGGTCTCCGCCGACTCTTGCGTACGGAGCGCTACCGCTTTCGGTGCCCAGGGCGCCGGCAGACTGCCGGCTGGAGGCCCGAACAGGCCCGGAGTCGGCCCGAACAGCCCGACGGACGGTATCCCGGACGCGACCGCCAGATAGAGCGGGCCGGAGTCGTTGCCGATGAACAGGCGCGCCCGCTTCAACGCCGCCCCTACGCCGCCCAGAGTGAGCCGGCCGACGAGGTCGATCGTGCGCTCGGCCGGCAATGCGGCGAGCAGCGGCGCCACGATCGGCCGTTCATGCCCGGCGGCGATCACCGCGACATGCGCATCGCGCAGCGGGCCATCCGCGGTCAGCCGCCGCGCCAGCTCCGCGAAGCGATCGATGGGCCACAGCTTCGGCGGCCAGTTGCCGGTGGGGCCCAGGGCAATCACCGGCGCGCCGGTCGGCAGGAGGTCCCGCGCCGCCGCGTCCTCGGCCGCCGTCGTCCACATCACCGGCGGCGGCAGCTCGCTGAGGCCCAGCGTGGCCGCGATCGCCTGCGTGCGGTGGGCAAGGTCGCTGCGGGTGCGGAAGACGTGCCGCTTGCCGGCGCGCAGGAACCAGGCGAGGCCGGAGCCGCGCAGGTCGACCACCACGTCCCAGTGCGTGGCGACGAACTGCCGCCACAGGTCGAGCCAGTGCCCGACGGCACCGCGCTTCACCACGGGAACGATGCGCTCGAGGTTGGGGCTGGCCTGAAAGAGCGCGGCCGCGGCCGGGCCGCAGGCGATGGTGACGCGCGCATCGGGATACTGGCGGTGCAGGTGATCGAGCAGTCCAGTCGCGATTGCCGCATCGCCGATATAGGTCGGCCCGATGAACAGCAGCCTCAAGCCAGAACCTCTTCGAACTCCGCGGCCGCGATGGGCCAGGTGCGGCCCCGACGCAGCAGGCGCGCATTGGCGCTCATCCGGTCGAACGAAGTGC
>JAESGS010000325.1_pt1 | contig 48497 bp, 45 predicted proteins | sample 9269761 | NCBI WGS metagenome assembly JAESGS01 (sample SAMN15741799, study PRJNA653493) | algae metagenome | isolation source: Cyanosarcina radialis HA8281-LM2 and co-occurring heterotrophs from damp... | place: USA: Makauwahi cave, Hawaii | collected 2011-01-06 | reverse complement strand
CCCCCTCACCCTAACCCTCTCCCCCGCAGAGCCGGGGGCGAGGGGACAAAACTCGGTGGGCCTCGCAAAGCCTCGGCCCACCCTACATTCGTCACTCCGACGAGCCGAGGAACGCCAGCGCGAGGCCGAGGCCGAAGAAGATCGCCACCCACGCCAGTGCGAGCGCCACGGCCGCCTGCAACCCAAAGAACAGATACCCCGCCAGGAACGCCAAGCCCAGCGGGATCGCGAACACCAGCGTCTCCTTCTGCAGGTCCCGCTTCGTCTCCTCCTGCTCCTCTTCCCAGTTCTGCTTCTCGATCTCCTCCCGCAGCTCGCCCTGCTCGGCCGGCGTCGGGACCGGCTCGCCGTAGCCGGGCAGCGCGCTCACGTCCGCCAAGTCCACCGCCGCCCGGACCAACAGGCCGAAGGCGTCCGCCCCGACGATTACGACCTCGGCCCCGACCTCCACGGCGATCGTCCGGGCCGGCGCGAGCTTCGCCTCCAGGCGGGAGCCGTTCACGTCCACGAAGCCGGTGGGCCGCAGCGGCGTCACCGCCCGGCCGCGATCGCCGATCGTCACCGGCATCCCCGCCCCCCGTCAGTTGAAGTACGCCATGTACAGCCCGCCCATCGGCCCGTCGAAGACGCGGGCCGCGTTGAACAACACGTCCATGTTCGCCGCCGGTCCCTTTTCCAGGTACGCGGCGTCGATCCCCTTGTTCATCACTTTTACCACGTCCAGCACGGCCGGGGGGTCGTCGAGCACCTTCTTCAGGTTCAAATCCTTCCCCTGCGTGTCGAGGTAGATCGACACCGGGATCAGCGTCTTCCCCTCCAGCACGGCCTCCAACTCGCCCATGAACGCGAGCCACCGGTCGATCATCTCGTCGCGGACCGGCAGGCCGACGACGCTCGTTTGCTTCGCGTTCGGCAGCCACTCGTCGTCGTTGTCGGTCTCCGCCCGGACGAACCGCCACGTCTCGCGGTTGAGCTTCGCCACCTGGAGCAGGTGGAGCCGCACCCTGCCGAGGCGGCTTGGTTCGGCGAACCGAATCTTCAAGACCCACCCGTTGTTGCGCGGTTCGACCTTCTCCGCCGGCTTCACCTTCGGGAAGAACGCCTGGTAGTTCGCGTAGAACTCCGTTTCGAGATCGACCGCCAGCATGATGTCCGCGAGGCCCATCAGCAGGTGGCAGTACGACCGGAACCACGCCACGTCGCCCCGGTCGAAGGAGACGCGGAAGTCACGGTTCTTCGCCAGGAATTCCGGATTCCCGCCGAGCGTCTGCCTGAGCAGTTCGACGAACCGGTCGGTCGGCTTCCCGTCGCCGTCGAGGTCGAGCTTGATGTCCGCCAGCCGTAGCGTCAGCTTCACCCGGTCATCGGTAATCTTCGCCAGGGTCGCCTCGGCCTTTTCCAGGTCGCGGCGGAAATCGTCGATCAGTGTGCGGAACTTCTTGTACGTGATGGCGTTCGGGTCCGGGTTCGCCGGGACGGGCAGCCGGACGAACGGCAGCGACGAGTGCTCGGCTTTCGCGCCGTACTCGTACAGCGACTGTCCGAGCCGCTCGACGCCCTGGACGAGTTGAATGAGGCCGAGGCCGAACCGGAGTTGGTCGTCGGTGGGGTTGGCGGCGAGGGTGCGGTCGAGGGTTTGTTCGCCGACTGCGAGCTGGCCGGCGTGCAGGAACTTCTCCGCGAGCGGCGGGTCGGCGGCGGCGGGGACGGCGAGCAGGAGGAGGACGACGAGGGATCGCATGGGAACATCTCCGCGACGGGACGGGCGGAGGGAGTTACCCGCGGCGGGGGGAACGGGTTTCGGAACCCTGACTTCCGAAGTCCGGCTTCGACTTCGGAAGTCGAACGGGACGATGGGCGTGTGCCGACCCGAGCCAAAGCTCCCCGCGCGGGATCGACTTCCGAAGTCGAAGCCGGACTTCGGAAGTCGGTGGTTCGCGTCGTGGTTACTTTTTCTTCTTCTCGAAAATAACGATGTGTTGCCACGGCAGGCTCTTGTCCGTCTTCTTGTGGCTGATCTCCGGAAACTGCTCCATCTCCAGCATCACCTGCCGCTCGCTCATCTTGTGGACGAGCTTGATCGGCACCTTCGGGTCCTCCAGTCGGAACTCGACGAACGCGATCCGGCCGCCGGGCTTCAGCGCCGCGACCATCTTCTCCGTCATCTCGTAGGGGTGCGAGAACTCGTGGTACACGTCCACGAGCAGGATCAGATCGACCTTCCCGTCCGGCAGCTTCGGGTCCGTCTCCGTGCCGAGGATCGGCTCGACGTTCGCGACGTTCTTCTCTTTCGCCCGCTTCGCGATGATGTCCAGCATCTCCTGTTGGATGTCCACCGCGAGGACCTTGCCCTTCTCGCCGACGAGCGGGGCCATGCGGAAGGCGTGGTAGCCGCTGCCGGCCCCCACGTCGGCGATGACCATGCCGGGCTGGATGTCGAGGGCCTTGAGGAGCTTGGTCGGGTCTTCTTCCTTCTCGCGCTCCGGCCGGTCGAGCCACCCGGCGGCCTGGTGGCCCATGACCTGGGCGATCTCGCGGTTGAGGTAGAACTTGCCGATGCCGTCGCGGTCGTGGTCCTTGCGGGTCTCGTACCGCGGCTTCTTCGGCCCGTCGGCGGCGAGCGGGAGGGCGAGCAGGACCGTCGCGAGGAGCGTGCGCATGAGATGTCTCCCGAACGTGGGTGACACCATGATACTTAGAACCGGGAGCGGTAGCGACGGGGTGTTGGGTTGCGCCCAACACCCCGTCGCTACCGCTCCCGGTTCTACAAGAAGGGAATGGTTAGCGGGTCGCGACCGCCGGGCGGTCCCGCCGCACCGTCACCTTGCGGCCCTTGATGCGGCCGTCGTTCATCGTCTCGACGACGTAGTCGCACGCCTCGTCCCGCACGTCCACCAGCGCGTACCGGTCGCCGATCTCGATCGGGCCGATATCCCGGCTGTTCAGCCCGGCTTCGTTCGCGATGGCCCCCACCAAGTCCCGCGGCGTCAGCCCGGCGTCGCGGCCGACGCTGAAGAACAGCCGCGCCATCCCCGGCCGCGGCGGGCGGCCGGCCCGCTGCGGCGGCCGCTGCTCGGCCGGCTTCCGCGGCGTCAGCAGGTCGGGGATTTCCTGGTCGTCCTCGGCCGGGCTGCCGTGCTCGTGCGCCAGCTTGATCGCCGCCAGCGCGATCAGCGTCGGGTCGTGCGCCTCGGCCAGCTTCGCCAGAACGACCTTGTACTCGTCCAACTCGCCGTCCGTGAGCGTCTCTTGCAGCTTCTCGGTCGTGCGCTCGAGTTGCCGGGCCTTCAGCTGCGCGACGGTCGGAACCTTCGCGACCTGGATCGGCTGGTTCATCATCCGCTCGATGAACCGCAGCGAGTTCTGCTCGCGGGAATCGACCAGCGTGAGGACGACGCCCTCCCGCCCGGCCCGGCCGACGCGGCCGCTGCGGTGGACGTACACCTCCGGCGACTCCGGCAGGTGGAAGTTGACGACGTGCGACAGGTGGCTGATGTCCAGCCCCCGCGCCGCCACGTCGGTCGCCACCAGGATGCTCAGCGTCTCCTCGCGGAACAGCTTCATCACGCGGTCCCGCTGGAGTTGCTCCATGCCGCCGTGCAGGGCCGCGGCGTGGTAGCCGCGTTCCAACAGGTGGCGTGTCAAATCTTCCGTCTCGCCGCGGGTGCGGCAGAAGACGATGGCGGCCGTCGGGTCTTCCATGCCGAGGATGCGGGCGAGGGCGGCCGGCTTGTGCCGCGGGGCGACGACGCAAGCCGTCTGCCGGACGCGGGGCTTCTCCCCGGCCGCCGTCGGCTTCGCCACCGTGATCCGCACCGGGTCGCGGAGGAATTTCTCCGCGATGCGCGCAATCCGCGGCGGCATCGTCGCGGAGAACAACAGCGTCTGCCGGTCCGCCGGCAGCGCCGCGAGGATCGCCTCGATCTCGTCGGCGAACCCCATGTCGAACATCTCGTCCGCCTCGTCCAGCACGACGGCGGCGATGGCCCGGTGCGGGAACGTCCCCTTCCGCATGTGGTCGTTCAGCCGGCCCGGCGTGGCGACGACGACGTCAACGCCCCGCCGCAGCGCGCGGATTTGTTCGCCGTACCCCTCGCCGCCGTAGATCGCGACGGCGTGCAGGCCGATGGCCTTGCCGTACTTGCGGAACGCCTCGGCGACCTGGATGGCCAGTTCCCGCGTCGGCACGAGCACGAGCGCCGCGGCGTCCCGCTTCTCGGCCTTTGCCGCCGCGAGCCGGTGCAGCACGGGCAGCGCGAACGCGGCCGTCTTGCCGGTGCCGGTCCCGGCCTGGCCGACGAGGTCGCGGCCGTCCCGGACGTGCGGGATCGCCTGTTCCTGGATGGGGGTGGGTTGCTTGTAGTTGAGGGTTTCGAGCGTTGCGGTCAACCGCTCGTCGAGGCCGAGGGTCGTGAAGCCGGTCGTCAGTTCGTCAGACATGCAAAAAGCTTTCCGCCGGCGGGGTGCGCCGGAATCGTGGGGTCGTGCGTAAGCCTCGGACCGGCTCGACGCAACACCCGCGCGATTCCTCCGGCAGAAGGCAACAGTACGGACAGTATACGGACGGCCGGGTTCGGCGACGCGACGAAATGAAAACGCGACGCAAATTACCGCGGCCGGCCGCCACGTTTCCGCGGGCGTACTAGTCTTCCCCCGACCCGTTCGATCCGTTTACCCCGCCCGCCCCAGTTCGTTCGTGGCCGCGATTCTTCGCCGGGACGGGACGCCGGGTCGGGCGCAGGATGAGACCCCGTGGACCGCAAGACCGCCCTCGCCGCCGTCCTGAAGCACGCCCGCCTCGTCACGCCGTCCCCCGTCGCCCTCCGCGTCGTGGACGTGGCCGGGAAACCGGACTGTACGACGGCCGAGATCGTGGCCGCCCTGTCCAAGGACCCGGTGCTGTGCGGGAAGGTGCTGAAGACGGTCAACTCGTGCGTGTTCGGCGGCGGCCGGCAGCCGGTCGCCACCGTGGACCGGGCGGTCGTGCTGCTCGGGCTGAACGCCCTCCGGTCGCTCGTCCTCGGCCTGTCCCTGCCGGTCGCGCAGTCGAAGACGGACCCGAACCCGGCCGTTCGCGAGTTCTGGATCGACGCCGTCAGCGGCGGCATCCTGGCGAAGGAGTTGTCCGTCCACCGCGAGGGGGCGTCGCCGGGGTACGACCTCGTCGCCGGGCTGCTCCGCGACCTCGGCCGGCTGCTCTTGGCCCAGCACGACCCGACCGGGTGGGAGCGGTGTCAGAAGTCGCCGGTCGCGGAGTTGCTGACGAACCCGTGCGGGATCGAGGAGCGGGCGTTCGGCGTCCACCACGTGGACGTGACGTGCGCCCTGCTGGCGAGCTGGAACCTGCCCGACGACGTGGTCGAGCCGATCCGCTACCACCACCACCTCGACGCCCTCCCGCCGGACGCCCGGAAGTCGTGGCGGCAGCGGGCCGAGTTGCTCAACTTCGTCGAGGCGCTGTTGCGGCTGGACCAGGTGGTCGAGTCCCCGGCCCTGCTCAAGAACCTGCTCGCCCGCGCGATGCTGATGTTCGGGTTCGGCCAGCAGGCGCTCATCGAGTTCCTGCACGCCGTCGCGCCGAGGATCGAGGAGGTGAAGGCGATCTTCGACCTGGGGATGACCGATACGACGGACTACTCGGCCGTCCTGACCCGCGGGTGCGAGGCGCTGGTCGATCTGTCGTTCCGCAGCCGGTTCGACATCCTCGGCGGGTCGCGGGTCCGGCCGGGCGACGGCCTCGACCGCACCCAGGACTACACGGCCACCCGGCTGGTCCCGATCGACGCGACGCCCCCGCCGCCGGAGCCGCCGCTGGAGCAATTCCGGGCCGCATTCCTTGCCGACTTCCCGCCCGGCGGGTGTCAGCTCGACCAGTTCGAGTTGCGGAAGGAACTCGGCCGCGGGGCGATGGGCGTCGTGTTCGCCGGGTTCGACCCCGGTGTCCAGCGGGACGTGGCCGTCAAGGTGATGTCGCCAGAGTACGCGTCGTCGAACGAAGCCCGCCTGCGGTTTACCCGCGAGGCCCGGTCGCTGGCCGCCGTCCACCACCCGAACGTCGTGGGCGTCTACTCGCTCGGCACGGCCGACGGGCTGCCGTACATGGCGATGGAGTTCGTCCACGGGGGGTCCCTGGAGGAGCTGATCGACGGGATCGGCCCGCTCCCGGTGGCCCAGGTCGCGGACCTCGGCGGGCAGATCGCGCTCGGGCTGGCGGCGGCGCACGCGAAGGGGATCGTCCACCGCGACCTGAAGCCGGCGAACGTGTTCGTGGAGGCGGTCAGCGGGCGTGCGAAGCTCGGCGACTTCGGCCTGGCCCGCGGGCTGGACAACCTCGGCCTGACGCAGGCCGGGGCGCTGGTCGGCAGCCCGCTGTTCATGTCCCCGGAGCAGATCGACGGGCTGCCGCTGGACGGCCGGTCCGACCTGTTCTCGCTCGGCACGGTGCTGTACGGCATGTGTACGGCGAAGCTGCCGTTCGAGGCGATGAGCATGACGGCGCTGTTGCGACTGATCGCGGACGCGACGCCGATCCCGCCGAAGGCCCACCGCCCGGACCTGCCGGAATGGCTCAACGCGGTGGTCATAGATCTGTTGAAGAAGAACCCAGACGACCGCATCCCGTCCGCCGACGCGCTGTACGCCCGGCTGTCGAACCAGGGCTGACCCTCAGACGGTACGTAAACCCCTGCGGCGGTTGGGAAAACTCTTGCCAACCTCCGCGGGTGACAGCTTCTCCGACACCCCGCCGCAAGGCGAGAGTCGCAAAAAAATCCTCTCTCATGAATCGCCCGGACCGCCCGGCGTAGGGTTCCCCAACACTTCTCGCTTACCGGCCGACGGACCGACGCCGGGGGTTTGCACCCCTCCAACTGACGGGTGGAAATCCCGCCGCCGCCCGAACTTCCGCCCGATCCGTTAACGAACGTTGACAGTTGACCGTGCCCGTATCCGCTCTAACCTTCGGTGTCGCCCACCGAACACACTCGCCGGTAGGGTTGTTTTGTTTTTTCCACCTTGGAGCTTTCATCATGGCTAACGTCGATCTCCCCCGGCTGTCCCTGGATGAACTTAACGACCGCATCGTCCCCGCCACCCTCCTCGACCTGACCACGGCCGACGCCGAGGCGACCGCGGCCGAGGCGATCGTCCGGCAGGTGGACGCCCAGCCGACCGGGACTGGGTACATCCGCTCCTTCGTCCGGCTGCAAGGGGCCGCGGCCGGCGGCGGCGGCGAGCAGGGGTACAACACCACCGCCCGGCCGCTGCAGTTCGACGAGAACAGCAGCCCGCAGTTCACCCGCGAGCTGCGGGCCTCGCAGGTCCCGCTCGTCGTGGAAGGCGGCGTCGCGTACCGCGAGTTCCTCCTCGACATCAACCAGAAGTCGTCCGCCGGGAAGCTGTCGCTGGACGAGGTCCGGGTGTTCTTCGCCACGTCCTCCGACCTGACGGGGTACGACGCGGCGGCGAAGACGCTGGGCGGGCACGCGGCGGCGTTCGACCTGGACGCGGCCGGCGACGTGAGCGTCGTGCTGAACGCCAAGCTGAACTCCGGCAGCGGGTCCGGGGACATGAAGCTGCTCGTCCCGGACGCGGCGTTCGCGGCCGCCGGGGCGGACGACTACGTGTACCTGTACTCGAAGCTCGGCGGCGTCGCCGGGGCGACGGCCAACGGCGGGTTCGAGGAGTGGGCCGTCCGCACGGACGGCGGCACGAACACGACCCTGGGCACGGCGAGCATCGCCGGCAGCGTCTGGTTGGACCAGAACCGCGACGGCGTCCGCGACGCCATCGACGGCGGGCTGGCGAACGTCACGATCACCCTCCAAGGGGTGGACGACCTCGGCCGGACGGTCGTGCTGACGACGACGACGGCCGAGGACGGGAGCTACTCGTTCAAGAACCTCCGGGCCGGGACGTACAGCCTGATCCAGACGCAACCGGAGGGGCTGGAGGACGGCCAGGACTTCATCGGCAGCCTCGGCGGCTACCTGGCGGACATCGACAAGATCGCGGACATCCACATCGCGAACGGGGCGGCCGGCGTGTACTACGACTTCAGCGAGTACCTGTACGAAGGCGGCAGCAACACGTAACCCGACGACGGGTACGCCCGACGAATCCCCCGGCCGTGCCGGGGGATTTTTTTGCGCGGTAACATGACTGGAATTGAGGGCCGGCTGATACCGCCACCGCCGCCACCGCCACGGGTGGCCCCCCGTGGCGGAATGGCCACCTGGGTTGACGCGACAGTTATAATGAAAACTTGTCCACTCAGTCCGGCACGGCCGCCGTCTCGCCGCCGGCGCGGGTGGCGAGGGCCGGCAGCACGTCGTTCGCCGAGTAGCGGAGGAACCGCACGCTGCCGTCGGCGAGCGCGAAGTTCGCCCCGCCGGGGTGCGGGGACCAGAAGTGGAACATCCCGCACGGGTCCTGGAACCCCGCCGCCGGCATGAACGGGTAATTCCCCGGCCCGCAGGTCGAGCCGCTCACGATCGGCTGCAGGTTCGGCTCGCGGACGCCGAGGACGAGGTCCGCCGACCCGGTCCCCCGCTGCCCGACGCCGGCGTACCACCACCCGAACCGGAAGTCGTGGCTCGGCGGCCGCTCGCCCAGCAGTAACGTGTTGCTCGTGCCGTCCGCGGCGTCCGTCAGCCGGTGGCGGCTGTCTTGGTAGAGCAGGCCGTCCTTCTTGGCCGCCTGCGTGCCGGACACACCCAGGTAGCTCAGCAGGGCGACGCTCTTGCCGGTGGTCGGGTCGATCTGCGGAGTCCGGGTGCGGTCGTCGGCCGGGCAGGTGAACGCCGGGACGACGGTGGCGAACGGCGTGTGCGGCGGGCTGACGAACGGGACCGGTTGGGTGCGAAATGCGTTCCGAGCGACGGCGTCGAGGTTCCCCTGCTCGAGGTCCGGCAGGACCGAGACCGGCCACCCGGTCCACATCATCCGGTCGGGGTGGAGCGGCGACCGGTGGCCGGGCGGCAGCGCCCCGCGGGCGTCGTGGTGGCTGTGCAGGGCGAGGGCGAGCTGCTTGAGCCGGTTCTGGCAGTCGAGCCGGGCGGCGGCGTGGCGGACGTTCTGCACGGCCGGCAGGAGGAGGCCGATCAGCGCGCCGATGATGCCGAGGACGACGAGCAACTCGACGAGGGTGAAGGCGGGCCTACTTGCCGACGCCGCGGACGGTGAGCGTGACGGTGCGGATGCCGCCGTCCTCGAAGTGGACGTCGAGCGGGCACTCGAACGGGCCGGGCTTGCGGACGTCGATGTCGCACTCATACAGGACCTCGCCGCGGGCCGGGATGGGAATCTGTTCGTAGAGCTTCGGACCGAAGCAGACGGTATCCATTCAAGCCTCGCTCAGGCCGATGACCCGGAGCGGCCGGGAGGAGGCGTTCGTGACGCGGAAGGCGACGGCGTGCCGGCCGAGTGGGAGGCTGCCGAGGTCGCGGTCCGGGTCGTGGACGGTGAGGGCACGGCCGGGCGGCGGGTCGGCGGGTAACAGCAAATACCTGAGGCTGAAGGTGATTGCGAGCAAGGCGGCCAGAAGTAACGCCGTCCGGTATGCGATTGTCATCGTGCGCCACCCCGATCTACGGACATGTCCTTTCGGAGGAGTCTCCGCCTGAGGTATGCAAAAACAATGCTTAAACCGGCCAGAAGAAGGGCTAGGGAAATGATAGTACCAACAGTCCTTGTACCGGAAACCGGCGTCGAGACCCCGACTGGTTCCGGGAGTTGGTAGTGGGATAGGTAAAACGCCTCAAGCCCCATCGACTCGTTGTACTCTACATTCTCGTAAACCACTTCTTCTCGGCCAAATATCAGCCCTTTTTTTACACTCTTGGCCGCCTCCTCGTGTTTCGCGGTAACCAGTCTCGGGAAACTCGACGACCTATCGGAGTAGTTCAATACGCCTTGCATGTCTACGACGGAAGACTTGTTCGATACCTTGAAATTGTAGGCAACCGGTACAAAATGATAGCTCTCGTCGAAATCGATGTAGCCATCAATAACCGATTCGGACGTTTCGGGCCGATAGTTACCGGACTCACTGAATTGGAAGTACATCCTCTTGACATCCTCGCGTCCGGCCACGGGCTCGGTTTTAAGGACTCTGAACGTGGACCTGGGCAAACGATCCAATAGATTCACGGTGCCGATAACGACCCACGAGCAGGTAAGGAAGTCGTCACGGTCGCCGGCAGCATTCCCCGACTCAACGGTATCGACCTTCCAACTGTCTTGAATGGTACTCGACTCGATAATCTTCGCCCGGTATTCTCGATTCTTGAGCGTCACAACCCGCTTGCGGACAGAACCCTCCTTGCTCTCTTCCGGCCGCAAGGTTACACGGTCCGCCACGCTACCCTTGCCCTGAATCATAGCATAAGACAACGATTCACTGGTGAGGAGCCGGAAGTTGGACTTGTCCCCTTTTGATACCTCGAACTCCTTTCGGCACTTCAGTCTCGTCGTGTTAACCCTTGACGCCACTTCTTGCCACCGAGACAACACTTCACCCTTGAACGACCGATCCTCTTGCGCGTCGCAAGCGGTCGAGACGAGTACCACTAAGGATAATGACAATAATCGTGGTGACATTGTTTTACACTCGGAGTGTGAGACTGCTTCCTTGTCCGCCCCTACCTGCAATGCCATCCGGCGAACCGAGGGGCTGCCCCGTTCGCCGGATAGGCGTTGTGGCTTTACTCACAACCAGGTTAGGGTTTCTGGCAGACGCATTTCTCGACGCTGTTCTCCGTAACCCAGGTACAGCGGCACTCGGTTACGGCACCTTCGCAATCGCGGGGCGACGCTTCGCACAGCGACTTCGAGTTGTGGTCCTTGCAGTAGCCGTCCGTGCCGACCGAGCACGTCCGTTCAAACGTAATCGGGCCGACTTCGTCCGTCTCGGCCCGTGCCGGCCCTCCCGCCGCCAAGAAGGCCACTGCCAGCAACGCGATTGCCGAACTACCGCACAGGTACGACATCGCTCCGTACAGCCTCTTCATGAAAAATACTCCTTCGAGAGACACCGCAACAGCCACCGGGAACATCCCGGCGGATGTCTTTGTCATTCCACTCGGCAACCCAGGCGGAACGTGATCGTTCGTTGTCGCTCGCAATCGGTCGAAAGGGTGGCTAGGCGCGTGAAGTCACCGGGACTGGAGGCCGGCACTTTGAGATAGATCGCGAGAGTGATGGCTTCACCCGGCGGGACGCTCAAAGGCATTGCCGAGGTCGTGACGCACGAGCAGTCGCTCGTGCCGCCGATAAGCCGCACCGGGCGGGCGGTCCAGTTGCGGACCGCGACGAGTTGTTCCAACTTGTCGCCCGGCTTCGCCGCGCCGAAATCGACGTAGGCCGGGGCGGACAGCGACTCGCCCCGCAACTTCGCGAGCGCCGCCGAGAGGGAGCCGAACACGAGCGTGCCCGACGCGGCCAGGACCGCGAGGACGGCCGCGGCCCCGCCGACGAGCTTCGCGGTGCGAACGCCGACCCAGCCGACGCTCGCCGACCGCCACGCCGCCCGGGACGGCCGGGCGACGGCCAGCGCCAGCAGCGCCGCCACGTCCACGCCGAATGCCGCCCACGGGCTGGCCTCGATCGCACCGAAGCACCCGCACCGCGCCTGGCCGATGACTCCGAGGTAGCCGCTAACGATTGCGAATGTGGTGAAGAGGACGACCGCCGCCAGCCACGCCAGCGGCTTCGCGACGCCGGAGAGGAGCCAACCGCCCACGACGAACTCCGCCGCCACGACCGCCAGCTGCACGCCGGGCACGGACAGCCACCCGACGCTCGGCAGTGGCGACACGCTCAGCCCGTAGAGCTTCAGCCCGGCGGCGACGAGGAGAAGCAGCCCTAGCGCCACGGTCACGCCGCGCGCGAGGCTACTGCTCGCTGCTCGCTGCTCGCTGCTCGCTGCTCGCTGGTGCGTGGGTCACGGGACATCTCGATTTCGGGGACGAGGTTCGATGTGAGCAAATCGTAGTCGGAGCTATCATCGGCCGTCAACACAATTTCTGACGAATTATTGACAATTTATTTTCGGCTTCCACCCGCACGCTCTTTCCGTGTGGCGGTTCGCTCGCAACCGGCTGTCACGTCAGGAATAACAAAAGCGGACCAAACACTCCATTTCCATCGCCGCGAACGCAATCGAAACGTGAACGGGGCCGTGAACGTGTCGGCCGGTCCGAGTAGGCCCGAAGAAGGTTGCGCGAGTTCTTCGGACGCCCATCCCGGCCGCCGCCCGGTTCCGCTACCGATGACCGTGTGACTTCGCCCGCGCGTTCATCGGAGGGGTCCATGACCCGTCATCGTCGGCCCGCGTTCACGCTCATCGAGCTGCTCGTCGTCATTGCCATCATCGCCATCCTCATCGGACTGCTGCTGCCGGCCGTGCAAAAGGTCCGGGAGGCCGCGGCCCGGAGCACGTGCCAGAACAACATGAAGCAGCTCGGCCTCGCGGCCGCGAACTACGAGGGGGCGTACCAGAAGCTGCCGCCGAGCCTGATCGTGGACATCGGCCTGCCGCCCGGCAGCTCCGGCCAGCCGGGGTTCCCGTACCCGGCGGTCGTCCACTCGTGGGCACCGAACTTCCTGCCGTACATCGAGCAGGAGAACGTGTTCCGGCTGTACGACTTCAAGTTCCCGTGGTTCTCGTCGCCGGCCATCGTGCCCGGCACGCCGGACAACCAGGCGGCGCTGCGGACCCCGGTGAAGACGTTCCTCTGCCCGTCGTCGCCCGGCGGCAACGCCCGGACCGTCAGCGGCACGTTCACGTTCGGCGTCGCGTTCCCGTACCAGAACCTCGGGGTCACCGACTACGCGACGAACAGCTCCATCAACCCCGGCTCGATCACGTTCTTCGGCTACCCGTCCACGGCGACGCAGTTCTCGCTGTTTAGCGCGATGCGGCCGCAGCTCCGCGGCCGCGGGCTGTCGCTGCTCGGCACGACGGCGTCCGAGCCGGTGGCGATCATCGGCGTCACGGACGGCACGTCGAACACGATCCTCTTGTGCGAGAGCGCCGGCCGGCCGGAGTACTACATCGGCGGGGCGCGGGACGCCAGCCGGGTGCAAAACGACGGCGGGTGGGGCCACCACGAGAACGACTACGGCCTCGACGGGGCGGTGTCGAAGACCGACCGCACGTCGCCGGGGAACTGCGTCGTCAACTGCCACAACGACAACGAGACCTACGCATTCCACACCGGCGGGGCGAACCATGCGTTCGTGGACGGGTCGGTCCGGTTCGTGAAGGACTCGATCAACCCGCAGACGTACGCGGCCCTCATCACGGCGAACGGCGGCAGCCTGACCGCGGCCGAAACCTCCCCGAGCACGGACTGACCCATGCGCACGCTTCTGACGGCCGCCGCGTGCCTCGCCCTGGCGGGGTGCGGCGGCGACGGCAAGCCGGCGACCGTCCCGGTCGCGGTGACGGTCACGCACAAGGGGCAGCCGGCGGCCGGGGCGCTGGTCGTGTTCCACCCGGCGGCGGACGCCCGCGAGAAGGAGATCGGCGGCAAGCCGTTCGGCAAGGTGAAGCCGGACGGCACGGTCGCGGTGACGACGTACCAGGAAGGGGACGGCGCGCCGGAGGGCGAGTACGGCGTGACGGTCCAGTGGACCGAGGCCGCCCCGGCCGGGAAGCTGTCGCTGTCCGGCGAGGGCGGCGGCACGCGGGACAAGCTCGGCGGGAAGTACGGGGACCCGCGGGCCCCGAAGTTCAAGGTGACGGTGAAGCGCGGCGACGCGAACCAGGTGGAGTTGAAGCTGGAGTAGGTCCGGTCGGGCCGGGCGGACCGGTTGGACGGGCCGGCGGACGGCGGGTTCCGAAAACCTCCCAGGCGGCCTTGAACCCGTCGGCCGTCGGGGAACGATACCGGTCGATGCGCATCCCGGCCGTGCCGTCGCGAGTTCCCCGATGACCCGCACCGCGTTCTTGCTATTGCTCCTCGCCGCCCCCCTCCGCGCCGACGAGTCGGACGACACCCTGGCCCGGCAGCTCGTCGCCGTCGTCCGCGACCCCCGCGTGCCGACCAACCAGCGCGTCGAGGCGGCGAAGTCACTTTCGACGATGGGCGTGAAGGCGACGGTCGCCGCGGAGGAGTTGCAGCGTCAACTCACGCTCCTGAAGAAGGCCGAGCAGGAGGCGTTGCAGGAGGCGGTCGTCGAGGCGCTCGGCGCGATCGGCCCGGCGGCGAGGGCGGCAGTACCGACGCTCGCGAAGGCGACCGGCCGGACCATCGACATCGACCTGGCGGTGAAGGCGGCGACGAAGCAACTCCTGACGGACGCCGCGAGCCGCAACGTGGCCGACCTGGCGCGGCAGCTCAAGAGCCGCGACGAGGGAACCCGCCTCCGGGCGGCGAAGACGCTCGGCGGGCTGGAGACGGCCGCCGCGGCAGCCGTGCCGGACCTGACGGCGGCCCTCGGCGATTCGGATGCGGACGTGCGGCGGGCGGCCATCGCGGCGCTGCGGCGAATTCAGCCGACCGCGAAGCCGACGAAGGAGTTGGTCAACGCGATTGCCGTCGATCTGAAGGACGCGGACGAGGTGGTTCGGCTGGCGACGGTGAAGGCGCTCGGCAAGCTCGGCCGCGACGCGGCCGACGCCGGGCCGCTCTTGCAACCACTCCTGGCCGACCCGGACCGCGACGTGCGGCGGGCCGCCGGCGAGGCCATCGCCCGCATCAGCGGCGGCGGGCCGTAATTACTTCTCGTCGCCGTCGTCCGCCTTCGGTTCCGGCCGCGCCGCGGCTCGGCGGAACGGCGGCGACCACAGCCGCGCCCCAACGTCTTCGCCGGGCTTCGGGTTCGAGTACGTGAGGTTCCCGCCGTCGTCGGCCTTGTCGTCGCCGACAGCGTACACGACGATGCCGTCGGCCAGCAGCTTGTACTTCAACGACCCGCCCGTGTAGGGGTCGGTCGGAATCTCCGCGAGAATCGCCTTCGGAATCTCGGTCAGTTCCTTCGGCCACCGGCCGTTCGCCTGCCGGAACCGCTCACACGCGACGCCAACGGCCAGCGACCTCAGCCGGGCGCGGGACCGCAGCACGGCGAGCGCGACCTTCTCCGTCGCCGGGAGGAGCAGCTCGATCAGCGGCCCCTTCGCGTCCGACGTATCGACCGCCTTCAGCCGCTCGGCCCACTCGTGCGACGGGCCGCGGGCCACGTCGAGGTAGCGGGTCTGGAGCTTCAGCCCGATCAGTTGCTCGCGGAGGATGCGGGCCTTGAACGCCTGCACGCCGAGGCGACTGAGCACGTCAAACGCCCCGACCGGCAGGGCGGACGGGTCGGTTTGCATGTAGTCGAAGATGGCGTCCATCATCGCCCGCTCGCCGCGGACGCCGTTGGCGAGGACGGGCGCGTCCGCCTCCCGGAGTAACTCGGCCTGCAACTCCGCGAGACCGGCCGTCGGTTCCGTGTAACCGAGTACCCGTTCCGTTGACTGAACGGCGACCGCGGCCACGGCGACGCGGATCAGCATGGTCACGAGCGTCGGCTCGTCGTTGACGCCGTGGACGAGGTTCAGCCCGGCCCGGCAACTCGCGACCGCGGCGGCCGGGTCGTTGTCCGCCGCCAGGACGACGGCGTTCAGGCTCAGCAGGGCGGCCGCGTTGCGGAGCCGTTGCGTGTGCTCCAGCGACATGTTCAACGGGTTCGGGACCGGCGGCGGGATGACGCCGCCGTCGGTCAGCGCGCCGAGCTTCAGGCAGCGGTCGATCACGTCCTTGCACAGCGTCCGCGTCTTGCGGGCGTCGGCCAGTTTCTCCGCGGCCGGCAGCCGGTTGAAGTCCCGCTCCGGCAGCCACGGCGTCGGGTCGTCGGCCCGACGGAGGAACTCCTCGAACTCCTTCGGCGTGTCCTCCTTGATCGCCACCGCGAGCTTCGTGAGGTTCCGGTCGTCCGGCGGAAACCGCCTCGCCCGCGCGGCCTGAATCTGGTCCAGCCGCCAGCCGGGGTCGTCGGCGTCGAGGGCGGCGCGGGCCTCGTCGAGCTGTCGCCCGGCCTGCGACTGCCGCCACCACCCGACGGCGAAGTACCCCGCCGTCGTGACGGCGAGGACGGCGACCGTGCGGAGCAGCCACTTCTTCCACGGCCGCATGGGGCAACCTCAGGGCAACAAATCAGCGACGCGAATGCTGGCCGACGGCATTGCCAGCGGCGACACGCTGTCCGTGGGTGTGAGCGTGAGTGTCGTGCCGTAGGCCATGCCGCCGTCGGGCACGGGGGCGGCGTCGCGATACACGAGCAGGACGCGGTTCTGGAGGTCGAGGACCCAGTAATCGCGGACGCCCGCCGTCGCGTAAAGCTCGGCCTTCGTCGTGGTGTCGATGAACAAGGAGCTATCGGCGACTTCGACGACGAGGACGGCCGTACCGGGGTGTGACGCCAGGAAGTCCCGTCCGCCGCCGGCGAAGACCGAAATGTCGGGCAAGGGGTCGGTTTCCAGGCCGAACACGAGTGGCGATTGCACCCGCACGCGCCACCCGGCGGCGAACACCGCCCGGATGGTCTCGTTCGCCAGATCGACGGCCGTTGCGTGCAGCGGATTCATCGGGCCTAGCTCCACCAGTTCGCCGCGAAGGAGGATCACGCGGTTACCTTCGCCGAACACTTTTCGCTCGCTCGCGTCGTGGAACTGTTGCACGGTCCAGCGGAACGGCCGGGGCGTTGGAACCCCGGCCGGGGGCGGGGTGACGGCGGGTGTCGGGAGCGTGGCGGTCGTCATGCGCGGTCCTCCGATGTCGTCAGTTTACCGTCACTTCGCCCGGAACTCCAACAGCCCCAGGCCCTCCGGCCGGGGCGTCGCGTCGGCCGGGCCGGACCACGACAGCACGCCGCGGCCGGGCACGACGCGGGTCACGTTCGCCGCCCAGACGTGCTTGTCCCGCGGGCGGCTGCCGGTCAGCTCCGACAGCGGGATCGCCACCTCCGCCGTCCACCCGGCCGGCGACGGCGACACGGCCACGTACCACGTCGGGTTCCAGCTCGCATCACCCCAGCAGTCCTCGGCCGTGCAGCCGCGGTGGTCCACCCGCAGCCGGTAGTACGTCGCGTAGTCGCGGTCGAGGTCCAACAGCAACTCGACCCGGTCGTGCGGCGTCACGTCGTCGTCGTGCTTGCGCTTGTCCGCGGCCGGGACCTGCTCGCCGTTCGGGTGGCGGCACGTCACGCCGAGGTACAGGTACTCGTCGTCGAACGCCAGCCGGGCCGCCGTGCCGTGCGTCGCGGCGAGTTCCTTCGTGCCTTCGTTCAGCGAAAGCTCGGTCGCGGCCTTCCACACGTCGTCGTCCAGCTTGCCGTCGAGGACGGGGCGGTCGGCGAGCTTGGCACACGCGGCCATCGGCTTCGGGCACGTCGGCATGAGCCGGCGGTTCATGAGGAAGAGTTCCGCGGCGACGGCGTCGAACCACGGGTTCGCCCCGGCCGTGACCGGCCGGCCGACGACGGCCCGGTAGTAGTTCGCCATCGTCTTCTCGGCGTCGGCCGTCAGCCCGAGCTTGAGGCGGGCGGCGTTGTACGCGAGCTGCTCCGCCGGCTCGCGGGACAACAGCGGGCTGACGGCGAACAGCTTCGCCTCCAGGCTCGGCCCGGTCCCGAACCAGTCGCGGCGGGCGTCGGCCGTGCGGAACTTCGCCCGCTCCGGCTTCGCCTCCGCGTGCGCGACCTGTTGAATCTCGCCCGGCGGCACGTCGTAGAACTCGGTCGGCCGGAGGCTGGCCATCTGTCCGAGTTCGACCCGCCGCAGCGTCTCGGAGCTGGCGTGGAACCGAGCGAGCCACCGGTACGCCGGCAGGGTGTCTGTGTCAGTTGGATGGAAATCGACGGCAACTTGATACAGCTCGCGGGACGTTGTCCACGGACTCTGAGAACCAAGTTCTCGAGCAATGGCCAATATCATCCCGGAGTCTGATATTCCGAGGGGGCGTGATTTATCGGCGACGAGTTCTTTTCGAAACGCGCTTAGGCTCGCCTCAGTTACATGGCGCGTATCAGGCAGGAGAACGGAGCGAAGTTCCTGTCGCGTTCGCTGAATCTGCTTGAAATGCACGGCTTGCTGAACAGGGTTCCATCTGTTCAGTGACTCAGGAATAGGGTCCGTTCGACGAGCCATGCCGCCATATGCTAGCGCACTGCCATCGAGTAAGTGCGTCGATGGCGATTCTTTATAGAGGTGTTCTTTCGGAGGCGTGAATGCGTCCATCCGATGTGACACGATGCGTAAGACCGGCTGTCGGTTCGACTCGATGAGCAGGCTCGCATCCTTTGTCATCGTCTCTGGCGTCTCAAGAACATGCGCCAACAACTTTTTCGTGTCAAAATGGAAATGCCCGTTTCCTTCATTGGTTGTGCCCACAAGCTTCTTCGCCGCGTGCGGCTTCAGGCCGAGGGCCGCGAGCTGCTCCGGGAACGCGGCCGGGTCGGCGGCCCGCTTGAACGCCTCCTGCATCGCCGCCAGCACGAGCTGCTCCGCCGCCGGGGCGTCCGGCATCACCGAGTCGGTGACGATCACCTCCGGCCGCCACAGCCGCACGGCCAGCGTCATCTGCCGGACCAGTTGCTCGGCCGCCCGGCCGTCGTGCAGCCGGTCCCAGTACGTGCGGAGTTGGTCGGCCGTCAGCCCGTCGCAGTGGCCGGGCAGCGGGAACGGCCAGAGCGATTCCGCCGCCGCGCCGCCGGCCAGCCGGATCGCCGCCGACAGGCGGAACGGCTCCGCCGCCCGCCGCGGGTCGGCCGTCGCCGCGTCCGCGGTCGTCACGCCGACCGTCGCCGTGACGTACCCTTCCGCCGCGCCGATCACCGGGAACATCGTCAGCGGCACGCTCTTGGGCGTGGCGTGGGCCGTCAGCACGGCGGCGTGCAGCTTGCCGCGGACGTGCTGCCACTTCGCCCCGCCGTCGGTCGTCATCAGGATCGTGCCGAGGTCGCCGACGGCCCAGCCCGTCTTCTCGTTCAGCATCTGGATCGCGTGAATCGGGACGTGCGAATCGGTCCGCTGAACGGTCCACGACTTCCCGCCGTCGGCGCTCGCCAGCACGACGGAACCGGGCCGCCCGCCGAGCCACACCTTGTCGCTGATGACGCTGATCGCATGGAAGTCGCACACGCCGCGCGCCTCCGGCGGCAGCGGCAGTTCGACGTTAGCCCACGTCCCGTTCGGGTAGTCGCGGTTCGCCAGCACGAGGCCGCCGTCGCCAACCGCGAACGCGGTTTTGGCCTGCGATTTCAGGGCGCGAACGGCCCGCCCGCCGGGGACGCTCAACCCCGTCGGCGCGAGTTCGCCGTCGCGGAGGGTCGCCGTCTGGCCCCACGCGCCGACGAGCATCCCGGTCTTCGCGTTCGCGCAGTCGGCCGCGAGCCAACTGCCGCCGCGCGGCCCGACGACTGGCAGCCAGCTCTTGCCGCCGTCGGCGGTCGTGAACGCGCCGCCGGGGTACGCGCCGCACCCGTCGCCGACGACGAGGCCGGTTTTGTCGTCGAAGAACGTTACCCCGTTCAGCCCCGGCAGCAGGCCGTTCGAGACCTCATTCCACGTCAGCCCGCCGTCGGTGGTGGCGAGCAGCACGCCGGCGCTGCCGAGGTCGCCGGGGAGCTCCGTGCGGCCGCTGACGAACCCGGTGTACGGCGTGAGGAAGTGGACGCCGGTGAGCGCGGCCCGCGTGCCGGTCTTCTGCCGCTCCCAGGTGCGGCCGCCGTCGATGCTGTGCCAGACGGTGCCGTCGTCGCCGGCCGCCCAGCCCTCGCGGTCGTCCACGAACTGGATGGCCCGGAGGGCCGCGTCGTCGTAGCTCGGCGGCGGGGCGGCGTGTACGGCGGCGGCGACGAGCAGGGCGGCGAGCGTCAGGGGGATGCGGGACATGCTGGCGGTTCCTCCGCGACCGGGGTTCGGGCACTCTGGAGGAACGGCGATACCGCGGGGGGCGGAGAAAAGCTAGCCCAGGTCCGGCGGCGGCAGGTCGGTCTCACGCAAGAAGTCTTGCAGCCCGTGGCGCACGCGGAGGATGTACACGGCCGTGCCACGGATCTCGAACAGCACGCGGTAGGTGTGGAGCCGCTTACCGAAGTAGGTTTCGCGTAAGGTGTCGCCGTACCACTCCGATTCGGGGGCGAGAGGACACCGCTCCGGGGTGCGGCGTAGGGATTCGATGGTTTTGAGGAGGTTGGCCCGCCAGCGGTCGGCCGAAACGTTCGATCTTTCGGCGAGGGCGTGATACCGTTGTTCCACCTCGCGGGCCGCCTCGCGGGTGATGACAACGTCGAACGTCACGACTTCGTTCCCAACGACTTCACGAACTCTACCGCCGGGAGCGTGATCCCGGCCTCGATGTCGGCCCGGCTGCGGGTGAGGAACGCCTTCATCTCCGCCGCCGCCGCGAGCGCGGCCAGTTCCTGGAGTCGGCGATACGCGGCCGCGTCCTGGACGACGAGTTCTTCCTTCCCGTTGACCGTCAGCACCAACGGCTTGCCGGACTTCTTCAGGCGGGCCGCGACCGTCGCCGTGTCCCGCTTGAACGCGGCCATCGACTCGACATCCTCGATCGCGTCCGCCATGTTCGGCCCTCAACAGTTCCAGTTCGCCATCATCGTACCACGGCGGGAGGGGCGGCGGAATCAATCCCTAAACTTGAACCGCACGATGCACCACAGGGCGTTGAACGCGTCCTTCAGCCCGATCTTCTTCCCCTCGGCGTAGGTGCGGCCGCTGTAGCTGATCGGCACTTCGTACACCCGCCACTTGAACTGGCCGTTCACCTTCCGGGCCACCTTCGCCGTCACCTCCGGCTCGAACCCGAACCGGTTCGACTTCAGGTCCATCCCCTGGATCACCTCCCGCTTGAACACCTTGTAGCACGTCTCCATGTCCGTCAGGTTCAGGTCGGTGAACAGGTTCGACAGCAGCGTCAGGCCGTGGTTCGCCAGCGAGTGCCAGAAGTACAGCACGCGGTGCTTCTCGCCGATGAACCGGCTGCCGAACACCACGTCCGCCTGGCCGTCGAGGATCGGCTGGATCAGCTTCGGGTACTCGGCCGGGTCGTACTCCCAGTCCGCGTCCTGCACGATGACACAGTCGCCGGTCGCGTGCTTGAACCCCTCCCGCAGGGCCGCCCCCTTGCCCATGTTCACCGGCTGGTGGAACACGCGGACGTTGTCGTACTGCTTCTGGAGCTTCTCCAGGATGGCCGGCGTGCCGTCGGTGCTCTTGTCGTTGACGAGGATCAGTTCCTTCGGCATCTCGACGGCCTGGACGCGCTTCACCAAGCCTTCGAGCCAGCGTTCCTCGTTGTAGACGGGGATGACGACGGACAGCTTCCAGCCGGGCGGGTACGGGTAGATGCCGATCTGCCGGCAGGCGGCCGGGCCGAGGAGCTTCTCGAGGAACGCGACCCGGTCGTTGTGGGACGCGGCCGCGAGCTGCTCGGCGACGGATTGCAGGTCGGTCGGGGACGGCATGCGCGGGTCACCGGCTTTCTTGAGGGCAAACGGGTCGGCGAGGGGCGTCCGTTCCAGCGTCGAAGTCATCCGGCCTTCCTCCGTGAGGCGAACGAGCGAGCCAACGGGAAGAGTGTACGCCGAACGGCCGCGGGACGGCAACCCGAAGCCGTTGACCGGCCGGCGGCGCGGCCGGTAAGATGGCGGAAGGAGGTGGACCAATGGAAACGTTGAACGAACCCGTAGTGACGCCGTTGCCCGTACCCACCGGCGACGACCCGCTGAGCGTGGCGATCCGGCGGTTCTTGAACCGCACGCCGGAAGAAATCCAGGCCGCCCGCGAGCGAATCCTTGCGAACAGCCAACCGCCGCGACCGCTGCCGGAAGGCAAGACGCTGGAGGATGTCGTGTGCGGCACGTGGCCCGGCGACGAGACGGACGAGGAAATCCTCGACATGTTGGAAAGGTTGTCCTAAGTGGGCACGCTCTACTTGCTCGACACGAACATTCTCGTCCATTACGTGCGAGGGAGTGCCGTTTGGGAGCGACTTCGGGAGGAGTATCAACTCCTTCTCATCGAACCGAAGCCGGTCATTTGCGTGGTAACGGTCGGGGAAATCCGATCCCTCGCCTACCAGTGGCAGTGGGAGGAAGCGAAGCGATCCCAAATGGCATTCGCCCTCGGGTACTTCGGTATTGTGAATATCAATACCCCGGACATTCTGGAAAGCTACGCCTTGATGGATTCTTACCTCGAACGACAGGGGCAGTCGCTCGGCAAGAACGACCTCTGGATCGCGGCGACCACCCAGGCGAGCGGAGCCCGCCTGCTCACGACCGACCGCGACTTCGACCGCCTGCACCCGACGTTCCTCGACCGCGATTGGATCGACCCGAGCACCCGCTAACCGCGTGGCGTCAGCTCCGCGATGCGGTCGGCGAACCGCGGCCACGTCTCGACCAGTGCCGCCCGGCTGCCGCCGACGTAGTCGGCGTAGTCGAACCCCGGAGCCATCGTCGCGCCGAGCAGCGCGAAGCCGTCGTCCGCGATCAGCCGCGTCCCCTGCCACACGCCGGCCGGCACGACGAGCTGCGGGACGTGCCCGGCGGCCAAGTCCTGCCCCAGCACGACCTCCTTCCCCGTGCCGTCCGGCCAGAGTTGCAGCATCCGCACCGGCGAGCCGAGGTAGAAGTGGAAGATCTCGTCGCCGGGCAGGGCGTGCAGCTCCGAGACGTGGCCGGGCTTCAGCAGGTAGTAGATCGTCGTCGCCACCGCCCGCGGGGCCGGGTGCGTCGGCAGCGTCCCGGCCGGGAGCGTCTGCCGGCTGCGGTAAATCTCGCGGAAGAACCCGCCCTCGACCGGGTGCGGCTTCAGGTCGAGCAACCGAATCACGTCGTCCGCCGTCATGCAGGTCCTCCAAGAATGGCCCGCAGATGACGCGGACTTCGACGCAGATAAAGAGGATAAATACCAAGAGATGATTTCTTTCTTATCCGGTTTTCATCTGCGCTCTTATCGGCGTCATCTGCGGGCCATTGTCTTTATGCGGTGGCGACGACCACCGAGTACCCGCGGTTCTCGATCACGTCGCAGCCGCCGAACGCCTCGAAGATCAGCGGGACCACGGCCGTCGGCATCTTCGTCACGATGGCGAACCGGCCGCCGGGTTTCAGCAGGTCGCGGGACCGGCCGATGAACAGCCGCGCGACCATCGAGTCGCCGTAGTACGGCGGGTTCGCCAGGATCGCGTCGAAGCTGCCCAGCGGCAGCCCGGCCATCGTCTCGCTCGTCACGACCTCGTAGTTCGTCAGGCCGTTCGCCTTCGCGTTCAGTTCGCACACGGCGTTCGCCCGCAGGTGGCTGTCGATGAACGTCACCTTGCCGAGCTTCGCCTTCGTCGAGATCAGGCAGCCGACGACGCCGCACCCGCTGCCGAGGTCGAGGACGTGCTCGCCGTCCTTCACCTCGGCGACTTCGAGCAGGGCGCGGGAGCCGTTGTCCATGTGGCCGTAGCTGAACACGCCGGGGCGGGTGAGGAAGTCCATCGACGGGCCGCCGCCGACCTTCGCGTGGAAGTGCATCTCGTGCCGCCGCCGGTCCCGCGGCTCGTCCGGCTTCGTGCTGAAGAACGCCATCCCGGCCTTGCTCGACGGCGTCTCGCCGCACCTGCCGAAAATCTTCTTGTGCTGCTTCGCGAACTCCGTGTCCTTCTCGTACTCGGAGAGCGTAAGGAACGTGCCGCCCGGCGCGAGGGCGTGGAACCCCTGCTCGATGAGGTCGAGCTTCAGCTCGCGGTCGGTGTGCGCCCCGGCCGGCAGGAGGACGGTGTTGAACGTCGGCGGCAGGTCCCACAGGTCGGCGGCGGTGACGACGTCCGCCGTCGCGCCGAGTTCCGCCAGGTCCTCGCGGAGGCGGGCCGCGGGGAACAGGTCCATCTGGAAGCACGTCACGTCCGGCAGGTTCATCGCCTGGACGAGGAACGCGACGGACTTCGGCGCGCCCATCGCGACGCAGACGGGCGGCTTCACGCGGGCGGCGACGGACGGGTAGAGGTCGGTGAGGAAGCGCATCCCTCTAGTGTACGCGGCTACCCGGCAACGACGAAATGCTCGGTCGCGGCGAGCGGCGGCGGGTTCGCGTCCAGCGCCCGGAAGTCGGTCGCGATCGTCCGCCGGGCCAGCCCCTCGGCCTGGCCCTTCAGGAACCCCACGTCCCACGACCGGATGCGGTTGACCCACAGGTCGCTGTACCCGAACGTCCGCTTCCCGCGGCCCCACATGCCGAACGCGATCGCGTCGCCCGGCAGCGGCTTCCCGCGGTACTCGTCGCTCGCCCACTTGTACCGCACGCCGAGGTGCATCGACGACGCCGTCTTGCCGCCGCCGTACTTCTCCTCGAACTTCGCGAGCGTGTCGGCCTCCGTGTTCGAAAGCACGTCGAAGTACAGGCCGACGCGGAACGCCTCCAGGTCCGGCCGCAGCACCGCCCGCAGCCGGAGCAGGTCGCCGACGACGCGGAGGTGCGTCATCGGGTCCTTCCGCTTCCCGACAACGTCGAAGTCGAGTTCCGTGCCGAGCAGGTGGGACTCGTGGCCGCCGACGGTCATGTCGTGGACGACGAGCTTCTTCCCGAGCGCCTCGGCGTACCGGTAGACGACGACGAGGGAGCCGACGACCGAGAAGTCCCGCAACGTCCCCGCGTTCGAGAACAACAGCCGCTTGGTGAGGTCGATGCCGAGCAGCTCGTGCAGATGCGTACTCGCGGTCGCGAAGTCGGTTTTGAACATGAGACGTGTCTCCGAAATGAGGGGGTCGGCGAGTCGCCCCCGTCAGGCAGTACGAGACGAGGCCGGGGTCGAAGGGGACAATTTCTCCAAATTTTCGCGCGAAGGCGGTCGGCGGGGTTGGGGTTGTCCGCCGACCGCGGGCTGGGGTATTCCATCCCGCCCGATCCCCCCGGAGGTTTGGATGAGCCGCGTTGTTTTCACCACGACCCTCGCCCTGCTCTGCTCCGCCCCCCTCGTCTCGGCCGGCCCGATCAACTGGAGTTACACCGCCACCGTCCGCACGGAAACCGGAACCGGCAACCTCTACATCGGTGAGGCGAACCTACAATCGCTGCCGCCGGGCGACCCGAACGGCATCCCGTTCGGCGGCGAGTACGTCTTCTACACCCCGCTGGCCGAGTTCACCGTCAGCGGGTCCGGGATCGACACCGACTCGTTCGCGCCGTTCTTCTTGCCGCGGGGGGACGGCGGCCGCCCGGTCGTTCACACCATCACCCGCGACTTCGACCCGCCGATGGACGACAAGTTCCTCGTCACGTTCACGCTCAAGGACGAAGCGTCCGGCCAGACCGGCACGATCGACTACGCCGGGACGGTGCGGGCCGCGGAGGGGTCCGGCATGTACCCCGGCATCTTTCTGTTCAACCTCGACATGGGGCCGCAGCGGACGGAACTGATCCTCGGCGAGAACAAGTACGCGGTCGAGTCGTTCGGCGGGCTGCCGGACGAGATCGACGAGCCGGCCGGGGCGCGGATGCGGATCACGCCGTCGGCGGCGACGGTCCAGACGCCGGAACCGACGACGCTGGCGCTGGCCGGCCTCGGCCTCGCGGCCGTCGGCCTGACCCGGCGGCGGCGCTAAGTGCAGGGTCGGGGTTCGTTGTCTTGTCCCCTCCCCCCTTGGGGGGGAGGGCTAGGGAGGGGGGTGAGCTTCCCACCCCCGGTGAGGATCGCGTCCGGGGAAGGGAGGTTACCCCCCTCCCTAACCCTCCCCCCCCAAGGGGGGAGGGAACAAAGCCACAAACGACCGGACCGAGTACATGGTCGCCCTCTTTTCCCCCTTCGCCCAAACCCCCCTTGGAGCCTTGAATGAACCGCGTCGCGCTCGTTACAAGTTTCGCCTTGCTCGTCGCCGCCCCGGTCGCGTCGGCCGGGCCGATCGAGTGGGACTACTCGGCCCACGTCCGCACCAGGACCGGGACCGGCGTGCTGAACCTCGGCACGTTCAACCTCGGCGTGGACCCGTCCGGCAACGGCTCGGCCGAGCCGGTCTTCTCCGACTACACGTACCTCGCCGACTTCCCGGAGCGGACGCTGACCGGCGACTTCCGCAGCCTGACGGGCGGGACGAACGACTTCCGCCTGTTCACCGTCCCCGAGTTCCCCGCCTACCCGCGGGCCGAGATCGCCCCGACCGGGCCGACGGATTCCTCGTTCCTCGTCAGCCTGACGCTGACCGACCGCGCCTCCGGGCAGTCGGGCACGGTCGAGCTGGAAGGGAGTGCGTCGGTGATCGCCGGCCCGGAGTTGAACTCGCCGAAACTGTTCTCGCTCACCCTCGGGCCGGCGACGACGGAGTTGGTCCTCGGCGGGAACGGGTACCGGGTCCGCGGGATCGGCGGGCTGCCGGACGAGTTGGAAGAGCCGGCCAGCGCGTACATCGGGGTGGACGTGACGGCCGCCGCGGCCGTGCAGACGCCGGAACCCGCGACGCTCGCCCTCGCCGCCGTCGGCCTCGCGGCCGTCGGGGTCCGCCGCGGCCGGAAACGCCGATAGAATGGCGGGACCAGACCCCGGCACCCGAGGCGCTTCCCGATGGCTCAGTCTTCCCCGTCCGCGGCCCCCGTCGAGGCCCAGCTCATCAAGGACCTCGCGGCCACCTACGAGCGGATGTCGGACCAGATCGGGAAAGTCATCGTCGGCCAGAAGACCGTCGTCGAGCAGCTGCTCATGGCCATGTTCAGCCGCGGCCACTGCCTGCTCGTCGGCGTGCCCGGCCTCGCCAAGACGCTGCTCGTCTCGACCGTCGCGAAGATTCTGCACCTGTCGTTCAAGCGGGTGCAGTTCACCCCGGACCTGATGCCCGCGGACATCACCGGCACGGACATCCTCCAGGACGACCCGGAGACCGGGCGGCGGCGGTTCGTGTTCCTGCCGGGGCCGCTGTTCGCGAACATGATCCTCGCGGACGAGATCAACCGCACCCCGCCGAAGACGCAGGCAGCGCTGCTGGAAGCCATGCAGGAGCATCACGTCACCGCCGGCGGGCAGACGTACCGCCTGCCCGAGCCGTTCTTCGTGCTGGCGACGCAGAACCCGATCGAACAAGAAGGGACGTACCCGCTGCCGGAGGCGCAGCAGGACCGGTTCATGTTCAACATCCGCGTGGACTACCCGTCGCGGGCGGAAGAGATTCAGATCATGAAGGCGACGACCGGCACGGCGAAGCCGGAGCTGACGGCGATGCTCGACGGCAAGCAGATCATGCAGTTCCAGCAAGTCGTCCGGCAGGTCGTGGTGGCGGACCACATCTTCGCCTACGTCGCGGACTTGGTCCGCAGCACGCGGCCGAAGGAGAAGGACGTGCCGAAGTGGGTCCCGGAGCTGGTGAGCTGGGGGGCCGGGCCGCGGGCGTGCCAGTACTTGATCCTCGGCGGCAAGACGCGGGCGATCCTGTACGGCCGCGTCCACGTGACGACCGACGACATCAAGGCGGTCGCGCTGCCGGTGCTGCGGCACCGGATCATGACGACGTTCCACGCGGACGCGGACGGCATCACGACCGACGACATCATCAAGAAGCTGATTGAAGCGACGCCGGTTCCGTTGGAGAAGGCCCGGTTGTGAGTCGTTGTTGGTAGGGCTGGTCAAGGCTCTGCGCCGAGGCTGCCGGGCGCGACGGATTTGTAGGGCGGGTCAAGGCTTTGCGCCGACCCGCCGGGGGATAGCAACCGCGACCGAGAGTCGTCGAACCGGCTGGGACCGCGACGGCGGGTCGGCGCAAAGCCTTGACCCGCCCTACAAAACCGCCGACGCCGCGTGTGCCCCGGCGGGTCGGCGCAAAGCCTTGACCCGCCCTACGAGAGAGAGAGTCGCCGATACAGGAATTACAGAGGTTGGTTGTGAGTCGCGAGAGATGCGATGTGAAAACGAAAATGGCGGGGTGATCCGTAGCTAGTTGTCGCCCACTCAACTTGCTACTGTTATCACCCCGCCATGCACTTTTAATTGCAGCCGGTGTGCCAAAGCCGCCAGCCCGCCCGGATTGTTTTTCCGCTGTCAATTTGGCGCGAATATTCGATCAGTATGCCCAATTCGAGACGGTTTCGTGTGCGATGGTGAGAAGGTTTGAGCCAAAGTTGAGAGGCTAGCCTCTCAATGCTGTCACGGGTAGTTCTCAACTTCGAGTTAGGCCCGACGAACAAGCCCCGATCCTTGAAGAGTTTACACGCCTTCTTTCCCCACCGAAACGACGCCGCCCGGCCAGGGGCCGGGCGGAGAGCGAACCGGCGAATGGTTCTCTACGACCCGCCCCCGATTTGTTCGTACTCGCTGAAGTCGTACCCGACGGCCGTGACGCCGGCCCCGAGGACGATCCCGCCGATCAGGTCGTTGTCCACGAACCCGCCGGCGCTGCCGGCGAAGTCCGGGCCGTCTTCCAGCCCCGGCAGCTGCTCCTGCGTGAGCATGTACGTGCCGGGCCGCAGGTTGGCGAACGTGTACGTCCCGTCCTCGGCCGTCTGCGTCGTCAGGAAGACCTCGTTCCCCTGGTCGTCGGTCCCCTGGAGGGTGATCGTCGCGCCGACGATGCCGCCCTCGCCGGCGTCCTGGACGCCGTCGCGGTTGATGTCCAGCCAGACGCGGCCGCTGATGCTCGGCTCGACCGGCGGGGGCGGCGGGGCGGCCTCCCGGCGGACGGCCCACTCCTCGAACCCGCCGCCGGTCGAGCCGAACTTCGAGTACAGGTAGACGAAGTCGTCGGCCGTCTTCCCGGCGAACGCCGCGTCCGGCACGAGCAGGACCATGTCCCCCTTGCCGCGGCCGCGGTTCAGGTTCGCGTTCAGCTTCACGGACGTGTTCCCGGTCCCGTCCAGGTCGTACACGGCCCCCATCCCGGCGAGCGTCTTCGTGCGGTGGTTGTACCCGGTCAGGTTGCTCGTCTCGCCGACGTAGACCCGCGCCTCGTCCAGGGAAATCCGCGCCGCCCCCCGCCGCTCGCTGACCTCCAGGACGAACTCGCGGTAAGCCACGCCGCCCTCGACGACGACCGGCACGTCGCCCAGCGGCAGCGCGCGGGCGGCGCGGGACGGGCCCCGCTCGTCGAACTGGGTGCGGCGGGCGGTGGTGTTGTACCCCTGCTCGCTGCCGCAGTCGTGCAGCTGCAGGAACGTCCGCAGGTCCTCGGCCGGCATCGCGTCGATCTGGCGGACGATCCCGCCGCCGACCCCCGCGGACGCCCCGGCGGTCGTGAGGTTGACGTGCGCGGCCGGGACGATCCGGTCGCAGAGTTCGGTCAGGACGAGCTTGGAGTCGTGGTCGCGGGGCATGTACGGACCTCTGGTTGGCGAGTTTGGCGAGTGAAAGCAGACCTCAACGTGTGCGAGCCTAGGTCTTCGGGCGGGGCTGTCAAACGTCACGGATCGCTAACAACCGGCGACGGTCGTTCGGTGGAACAGTGATTTCGATGGGCGAATCGCGACGAACGGGGTTCGCGTAAACGGTTGGAAACTCAGGACCGGGCGGAATGGGGGGAAGTCGGCGAATCCGGCAGGTGGGCGGTTGTCGGCCGGGTGAAACGGTAAGGCGGTGGCGCGAACGCCGGTGTCGGGAAAGCCGCCGGGGGGCGGAAAAAAGTGGGCGGATTTTTTCGAGCGACGGGTGGGGTTTACAAGGTGTGAACAGGGTTTCGGCCGGGCCGTAGGGTGGGCCGCGCAACGCCTCGGCTCACACTACACCCGCACCACCTTCGTCTTCGCCAGCCGGTCGTGTAGGCACTGGTCGCCGTCCATGAAGATGTACGCCGCGTCCACCAACAGGATCAAGGCGGCGACCACCGCGAACGGCAGGAACACCAGCTGCGTCGCCAGCATCGTCGCGAGCAGTTGGCCGGGGACGAGGATCGCGGCGGCGAACACGCCGAGGACGAACTCGCGGCGGAAGAACGCCGTCCCGACGCCGGCCTTCGACCCGTCCTCGCGGACGACCTTGATGCCGAGGAACAGCTTGCCGAAGTCCTGCCCGCGGAGGGCGATCAGCAGCAGGTTCAACAGCGCGAACAAGAGCAGCGGCACGAACCCGACGGCGGCCTTCGCGAACGTCGGCCACGCCCGCGGGAGCAGCCCGAGGCGGGTGACGGCCGCCTGCCACGCCGGGGCGAACAGCACCAGCGCGACGACGAACGCGGCCAACAGCAGCCGGGCGAGCAGCCGGCGGCCCTTCGACGCCGCCTCGACCTCCGGCTTCACGGGCGGCGCGGGGAGCGGGGGCGGGGCGGGCGGCCGCGTCGCCGCCGACGCCGGCACGGCGGCCGTCGGCGGCAGCGACACGATCTCCTTTAACAGGTCGGACAGCTGCGCCCGCGGCATGGTGTCGTCGATCGGCTTCAGCCGCGTCTCGGCGGTGATCGGCTCCGGCGGCGGCCCGATCGGGAACAGCGGCGGCAGCTCCGGGTCGAACGCGATCGAGATGGTCGGCTCCGCGACGCGGGCGGTGTCCGCGGCCGCCTCCCCGTTCGCCGACGGGTCCGCGAGGTGGACCTCCGGCGCGGCCGCCGGGGCGAGCGCCGGAACCTCGGCCGCCGTCGCGACGACGGCCTCGGCGGGCGGCGCGAGGGCTTCCTGCTCCTCCGTCAGCACCTTCAGGCCGTGGCCGCACGCCACGCAGCGGAGCGGCAGCTTCGCCAGGTACGCCACGACCGTGCCGCGGCGCTGGCAGTTCGGGCAAATCGTCGCGGGCAAGAGCGAGTCCCCCGAGGCCGTTAACTCCTGGTTATTTCACCATAGAGCCGGCACGGGCACAGGGAAGAATCGGGAAAACGGGAAGAAACGGTGCCGGCCGTAGCGGTTCTGCGGGGGCGCTACGGCCCCCTGGGACCGCGGGCGTCCCGCCCGCCACGGCCTCAACCGCGTAAGACAGTTCCCCGCGGCCGGGAAGGTGGGCGGGCGGGACGCCCGCGGTCCCAGGGCGGGGCTACGCCCTGTTACGGGAACAGCCCCCGCTTGTGCTTCTCGACCGCGACCTTGTTCACCCCCAGCGCCAGGGCCGCCATCCGCATCGGGAGCTTCCGCTGCTTCGCCATGCCGCGGACCCGGTGGAACGCGTCGAGCATCAGCTCCCGGAGCTTCTCGTTCACCTGCGTGTGGCTCCACATCAGCTGCTGGATGTCCTGCACCCACTCGAAGTACGACACCGTCACCCCGCCGGCGTTGCACAGGATGTCCGGGATGATGAACACGTCGCTGCCGGCGAGGATCGCGTCCGCCTCCGGCGTCGTCGGGCCGTTCGCCCCCTCCGCCAGGATGCGGCACTTCAGCTTCCCGGCGTTCTCCTTCGTGACCTGCCGCTCGAGCGCCGCCGGGACGAGCACGGTGCAGGGCGTGGTCAGCAGCTCCGCGTCCGGGATCGCGTCCGCGGCGGGGAACCCGACGATCGACTTCCGGTCGCTCGTGGCGACGTACTTCAACAGGGCGGCGATGTCGATGCCCTTGAGGTTGCGGATCGACCCGTACCGGTCGCCGACGGCGACGATCTTCGTGCCGAGCTTGACCAGCTCCTCGCACGCGATGGAGCCGACGTTGCCGAACCCCTGGACCACGGCCGTCGAGTCCTCCGGCCGCAGCCCGAGTTCGGCGAGTGCCTCGCGGATACAGTAGACGACGCCGCGGCCGGTCGCCTCCCGGCGGCCGATGCACCCGCCGAGTTCGACCGGCTTCCCCGTCACGATTTCCGGACAGGCGTACCCGATCTTCATGCTGTACGTGTCGTAAATCCACGCCATCGTCTGCTCGTCGGTCCCCATGTCCGGGGCCATCACGTCGATCCGCGGGCCGATGATCGGCAGCACCTCCTCCGTGAACCGGCGGGTCAGCCGCTCCTTCTCGCCGAGGCTCATCTTGGCCGGGTCGCACGCGATGCCGCCCTTCGCGCCGCCGTAGGGCAGGTTCATGATGCCGCACTTCCAGCTCATCCACATCGCGAGCGCGGCAACCTCGCCGAGATCGACCTCGGGGGCGTACCGGAGGCCCCCCTTGCTCGCGCCGCTGGTGAGCGAGTGCTGGACGCGGTAGCCGATGAACACCTTCGTCTCGCCGCTGTCCATGCGGATCGGGATGCCGGTGACGAGCGACCGCTTCGGGACCATGAGCCGGTCGGCGACGCCCTTGTCCAGGTCGATGAGGCCGGCGACGGTGCGGAGTTGGTCGCACGCCATGCGGTACGTCGGGCTGACCTCGAACAGGTTCGGTTCGGTCGCGGACATGAAGCGCTCCGTGAGAGGGGGCCGACGCGATGCGTACAAACTATATAGCCGCCGGCTTGCCGGCGGGGGTTTCTGCGTACCGAAAACCCCGCCGGTAAACCGGCGGCTATATGAAAAGAGCCGCGGCGTAAGAGGGGTTTCACTACCTCGGACCGCGGGCGTCCCGCCCGCCACGGCCCCAGCCCCGAAAGACTGGTCCCCGCGGCCGGGAAGGTGGGCGGGCGGGACGCCCGCGGTCCGAGGACGGGCCTGGTCTTGAAACCACTCCTTACCGGGGTTCCCCTACTCTAACCGCAGCCCGGAGAAGTAGAACACCAGCCACCGCGAGTCGTGCGGGACGTAGCTCGCCGGCACGTCGAACGAGAAGTGGACCTTGTGCCGGCCCGGCGGGACCACGAACGTCCGGGTCAGCGGCGGCGTGTTCGGGTCGATCTCGAGGTCCTCCGTCCACAGGTCGCCGCCGCGGACGTGGAGCGTCCCCGGCAGTTCCGTCATCGTCCGGATCAGGAATTGCGTCTGGAACGCCTTCGGCTCGTCCGTCGGGTTCACGAACACGGCCAGGCCCTTCGGCTTGCACCACCGGTGCTGCCACTCGTAGCCCAGCTCCTTGAAGCTCGTGAACCCGTCCAGCCAGAGGATGCGGACGCGGTTCAGCTCCCGCTCCCGCAGCGCCTCCCAGCCGGGGCCGTAGTGGTTGCGGAGCCAACTCCGGTGCTTGCGGAGGTCGAAGAACACCTGGTCCTTGTGCGGGTGGACCACCTTCGTCACGTCGCCCAGCACGCGGCCGATCTGCTGCTCGAGTTGCGCCGCCTTCGCCGGGGCGTACCCCCGCTTGTCCAGGAACAGCCCGTCGAACCCGGCCGCGACGACGTGCTCGAGCAACTGCTCGACCGGCAGGATCGCGACCGACCGGTACCACTCGTCCACCTCCCGGCCCTTCATGCACCCGTAGCTCCACCGCAGCGTGGCCGTGTGAACGTACCCGCGGGCGTGGTCGTAGGCGGCCAGGTTCCGCGTCGGCGGCGACTCCGGCCACCGCACGTACGGCAACTGGAACACCATCGGCGCGGCCCCGTCCTCCCGCAGCGTCTCCTCGATCTCCTGGAAGAACCCGCGGTCGATGCGGAACCGGTCCTGCTGGTCGGTGATCGTCTTCGCCAGCACCGGCGCGGCCCAGTGGAACGGCGTCTGGTCGAGCACGCCCCCGACCGCGAGCGCGACCCAAAGGAGCGTCGTGCCGACGGTCCCGATCCGGCCGTGCCACTTCTTGAAGAGTTGATCGAGGGCGAACAGCACGGCGTAGAGGGCGAAGAACGCGACGTACACGGCGATCCGGTTGTAGCACCGGACCTGCGGGGAGACGACGTGGTTAAAGATCGCCCCGAACCCGCCGACGGTGGCGACGACGAACGCGAACGCGGTGACGGCGGCCAGCTCCGTGTACGGCGACACCCGGCGGACCGGCAGCACCACGCGGGCCAGCAGCAGCACCACGCCGCACGCCCCGACCAGGCCGAGGGAGTAGCGTTCCGTGTACGCCTGCACCGGCCGGTCCAGGCTGTTGTAGCTCGTCTTCATCTCCGAGAAGACCTTCAGCCGGTGGTCGTCGATCGGCATGAGCAGCTGCGTCAGCTTCAGCCCGTAGAGTTCGGCCTCCTCCGAGTACCGCTCCGTCGGGGCGGTGTGCTTGCCGTACTTCGCCTGGTAAAAGAACGTCGGGGCGTGGTTCAGCACGCCGGCGGCGAAGATGACGCCGACGAGCGCGAACGCGCTGGCGGCCGCCTTCCACGTCCGCAGCGCGACCCACCCGTACAGCCCGGCGCAGAGCATGAGCATGGCGGCGAAGAAGGCGTAGTACGCCCCGGCCGCGGACGTGACGCCGCAGATCAGGACGGCGATCCCCGCGTCGCGATGCCACAACTTCAGCTTCCGCTCGCCGTTCGCGACAGGGAAACCGGGCAGCCGGCCCTGCATGACCCAGAGGATGACCATCGCCGTGACCGGGACGAAGAAGTACGCGGACAGGAAGTAGTGGCACTGGCCGCGGTAGAAGTGGTACGGCAGCATCGCGTACAGGATTCCGCCGACGGCCGCGGCGAAGAACGACAGCCCGAAGTGCCGCAGCACGGCCATCGCCGTCAGGGCGGCGAGCGGGTACGTGAGCAGGTAGTAGACGTTGAACACGACGACGGCGTCCGGGACGACGCGGCCGAGCAGCCAGATGCCGGCGAAGTGCAGGTGGTCGATGACCGGGAAGTCGTGCATCTCCTGCACGCCCGGCGCGCCGAGTTGTTCCGTCCGCCAGTGGCTGCCCCGCTCGATGGTCGCCTTCACCATCGGTAGAATCAGCAGCGCGTCCTCGTCGTACAGGAGCGGGGCGTCGAGGCTGATGAGGTCGAACCGGTAGCCGACGAGCGGCAGGGCGAGCGCGACGGCGGCGACGGCCGCGTACCACGCCAATCGGACCCGCCGCGACGGGGGAACGGACGGGGTGGTGTCACCCATGACGGAACGAGTCCTCGGTGCGGTCGCTGGTGATGGAACGGCCCCCGACCTGTGGTTTATCGCCGGAGCAACCCCTTGTCATCCCTCGACTGTTCAAACGTACCCTGCCTCGTCGTCGGCTGCGGCTACCTCGGCCGCCGCGTCGCGGCGGCGTGGCGCTCGGCCGGCCGGCGGGTCGCGGCCCTCACCCGCGGGCGGGCCGACGAACTCGCCCGCGACGGCCTCGAACCGGTCGTCGGCGACGTTCTCGACCCGGCGAGCTTGACGAACCTCCCCGCCGCCGGGCCGGTGCTGTACGCCGTCGGGTTCGACCGCTCGTCCGGGCGGTCCATGCGCGACATCTACGTCGAGGGGCTGGCGAACGCCCTCCGAGCGATTCGCTCGCCGGGGCCGGTCATCTTCGTCAGCAGCACGGGCGTCTACGGCCAGACGGAGGGCGGCTGGGTGTCGGAGGAATCCCCGACGGAACCGCTCGAACCGTCCGGCAAGGTCGTGCTGGAGGCCGAGGGCACGCTCCGCGCCCTACGGCCGGACGCGGTCGTGCTGCGGTTCGCGGGCATTTACGGCCCCGGCCGCGTGCTGCGGCAACAAGCTCTACGCGGCGGCGAGCCGCTCGTTGGCGACGCGGAGAAGTGGCTGAACCTGGTTCACGTCGAGGACGGGGTGGCGGCGGTGTTGGCGGCGGAACAGCGCGGGAGGCCGGGGGAGACGTACCTGATCGCGGACGACGAGCCGGTGCGGCGGCGGGACTTCTACACGCTGACGGCGGAACTGCTGGGCGCGCCGGCGGCGCGATTCGAGCAGCCGGCGACGCCGATCTTGGAGGCGAACCGCCGTGTGAGCAACGCGAAGGCGCGGCGGGAGCTGGGGTTCGCGCCGCGATTCCCGACCTACCGCGAGGGGCTGGCGGAGGCGACCCGTTGGGTCGCCCGCTAACCGCGAGGTTACTCGTAGCGGTTCTTTTTCTCCGCCACCCGCGGGGGCGCGTCGGGAAGCTCCTGCGAGTCGCGGTTCGTCAACTTGCGGAACTTCACCCGGCACGCGACCGTCAGGAAGACCGTGAACCCGAGCCAGACGAGCGTGCCGATGATCGGGGCGGCGACGCCGATGCCCTCCTCGCGGTGGTGGAACGGCCCCAGGTCCTCGCGGTCGAAGTACAGCATCGGCATCCACCCGGCCACGAACGGCGGCGTGATCCCCAACAGGGTTTGGAAGAACGCCTCGAAGTCCCGGCTCATCCGCGGCATCGGCAGGATGCAGCAAAACACGACGAGGATCCAGAACCCGCCGGCGAAGAACAACGCCGCGAAGAACGCCCGCACGGTCGCGACCGTCGTGTTCCGGGCCGTCATCGAGAAGTACAGCCCGATCCAGCTGAACCCGGCCGTGTACAGCAGGATGACGGCCGCCGTCGGGATCAGGATCAGCGGGTTCACCGCGCCGAGGAACAGGCCGATCGCCCAGACGGCCAGCAGCACGAAGAACGCCCGCCGCAGGCCGAGGATGCAGCCCCACCACTTGCTCATCAGGATTTCGTCGGCCGACAGCGGCGTGCCGAGGAGGCTGATCCAGGTGTCCTTGTCCTTCTCCCCGCTGATGGCCCCGGCCCCGCGGATCGCGGCCGCGAACAGGATGAGCGTCGTCAGGATGCCGGTCATGACCCGCGCCCACACGTTCACGCTCCGGGTGAACCGATACCACCGCTCGGCGAAGTCGAACGAGAACCCGTAGTAGCTCGGCTCGACGAACGCCTGCCAGACGATGATCGCGAGCGGCGCGAGCAGGAGGAACAGGATGAGGACGGCGAGCAGGATGACCCGCCACCCGCCGCGCATCCCCACGTCCACGAACACTTCCTTCCAGAAGACCGGGTTGTCGCCGACCTCCGGGTGCGTGCGGACGGCCTCGTTCACCACCACCTTCTCCGGCCCGTCGGCGGTGAACGCCTTCGCCTTGCGGCTCTTCGTCCCGCCGGGCGACCCGTAGGCCTGGTTCAACGCGATCGGCCGCAGCCGGACGATGGCGTACGTCAGCAACAGGGTCGTGGCGAGAAACCAGAACACGACGTACCCGGTGAGTTGGTCGCCGACGGTGCCGGCCATCCCCATGCCGCGGGGGGCGCTCATGACGAGGACGTGCCAGCCGATGTTCCCCTGGGCGGCCTGCCAGAGGAGGTCGTTGACGCCGAACGAGACGCCGAACACCTGCAGCGGCGTGTTCCACCACCCCTTCCACGGGGCGATGTTCGTCCACGCCGCGCCGAAGAACGTCGCCACGAGGTACGCGGCGTAGGTCAGGTACGTCATCATGATCGCGTCGCGGGACTTCTTCATCATCGTCGAGAACCAGATGGCCAGGGCGGACAGGCCGATCACGGTGACGAACGTGGCGACGGTCACGGCGAACAGCTGCTCCGGGTCCACGCCGCCGAACAGCTGGGTGAACGCGAGGACCGGCAGCCCGACGAGGACGTACATGAGCAGGTTGAGGACCCGCGACGCGAGCTTGCCGAAGATGATCTCCCGGTTCCGCAAGTCGGTCGCGAGGAGGAACTCGAGCGTCTTCCGCTCCTTCTCGACGCAGATCGTGCCGCCGACGTACACCGGCGTCAGCACCATCATGGCGAGGAACTGGAGGACGGCGAACGTCTGGAAGAACTGCGTGCCGAACCGGGACAGCTCGCTCGTGCCGACGACCGGGTTCGGGTTGCGGAAGTACCCCACCGTCTCGTCGAGCCACCAGAAGTACATGTAGCAGAGGACGAATCCGACGATCACGCAATACAGGAACCGCAGCCAGAACGTGAGGCTGCGGCGGCCGAGGCGGACGACGTCGTGGAAGAAGACGGGGCCGAACAGGTTGCGGACGGCGTCCCGCGCGACGACGCCGAGGGCGAGCAGCCAGGCGGCGGCCAGCAGGACCGTCTCGCCGGTGGTGAGGCGGCGGGACTGGTGGTAGATGGCGAAACCGACGGCGGCCCACGCGAGGAACCCGCCGAGGAGCAGCCACTCGTGCCGCGACCCGGTCCACCCGAACGTGCGGCCGAGGAAGCCGATCTTGGGCGGCGCGGTCATGCGGGGGTCTCATAGTAGTAGGCACACTCCGTGTGCCGTCTGATGTCGGTCGCTCAGACTCGGGCGAACTCCCCGCGGCGGGGCTTGATAGTAGTAGGCACACTCCGTGTGCCGTCTCCTTCACGCGGCCGGGACCACGTGCAGGTCGCCGCGGCACTCAGCAGACGGCACACGGAGTGTGCCTACTACTATGCGCCGCAAGGAAAGACGCCACCCGCGGCATATGATGTCACGGAATCCCCCTCCCGAGGGCCTGCCGATGGCGTTCCACCGATTCGTTCGCTCGCTCCTGGCCGTCATTTCATTCGCGGCCGTCGCGTCCGCCGCCGGCGAGAAGACGCCGCCGGCCCTGACGCAGAAGGAGATCGCCGACGGCTGGATTCTCCTGTTCGACGGCGAATCGACGTTCGGCTGGGCCGGGAAGGCGGAGGCGAAGGGCGGCGTCCTGCACGTCGCGAAGGGCGAGAAGTTGGACTTCGCCGTGCCGCTGCCGCTCGGCGAGGTGCGGTGCGAGGTGGTCGGTTGCCGGGTGGACGCCGGGACGCGGCCGACGCGGCCGGTGGACGATTCGAGCCATCGGCTGTCCGCGTTCGTGGACGTGCCCGCGGACCGCGGGTTTAACGCCGTCACCGCGAGCCGCACCCGGACCGGGAACAAGCTCGCGATGCACGTCCAGAACACGTCGGAGAAAGGGTCGGCCGTATCCAAGGTGGAAATTAGCGGCCCCGACCTGCCGGACGGCTGGCTCGTCCGCATGGAAGGACTGGCCGACGACGCCCGCGTGAAGGCCGTGAAGTTCCGCCCCGCGAATCCGGAGCCGCTGTTCAACGGCAAGGACCTGACCGGGTGGAAGGTGTTCAAGGACGAGAAGCGGGCGAAGTCCTTGTTCGCGGTCACGACGGCGGGCGAGCTGTCCGTCAAGAACGGCCCCGGCGACCTGCAAACGGAGAAGCAGTTCGACAACTTCCTGCTGCAACTCGAGTGCAAGACGAACGGCACGGCGCTGAACAGCGGCGTCTTCTTCCGGTGCATCGCGGACCAGTACCAGAACGGGTACGAGATGCAGATTCAGAACGCCTACAAGGAGGGGGACCGGGCGAAGCCGGCCGACTTCGGGACGGGGGCGATCTACCGCCGCATCCCGGCCCGGAAGGTCGTATCGGACGACAACGCGTGGTTCGCGATGACGCTGCTGGCGCACGGCCCGACCATCGCGACGTGGGTGAACGGCTACCCGGTGGTGAGTTGGAAGGACGAGCGTGCCCCGAACGACAACCCGCGGCAGGGGCTGAAGACCGGCAAGGGCCACCTGTCGATCCAGGGCCACGACCCGACGACGGACCTGCTGTTCCGGAACATCCGGGTGGAGGAGATGAAGTAACGTCCTGAGCAAGGGCAAGGGTGGCCTCCCCCTGGGACCGCGGGCGTCCCGCCCGCCCACCTGCCCGTCACGGGGACAATATCGATGGACGAAGAACTTTTGCCCCGGAATACATCCGCCCCGCGCGGCTGGCATTCGCGGGGTTACCTCCCCCACTTCGACGCCGGGAGCGAGCGGTCGCAATTCGTCACCTTTCGGCTAGCGGACTCGTTGCCGGAAGAAGTCGTGAGGGTGTGGCTCGCCGAAGTCGAAGCTCAACCCGAAACGAAGCGAAAGTCGGAATTGCGAAATCGAATCGAGGCCTTCCTCGACCGCGGACACGGCGAATGTCACCTGCGGAACCCGCAGGTCGGAAGCCTTGTCCAGTCCGCGTTGCTCCATTTCGATGACGACAGGTACGACCTTCACGCGTGGGTCGTCATGCCCAACCACGTTCACGTCTTGTTCACGCCAAAGCCAGAGGTCAGCTTGTCGAGGGTCGTTCAGAGTTGGAAGTCCTACACGTCGAAGGAGGCGAACAAGCTATTGCACCGCGTGGGTCAGTTCTGGATGGAAGAATACTTCGACCGCTTCATTCGAGACGAGAGGCACTATTTCAGCACGGTAGAGTACATCGAAGCGAATCCGGTGAGCGCCGGCTTGTGCGAGCGGCCCGACGATTGGCCGTTCGGCAGTGCCCGTTGGCGGACTGCCGCGGGTAGTAGCCACGCGATGCCCCTTGGGACCGCAGGCGTCCCGCCCGCTTTGCTCCCCGCCACGGAAGGCTGATCCCCGAAACGTGTAGGTGGGCGGGCGGGACGCCCGCGGTCCCAGGAAGGCGACCGCCCAGCCGTCCGTGCGATGAGATCGAAAGGGGCGGATATGTCCGACGCGCAAGCCCTGTTCGAGCGCGGCATGGCCGCGATGGAGGCGGACGACTTCCACGAGGCGGTCGAGGCGCTGACCCGCGCCATCGCCGCCGACCCGCGGGTCGCGGCCGGGTATCGGTTCCGCGCGAAGGCGTACCTCGGCCTCGGCGACCGGCCGAAGGCCGTCGCCGACTACGACGCGGCCCTCCGGCTGAAGCCGAACGACCCGCAGGTGCTCGCGGAGCGGGCGGCGGAGTTGCTCAAGCAGCGGCGGCACGCGGACGCCGTCGCGGACTGCGACGCGGCCCTGCGGCTCGACCCCGGCCGGGTGGACCTGTTCGCCGTCCGCGGCCGGGCGTACGCGATGCTGGGGGAATCGGCCGCGGCGTTCGCCGACCTCGACGCCGCGATCCACGCCGACCCCGACCACGCGGCCGACTACCTGACGCAACGGGCGAAGCTGCACCTGGAATGCGGCCACCCCCAGGCGGCGCTCGACGACGCGGCCGCGGCCCTGCGGCTGGCCCCGGACCTGCGGGCGGCGTTCGAGGTGCGGGCGCTGGCGTACCGCGACCTCGGCGACCCGGCGAGCGCGGCCGCGGATTTCGCGGAAGCGGCCCGCGGCACGGTCGCCGTCGCCCCGCGGGTCGGGCGGTTGCTCGCGCTGCACGAGTTGCGGGACTGGCCTACGCTCGTGGCGGCCGCGGACGAACTGCTGGACCTCTCGCCGGGGCTGGCGTCGGCGCTCGAACTCCGCGGCCGGGCGAAGCTCGCGCTCGGCGAGTCGGCGGTGGACGACTTCACGCAGTTGATCGCGAAGCTGCCCCGCCGGGCGACCGGCTACGCCCTCCGCGCCGCGGCCCACGAGGCGGCCGGCGACCCGGCGGCGGCCGTCCGTGACTACCTGGAAGCGCTGACGTGCGAGCCGACCGACGCCGGGACGCTGAACCAGCTGGCGTGGCTGCTAGCGACGAACGCGGGCGTGAAGGACGCGGCCCGTGCGAAAGACTTGGCGACGCGGGCGTGCGAGCTGACCGGCTGGGCGGAGGCGGCCTACCTCGACACGCTGGCGGCGGCGTGCGCCGAACTCGGCGACCGCGCGGCGGCCGTGGCGTGGATGGAGAAAGCGGTGGCGCTGGACGACCGCGAGGAGTACCGGGGGCGGTTGGTAGGGTATCGAGAAATGCACTGAACGTGAGCGGTATCGGCTCTTCCGGCCTGAAGGGCCGGTTCTTACAGCGAAGGCCGTCAGGCCTGGAACTGCTTCGCGACACCACGGCCCTGAAGGGGCCGTTCATGCGTGGCGGTCCCACGGAATGAACGGCCCCTTCAGGGCCGGTTGCTTTGTGGGCCTGTCTTATCCAGGCCTGACGGCCTTCGCTGTAAGAACCGGCCCTTCAGGCCGGAAAACCGTGCGTCTCAAGCTCGGGTATCCAGGTCGCGGAGGATGTCGGCCAACGGCCGCCCGCCGCCGCGGGCTTCCCTGCGGTCGAGTTCTTCCTCGCTGACACCCGGATCGAGGTTTAGCTTCGCCGGCTTCGTCGGGGTGAAGTACCCGATCACCCGGCCGTCCTTTGTACACATCTGCAGCGGGGTGTCGGCGGCCTCCAGCTTCGCGGTCAGTTGCTCCGGCACGATCACGAACGACATGGCTTGCTCCTCACGAGTCGAGACACGTCCATCATACCGGCCGGCCCGGCCGGCCGCGAGCGGTTCCCCTTGACACCCCCGGCGGGGGCGGTATCACGCCGCCTCCTGCGTAACGATCCTCGCTGCCGGAGGCGGTCATGCGCCCCTTCATCCGTCGCGGCCTGCTCTCCGCCGCCGCCCTCGTGGGCCTGTCCGCCGCCGCACACGCCCAGTCGCAACAGCTCGGGACCGTCACCGCGGCCGAGACGACCATCCGGTCGTCGCCGAAGGCCGACGCCCCGGACGCCGGGCAACTGTTCCGCGGCACGGACGTGATCGTCCACCACGCGGAAGGCGACGACTGGCTCGCCATCCAGCCGCCGCCCGGCACGATCAGCTGGATCAACCACAAGTTCCTGGCCGTCAGCAAGGACAAGGGGTTCCCGCAGAACGCCGTCGTCCACGCGGACGGCGAGATCAAGATCGCGGCCGGCAAGGCCGGCGTGAACAAGCCGCTCGACACCCGCAAGACGGCCGTCCCGGACGGGACCGTCGTGCGGGTCATCGCGGCCGGCGTCAAGGCCGACGACGACCAGAGCGTCTGGTACCCGATCCAACCGCTCAAGGACGACTTCCGGTACATCCCGAAGGCCGCGGTGCAACTCGGCGGCCCGGCGGGGGATAACTTCGCGGTGAAGTCGCCGAAGCTCGTCACCCCCGCCCTGGCGACCGAGGCGCTCCCGGCGGCCGGGAAGGCGGCGTTCCCGAACAAGCCGGCCGGGTGGCCGGGCACGAACGCGACGTGGAACGAGGCGGAGGCGGCCGAGGCGGCGAAGGACTTCGCCAAGGCGGAGCGGCTGTACTTCCAACTGGCGAAGGACATGAACGCGGCCGGCGGCGACCCGGACCTGGCGAACCTGTGCTACGCCCGCATCCACGAGATCCGCGGCCGCGGCCGGGAGTCGAAGGGGGTCAAGGACAACAACTGGTCCGCGCCGAAGCCGGACTCCCCGCGGGTGGTGGAGCCGAAGCGGGACGACCCGTGGGCGAAGCCCGGCGAGGCCGGGGCGAAGGCCGCGTGGACCGGGGCCGGCGTGCTCCGGCTGGCGTCCATGCGGACGAAGGACAAGCAGTACTACGCCCTGGAGGACGCCCGCGGGAACCTGTTGTGCTACGCCGTGTCCGGGGCGAACGGGATCGAGTTGGAGAAGTACCTGAAGAAGAAGGTGGACCTGTTCGGCGCGGTGAGCTACCCGGCGGAGCTGCGGTACGGCGTGGTGACCGTGACGCGGGTGGACGCGGTGAAGTAGAACAGACAAGTCGTATTCGTGGAACCCAGAGCGGAAGCGACGGGGTGGGGGACCAGCCTCTACACCCCGTCGCTTCCGCTCTGGGTTCCACTGTTAAAACTCGATCAACGACTGCGTCTTCACGACCGTGAACTCGGCCGGGAACGTGTGGAACGTCGCCACCGACAGGCCGACCGGCAGCGGCTCGACCGTCACCAGCCCCAGCGGGGCGAGCGCCAGCCGCCGGTGCGGGGCGAAGTAGAACAGCATCCCCCGCTTCGCCCCTTCCGCCGCCAACTCGTCGTGGACGTGCAGGAACACCTCCGGCGGCAACACCTCGGCGTGCAGGTTGACGTGATACCGCACGCCGCCGACCCGGCACTTGCCCTGCCGCTCGCCGACGAACCGGTGCGTCAGCCGGTTGCGGTCCGGCAAGTCCTGGTCGCCCGCCGCCGTCATCTCCACCAGGTGCGTGTCGCCGCGGTGCCATTCCAGCACGTGCCCGGTCGGCGTCAGCCGGACGATCAGCGTGGAGTCGTCCCGCTTCACCGTCCGCACGGCCACGGCGTCGAACAGCTCCGGGTGCACCGGCCGGTCGTACAGCCGGAACACGAGGTCTTCGACTTTCGGCCGCACCAGGAACATACGCGCTCGGGGGTCGGGAACGGGTGGACCACCCAGTATACCCCGCGAATCCGGCCCCGGACAACCGCGCCCGACTTCCGAAGTCCGGCTTCGACTTCGGAAGTCGAGCGGGAAGAGGGGCGTGTGCCGACCCCGCGAACGCCCCCGCGTGCGATCGACTTCCGAAGTCGAAGCCGGACTTCGGAAGTCGGGGCCGAAAAACGAACCGGCGGACCCAAACGGGTCCGCCGGTCGCGCGTTGAGTCGGAAGGAGGCTTACGATTCCTTCTTCTTCGGCTCGACCTTCGGGTCCACCGGCTTCGGCATCACCTTCGGCTCGGTCGTGCCGTGCGGGGCGACGATCGGGGCCCCCGGCGTGGCGCACGGGTCGGCGTGCGGGACCGCGCACGGGTCGGTGTGGACCGGGGTGCCGTGGCAGCTGCCGCCGCCGTTGCAGCTGTGCTTGCCCTTGAACCGGCCGAACAGCCCGCCGCCGTTGCAGCTGTTGCCGTGCTTGCCGCTGAACAGGCCGCCGCTGCAGCTGTTGCCGTGGCAGCTGCCGCCGTCGCAGCTGCCGCCGTGCTTGCCGCGGAACAGCCCGCCGCCGTTGCAGCTGTTCCGACCGCCGAACAGCCCGCCGCCGTTGCAGCTGTGCTTGCTGCTCCAACCGCTACAGCCGCCGCCGTCGCAGCTGTTCCGACCGCCGAACGAGGCCGCATCACCCGACGACGCGACCGCCATCATCATGACCATGCTGTACATCGTGCCGAACCTCCGATGAGAGTGACAGTTGCGCCAACCGCAGCGAGGGCGTTAAGCTGGGAAGTCCAGCTAATTCGCCGCACCTAGGGGGAGCTGGCGTAGTGGGATGGTACAGTCCGGGTCCGGGGAGTCAACGGCAATGTGGGTAGTTTGGAGGTGACTGCGGTAGCTGTATTGGATTAAGTGTTACGTCCGGTCCGACTGCGCAAGCCCGCCTCCGTGCGCCAACGAAACTCAAATTGGATAGTTGTGTCCTCTGCCCGCCCGCCGGTATCGGGTATGTTAAACCTTGCCGGCAGGGATTCGCCGCCCAGCACCTCCCTGTCGCGCTCTGTGTTCCACGGAGTGCCTCCATGACGGACGCCGATTCGCTCCACGACCCCGTCCCGCCGGACCCCGCCACCGTGTACCGCCTCGCCGGCGTCGGCACGGCCGTCGTCGCCGTCGCCGCCGCCCTCGGCGTCGCCCTCGACGCCTCCGGCACCGGCGGGCCGTCGGCCCTCAGCTCCTTGCGGTTGCTGCTCGTCGCCGTCGGCGGCTTGATCGTCGCCGCGGCCGTGTCGTGGCGGGCGACGCTGCCGGCCGCCTGGCTGTTCGCCGCGGCCGCCGGGTTCCTGGCGATGCTCGGCCTGCCGGAGCACTGGGACTCGGCCCGGATGCTCGTGAAGGTGATGGGCATCCTCGGCCTGATCGGGGCGGCCGTCGCCGCGATGCCGATGAAGTACCGGGTCGTCGCCGCGTCCCTCGCGGTGTGCGCGCACTTCTTCGGCATCTTCCTGGCGACGACGTGGCCGGACCCGACGCCGTGGTTCACGCACCAGATCGGGACGCGGGTCTACTACCCGTACATCCAGTTCATGTACCTGCGGAACGCGTACCACTTCTACTCCCCGGAGCCGGGGTCGGCGAGCCACCTGTTCTGCCTCGTGGTGTACGACACGATCGACCCGAAGACGGGCAAGCCGGAGGCCGAGTGGAAGACGATGCCCAGCCGCCAGCACGACTGGAAGGACCCGATGGGGCTGTCGTACTTCCGCCGGCTGTCGATCACCGAGCAGGCGAGCCAGACGATGCCGGCGATCAGCCAGCAGTCGGCCGAGTGGCAGGACATCTACAACCGGCGGAACGCGGTGGCGCTCGGGGCGCAGCCGAACGTGGCGAAGATCCCGATGGCCCCGTTGGACGAGAACCCGGTCCAGTACCGGATGCCGCGGTACGACATCACGCGGTACCTGCTGCCGTCCTACGCGGCCCACCTGTTCCACGCGCACACGACGCCGGCCCGGAAGGTGACGGCGGTGAAACTGTACCGGCTGGAGCACCCGATCCCGACGGTCTACCAGTTCGCGAAGGAGGGGTACAAGATTCACCACCCGACGAGCTTCCGGCCGTACTACCTGGGCGAGTTCGAGCTGACGGCGGAGGGGACGGCGGCGCTGAAGGACAAGCAGGACCCGATGCTGTACTGGCTGGCCCCGATCCTGCCGAAGGACCCGCGGGCGGACGCGAACGGTCGGGACTACGAGGACTTCATGAGCAAGCACGCCAAGTACGAGTTCAACTGGGCCGCCCGCGTGCCGTGACAGGAACGCCGCCGATGAAACCTCGATACGTCCTTCGGCTGATGTTCGAGTGGGGCGGCGGCTGTTTGTGGTGCGGGAACGAGGCCGCTAGGGCGAAGTTCGATGTCGGCCCCGTGGAAGACCTCTTGCTGCTGTCACCGGAAACTCATCGGCGGTTGGACGAACTGTCGGTTTGGCACGACCAGGCCCTGAACTGGGACTACCCACCCGACCCCGGCCCGTGGTCGCCGGAGGAGTACGAACGATTCGATCAAGCGGCGAACGAGTTGCTGATGGCGGTGAAGGACGAGTTAGGTCCGGAATATGAGGTGCGGTACGTGAGGCTGTAGGCCCACGCCGCGGTTGGTCTTCAGGCCAACGGCCTGGGACATGTCAGCCCAGGGCAACGCCCTGGGTTGGGGAGCCACCGAGGTGCAGGCTGAAAGCCTGCGACACGGGACGCGCGGGTGGCAGGCTTTCAGCCTGCCGGGCACGGGTGACGGTCGGACCCAGGGCGTTGCCCTGGGCTGACATGTACCACCCCTTCGGGGTGAAAACCGGCCGCCGCCCGTCCGCTAGATTGGATCAACGACGACCGTTAGGAGAGGACGCCAATGACCCCGACGACGCCCGCGAACCGGCCGACCCGGTGGACGCGGTTCTGGTTCACGCCGACCGACCCGACGACGCTCGGGCTTATGCGGATCATCACCGGCCTCATCATCCTGTACGTCCACGCCGTCTACGTCCTCGACCTCCAGGCGTACTTCGGCAAGCACGGCTGGTACTCGCTCGCCGAGGTCAACCAGGAGCGGGTCAACGCCCCGCTGCAACTCACCGACTGGCGGGGCGAGGGGGCGTGGGAGGAGTACGTGCCGATGGCGCACGTCCCGATCTTCCCGCACCGCGAGGAGGCGGTCATCAAGTTCGTCCGCTCCGTCGCCGCCGACCCGAAGGAGCGGAAGGAGCAGCTGGCGTACCTGATCCGCCTCCACAACGAGATGCTGAAGGTCAGCACGCCGCCGTCGGAGCTGAACGAGCGGACCGGGCTGTACCGGATGAAGGCGACCGCGAAGTACCCGCGGGACAAGCTGCGGGTGTCCACCGACGGCATCGACTACCTGACCGCGTTCTACACCGCCGAGGCGACCCGCCGGCCGCAACTGGATGCGTTCGTGAACCCGGCCCTGCGGTCGGCGAAGGACCGCGTCCCGCCGGCGTTCCTGGAGGAACTGCCGCCGGAGACGCGGGCCGTCGTCCGCCAGGAGATCGACCGGCTGCTCGCCGTCCTGCCGACCGACGCGACGCAGCGGAAGTACGTCTTCGACCACTTGCTCGAAAGCTCGCTGTTGAACCGGCACGCGCTGCTGGAGTTCCTCCTCGACCTCCCGGCCGACGCGGCCGAGCGGGAGAAGCAGATCGCGTTCCTGGAGAAGTGGAACCAGGAGGAACGCAAGGCGTTCCGCCTCGGCAACTCGACGTTCTCCCTCTGGTTCCACGTCACCGACCCGACCGAGATGGCCGTCGCGCACGGCGTCGTCCTGTTCGTCATGTTCCTGTTCACCATCGGCCTGTTCACCCGGATCACGGCCGTGCTGACGTGGCTGGCGGCGGTCAGCTACATCCACCGGACGCAGCAGGTGCTGTTCGGCATGGACACGATGATGAACATCCTGCTCATCTACCTGATGATCGGCAAAAGCGGGGCGGCCCTGTCCGTGGACCGGCTGATCGCCCGCTACCGGGCGGCCCGGAACAGCGTCCGTCGGACCGGCGGGATCGACGAGCCGACGCGGCGGTTCCTCGCGGCCCCGCCGAAGAGCGTCCTCGCCGGGTTCGCGCTGCGGCTCACGCAGGTCCACTTCTGCATCATCTACCTCGCGGCCGGGATGTCGAAGCTGAAGGGGCCGGCGTGGTGGAACACGAACGCCTTCTGGGACACGATGTGCAACCCGGAGTTCACGCTCGTCCATTTCGAGTGGTACGAGAAGCTGCTCCGGTGGTCGATGCAGGAGCGGATGACCTACGCCTGCGCGGCCGGGTTCATGGTCGTGTTCACGTTCGTGATGGAGCTGGGGCTGCCGTTCCTGATCTGGACGCGGCTGCGGCCGTACTACATCATCCTCGGCTGCCTGTTCCACTTCGGCATCTCGCTGAGCATGGGCCTGAACATGTTCGGCCTCTTGATGATGACGCTGCTGCTGTCGTTCGTCCCCGGCGCGGCGATCCGCAGCCAGCTCCGCGGCGGGGCCGACGCGCCGAAGGGGACGCTGGAGTTCGACCCGAAGCGGGAGGACCACCAGCGGGCCGCGGCGGCCGCGGCGGCGGCGGACGTGGACGGCCAGTTGGAACTGGTCCCGGCCGAGGGGAAGGCCTACGCGGTGACGGTCGGCGGCCGGGAGGCGACCGGCCCGGCCGTGCCGGGGGTGTTGTTCCGCACGTTGACGCTGCTGAAGTGGGGCCGGCTGCTGCGGCTCGTGCCGGGGGTGGGCGGGCTGTTCGCGGCGAAGGACGCGGCCGCGCCGGCGGCGGCGAAGCCGCCGGCCGTGAGCGCGAGTTGAGCGGGGCGCGGCGACAGACCCCGTGGCGAAGGAACGTTGTCATATAGCCGC
>JAESGS010000324.1_pt1 | contig 48836 bp, 41 predicted proteins | sample 9269761 | NCBI WGS metagenome assembly JAESGS01 (sample SAMN15741799, study PRJNA653493) | algae metagenome | isolation source: Cyanosarcina radialis HA8281-LM2 and co-occurring heterotrophs from damp... | place: USA: Makauwahi cave, Hawaii | collected 2011-01-06 | reverse complement strand
CCGCGAACGGGCGGCCGGATCGCGCGCCAGGACGACGTCGATATCCTCGCGAAAATGCTTGAAGATCATAAGCGTAGCTTCCTATTATGCCGCCGCTTTCGTCCTCGTTGGCCCGCACTGCCCGGCCGGACGTCCGGACCGCGGTAACCGCCTTTTTGATAGATAGTTTATCCTACTACAGTGGTCAAGTTTTTGCTGGCTCACAGCCTTTACAGAACCATTAGATATCCGACTTGTTTAATGGGCCATTGCCGCACCAAAAGGGGTCACCGGAGCCCGCATGCCTGAGATCATCATTAACGGCGCCGAAGGTCGTCTGGAGGGCCGCTACACCCCCAGCCGGGTCGAGCGCGGGCCGATCGCCCTGCTGCTGCATCCGCACCCCCAGCACGGCGGCACGATGCACAACAAGGTCGTGTTCACCCTCAACCAGGTGTTCGTGCAGCGCGGCTTCGCGACCCTGCGTTTCAATTTCCGCGGCGTCGGCCGCTCGCAGGGCAGCTTCTCGCGCGGCGAAGGCGAGCTGACGGACGCCGCCTCCGCCCTGGACTGGCTGCAGACCTACAACGCCAACGCGACGAGCTGCTGGGTCGCCGGCTTCTCGTTCGGCGCGTGGATCGGCATGCAGCTCCTGATGCGCCGGCCGGAGATCGACCGGTTCGTGTCGGTTTCGCCGCCGGCCAACATCTATGATTTCGGCTTCCTGGCGCCGTGCCCGTCCTCGGGCCTGATCGTGCAGGGCGACCGCGACGACACGGTGCCCGAGGAATCGACCCGCAAGCTCAGCGAGAAGCTCAGCAAGCAGCGCGACATCACGGTCGACTACAAGATCGTCAAGGGCGCGCCGCACCTGTTCACCGACCGTCTCGACAAGCTTGCGGCCACCGTCGACGAATATGTCGGCGCGACCGTCAAGCCGGCGCCGAAGGCCGGCAAGGACAAAGAACCCAAGGAAAAGGACAAGCCGAAGACGCTGGCGCGCTGACTAGCCGTCGGCGTGGCGGAAGAGCTGGCCGCCCGGCGTCGGCCGGGCAACACCGGTCGTGGTCGGCAGGCTGAGCGGCAGTCCTTTCAGCGAGCGCACGGCAAGATAGCCGAAGGCCTGCGCCTCGAGCGCATCGCCGTCCCAGCCCACCTGCTCCGCGCTGTCGACGCGCACGCCCGTCGCGGCCGCGATCGCCTTCATCAGGGTCGCATTGCGGCGGCCGCCGCCGGTGACGATCCAGCGCTGCACGGGCGCGGGGAAATGCCGCGCGGCGATGCCGGCCGCCTCGGCCGTGAAGGCTGTTAGCGTGGCCGCACCATCCTCGAGCGAGAGGTGATCGACCACGGACGGATCGAACTCGTTGCGGTCGAGCGATTTGGGCGGCTTGCGCTGGAAATAGGGATGCGACAGGAACCGGGCCACGACCGCCTTGTCGGCGCGGCCGCCGGCGGCGCAGGCGCCGTTCTCATCGCAGGCGCGGCCGGTATGCGTCAGCATCCAGTCGTCGATCAGCGCATTGCCCGGCCCCGTGTCGAAGGCCAGGATGTCGCCATCGGCCCCCAGCCACGTCACGTTGGCGACGCCGCCGATGTTGAGCACCGCGATCGGCCGCCCGAGCTGGCCGGCAAGGGCGGCATGGAACAGCGGCACCAGCGGAGCCCCCTCGCCGCCCTCGGCGACATCCGCGTTGCGGAATTCGCACACGACGTCGATGCCCGTACGGGCCGCCAGGAGTCCGCCATCGCCGAGCTGCCAGGTGAGCTGCTCGCGCGGCCGGTGCAGGATGGTGTGGCCGTGGAAGCCGATGATGTCGATTTCGGTCGGCTTGAGCCCGTTGTCCTTCAGCAGGCTCTGGACGACCGCGGCATGGGCAAGCGTCATGTCGCGCTCGACCGCCTTGACCGGCCCGCGCGCCCCGAGAGCGCGGCGCAGGCGCTCGCGGAGCGTCGTGTCGTACGACACCGTCGTCGCCGGTCCCGTCGTCACGATCCCCTCGCCATCGGTCTCGACGATCGCGGCGTCGATCCCGTCCAGCGAGGTCCCGCTCATCAGGCCAAGCGCGCGCCAGGTTTTCTGTGCCATGGGAGGAACGTGAGCCAAAGCCCTTAGAAATGTCCTAAATTTGCCGTCGCGCGCGCGAATTGTGCTAAATCAGCGCGCCTTTCGGCAAGCCCCGACGCCCGCTGGATTCCGACCATGACCGAGCCTCGCTCCGACTTCATACGCGTTCTGTCCGAACGCGGCTACATCCACCAGTGCACCGACCTCGACGCGCTGGACGCCAAGGCGCGCGCCGGCAAGATCATCGGCTATATCGGCTTCGATGCGACCGCCGACAGCCTGCATATCGGCAGCCTCGTGCAGATCATGATGCTGCGGCGGATGCAGCAGACCGGGCACCGCCCCATCGTGCTGATGGGCGGCGGCACCACCAAGATCGGCGACCCGTCGGGCCGCGACGAATCGCGGCAGCTCCTGACGGACGCGGACATCGAGCGCAACATCGCCGGCATCCGCCGCATCTTCGACCGCTTCGTCAGCTTCGGCGGCGCGGACGCGGCCGTGATGGTCAACAACGCCGACTGGCTCGACGAGCTGCGCTACATCCCGCTGCTGCGCGACATCGGCCGCCACTTCTCCGTCAACCGCATGCTGACCATGGATTCGGTGCGGCTGCGGCTCGACCGCGACCAGCCGCTGTCCTTCCTCGAATTCAACTACATGGTCCTGCAGTCCTACGACTTCGTCGAGCTCGCGCGCCGGCATGGCTGCGTGCTGCAGATGGGCGGCTCCGACCAGTGGGGCAACATCGTGATGGGCGCCGAGCTCGGCCGGCGCGTCGGCAATTTCGAGCTGTTCGGCCTGACCACGCCGCTGATCACCACCGCGTCCGGCGCCAAGATGGGCAAGACCGCGCAGGGCGCCATCTGGCTCAACGCCGACCGGCTCGCGCCCTACGACTACTACCAGTTCTGGCGCAATACGGAGGATGCGGATGTCGGCCGCTTCCTGCGCCTGTTCACCGACCTGCCGCTCGACGGGATCGCGCGGCTGGAGAAGCTTTCCGGCGCCGAGATCAACGACGCGAAGAAGGTCCTCGCGCTCGAGGCGACGAAGCTCTGCCACGGCGCCGACGCGGCCGCGGCCGCGGCCGAAACCGCCCGCCGCACCTTCGAGGAAGGCAAGACGGGCGGCGACCTTCCGACGGTCGACCTGCCGCGCGGCGACCTCGAGCGCGGCGTCCCGGTCTTTCAGCTTCTGGTCCAGACCGGCCTCGCCGCCAGCAACGGCGAGGCGCGCCGCCTGATCCAGCAGGGCGGCGCCCGCGTCAACGACGCGGTCGTCACCGATGCCGCGGCAACGATCGGCGCCGACACGGCGGTCGGCGGCGTCATCAAGCTCTCGGCGGGCAAGAAGCGCCACGCGCTCGTCCGCGCCGTCTAGCCGAGCAGCCGTCGCGGCAGCCACAGCGCGACCTCTGGAAAAGCGATCACCACGGCCAGGCCGGTGACCTGCAGGATCACGAACGGCACGACGCCGCGGTACAGGTCCTGGATGCGGACCTGCGGCGGCGCTATGGCGCGCAGGTAGAACAGCGTGATGGCGAAAGGCGGCGTCAGATAGGACGTCTGCAGGTTCACCGCGACCAGGATCGCGAACCAGATCACGATCTCGTTCGTCGCGACATGACCTCCGAAATCGAGCAGCTCTATCATCGGCGCGAAGACCGGCAGCACGATGAGCGTGATCTCGATCCAGTCGAACAGGAAGCCCAGCAGGAAGATGATCGCCATCATGACGCCGAGCGTGCCCCAGGCGCCGAGCCCCGACACCTCGAAGAAGTCGATGACCAGATCGTCGCCGCCCAGCAGCCGGAACACGTAGGAGAACGCCGTCGCGCCGATGAACAACATGAAGAGCATGGCGTTCGTCATGGACGAGGATACGACGGCTTCCGAAAGCGTGCTGCGGTTGAGCTTGCCGCTCAGGGCGGCCAGGACGAGCGCGCCTACCGCGCCCACCCCCGCCGCCTCGGTGGGCGTCGCCCATCCGAACATGATCGAGCCGAGGACGAGAAAGATGAGTACGGTGGTCGGCAGGAAGCTGCGGACCGCATAGAGAATCATCGCGCCGGTGGTTTGTGGGCCGATGTCGCCGCTGATCGCCGGCGCGTAGGCTGGCTTCAGGGCGCTGATGAAGAAGACATAAGTGAAATACAGCGCGGACAGCACGAGGCCCGGAAAGACGGCCGCGACGAACAGCTTGCCCGACGAGGTCGCCAGCAGGTCGGCCATCAGAACCAGCATGATGCTCGGCGGGATCAGGATGCCGAGCGTCCCCGACGCCGCGACCGTGCCGGTCGCCAATGGGATGTTGTAGCCGCGCTCCAGCATCGTCGGCAGCGCCATCAAGCCGATCATGATCACCGAGGCGCCTACGATACCCGTCGTCGCGGCCATGATCGTGCCCATCAGGACGACCGACAGCGCGAGCGCACCTGGCACCCGGCGCAGCAGGACCTGCAGGCATTTCAGAAGGTCGGTGGCGACGCCGCTCTTCTCGAGCACTGTGCCCATGAAGATGAACATCGGGATGGCGACGAGAACCAGGTTCTCGGCAACGCCACCGAATACGCGCGTGGGGAAGTTGGCCAGGGCCCGGATCGGCATCAGGTCGAATGTCGCGCCAAGCAGCCCGAATCCCAGCGCGGTGCCGCCCAGAACGAAGGCGGCGGGATAGCCGCTGAACAGGAGCGGCCCGATGCACACGAACATCAGCAGAGGCAGAAGCGTCTCGATCGACATGATGCGCAGCTACACTGGTTTCAGGAAGCGTCGTCCGCGCCCCGGCGGCGGATCGCCGCTATGTTCTTCAGGGTAATGCTGATGCCGGCGATGAGCAGCAGCGCGAAGCCGACGGGCAGCACGGCCTTGATCATCCAGCGATATGGAAGACCCGCGGCGTGTGGCGAGCTCTCGCCGACCGCGAAAGAGCGCATGAACAGGTCCCAGCTGAAGTAAAGCAGCACGATGCCAAACGGCAGCAGGAACAGGAGACAGCCGAAGATCTCCAGCACGCTTTGATGCTTCGGTTTCAGCTTCTCGCGAATCAGGTCGACGCGGACATGCGTGTTCGCGATGTAGCCGAAGCCGATCGTCAGCATGAAAAGGACCGTGTGGAGGTACCACTCCAGCTCCTGCAGGACGATCGAGCCGAGCACGAAGAAGCGCCGCGTGATCACGTCAAAGACCGTGATCACGCAGAGCAGGACCACCACCCAGGCCGCCGTGCGGCCAACGACGGCGACGAAGCGGGCCAGCGCGTCCGCCAGCCGATCGAGCCCCGTCCCCGCCGGCCCGGTCGCCGGCGGGGGGTTATCCGTCGAACCTGACGCAGCGCCGGGCGGCGCAGGCTGCGTCATTGCATGCCGCCCAGGTCCTGCAGCTCGCGCCAGATCCGGTACTTGTCGCGGAAGGCGCGCTGCGAATCCCAGGCGAGCTTGAACGTCTCGTTCTTGGCGGCGTAGTCGGACGCGACTTCATGCCAGGCCTTCCGGTACTGCTCCAGCATCTCCGGCGACCAGCGCCGGATCTGCACACCCTTCGACTTGAAGAATTCGAGAGTGTCTCCCTGCATCGACTCGCCCTCGGCGATCACCTGGCGGAGATTGTCGCCGCAGACCATCTCGATCTGGAAGCGCTGCGTCTCGGAGAGTGCCTTCCAGCGATCGAGATTCATCATCAGGTCATAGAAGGTCGCGGGCTGGTGCCAGCCCGGGAAGTAGTAGAACTTCGCGACCTCGTGGAAGCCGAGCGCCTTGTCGACCGACGGCGCCGCGAACTCGGTTGCGTCGATCGAGCCGAGTTCCAGGGCGGGATAGATGTCGCCGCCGGCCAGGAGCTGCGTCGAGACGCCGAGCTTCTGCAGCACCGCGCCGCCGAGCCCCAGAATGCGCATCTTGAGCCCCTTCATGTCGTCGAGGCTCTTGATCTCCTTCTTGAACCAACCCGACGCCTCCGGGATCATCCCGCCGCACGGCATCGCCTGGATGTTCGCCTTGTTGTAGAGCCGGTCGTAGATCTCCTTGCCGCCGCCCTTGTAGAACCAGGCGATCAGCTCCGGCCAGTTCGGCCCGAACGGAACCGCCGAGAAGATGGAGAAGGCGGGATCCTTGCCGTGCCAATAGGCTGGCGTGCTCCAGCAGGCATCGAGCGAGCCCGAAGCGACGGCGTCGAAGCATTCCGCCGGCGGCACCAGCGCGCCCGGCTCGTAGAAGCGGATCCGCACCGTGTTGCCAGTCGCCTTCGCGACCTTGCGCTCGATATCCTTTCCGGTCGAGCCGGCGTGCGGCAGGTTGCTCGGAAACCAGCTTTGCATGTTCATGCGGGCAGTCTTGTCCTGCGCCGCCGCGGGTTGCGAAAGCGCGAGGGCGCCGGCCAGCGTGACGACGCCTGCAAGTAGCACGTTGCGTATTCTCATCGTTTCCTCCCTCTTCTGTTTGCGGCGTTCCGCGCCGGCGACGGCCCTTCTTCTGTGGCTCGCGCCGGCGTGCGTTCTGCTGACGGCACGCGGCCGGATTAACCGGCGGCGGCCCGGGGCGCGCCGTCGCCGAGCACCGGCGGCAGGGCCGACCGGTTGGCGTCCCACGCGCGCTGGTATTCGAGGATTCGCGCCGTTTCGCTGGCGACATCGGCGCCGTGAAACTGTGCAAGCAGGTGCAGCATGCCGTCGATGCCGAGGCTGACGCCGCCGGAGGTCACGACCCGTCCGGACTGGACAACGCTCGTCTCCACGACTTCGACGCGCGGATGGCGCTCGCGCAGGAGCCTGACGGGCGGAACCTCCGCACCGACGACCTCGCGCTTCGTCGTCGCGACATGACCGTCGAGGACGCCCGCGCCGGCAAGGATCATCGCGCCCGTGCAGATCGAGGCGACAGGTGTGCTGCCGGCAACATCACGCACGAAGGCCAGAGTCTCGGCATCGGCGGCGGCCTTCATCCAGCCGGGGCCGCCGGTAACGACCAGGACGTCCATGACTGGGCAATCGGCGAAGCCGTGATCGGCCTCGACCTTCAATCCGTTGGCGCACACGACCGGGCCTGCGCGCCGCGCGACCCCGAAGAACGACAGGCCGGGCTCGATGCGCCGCGCCATCGACAGAACGCCGAATGTCGCCCCGACATCGATCGGCTCGACGCCCTCGTAAAGGAGAATTCCGTAACGCATCCGCGGTCCTCCCTAAGCATGGCCGCTCTGCGTAGGCGCTGGCGCCGCGGCGGTCTTGTTTCCCCACTATGACTCAATGTTTCTTTATAGGCAACTTTTTGGGAAACAGTGTCGGCACGCCACGAATCGCGCGGACATGGCCGGCGAAGGCGCTAGGCCTTGCGGCGGCCGCGCGAACGCTGCGCGGGCTGCTCCGGGTTGAAGATCACGACAAAGGCCTTGGCTTCGCCGCCAAGGCTGCGGCCGCGGTGGGGAACGGCCGAATCGAGGTACAGCGTGTCGCCCGGCTCGAGGATGAACTTCTTGCCCGCAGCCTCGAACTCGACGCGTCCGCTCAGCACGAACACCAGCTCCTCGCCCTCGTGCTCGAAACTCACGTCGCGGCTCAGATTCGAGGGGTAGGTGAAGATGAACGGCTCCATGTGCTTGTGCCGCTTGCGATAGGCCACGCTCTCGTAGTCGTAGCCGAACACGCTGCCGCCGCGCGGGACCTTGCGCCGCTCATTCGCGCGGACAACTGAGACGCGGGAATCGGGCTCAGCGCGCTCGGATGTCTGGAAGAACGATGCGATGTCGGTGCCGAGCGCCTGCGCAATGCGCGAGAGCGTGGCGATCGGCGGCGTCTTGCGCGAATTCTCGATCTTGGAGAGATAGCCGCGCGTAAAGCCGGTGCTTGCCGCAATCTCTTCGAGCGTCACGTCAAGCTGCTGGCGTCGGGCCTTAATGCGCGGGCCGATGACGGTGCCGATATCGCCCGCCTCTGCGCGGTCGCCCGCGTTCCTACGCGACCTCCGCCCGCCGCGTTGCGCTGCTGAATCCGGGGCTGGAGTCGATGGCCTGGACATGCAAAATCGGTTGCGCGCCGGAAGCGGCGCCGGCGGATACTGCCCGACGGCGCCGCGCCGATCAACGACCTTGGGCGCCGCGCGCGAGCCGGCCCCCCGCCAGCCTCCTCAGGACTTCGGCTTGGCCTGGTCGGCGCCGAAGCCAGCCACGTGCTGGAACACGTTCGGCTTGCGGTAGACGGCGAAGAAGACGCAGCCTTCGTCCGTATGGGTCTGGTGGAACGAGCCGGGCTTGCGCCACACATACTCCCCTGCCCGGCAGATCCCGTCGTGGTCGTAGAAAGAGCCCTCGAGCACGTAGGATTGCTCGATCTCCGGATGCTTGTGCATCGGCAGCGTAGCGCCGGGCTCCCATTTGAGCAGGCACGTCATCTCGCCCTTGGGCTTGTCCTCGTAGAGCACCTTGATGGAAATGCCGGGAAACTGCGTGGGCTTCCATTCCATGTCCTGCGGCTTCACATAGGTCGAGCCGCCGATCGTCGGCTGCACCTTGCCCGCCTTCTTGACGGCGCCGACTTCGAAATCCGATTGCTGGGCTGCTGTCGTCATGCGTTCCTCCCGGGCCTGTGCGCAAAAATGTTTCCCAAAGAACGCAAATTTAGTAGCCCAATGGGAAACACACCGTCAAGCGCCAGCGGCGGACGGTCCTGCAGAGCTCGCTACTGCGACTGGCTGGGGCCCTGCTGCGAGCCCGATCCTTCGGGACTGGTGCCGCCGGCCCCGAACAGGTTGCGGAGGAAGCCGGGCGCGATGGTCGACAGCGGGTTGATCGAGACCCTGGGATCCTCGAACGGACCCTCCACACTGTAGTTGGCGGCGAATATCCCGCCGCCCGGCCCGCCGACGAGAATGTCGCCGATCACCGGAATCCTGCCGACCAGGCTGTTGACCGCAAAGGCCGGCACCAGCGTGCCGGTGAGATCGATCGTCTCGGCGGCAATGTCGATGACGCCGTTGGCCGTAATCCCGAGCGCCGAGCCGCTCGCCCGCGCGTTTCTCACCTCGACCCGCGGGTCGCGATGGGTGAAGTCGGCATCGAGGATCGAGAAGCCGATTCCTTCACCTCGCACAGAATCCGCGATGCCCGTCAGCAGGGCGATGCTGAGCACCCTCGCCAGCACCGGCGCGTTGACGACGCGGTAGTCGCGCATCTCGACCTTGCCGACCATGGGACTGCCCTCCATGGTCGCATTCGTCTCCCCGTGCACCGCAAGCCTGCCGCCGATGACGTTCGGCGTGATGCCGACCGCCCTGAGCAGCGCACCGGCATCGTCGGCGGTGGCATCGAGGCGCTGCGCGGCGCCCTGGCTGCGCAGCGAGACGCCCACGTTGCGCGCCGTGCCGTTGCCGCCGACCATGGCATGCAGGTTGAATGTCTTCCAGCGTTCGCCACCGCGCCGGCCTTCGATCCCCACGCGGTCCAGGTGGCGGTCCGCCGCGAGATACAGACGGGCGACATCGACCGAGACGGACAGCGGCGGCCGATTGGCATCTGTCGGCGATCTGTCGCGCAGCAGCGGACCCGCGTTGACGCTGTCGCCGCTGACCTTGATGGTGATGCCATCGGCGGCGCGCCGATACGAGCCCTTGGCATTCGTCAGTCCCGCCTTGATGCGATCGATATCGACCTGCCGCAACGTCTTTCCGTCGGCATCGAAGGCCGCCCGCCCCTGCAGATCGAGATCGCCGGCGGAAACGCGGACGGAACTGATTTCGGCGAGGCGCTCGTCCTGAAGGGTCGCCTTCACCTGCGCCGTGCCGGCCGCGCCCGCCGCCTTGCGCCATTCGAGTTCCGGCACGTCGAGCACCGCGCCGTTCAGCACAAGGTCCAGCCCAAGATCGGCGCGACGGCCGCGCAGCTCCGTGTAGACCACGTCCGTGCCGACGGGCCCGTCGACATAGGTGCCAAGGTCAAGACCGAAGGCCCGCCGTGCCGCGTTGTCCAGGGTCGCCTTCGCCTTGGTCTGCGCGATCACGGGCACGCCGGCCTCGAAGCTGCGCGTCATCTTGATGTCGGCCTGCGTCGCCGCCGCGGTCACGGTGCCGGTGATGTCCATGCCGCGCTGGTCGAGCCGCACCACCAGCGTGCCGTCCGTGACGTCCTGGCCGAGCACGGCGCGCCGCTGCGTGAAGCTCGCAATGTTGGCCGCCGCCTTGATGTCGAGCTGCTCGAGCTTCAGATCGGCGATCAGCGGGAAGTTCAGGCGCAGCCGCGTCGCGCTGACGCCGCCGAAATCCGCGGGGCTGAGGCCGATCTTCGAGACGAAGCCCAGCGGCCGCCCGTCGACCAGCTGCATGGCGTCCTTCACCGGTCCCCGCACGACCATCTCGATGCCGGCGTGCTGGTCCTTCTTGTCCAGGCCGGTGATCGCGACCTTGCCTTCCGACACGCGCAGGTCGCCGATGCCGCCGTCGGTGACCGCCAGGTCCAGCCGGGCCGCGTCCATCTTTCCGGTGCCGCTGACATTGCGCACGCGCGGCATCGGCGAAAGGTAGTTCACATCCAGACCGGTGAATCCGAGCTCGAGCGAGACATGCTCGGCATCGACCGCGGCGAACGTCGCGTCATGCGCCTTCAGCGCGATGTTGAACCGGGCTTCGCCGACTGTCCCCCCGGTCAGGTTCGTCGTCACCCAGACCCGCGCATTCTCCGCCGCGCCTTTCGGCCACAGCTTGCGCAGCTCGTTGGTCGGCAGCCGGCGCAGCGCGCCCTCGATGGCCATGCGCGGCTGCGTGCCGAGCTCAGCGACGGAGCCGGCGAACTCGATGGTCGGGCCGCCGAGGTCGATGAGGCCTTCGACCACCTCGAAACGGTCGAAGTCGTTCGCGGCGTTGCCGCGGACGCGCAGGCGCCTGATGTCGATATCGCTGGTGAACAGGGCCGGCTCGCTCAGCGTACCCTGCGTCCCGACGATGTCGAATTCGAGGCCGATCACCCGGCCCTCCAGATCGATCCGGAACTGGGTCTTCCCGCTGATCGGCACGCGCAGCGCGGCCAGCCTTTCGAGGCGCGGATCGATCGCCGCGAGTGTCGTGGGCTGGAACGGCGTCGTCCGCGCCGACACGTCGATCTGGCGATCTTCCGGGATATACCGGGCCGTCGCCGTGACGCGGGTCAGCTCGCCCGCGACATCGATTATCAGCGAGGCATCGGCCCTGATGCCGCCATCGTCGCGGGTCATCACCACGTCCGCGCTGGGCGCGCGCCAGAGGCGGCCGGTGGCCTCGTCGTACAGCGTGGCTTCCGCCTCCGTCACGCTGACTTCCTGGAGGTAGCCCATCGAGCGCGCGGGATCGGGCGGCTGCAGCAGCTCGGCCAGCAGGATCGGCAAGGCCGACGTGCTGTCCTCCGCCGCAGTCTCGCCGGACGACAGGCCGAAGCTGCCGTCCGCCGCGCGGGTCAGGGTAATCTTGGCGCCGACCACGTCGAGGCGGGTCGGCGCGATCATGCCACGCAGCAGGGCGCGTCCGGACAGGCTGACCGCGACTTCGGGCAACTGCGCCACCCGCCCGCCGTCGGGCCCGAAGATGGTGACGCCGACCACGCGCAGGTCCAGCGTGCGCCGCGCCTCGCGCCAGGCGAGAACGGTGTCGCCGATGTCGATCTTCGTGGCGGTCGTGGCGTTGATCGCGGATTCAACCGCCGGGGTCAGAAAGCCAAGCGAAACCGGGCCTTGCGAGAGCCGCCAGGCGAGCACGGCGCCGGCGATCCCGGTGATGACAACCAGGCTCGCCAGGACCTCCAGAAACAGCTTGGTGGAACGACCGATCAATTCGATATGTCCTGCGGCGGACCGGTGCCGCCCCGCGAGTCTAGCATGCCGGACTCCCGGCCGGGACAGGGCCTTGTGAGGCACCGACAATGGCCGGCGCCGACGAATTCGTATCCGCGCCGGCCGGCCGCCGCGCAGTCTGTTTCCCTTGACCTGCCGGGGGCGCGACACCGAATCTGTCGCCCTTTCACCTGTGCCGTGACCCGCCCGATGGATCGTCTCTTCGCACAATTCGCCGCTGCTGAATGGCCCGCCGCCGCCGACCCGGGAAGCGCCCAGCGCGAGCGCGAACGCTTCCTGGCCGCGTCGCACGACGAAGCCCCGGAGGCGGCCGCCTTCGCCGAAGCCCTGGCCGCCGACCCGGCCGGGACGCGGCTGCTCGAAGGCGTCTTCGGCAACAGCCCGTATCTGAGTAGCTGCATGACGCAGGATCCCGCCTTCGCGGCGACCCTGTTGCGCGACGGGCCCGACGCCGGCATCGAAGGCCTCCGCCAGGATCTGGTTCGGGCGCGCACGGAACCGGCCGGCGACATCCGCAGCCTCATGTCCGCGCTGCGGACCGCGAAGCGCCGGACGGCCCTGCTCGTTGCCTTGGCCGACATCGCCGGAATATGGCCGCTGGAGCGCGTGACCGGCGCCCTCAGCGAATTCGCGGACCTCGCCATCGACGCGGCGGTCGCGCACCTGCTGCGCGAAGCGGCCGCGGGCGGTGCCTTCCGCCTGCGCCACGCCGACGATCCATGCCGTGATTCAGGCTTCATCATCATCGGCATGGGCAAGCTCGGCGCGCGCGAGCTGAACTATTCGAGCGATGTCGATCTGATCGCGCTCTACGACCCCGAGCGCATCCAGACCGACGCCCCCGATGCGCTGCAGAAGACCTTCGTGCGGCTCGTGCGCTCGCTGGTGAAGATCCTCGACGAGCGCACGGCGGAGGGCTACGTGCTGCGCACCGACTTCCGGCTGCGCCCCGATCCCGCGGCGACCCCGCTCGCGATCTCCACCGATGCGGCCGAGCTGTACTACGAGAGCCTCGGGCAGAACTGGGAGCGCGCCGCCATGATCAAGGCGCGGCCGGTCGCCGGCGACCACGACGCCGGCGCGCAGTTCCTGCGCCGGCTGACGCCCTATGTGTGGCGCAAGCATCTCGACTTCGCGGCGATCCAGGACATCCATTCGATCAAGCGCCAGATCAACGCGCATCGCGGCGGGGGTGCCGTGGCGCTGGCCGGCCACAACATCAAGGTCGGCCGCGGCGGCATCCGCGAGGTGGAGTTCTTCGCCCAGACCCAGCAGCTCATCTGGGGCGGCCGCGACGCGAGCCTGCGCCCCGCCTCGACCTGCCCCGCCCTACTTGCGCTGGCCGCGTCCGGTCGCGTCGCGCGCGAAACCGCGGACGACCTCATCGCGGACTACCACACCCTGCGCGGGGTGGAGCACCGGCTGCAGATGACCGCCGACCAGCAGACGCATTCCCTGCCCGAGGATCCCGACGCGCTGCGCGCGCTGGCGACCTTCCTCGGCTATGGCGATGTCGGCGCCTTCGGGGCCGCCATCCTTGCAACCCTGCGACGGGTGGAACGGCACTACGCCCAGCTCTTCGAGGAGGCCCCCACCCTGTCCGGGCCGGGCAACCTCGTCTTCACCGGGACGGACGACGATCCAGCGACGCTGCAGACGCTGACGCAGCTCGGCTACCGCGACGCCAGCAAGGTCGCTGCCACGGTGCGCGGCTGGCACCACGGCCGCTATCGCGCGATGCGCAGCGTTCGCGCGCGTGAATTGCTGACGGAGCTGATGCCGACCCTGCTGCGGGCCCTCGCCACGGCATCGCGCCCGGACGAGACATTCGTGCGCTTCGACCGCTTCCTCGCAAGCCTTCCGGCGGGCGTGCAGATCTTCTCCCTGTTCCACGCCAATCCGGCGCTGCTCGATTTCGTCGCGGAGGTGATGGGTGCCGCGCCGCGCCTGGCCGAGACGCTGAACGAGCAGCCGCAGCTTCTCGACAGCGTGCTTGGTGCGCGGTTCTTCGATGAATTGCCGGACGCGGCCGAGATGCGGGCCGATTTCGCGCGCTCGCTCCGGCTGGCGAACGACTTCCAGGACGTGCTCGACATCTGCCGCCGCTGGAAGAACGAGCGCCAGTTCCAGGTCGGCGTGCACCTGCTGCGCGGGCGCGCCAGCGCCGAGGAGGCCGGCGCTGCCCTTGCCGATGTCGCCGACGTCGTGCTCGCGGCACTGCAAGAGGCGGTCGAAGCGGAATTCGCGCGGCAGCACGGGCGCGTACCCGGTGGCGGCATGGTCCTCGTGGCGCTCGGCAAGCTCGGCGGCCGCGAGATGACCGTCACCTCGGACCTCGACCTCGTCATGCTCTACGACGCCCCGGCGACCACCGAGGCCTCGACCGGAGAGCGGCCGCTCGCCCCCAGCCACTACTACACCCGCCTCGGCAACCGGCTGATCAACGCGATCACCGCGCTCACCGGCGAAGGCCGCCTCTACGAGGTCGATATGCGGCTGCGTCCGTCGGGCACCAAGGGCCCGATCGCGACGAGCCTGGAGGCGTTCACCGCCTATCACCGCGATTCGGCGTGGACGTGGGAGCACATGGCGCTGACGCGCGCGCGCGTCTTCGCCGGTCCGGCACCGCTGCGCGCGCGCGTCGAACGGCTGATCCTCGAGGCGCTCACGCGGCGTCGCGATGCGAAGACGCTGGTCGCGGACATCGCCGCCATGCGCGCGCGCATGGCCCGCGAGAACGCAGCGGCGACGATCTGGAACATCAAGCATTGGCGCGGCGGCCTGATCGACATCGAGTTCATCGCCCAATACCTCCAGCTCCGCCACGCGGCCGACAAACCGGACGTCCTGGCGCAGAACACCCGCGCGGCGCTCGAGCGCGCGGCCGCCGCCGGCTTCCTGCCGGCGGACGACGCCAAGGTGCTGCTCGGCGCCCTGCATCTGTGGCAGCAGATCCAGGCCGTGCTCCGCCTCGTCTTCGAGGGCGAGTTCGATCCGGAAACCGCACCGGCCGAGATCGGGCCGCTGCTGGCGCGCGCCGCCGGGGTGGTTGACTTCGCGGCGCTGGAAACAGCTATTCTTGCGCAGGCGCGCGCGGTGAGCGCGCTGTTCGCGGCGATGCTTCCGGAACCCGCCGAAGCGCGCGACACCGGCAACTGATACGGAGCAGGCGTGACATGGCTGAGAAGAAGAACAAGGACGGCGGCCCCGCCGTCGGCGACCGCGCCCCTGATTTCACCTTGCCCACGGACGGCGGCGGCAAGATCAAGCTGTCGGACCTCAAGGGCAAGACGGTCGTCCTCTATTTCTATCCCAAGGATGACACGCCGGGCTGCACCAAGGAGGCCTGCGGCTTCAGCGACTCACTGCCGAACTTCTCCAAGCTCAAGGCGGAAGTCATCGGCGTGTCGCGCGACAGCGCCGCGAGCCACGACAAGTTCAAAAAGAAGTACGGCCTCAAGTTCCGCCTCGCCTCGGACGAAGAAGGCAAGGTGTCGGACGCCTACGGCACCTGGGTCGAGAAGAGCATGTACGGCCGCAAGTACATGGGCATGGAACGCGCCACCTACCTGGTCGACGGCAAGGGCATGATCCGCCACGTCTGGCGCAAGGTGAAGGTGCCTGGCCATGTCGAAGAGGTCATGGCCGCGGCGAAGGCGCTGTAGCCCGCTTACGCCGCCTGTGGCCCATCCTTCGAGACGCCCGCTTGCGCGGGCTCCTCAGGATGAGGCCGTACCACTGGAAACAACCTCATCCTGAGGAGCAATTTCGCGCATCGCGAAATTGCGTCTCGACGGATGGGCCGCGCCGCCGCCCTCACGTCCCCAGAAGGTTGCGCCGCACCGCCGCGAGGTGGCTTGCCATCAGTTGCCGCGCGAGAGTCGGGTCGCGGCGGCGGATCGCCGCGACGATGCCCTCATGCTCTTTTTGCGCGTCCGCGCGCCGGGCTGGGCGGGCGTCATGCCGGCTGGCCTTGAGGCGGCGCCATTCCTCCATGTCGCGCGCCTGCTCCATCAGGTCCAGCGAGCGGACGAGCAGCTCGTTCCGGGTCGCCTTCGCCACGGCCATGTGAAACTCCGCGTCGGCGATCTCGAACTCGTCGAGATTGCGCGCGTTCTTTCCCTTTCGCAGGCATTCGTCGAGATAGGCGAGGTCCGCCGCGGTCGCCTGGACGACCGCCGTCGCCGCCAGCTCGGGCTCGAGGATCAGGCGCGCCTGCATGACCTGCGCGGGGCTCGCATCGGGACGGCCGCCGTTCGACGCGGCCAGGAACGTCCCCGCGCCGACGCGCCGCACCACCGCCCCTTCCGCCTCGAGGATCGCGAGAACCTTGCGGATCGCGCCGCGTGTGCATTTGAAGCGCGATGCCATCTCACGTTCCGTCGGCAGCTTGTCGCCGATGCGCATGCGCCCCGAGCTGGCCTGCGCCAGCAGAAAGGCGCGAACCGGATTCTCCGGCCTTGATCTTTCAATGGATATCATTGGTCAACCAATACACAGAAAATCGCATAAATAAAAGCGACCATTGTTGACTCGTCACAAGTTTGCCTGAACCATCGGAACGGAACAGAAGATTGGTTGACCAATCATGGTCGCCGGCCGACCGGCGGATCATGCTCAACGATGGGGCAACAGCATGAGATTTCCTCTTCGCTGCACAAAATGGGTCGCACTCGGTTGCGCGCTTCTGCTGTCGCCCGTTGTCGCGGCACAGGAATACCCCACCCGCACCGTCACCATGGTCGTGCCCTTCCCGCCGGGCGGCGCGAGCGACCTGCTCGCGCGGGTCGTCTCGCAGAAGATGACCGAGGCGTGGGGCCAGCCCGTTGTGGTGGACAACCGCGCCGGCGCCGCCGGGATGATCGGCTCGCGCTATGTGAGCCGGACGGAGCCGAACGGCTATACGCTGGTGATGGCGGCAACCGGCGCGCTTGATACCAGCGGACATACCGGCGCTTACGAAGTCCGTCGCGACTTCGAGCCGATCGCGCTCGTCGCGGCACCGGCATCCATCCTCGTCGTCCATCCCGACGTGCCGGCGAAGTCCGTCGCCGAGCTCATCGCGCTGGCCAAGAAGAAGCCGGGCGACCTCAATTTCTCGTCGTCGGGAGCGGGCGCGGCATCGCACCTCGCCGGCGCGCTGTTCAATTCCCTCGCCGGCATCGATGTCGTCCACGTCCCGTACAAGGGCGCCGGGCCGGCCATGATGGACGTCATGACCGGGCAGATCACGTACATGTTCGCGCCGGCGCCGCCCGCGCTGCCGCAGATCAAGAGCGGCAAGCTGCGGGCCCTGGGTGTCACCAGCCTGCAGCGCTCGGAGCTCTTCCCGGAGATTCCGGCGATCAGCGAGTCGGGGCTGCCCGGCTACGACGCCGTCGGCTGGTTCGGCCTGCTGGCGCCGCCGGCGACGCCGAAGCCCGTCGTCGACAAGATCAACGCCGAGGTGCGCCGCATCCTGAAGATGACCGACGTGAAGGAGCGCCTCGCCTCGATCGGCGCGGAGCCCGCAGACACCAGCCCGCAGCAGTTCGCCGAGTTCATCAATGCCGACACCGCGAAATGGGCCAAGGTCGTGCCGGCCGGCAGCACCAACTAGAGCAATCCGCACACTGGAGACGACCGATGAAGAAGGCTGACGAGGTAGGGACGAAGCTCCTTGAAGACTTTGCTGCGGCGTGGAATCGCCACGACGCCGACGCGCTGATGTCGTTCATGACCAACGATTGCGCGTTCGAAACGGCCGAGGGGCCCGATGCGTGCGGCACGCGCTGGCAAGGCCCTGAAGCCGTGCGGGCCGCGTTCTCGCGCGTCTGGCAGATCTATCCGGACGCCCGCTGGGAAGACGCCCGCCACGTCGTCGACGGCGACCGCGGCTTCAGCGAGTGGACGTTCCGCGGGACGGACCGCAACGGCGCCAAGGTCGAGGTGCGGGGCGTCGACCTCTTCATCTTCCGCGGCGGCAAGATCGCGCTCAAGGACACGTTCCGCAAGAAGCGCACCGGCTGACACCGCCTACACCATTGAAGGACGACGCCGTTACGAAGCGGCGCCGTGAACGCACATGAAGAAGAATATCTGGAGCAACCTTTACCTCGCCCCCGAGCAGCCACGCGATAGCTGGCGGCCGACGGCGGTCGGGCGGCATCACGCCGCATCCAGCGGCCACTATCTCGCCACCCAGGCGGCGATGAGCATCCTCGATCGCGGCGGCAACGCGGTGGACGCGGGTGTCGCGGCGGCCATGGCACTCGCCGTGCTGCAGCCCAATGTCGTGAGCTTCGCCGGCGTCGCGCCGACGCTCATCTATCTCAAGGAGGAAGAGCGGGTCGTCAGCCTCGAGGGGCTCGGCTACTGGCCCGCTTCGACCGACGTGGCGAAGCTGATCGAGGAAGGCGGCGACATCGTGCCGGAAGGCATCCTGCGCACGGTCCTCCCGGCAGCCCCCGCCACCCATGTTCTCGCCCTTTGCCTTTACGGGACGCGCAGCTTCGAGGAAGTCGCCACGCCGGCGCTGGAACTCGCCCGCGACGGCTTCGCGGTGTACCCGCTCCTCTCCCACAACATCGAGGCGGTGAAGGACGGCTTCGACCGCTACCCCGAGAACGCGCGCATCTTCCGCCCGGGCGGCAAGACTCCCGCGGTCGGTTCGCTTTTCAGGCAGACGGATCTCGGGCGGACCATCCAGGGCATGATCGATGCCGAGCGCGCGGCGCGCGGCGATCGGGACAAGAAGCTGCAGGCCGTGCACGACTTCTTCTATCGCGGGCCGGTGGCCAAAGCGATCGCCGCATATCACGCCGAGCACGGCGGCTTCATGACGGAGAAGGATCTCGCCGAGTTCGAGATTCCCATCACCGCAGGCATCAAGACCACCTACAAGGACCTCACGGTCCATGCCTGCGACGTGTGGTGCCAGGGCATCGTGCTGCTGGAGACGCTGAAGATCCTCGAGGGCATCGACCTCGCGGCGCTGGGCCACAACTCGCTCGCCTACGTGCACACGATCAACGAGGCCCTCGCCCTCGCCTTCGCCGATCGCGAAGGCTATGTCGGCGATCCGAAATTCGTCGACGTGCCGACTGACATGCTGCTCTCCGAGGAATATGCGGCCCGGCAGCGCGCGCGGATCGATCCGGACCGCGCGTTCGGCAAGATGCCGGAGCATGGCGGCCCCGCGCCGAAAAGCGCGCTGGATCCCGCCCGCACCCGCGCCAAGGTGATGCCGGCGCAGGACACGATCTATGGCTGCGCCATGGACCGGTTCGGCAACGCCTATTCGGCGACGCTGAGCGACAATGCCAACGACACGCCCATCATCCCCGGCACGGGCCTTGCGATCTCGTCCCGCGGCAACCAGTCGCGTCTGATCAAGGGCCACCCGAGCGAGGTGAAGCCGGGCAAGCGCCCGCGCCTGACGCCGGCTCCGGCCCTGGCGATGCGCGGCCGCGACGTCTACATGGCCTTCGGAACGCCGGGCGGCGACGTGCAGCAGCAGGCGATGCTGCAGGTTCTGCTGAACATCCACCAGTTCGGCATGAGCACGCAGGCTGCCGTTGAGAAGCCGCGATTCGGGAATTTCAGCTACCCCAATTCGTTCGCGCCGCATCAGTACATCCCGGGCCGCCTGTGCGTGGAGAAGTCACTGGGCGATGCGTTCGGCGCGGCGCTGCGCAAGATGGGGCACAACCTGGAAATCTGGCCGGAACGCGCGCCGACCGCCGGCGGCGTCTGCGCCATCTGGCGCGATCCGGAAACAGGCATGCTGCACGCGGGCGCCGATCCGCGTCGCGAAGGTTCAGCCGGTGCATGGTAATAGGAGAGATCAGTTCATGATGCGTCGAGTTCACTTACGGTCCTTGATTTCAGCGCTCGGTGTCGCTGCCGCCGTCCTCGCGGGGACGGCCAGCACCGCCGCTGCGCAAAACTATCCAACCAAGCCGGTGCGCATCGTCGTCGGCTTCGCCCCCGGCGGCGGCACCGATATCGTTGCACGCATCGCGGGCGAGAAGCTCAGCGCCCTGTGGGGACAGCCCGTGATCGTCGAGAACCGCGCGGGCGGCGGCGGCAATGTCGCCTCCGAGCTCGTCGCCAAGGCTGCACCGGACGGCTACACGCTCCTCGCCGCCACCACCAACACCCATACGATCAATCCGCATCTCTATCCGAATCTGTCCTTCGATACGCTGAAGGACTTCGCGCCGATCACGTCCGTCGCCGACACGCCGATGGTGCTCGTGGTCCATCCGTCCGTGCCGGCGAAGTCGGCGGCCGAGTTCGTCGCCCTCGCGCGCAGCAAGCCGGGCGTCTTCAACGTCGGCTCGGCTGGCACCGGCTCGGCCGGCCATCTGGCGACGGAGATGTTCAAGATCACGGCCGGGGCCGATGTCGTTCACGTGTCCTATCGGGGCGCCGGCCCGGCGGTCGTCGACCTGCTCGGCGGGCAGATCCCGGTCATGTTCGCGCCGCTCGCGCCGGTCATGCCGCATATGCAGGCCGGACGGCTCAACGTGCTCGCGGTGACGACGGCCCAGCGGTTCCGCCTGGTGCCCGAGGTGCCGACGCTCCAGGAAGCGGGCGTCAAGGACTTCGAGGCCAGCACGTGGTTCGGATTGTTCGCACCGGCGGGCACGCCGGCCGAGATCGTCAACAAGATCCACGCCGACACCGCCGCCCAGCTCGCCGATCCGGCAACGCGCAAGCGGCTCGAGGATCAGGCCCTCAACCCGGTCGGCAACTCGCCGGCCGAGTTCGCCGCACAGCTCAAGGCGGAGAACGACCGGTTCGCGAAGATCATCTCCGCGGCCGGCATCAAGATCGAGTAGCTGCCCGAAACCCTGCGGCGGCGAAAGCGGCCGCAGGGACAGCCTGCCCCTGCCCCGACGTCAGCCGTCGGGGCGCGGGTTGGCCCGACTAGCGCTTCGCCTTGCGGCCGCGCATCCCGGCCTTCTGCAGCGACTTCACCATCGTGCGCTCGTCGAAGGCGGGCAGCGACTGGATGCGGCCGAACCCCTGCTTGCCGTACCACACCGAGAAGGCGAGCATCGCCTCCGCATTGGGCGCATCGACGATATCGACGAAATCCACTGCACCTTGCGTGTAGTAGACGCTCTCGAGCTTGATCCCCAGCTCCCTGAGCTTGGCGCGCGCTGTGGTGGTGCGGTTCTCCTGGCGCGTCATCGTCTCGGCATTGAGCGAGCCCAACAGGACGTACTTCATCGTCGCCTCCTTCCGCGGGTTATGGGTTAGTCGGCAGCGGCCTCGTCGTGGCCAGTGCCGCCCTTGAGGCGCGCCGCGAGCGACGCCTCGAGGAACCGGTCGATATCGCCGTCGAGCACGCCGCCGGTGTCGCTGGTCTCGACGCCGGTGCGCAGGTCCTTGACCATCTGGTACGGCTGCAGGACGTAGGAGCGGATCTGATGGCCCCAGCCGATATCCGTCTTGGATTCGTGCGTGGCCTGTGCGGCCGCCTCGCGCTTCTGCAGCTCCTGCTCGTACAGCCGCGCCTTGAGCATCTTCCAGGCGCGGTCGCGGTTCTTGTGCTGCGAGCGCTCGGTCTGGCAGGCGACCACGATGCCGCTCGGCACGTGCGTCAGGCGCACGGCGCTCTCGGTCTTGTTGACGTGCTGGCCGCCCGCGCCCGAGGCGCGGTAGACGTCGATGCGCACGTCGGATTCGTTGATCTGGATGTCGATCGTGTCGTCGACCACCGGATAGACCCAGGCCGATGCGAAGCTCGTATGCCGGCGCGCGTTGGAATCGAACGGCGAGATGCGCACCAGCCGGTGCACGCCTGACTCCGTCTTGAGCCAGCCATAGGCATTGGGCCCGCTGATCTTCAGGGTGGCGGACTTGATCCCGGCTTCTTCGCCCGGGCTCTCCTCCTCGAACTCCACCTTGTAGTCGTGCGCCTCCGCCCAGCGCATGTAGAGCCGCAGCAGCATCTGCGCCCAGTCCTGGCTCTCCGTGCCGCCGGCACCGGCGTGAATTTCCAGATAGGCGTCGTTGCCGTCGGCCTCGCCGGACAGCAGCGCCTCCAGCCCGCGCTTGGCCGCATCGTCCTTGAGCTTGCGCAGCGCGTTCTCCGCGTCCGCGAGCACGGCCTGGTCGCCCTCCGCTTCGGCCAGCTCGATCAGCCCGACCGAATCGGCCAGCTCGGCGCTCAAGGAATTGTAGGCGCCGATCGCCTTGTCGAGATGGGCGCGCTCGCGCAGCACCGTCTGCGCCTTCGCCGAATCATTCCACAAGGCCGGGTCGCCGGCCTTCGCGTTCAGTTCCGCGAGCTTTTTGACAGCGTTGTCGTAGTCAAAGATGCCTCCTCAGCAGTTCCAGCGACTGCTTGATTTCGGCGGCGATGGCGGCGATCTCTGCGCGCATGTCGGCACGTCCTCGTGACTTCGGATTTCGAGGACGCAATGTACGCATTCACGACGGCGGCGCAAGGGGACCCCTTTCGCAGGCGCAACATGGCCGCTCGTTACGCGGGTTAAGCCTTTTGCAATCGTTCAACCCTTACGATTGGCCGGCTCATCACAACTGTCAATTGCGAGAGCAGCGCGCCGCGACGACACTGTGCGTCAACGCTTGGAGCAACCCGCATGGGAAGCATCATTCCGCTGCCGAACGCCCGCCCGCCGCAGCCGCTCGGCCCCCGCCTCTCGCGCAGCACACGCATTCCTTTGCGCCGCCGCCTGCGGGCCGCCTACGGCTCGCTCGCGAAGCTGTTCAGCCAGGTCCTCGCCTCGCAGGGACACGACAACCCGGAGCGCCGGGATTTCCTGCAGCACGCCGCCCACGAGGCGCGCGAGCGTGCGGAGGCGATCGACGCCAGCGTCGGCGCCATGTCCGCCGCCGACATCCAGCGCGTCACGCGCCCTGAAGCAAAATCCTAATAAAGCCCGCCGGCGTCGCGGCTCGGCACGGGCACAGGGCTGGCCGCCTCGCTGGCCAGCGCGCCGCCGTCAAGCACCGGTCCGGGCACCATCGGCTCGCTGCCGGGCTTGAACGCTTCCCAGATCACGTCGCGGTCGCCCGCGCGCGCGACCACCCCGGTCGACGGGTTGACGCGCACCAGACGGATGCCGGGCGGGATACGGAACGGCACGCCCGGCTGATCCTTGAGCGCGTCCTGCATCACATCCTTGAAGATCGGCACGGAGACGCTCGACCCGGTCTCGTTGGGCCCGAGCGTGCGCGGCGTGTCGAAGCCGATGAAGACGCCGACCGCCAGGTCGGCCGAGAAGCCGACGAACCACGCATCGTTGCTGTCATTGGTGGTCCCGGTCTTGCCGGCCAGCGGCTTGCCGATCTCCTTGATGCGGCGGCCGGTGCCGCGGTCGACGACGCCCTGCAGGATGCTGACCATCTGGTAGGCGGTGTCGGCGCCGATGACGCGCTCGCGCATGTCGGGGATCGCCGGCATGGCCTGACGGCCCCAGAAATCGACGCGGCATTCCGCGCAGGGGCGCGGGTCGTGCTTGAAGATCGTCTTGCCGTTGCGGTCCTGGACGCGGTCGATCAGCGTCGGCTTGATGCGCAGGCCGCCATTGTCCAGCATCGCGTAGGCGGTGGTCAGCTTGAGCAGCGTCGTCTCGCCGGCGCCGAGCGCCATGGACAGGTGCTCGGGTAGATTGTCGATGATGCCGAAGCGCTCGACATAGTCGGCCACCTTGTCCATGCCGATGTTCTGCGCGAGGCGGACCGTCATCAGGTTGCGCGACTGCTCGATGCCGACGCGGATCGGGCTCGGCCCGAAGAAGTTGCGCGAGTAGTTCGACGGCTTCCAGACCGGCAGGCCGGGTCCCTGGTTGATGACTATCGGCGCATCGAGCACGAGGCTCGACGGCGTGAAGCCGTTGTCGAGTGCGGGCAGATAGACGAAGGGCTTGAAGGCCGAGCCCGGCTGGCGCACCGCCTGGGTGACGCGGTTGAACTGGCTGAGTTCGAAGCTCCAGCCGCCCGCCATGGCCAGCACGCGGCCGGTATGCGGATCGAGCGCCACGATGCCGCCGCCCACGTTCGGGATCTGGCGCAGCGCGTACTGGCGGCGCTCCGCATCGCCTTCGAGCGCCTCGACCGCGACGACATCGCCGACCGCCAGCGCGTCACCGGGATGGCGCAGCGGCGGACCCAGCCTCTGCTGTTCCTTGTGTGCGCGCGCCCATTGCATCTCGGCAAACGGGATGGTCCCTGCCCTGCCGTCGGCGAAGCCGATCGTGACCGTTTTCTCGTGCAGCTCGCGCACGACGGCGAGCGGCCAGGCCCCGAGGCCCGGCGGCTTCTGCACCGCCTGCAGGCGCTTGTCCCAGCCCGGCCCCGCGTCGATGCGCGCGATAGGGCCGCGCCAGCCGTGGCGGCGGTCATACGTCATCAGGCCCTTGCGCAGCGCGCGGTCGGCGATCTCCTGCAGCCGCGGATCGACGGTGGTGCGCACCGACAGGCCGCCGCCATAGAGGCCGGACTCGCCGTAGCGCTGCAGCAGCTCGCGGCGCACCTCTTCGGAGAAATACTCGGCGCGGACCGTTTCGACCTCGCCGCGGCCCTTCACCTGGAACGGCGTCTGGCGCGCCTGCTCGGCCTCTGCGTCGGTCAGCACGCCATCCTCGCGCATGCGGCCGATCACCCAGTCGCGGCGCGCCTTCGCCGCCTCGGGGTGGCGGAACGGATGATAGTTGTTCGGCGCCTTCGGCAGGGCCGCGAGATAAGCCGCCTCGGCGACCGTCAGCTCGTCCATCGACTTGTTGAAGTAGTTGAGCGATGCGGCCGCCACGCCGTAGGCGCCGATGCCCAGATAGATCTCGTTGAGGTACAGCTCGAGGATGCGGTCCTTGGACAGCGCCTGCTCGATGCGCACGGCCAGGATCGCTTCCTTGATCTTGCGCTCGATCGACACCTCGTTGGTGAGCAGGAAGTTCTTGGCGACCTGCTGCGTGATGGTCGATGCGCCGATCGGCCGCTTGGTGCCGCGGTTGACGGTGTTGTAGATCGCCGCGCGGGCGATGTCGGGCAGGCTGATGCCCGGATGCGAATAGAAGCTCTTGTCCTCCGCCGACAGGAAAGCGTTGATCACAAGCTTCGGGATCGCATCGATCGGCACGAACAGCCGCCGCTCGACCGCGAACTCGGCGAGGATGCGACCGTCGCCGGCATGCACGCGCGTCAGGACCGGCGGCTGGTAGTCGACGAGCTGCTGGTGGTTAGGCAGGCCGCGGCCGAAATGCCACAGCGTCATGAACGCGCCGCCGGCGCCGATCAGCGCCACGAACACGATCATGACCACCAGGCTGATGAGAACCTTGCGCATCCTGGCCTCGCGGGCCTACCCCTCAACGATCGCCCGGAACGGGCCTTCGATTACAACGCGAACTTCTTAATTTAGTTCTCAAAACATGGCCGGCTTATGACCGGTCCTTGCGGCCGAAATGGTCGTCGATCGCGCGCACGATGGCGGATGCGATCTTGCTGCGGTGGTGGGGCCGGCCCAGCAGCACCTCGTCCTGCCGGTTCGACAGGTAACCAAGCTCCAGCAGCACCGATGGTATATCCGGGGCTTTCAGCACGGCAAATCCGGCGAATCGGTGGGGTTTGCTCGGCAGAAGCTGGATTTCGCGCCCCAGTTCGGCGACCAGGACGCCGGCCAGGGCCGCAGACCGGTTCATGGTCTCGCGCTGGGCGAGGTCGATCAGGATGCTCGCGACGTCACGGTTCTCGACCGAGAGGTCGACCCCGGCAATGATGTCCGCGCGGTTTTCGCGCGCCGCGAGCGCGGCCGCCTCGGCGTCGGAAGCGGTCTCGGACAGGGTGTAGACGCTGGCGCCGCGGGTGTGGGACGAGCCGATGGAATCGGCGTGGATGGACAGGAACAGATCGGCATCGGCCGCCCGCGCCTTCGCGACCCGGTCCCGCAACTGGACGAAGACGTCCTCGTCGCGGGTCATGACGACCCTGTAGCGGCCGGTGGCCTCAAGCTGCCGGCGGATCTCGCGCGCCATCGCCAGTGTCAGGTCCTTCTCGTGGGACCCGCCGGCGCCGACCGCGCCCGGATCGACCCCGCCATGCCCGGGATCGAGCGCGATCACCTTCCTGGTCTCGGTCCGCCGCGGACCGGGCCTGGCCGCGCCTGCGGCGGGAGCGGTCGCCGCGGCGACGTTCGGACGCGGCGGCGGAGCCGCAGCCGGCGGCAGCGGCGGCGCGTTCGCAGCGCGCGCCACGGCCGGCGGCGCTTCGGGCGGTGGCGGAGCCGGCGTCTTGAGCGTGGCGCCCGACGACGTCCAGGGCTGCACTTCGGCCGCGAAGACCTCGGCCGGCACGGCCTCCAGATCGAGGACGAGTCGGTGCGTCTTGCGGCCAACCACCAGATCGTAACCGGAGTGCCGGACCCGTGCCGGCTGCGCCAGGTCGATGACCAGCCGGGCCGTTTCGGCGTCGAACTGGCCATAGCGGTAGCCCGCGATCACCCCGGCCGAGGCCGGCGGGGCATCGAGCCGCCAGGCCGCCGGAGGTAGCTCCAGCACCAGCCGCATTGGCTCGTTGAGCAGGAAAACCCGGTAATCCGCGCGTTGGGTCAACTCAAGGACGAGGCGGGTTGCATCCCCCCGATCGGCGAAGCTCAGCGCGCTGACAACGGGCTGCGCGGCCATCGCGGCGGTGCCGGCGATGGCGGCAAGGGCGATGCAAAATGCCTGGGCCAGCCGCCTGAGAACCCGCGCCATATCCTGTGAATTTAATAGCAGATCGATGGGTATATAGCTGATTCGCAAGCAAAATCAAATGATATTTCCCGGATGAGTGGTAGTCCGGAAGGAGGGCCTCATTATGGGATTGTGGATAAGCCCCGCGCCGACTATTTTAATGCCGTTCGCATCCGGCAGCCCCCTCCCCCAAGCGGAACGGTGGCGCCCGGCGCCGCCCTGGACGGCGCTTTGGCGAACGAGAACCGCAACCAACGGATTACGCCGGATCGGCGCCGACCGTGACTGATTTCCAAACCGGCCTCGTGCCGGACCATCGGACAACACAGCGGACGGCGTCCTGCCGCCCGCGTCGGCCTGCTTTCCGGCAGGAATTCGATCATCGGCGCCGCGCGCCTTCACGCACCCGTGGGATCCCGAGCAGGGTCCGCGCGTGCCGCTCGTCTGCGCAGCGCCGCGCACACTGGAGAAATTACAATAATGGTCAAACGTATGCTCATCGACGCGACGCACCCGGAGGAGACCCGGGTAGTCGTGCTCAACGGAAACAAGCTTGAAGAATTCGATTTCGAGACATCGACCAAGAAGCAGCTCAAAGGAAATATCTACCTCGCCAAAGTGACCCGCGTGGAGCCCTCGCTCCAGGCGGCCTTTGTCGACTACGGCGGGAACCGGCACGGTTTCCTCGCCTTCAACGAAATCCATCCGGACTATTGGCGCATCCCGGTCGCCGACCGCGAGGCGCTGCTCGCCGAGCAGAACGCGGCCCACGATCACGACGATGACGAGCCGCGGCGCGGCGGCCGCCGTGTCGACCGCGATACTGACGCAACGAACCAGCCCGATAGCCCCCTGAGCGCGGATCACCCGGACCAGGCAGCACCGGACGCCGAAGCAAGCTCCGAGGCGGTTCCGTATCAGCGAGGCGAAGCGATCGCCCCCGAGGCCGCGACGCCCCTGACCGACGAAGCCCCCTTCCCCGTCGCGTCGCAGCCGTCGTCCGACGTTCCCGTAGAAGAGCCGCCGCGTTCCGTCGCGCTCGACCATGACGCCGGGTTCTCGACCAGCGCCGCACCGGCTGAGCACGCCGAGCAGGTCACCGAAAGCCCGGTCGGTTTCGACACGGTGCCTGTCGCCGAGTTCGCTTCCGAGCCCGCAGCCGTCACGGACGCGCAGTCGCCCGCGCCGGACGCGGCCGGCGGAGAAACGCCGCCCCCGGTCCCGCCCATCGAGGCGACATCGGTCGAATCGATCGGCGGCGACGATATCGACGAGGTGGAGACGCGGCGGCGCTACCGGCCGCTCCGCCACTACAAGATCCAGGAAGTCATCAAGCGCCGCCAGGTGCTGCTCGTCCAGGTCGTCAAGGAAGAGCGCGGCACCAAGGGCGCTGCCCTCACGACCTACCTGTCGCTCGCCGGCCGCTATTGCGTGCTGATGCCGAACACGGCGCGCGGCGGCGGCATCTCCCGCCGCATCACCAGCGCGCAGGACCGCAAGCGCCTCAAGAGCATCATGGAAGAGCTCGCCATGCCCGAGGGCACGGCGATCATCCTGCGCACCGCGGGCATGGAACGCTCCAAGCCCGAGATCAAGCGCGACTACGAGTACCTGCAGCGGCAGTGGGACGACATCCGCGAGCTCACCCTGAAGTCGACGGCGCCCTGCCTCGTCTACGAGGAAGGCAATCTGATCAAGCGCGCGATCCGCGATCTCTATGCGCGCGACATCGAGGAAATCCTCGTCGAGGGCGAGGCCGGCTACAGGGTTGCTAAGAACTTCATGAAGACGCTGATGCCGAGCCACACGGCCCGCATCCAGCTCTACAACGATCCCACCGTCCCCCTCTTCCAGCGCTTCCAGGTGGAATCGCAGCTCGACGAGATGCACAGCCCGACGGTGCGCCTGCGCTCGGGCGGCTACATCGTCATCAACCCGACCGAAGCCCTCGTCTCCATCGACGTCAACTCCGGCCGCGCCACGCGCGAGCGCCACATCGAGGAGACCGCCTTCAAGACCAACCTCGAGGCGGCGGACGAGATCGCCCGCCAGCTCCGGCTGCGCGATCTCGCCGGACTGATCGTGATCGACTTCATCGACATGGAGGAGTCACGCAATCAGCACGCCGTCGAGCGCCGCCTCAAGGAGGCGATGAAGACGGACCGCGCGCGCATCCAGATCGGCCGCATTTCGCCCTTCGGCCTGCTGGAGCTGTCGCGCCAGCGGCTGCGTCCGAGCCTGCTCGAAGTCTCCACCGATCGCTGCCCGCATTGCGGCGGCACCGGCCTGGTGCGCTCCACCGAATCGACGGCGCTGCACGTGCTGCGCGCGATCGAGGAGGAAGGCATGAAGATGCGCACCATCGAGGCGACGGTGCACGTGCCGACGACGGTCGCGATCTACATCCTCAACCAGAAGCGCGAAGCGCTGGTCAACATCGAGATGCGCTACGGGCTGCACGTCGCCTTCAGCCGCGACGATGCGCTGATCCCGCCGGCCTATCGCCTCGACCGCACGCGCGCACGCACGCCGTCCGACCCGCTGCCCATGGTGCCGCTCCCGGCGCCCGCGCCGATCGAGGCTGACGAGCCGATCCCGGCCGAGGAAGGTGCGGCGGAAGCCGAACTGATGGCCATGGACGGCATCGGTGGCGAGTTCCCGCACGGCGACGAGCCGCGCGCCGAGGCGCGCGAGGGCCACGACGACCAGGGCGGCGAGGATGGCGGCCATCGCCGCCGGCGCCGCCGTCGGCGCGGACGCGGCCGGGATGGCGAGGAACGCGGCGGCCAGCAGCCGCACCGCGAGCATCGTGCCCACGACCAGCAACAGCGTGCGGCAGCACCGCCGTCCGCCGAGGAGCCGTTCGCCGCGACGCAGGACGACGGCGAAGCAGCCCCGCCGGCTGAAGGCGTGCCGGCGCATGGCGACGAGGCGCGCGAGCATCACCACCCACACGATCAGGCCGATGGCGAGGGCAGGCGCCGCCGTCGCGGCCGCCGCGGCGGTCGCCGGCGTGGCCGGCGCGAGGGCGGTCCGCAGCAGGCCGACGGACAGCACGATCCACTGGCGGATCCGCGCTATCCCGGTGCCGTACCCCAGCCGAGAGACGACATGTCGGAGCCGGCGGCACCGGCCTTCGCGCCGCGCGAGGATACGCCGCCGCCGCGTCGCATCGAGGGGCCCGGCGATGCTTATGACTGGCCGTGGAACCGTCGTGCCGAGCGCTTCCCCGACGAAAATGCGCGCGACGTAGAACGCGAAGCGTCACCGACAAGCGTCGAGCCCGCGGCACCCGCGCCGAGCGAAAGCGCACCAGCGGCCGTCGCCGAGCCCGTGCGGGAGCGGGAGCCGGAACCGGCTCCGCCACCGCCGCGCGAACAGCCGGTCGCAGCGGAAGCGCTGCCGCCGGTCGAAGAGGCGCCCGCGGGTCCGCCGCGCAAGGGCTGGTGGCGCCGGCTGACGCAGTAGGTCGGTCCTTCGGAAACAGCAAAGGGGCGGGTTCTCACCCGCCCCTTTTTCATTCGCGTCAGGCGTCGCCCCGAGCCCGCCTTGCCTGCCCGCGGATGCGCATCTAAGGTCCCGCCCTCAACGACAGGAATGCGCCATGACAATGGAGCTATGGATCGTCTATGCGCTGGCGGCCGTCGGGCTTTCGCTGACGCCCGGGCCGAACGGCCTCCTGTCGCTGACCAATGGCGTCCGGTTCGGGCTCGCCCGCACCGCATTCACCGTGCTCGGCGGCGTGTGCGGATTCCTGGTGCTGGTGGCCGCCTCGCTGGCCGGCCTGGGCGCGCTGCTGGCGGCCTCGGAGACGGCCTTCACCGCCGCCAAGTGGATCGGCGCCGCCTACCTCGTCTATCTCGGCATCCGCCTGTGGCGGGCGCCGCCGCCGACAGTGAGCGCGTCCGCCGCCACGGGCCTCGCCCGCGAAGCAGGCGCCGTGCGGCTTTTCGTCCAGGGCTTCCTGGTCGCGGTGTCTAATCCCAAGGCGCTGATCTTCTTCGCGGCCTTCCTGCCGCAATTCATGGTGCCGGGCGCGCCGTACTGGCTGCAATTCGCGGTGCTGGGCGGCACCTTCGCATTCGTCGAGTTCTGCTACGAGCTCGTCCTCGCCGGCATGGCGCAAAAGATCGCGCCCTGGATCAGCAAACACGGCCGCTGGTTCAACCGCGTCACCGGCTCGACCTTCGTCGGCATCGGCGGCCTGCTCACGACGAGTCAGCGCGGTTAGGTCACCGCCTGAGGTGGCGCGCCGCTTCGACCAGGCTTCCTCCAATGCTCCACCATCCGGATGGAGCAGCCATGGTATCCCGTCACCGAAGCTGATGAGCCAAGGCCGGCAACCATGGCCGAAGGTCCCGACGCAAATCGAGAAACGGGCCTGGATACACAGCCCGAGATGATTGACGCGACGTTCCGCAACGGATCGCTCACCGCCATCAGCGTCGTCGCGGGTTTCTCGCTGAGCTTTCTGACCCTATGGGCCGGACTGGGCGGAAAGTGGCATACGTTCGAGCTCGTCGCCGTCGTGGCGATCGTGCTGGGCATCGCATTGCAGATCAAGGCGCTCGCCGACCTGTTGGCGGTCGGTTCGCTCGTCCTCGCCAACTACAACCGCAGCCGGAAGATCTTTCTGATAGGCCTGGCGCTCGTGGCGTTCGGCGTCGCGCTGGCGATCTTCGGCGACATCACGGGCTACGCGCCGCACGTCCTGCGCGAATGAGCGCTATCGCCGCCACGCCTTCAGGCGCCGCGCGGCTTCGAGCATGTCCTCTTTCGTGCCGGCATAGGAGAAGCGCACGAAGGCGCGGCCGCGGCCCGGGTCGAAGTCGGTGCCGGGTGTCGCGGCCACGCCCGTCTCGGCGAGCATGCGCTTGCAGAACGCCTCGCTGTCGTTCGTCATGTGCGCGACGTCGGCATAGAGATAGAACGCGCCGTCAGCCGGCGCGAAGCGCGTGAAACCGGCCTCGGGCAGCGCCTTCAGCAGCAGGTCGCGGTTGGCGCGATAACGCGCGACGTTGGCATCGAGCTCCTCCTTCGCGTCGAACGCGGCGATGGCGGCGAGCTGCGGCAGGGTCGGCGGCGAGATGAACAGGTTCTGCGCCAGCACCTCCACCGCACGCAGCAGGTCGGGCGGCACGATCATCCAGCCGAGCCGCCAGCCGGTCATCGAGAAGTATTTGGAGAAGCTGTTGATGACGATCGCCTCGTCCGTGTAGGCGAGCGCCGTCGCCGCGCGCGTTCCGTAGGTGATGCCGTGATAGATCTCGTCCGAGACGAGGCGCACGCGGCGCTCGCGGCACCAGCGCGCCACGGCCTCGAGCTCTTCGGGCGCCATCATGCTGCCGGTCGGGTTGGCGGGGCTCGCGACGATCAGGCCGTGGACCGGGCCGGAGACGCGGTCGAGCAAGGCGGGCGTCGGCTGGAAGCGCGAATCGTAGTCGGCGACGACGCCGACGGGCTCGATGCCGAGCGCCTGCAGGATGTTGCGATAGGCGGGATAGCCCGGGTCGGCGAGCGCCACGCGGTCGCCATGGTCGAAGGCGGCAAGGAAGCCGAGCAGGAACGCGCCCGACGAGCCGGTCGTGATGACGATCCGTTCAGGCGCCACGTCGACGCCGTACATGTCGCGATAGTGCCGGGCGATGCGCTCGCGAAGCTTCTGGATGCCGAGCGCCAGCGTGTAGCCGAGGCGCTCGCTGTTCAGGGCCGTGATCGCGGCGTCGCGCACCGCGCGTGGGGCCGGCGTGCCGGGCTGTCCGACTTCGAGATGCACGCAGCGCTCCTCGGCGGTCTTTGCCGCAAGGTCGCGCGCATCCGCCGCGCGCATGACGTCCATCACGATGAACGGCGAGATGCCGCTGCGCCGCGCAGCCTTGAGGGTCATGCTACGGCCCTACGGCGAATCCAGCGCCACGCCGGTCGGCGCGGAACTGGCAGGCTTCCGCGTTCTCGTACAGGCCGTCGGGGCAGTAGATCGCGTTCACCTGTCCGAGATTGGTCACCGTCGAGGCGCTGTAGCCGCGCGCGGTAAGGCCCGGCAGCGGTCCCTGCAGCGCTTCCTCGGCCTGCACCGAACCCGTACCCGGATTGTAGATCCGGGCGAAGTCCATCGACTCCTCCAGCGGCCGCCGCTCGACGACCGTGCGCAACGCGACCTGGACCTGCGCGCTTGCGCCGGGCCAGCCGCCGCTCGCCGTCGACGCGAACACGATGCGGCCGGTGCGCGCCATCGCGCCGAGCACGGGGGTGAGCATCTGCGGGCCGCGCGTGGCACCGTCCGGCGCCGCCGCCAGCAGCATTCCCGTGCCGGGCGCGACGCGGCCGAGACCGAACATCTCGTTGAGGGTGAACGAACACGCGACACCGCCACCCTCGCGATCGACCGCGACGACGCCGGCCGTCGCTGGATTGAATGCGCGCGGTGCCGGCGGCGTCAGATCCGTGGCGCGTGCCCCGGAGCGGTAGCTGCCGATCAGGCTGTCGATGCGCTGCGACCCGACGAGATCGCCCAGCGGCGCATTCGTCGACATGTCAGGCGTCAGCCAGCGGGAGCGGTCCAGCGCCGCGCGCAGGTCGGCCTCTGCCAGCAGATGCGGCCGCTCTTCGACCGAGGTCCGGCGCCAGCGCGGCGCCAGCATCGCGAAGGCCTGCGCCGAGGTGACGCCGGCGATGGCCGGCGGCGGCGCGAAATGCACGGCGATATCGTCGTAGCGGACCAGCGCGCTCGCCCGCGCGGTGGCGGTGACCGCCTGCAGGTCGGCGGCGGTGATGCCCGCCCCCGCTCCCATCGCCGCGGCGACGAACTGGTCGGCAAGCGGCCCCTGATAGAGGTCGCCGGCGCCGCGCGAGCGCACCGCCGCGAGCACCGTCGACAGATCCTCCTGCACGAGGGTGTCGCCCTCGACAAGCAACGCGCCATCCGGCCGCGAAAAGATCCGGCGCGCCGCGGGATCGCCCGCCAGGGCCGGACCCGCCGCCTCCAGATCCAACGCGAAAGCGCGGGAAACCGGCGCGCCGAATCGCGCGAGACCTTCACCCGGAGCGACAAGCTGCTCCCAGCGCAGTTTCCCCTGGCGGCCGAAGACGATCCCGAGGCCGCGCACCATCGCCGGCGTCGCGGCGGCGCTCGGGGCTGCGGGTGCCCGCGCGACGAAATCGATCGCCTCCACGCGATTGAGGCGCGGATCGTACATCAGGCACATGCCGCCGCCGCCGAGGCCGGCGCGCGACGGCAGGGTCGCGGTCATCGCGAATGCCGCGGCCACCGCCGCGTCGGCGGCGCTGCCGCCGGCCGACAGGATGCTGCGGCCGATGATCGCGGCGCGCGGCTCGTCCGCCACCACGCCGCCCAGGAAGCCTGGCGGCACGCCTTCGTTCCGCTGAAGGTTGGTGCAGGCACCAAGGAACAGGGAAAGGGCGATGACCGGGAGCAGGGGCTTACATTGACGGCGCCATGCCGGCTGCTTACGTTTCAGACTCAAGCGAGGAACCTTAGCCGTTTGTTGAAGCGTATTATTTTACTGCTGGCCGGCGTGCTGGCCGCGATCGGGCCTTGGGGACTGACACCAGCCCACGCGCAGCAAAGGCTTTCCTTTATCCGCGACGCGGAGGTGGAAGGTACCATCCGCGCCTTCGCCACGCCACTTTTCACGGCGGCGGGCCTGGACCCCAATGCCATCCGCGTCCACCTGGTCAATGACCCGAGCCTGAACGCCTTCGTGGCCAACGGGCTCAACATGTTCATCAATACCGGGCTCCTGATCCGCTCCGAGAATGCCGGCCAGGTGATCGGCGTGATGGCGCACGAAACGGGCCACATCACCGGCGGCCATCTGGTGCGCCTGCGCGACGGTCTGGCCAACGCCACGACCGAAGCCATTCTCGCCATGGTGCTCGGCGCCGCCGCCGCCGTCGCGGGCGGGCGGCCGGACGCCGGCGCGGCCGTCATCCTGGGCGGAACCCAGATCGCCGAGCGCGGCCTGCTTCGTTACACCCGGGAGATGGAGCGCTCCGCCGATCAGGCCGGCGTCAATCTGCTCGAGCGCAGCCAGCAATCGGCGCGCGGCCTGATGGAGTTCCTGGACATCCTCGCGGATCAGGAGCTCCTCTCCGTGGGCCGGCAGGACCCCTATGTCCGCACCCACCCGATCAGCCGCGAGCGCGTCGAGTTCGTGCGCAACTTCCTGACCACCGCGCGCTACACCGACGCGCCGATCAGCGCGGACTTCGCCGAACGCCATCGCCGCATGCGCGCCAAGCTGCTGGGGTTCATGGACCCGACCCGCGCGCTGCAGACCTACAAGGAGGGCGACAACAGCATCGAGGCGCGCTATGCGCGCGCGATCGCCTATTCGCGCCGCCCCGACTACGCCCGGGCGCTGCCGATGATGGACCAGCTCATCGCTGAGCGGCCGAACGACGGATACTTCTACGAGGTCAAGGCACAGATGGTCTTCGAAAGCGGCAAGGCCAAGGAAGCGCTGCCGCTCTACGAACGCGCGGTGCAGCTTCTGCCGGACGAGCCGCTCATCCGCATCGACCTCGCGCGCGTGCAGCTCGAGAGCGAGTCGAACGAGTCCATCCGCGCGGCCATCGCCAACCTCGAGACGGCGCGCCGCACCGAGAACGACAGCTCCGAGCTGTGGCGCCTGCTGGCCGTCGGCTATGGCCGCGACGGCCAGCTCGGCATGGCGTCGCTGGCGCAGGCGGAGCGCGCGCTGCTGCAGCGCCGCCTGCCGGAAGCGCGCGCCTTCGCCGAGCGTGCCGAGCGTGGCCTGCCCGCGGGCTCGGCGGGAGCGCTACGCGCACAGGACATTCGCCGCGCCGCGGAGAAGCCGAAAGACTAGTGAACGGGGTGATCATGGGGGGATACGAACGCAAAGGCGGCACCGGCATGCGCCGGTGGCCCGCGGCGCTGATTGCCGCGACTTTGATCGCGGTACTGGCCGCCTGCGCGGAGCGGCCACCCGCCCCGCTGGCGGAAGCGGCCAACGGCCGCTCCATCGTGCTCGGCCCCGACCCCGGCTTCGATCCGGCCGCCCTGCCCAAGGACTGGTTCGTCGTCCCCTCGCGCGGCGCGGGCACGTTCAAGGTCGTGGACATCTCGGGCACGCCGGTGCTGCGCATCGAAGGGGCGGACGGCGCGCTGCTCGGCCGCCGCATCGCCATGCCGCTGCTGGCAGCACCCTATCTGCATGCCGGCCTGTATCTCGATCCGGCGCTGTATAGCGGCGGCCCGCGCGACGGCCTGCCGCGAGGCTTGCGCCTCATCATCGGCTTCAAGGGCGGCACGTCCGGCGGGACACAGCTCCTCGACCGCGTGTTTCCGGGCGACCTGCCATTGCACGACCGCTTCATCGAGGTGCGGCTCGGCGGCCTCGGCACGTCGCGCGCCGAGGACGCCCAGGTCGAACTGGCCGCTCTCAGCGACCGCGGCGTCCGCCGCGTCCTGCGGCCGCCGAGCGGCGGGCAGACGGCGCAGTGGCATCTCGAGGCGATCGACCTTGCCGCCCTCTATGCCGGATACTGGCCGCGCGACCGGATGGCGCGCGTGGAGGTCGCCTTCATCGCCGTCGGCGGCCTGCAGCATCACGGGCTTCCGCCTGCCTCCGGCAGCACGGCCCGGGCGCCCGCCGGCTATGTCGCGGAGATTTTACTCACCCGCTGAACGGCCCGGCTTGTGCGCGTCGCGAGGCGCACGGACAATGCGGACGAACTTTCCGGAGCTGCCTGTGCTGAAGATCGCAAGATACCTGATCGCCGCTTTCTGCCTTGGCATGCTCGGCATGTCGCAGACCGCGGGACAGGCGCCGACCGCCTCGCCCCCGCCCCTGCCGCGCGAGCAGATCGAGCAGATCGTGCGCGAATACCTGCTCGCCAATCCGGAGGTCATCCTCGAGGCGATCGAGGGCCTGGAAGAGAGGCGCCGGCTCGCAACACAGGAAACGCAACGCCAGGGGCTTGCCGCCCACCGCGATGCGATCCTCAACGACCCGGCCTCGCCGGTCGGCGGGAATCCGGCCGGCGATGTCACCGTCGTCGAGTTCTTCGACTATCGCTGCCCCTACTGCAAGCAGATGGCGGACCCGCTGGCGCAGCTCATCAAGGACGACGGCAAGATCCGCTTCGTGTTCAAGGAGCTGCCCGTCCTCGGGCCCGATTCCGTGCTGGCCGCGCGCGCGGCGCTGGCGGCGCATCTGCAGGGCAAGTACATCGAGATGCACGACGCGCTGTTGCGCCATCGCGGCACGTATAGCGAGCAGGCCATCGCCAGAATCGCTTCCGAGATCAAGCTGGATCAGGCGCGCCTCAAGGCCGACATGGTCAAGCCCGAGATCACCGCGGCGCTCGATCGCAACCGGCAGCTCTCGCGCGACCTCGCGGTGACCGGCACGCCTGCCTTCATCGTCGGCAATATCGTCGTGCCGGGCGCGGTCGACCTCGACACGCTGAAAAAGCTGGTCGCGGAGGCGCGCCAGCGCTGAGCTTCGATCAGGCCTCCGCGTCGGGCTGCTTCGAGGGCTGCGCGCGGTCGAAGGGCTCGAGCGTCATGCACGCGCCGAAGATGCGCATGATGGTCGGGAATGCCGCCAGCGCCGAATCGTCGAGGAAGCGCTTCGCGTTGAACACCTGCGGCACGAGGCAGACATCCGCGAGGGTCGGCGTGTCGCCATGGCAGAACTTCCCGGTGCCGCCGCTCGCCAGCATGCCCTCGATCCCCTTGAATCCCTCGATGACCCAGTGGCGATACCAGGCGTCGTGCTGCGCGGTGGAGACCTTGAGCACGCCGGTCAGGTAGCCGAGCACGCGCGTGTTGTTCAGCGGATGGATGTCGCACGCGATCGTCAGCGCCAGGGCGCGCACGCGCGCGCGCGCCGCGGGCGATTTCGGCAGCAGCGCCGGCTCGGGCTGCGTCTCGTCCAGATATTCGATGATCGCCAGCGACTGCGTCAGCACCGTGGGTCCGTCCTCCAGTGCCGGTACCAGGCCCATCGGATTGATCTTCAGGAAGCCCGGCGCTCTCTGCTCGTTCTTGCGCAGGTGATGCGGGATCGAGTCGTAGTCGATGCCCTTGATGTTGAGGGCGATCCGCGTGCGGAACGCGGCCGACGAGCGGAAATAGCCATGCAGCTTCATGTGTGCGGTAGTCCTCTGGAGAATCGGGCGCGACTGTAGCAGCGACCGCGGACTCAGCCAATCGGCGCTGACCTAGACCTGCGCCGGACGCTCCGCCAGGCAGGCCGGCGCGGCGAACCGGTCGACGTAGATGGTCAGCGCCTGCGCGCCCGCCGGGGTCAGGGCATAGAGGCCGCGCGCAACGCGCTCAAACCAGCCGTAGACGTCGTTCTGCAGGATGCGCGCCGCAGCGGGCGCCTCTGCCTCGATCTTCAGGACCGCCGGACGCTGCGGCCCGCGCGCCTGCAGCACGCTGGCGACGCGCAGCGCCTCCTGCCGGTAGGCGGTGACGAGCTTCACCCGCGTCGTGCTGCCCCCGGTGTTCGGATCGCCAACCCGGCGCGCGAACTCGCCGAGCAGCCGGCCAGCGCGGCGCTTGTTCTGACGCGGCCTATAGGGCAACGGATCGAGGATGGCCTCCACGAGCTGACCGTGCGACGTCGGCGGATGCACGACCAGAAGGCCGAGGCCGAGCCGGCGCAGGAGCTTCTGCAGGCGGCGATCGAATACCGGAGAGGCGCCGCGTGGGCTTGCCACGGCGAGGTACACCGTGTCGGACAGGCTGAGACGCTCCACGCCCTGCAGGAGCAGCTCGAGGTTCACGACCGTCTTGAGTTCTACGATGACCGGCGGCTCGTCGGCGCGCCTGGCAACGACGTCGCAGCGGCCGATCTCGCCCTTGACCGTGTAGCCCTGGCCCTCGAGAAACGCCTTCACCGGCGCGTACAGGCTGGTCTCGACCAGCCGCTCGCGCTTCGCCTTGTCGACCTTCGGTTTTGATTTGCGCGCCATCGCCCTTTCCCGCGCGGAAGGTATAGCGATTCGCAAAGGGGCAACGTCTTTTTTGCCATGGGGGCGCCATGACTGCGCCGCCTGCCCTGCGCTAGACTGTCCCGGCTGGAACGGCTGCCCGGCCACTCAACGAACCGACCTGACAAGGGAGGATCCCATGGCTGTCGCAAGCGTATCGCGCATCACCGCCTCATCCTCGGAAGGCTTCGACGACGCCGTTAGGCAAGGCGTCAAACGCGCGGGCAAGACCCTGCGCGGCATCACCGGCGTGCACGTCCTGGAGCAGAAGGCCAAGGTCAACAAGGGCAAGATCGATGAGTTCCGCGTCACCATGGAGGTGACGTTCGTGCTCGAGGACTAACGCCCCTCGTATTTCACGATCTTCTGGTCGATCGCGCCGAAGATCGAGCGGCCGTCGCGGTCGAGCATCTCGATGCGGATGCGGTCGCCGAACTTCATGAACGGCGTCGTCGGCTTGCCGCCGGCGATCGTCTCGAGCGTGCGCTTCTCCGCGAGGCACGACGAGCCCGCCTTCGGGTCGCGGTTGGAGACGGTGCCGGAGCCGACAATCGTGCCGGCGGCGAGTGCGCGCGTGCGCGCCGCGTGTGCGATGAGCTGGCCGAAGTCGAAATTCATGTCGACGCCGGCATTGGGGCTGCCGAACCACGCGCCGTTGAGGTGGCTCACCAGCGGCAGGTTGACCTTGCCGCCGTCCCAGGCGGCGCCCAGCTCGTCCGGCGTCACGGCCACAGGCGAGAAGCTCGATGCCGGCTTGGACTGGAAGAAGCCGAATCCCTTGGCGAGCTCGCCCGGCACCAGGTTGCGCAGGCTGACATCGTTGACGAGCATCAGAAGCTTGATATGGCGGCGCGCACGCTCCGGCGTCACCCCCATCTTCACGTCGTCGGTGATCACCGCGACCTCGGCCTCGAAATCGATGCCGTGCGCCTCGTCGGCGGCGGGCACGTCGTCGCGCGGGCCGAGATAGCCGTCGGACAGGCCCTGGTACATCAGCGGGTCGGTGTAGAAGGACGGCGGCATCTCCGCGCCGCGCGCCTTGCGCACCAGCTCGACATGGTAGAGATAGGCGCTGCCGTCGGCGAACTGGTAGGCGCGCGGCAGCGGCGAAGCGAGCTGCGCCGTGTCGAGTTCGAAGGCGCGCTCATCGCCGCAGCAGTTCAGATGGTCCTCGTTGAGCAGCCGGTAGACGGAGGCGAGTTCGGCCTGCACGTCGTGCCAGTTGTCGAGCGCCGCCTGCATCGTGCGCGCGATCGACGGAACCTTGACCGCACGCACGAGATCGCGCGAGACGACGACGAGCGTGCCGTCGCGGCCGCCGTGCTTGAGCGTAGCAAGTTTCATGGACTCCCCTGCCCTGCTTGAAATGCGCCCCGCCAGGCGGTGGAGTCCGGCGCGCGTTGCGTCGGAACTACATCGTGCGCTGGTCGGTCCAGCCGAAGCGCCCCATGCACGCATCGTAAGCCCGCGTCTGCGCGCCTGTCGCGGCATTGCCGGCGTTGTTCATCGACACGGTCCAGCATTCGGAATGCGCGTCGGCGTAAGGGCGCGCGTCCGGCCGCGTCTGTGTCATCCCCCCGGTCCCCGGATTTGCCGCACACGCGCCAAGCAGTGCCGCGCCGGCTGCGATCGCAATGACAAGCTTCATGGCCGCTGGACCTCCTGAACATCGTCGGAATGGCGCCGCAGCCGGACGGCCGCGTGCCTGTCTCCGATAGATGTGCATCCGGTCCGCGCAGCCCAAGGCTGTGACCCATGCCAAAACCTGGGGTGTGCCCCGGACGAACGTCCGTGGCGTAACCGCGCGGAAACGCAATTTCGCTACGGGCGCCTGTCACGGATATGAAACGGAGCATCATCATCGCGAGAGGCCGCGCTCTACTCCGCCGCCTGCGGCTTCGCCTTCCAGCTATCGACATAGCCCGGCCACTCGATACCCTCGGGCAGGCGCGCCACCTCGATCGCATCGCGCGCGTCGATCATCACCGCCACCTCGTCGAGAATGTTCCCGCCCTTCGACTGCGCCGCGAGCGCGAAAGCCTTGGGATGCGGCCCGTGCGTGAAGCCGCACGGATGCAACGTGACCATGCCGGGATGGATGTTGTCGCGCGACATGAACTTGCCGCGGTGATAGAAGATGATCTCGTCGTAGTCGTCGTTGTTGTGGAAGAACGGCAGCTTCAGCGCATCCGGATCGCTCTCCGACGGGCGCGGCGCGAAAGTGCAGACGACGAAGCGTCCCGCAAGGAAGGTCGTGTGCGCCGACGGCGGCAGATGCTGGCGGTGGCTCATCAGCGGCCGCAGGTCGCGCCAGTTGATCCGCACCGGACACAGATCACCCTGCCAGCCCACCGCATCCAGCGGATTGAACGGATAGGTCACGGTCGTGAGCTTGCCGCCGCGCTTGATCTGCACGCGCGTCTCGGCCTCGCCCTTCTGCGCCTCGAAGGCCTCGTTCATCGCCGGAACGTCGAGCATGCCCGTGTCGAAGATCGCGTGCTTGCCAACGAGGCCCTTCTCCGGCAGCCGGTAGCTTTCGTTGGTCGCCTCGATCAGCAATGCCGTGACCGGCTCCGTCGCCTCGATGCGCCACATCGTGCCGCGCGGCAGCATGATGTAGTCGCCCTCGCGAAACTCGAGATGGCCGTAGTCGCAGAACAGGTGCCCGGCGCCCTCGTGCACGAAGATCAGCTCGTCGCCGTCGCCGTTGCGCGCGAGGTGACTCATGCGCCCCTCCATGCGCCACCAGCGGAACTTCACCGCGGCGTTGGACAGCAGCGTCGGCGCATCCCACGGCGATGCGGAGACCGCGTTGATTTTCGTGAGGTCGAAGGCGCGCGGGCGCAGGTCGCCCTCCCACTTCACCCAGCCGGTCGGCGGATGCGCGTGATACATCTCGGTCGCCGGGCCGAAAAACCCTTCCTTGCCGAGTTCGCGCTCATAGGTGCCGCCGGGAAGCTTGGCGTGCGCCTGGCGCGAGGCGTTGCCCTCGCGTCGCGGAAAGCTGATCCAGTTTTTCATGCCTCGAGCACTCCTCTGCGGATCTGGTCGAGCTCGATCGATTCGAACAGGGCGCGGAAATTGCCCTCGCCGAACCCCTCGTCGCCCTTGCGCTGGATGATCTCGAAGAAGATCGGTCCGATCGCCGGCTTGGTGAAGATCTGCAGCAGCAGCCCGCCATCCTTGGTCGGCGCGCCGTCGATCAGCAGCTTGTTCTTCTTCAGACGCGTGGCGTTCTCGCCGTGCTTCGGCAGCCGCTTGCCGATCAGCTCGTAATACGTATCGGGCGTGTGGAGGAACTTGACCTTCTTCGTACGCAGCGCCTCGACCGTCTTGTAGATGTCGTCGGAGCCGAGCGCGATGTGCTGGATGCCCTCGCCGCGATAGGCATCGAGGAACTCCTCGATCTGCGATTTCTCGTCGGAGGATTCGTTGATCGGGATGCGGATCTTGCCGCACGGGCTCGTCATCGCCTTCGACTTCAGGCCGGTCACCTTGCCTTCGATATCGAAGTAGCGCATTTCGCGGAAATTAAAGAGCTTCTCGTAGAAGCGCGCCCACTGCTCCATGCGGCCGCGATGCACGTTGTGGGTCAGGTGGTCGATATAGGTGAGGCCGACGCCTTTCGGATTCTGGTCGACGCCGGCGACCGGCCGGAAATCGATGTCGTAGATGCTGCCGCCGGCACCATAGCGGTCGACGAGATAGATGACGCTGCCGCCGATGCCCTCGATCGCCGGAATGTTGAGCTCCATCGGCCCGACCTTGCCCTGCACCGGCTTGGCGCCGAGCCCGACCGCGCGCTTGAAGGCATAGGCGGCGTCGGCGACGCGGAAGGCCATCGCGCAGGCCGACGGCCCGTGCACGCGCGCGAAAGCCTGCGCGAAGCTGTCGGGCTCGTGGTTGACGACGAAGTTGATGTCGCCCTGGCGGTAGAGTGTCACGTCCTTCGAGCGGTGCCGCGCGACGGCGGCGAAGCCCATCGATTCGAACAGCCGGCCGAGGGCGCGCGTGTCGGGTGCCGTGTATTCGACGAACTCGAAACCGTCCGTGCCCATCGGGTTCAGCTTGGTGATGCCGGCAGGCGGACGGCCCGGTGCGGTTTTGCGTACGGCTGGAACCGTGGCGGCGCGGCGGCGGGCTGTGGCAGGCATATGGTGCTCCCTCGGCGGCCGCGGCTTTTCCGCAAGCAACGCGGCTTCGCTTTGCCAACGACGTGGATGGCCCTATAATAGTTTCAAATGAAACCAATGCAACCGCTATCGGTTCCGCCCTCCCTTTCCACCTCACCCTCCGAAAGCGCGGACCGGCCAGGCGCCAGCTTCGCGCTGGAGCATTTCCTGCCCTACCGCCTGTCCGTGCTGATGAACACGATGAGCCGCGCGTTCGCGCGCCGCTATGGCGAGCAGTTCGGCCTGAGCATTCCGGAATGGCGGGTCATGGCGGTGCTGGGCCGCTTCGCGCCGCTCTCCGCCAACGAGGTCGCCGAGCGCACGGCGATGGACAAGGTGCGCGTCAGCCGCGCGGTGGCGAAGCTGATGAAGACCGGACTGATCGATCGCGCCACCGACAGCGGCGACCGCCGCCGCTCGGCCCTCAAGCTTTCTCGCGCGGGCCGGAGGATGCACGAGGGCATCATCCCGATGGCGCGGCAGATCGAGGCGGGCCTGCTCGCCCCCCTCTCAGCCGACGAGCGGACCGCGCTTGATGCGATCGTGTCGAAGCTGATGGAGCGCGCCGTGGCGCTCGACCGCGACGAGCCGGGCTAGGCCGGCCGCGCGCCCGGTGCGGCGCGGCTCGCCCAGAATTGATGGGCAAGCGCCGGTGCCACCATGGCGAGGCCTATCACGACCGTGTAGGCGCCCGGCGCCATCAGCAGGACGCCGCCAAACCCGAGCGCCAGCCGCGCCCAGACCGGCGTCCTGACCAGCATGTAGCCGGTCAGGGCCGCGGCGAGGAAGACGACACCGACCGCGCAGGTCAGCGCCGTCTCGATGAAGGCGGGCCAGGTGAAACCCTTGGTCACGATCAGCATCGACGGTGCGTAAATGAACACAAACGGCACCAGCGCCTTGGCAAGGCCGAGACGGAAAGCCGTGTTGCCCGTTCGGAACGGATCGGCTCCGGCCATGCTCGCCGCGGCATAGGCGGCGAGCGCCACCGGCGGCGTGATGTCGGCGAGGACTCCGTAATAGAACACGAAGAAATGCGCCACGATCGGCTCGACGCCCAGCATCACGAGAGCGGGCGCGGCGACCGTGACCATGATGATGTAGTTGGCCGTAGTCGGCACGCCGCAGCCGAGCAGGATGCAGACGATCGCCGTCATCACCAGCGTGAAGAACAGCGTCAGCGCCTTCGCCGTGAACATCCAGGCCGGCAGCACGTCGAGCGTCCATCCGGCCAGCACGCCGGCGAAGGACGTGACGATGTTCGAAATCTTGAAGCCGACGCCGGTGAGCGTCACGACGCCGATGATGATACCGACCGTCGCGGCGGCACCGCCGACCGCGATCGCATACTTGGCGCCGACGACGAAGGCATCGGCCATGTCGGCGAGCATCGCGGGCGCCTCGCGGTCGCGGACAAGGAACGCCGTGACGACGGCGACGCCCAGGGCCAGCAGGCCGATCGTCCCCCACCCCGTCTCCACGATCCCGAGGAACGTCGCGGCAGTCATCACCACCATCGTGCCGACCGAAACCGCGCCGTTGCGCCTCGTCAGGCCGACGATCATGCAGGCCGTGATTCCCCAGAACGCCGCCAGATATGGCGTGTAGCCGGAGAACAGCACGAGCAGCAGCACGTACAGCGGCATTGCCGTCGGCCAGCCTTCGGCGAGGACGGCGCGCGCCCGGGGCAGATCGGCCGCGGGCAGTCCCTTGAGGCCCTTCTTCTTCGCCTCGAAATGCACCTGCCAGAACACGCCGAAGAAATGCATGAAGGCGGGAACCGTCGCCGCCAGGATGATCTGCTGGTACGGGATGTTGAGGAACTCGACCATCAGGAACGCCGCGGCGCCCATGATCGGCGGCGTGATCTGCCCACCGGTCGAAGCCGTGGATTCGACAGCGGCCGCGAAGTGCTTGGGATAGCCGAGGCGGATCATCGCCGGGATGGTCAGCGAGCCGACGGTCACCGTGTTGGCGATCGACGAGCCCGAGATCATGCCAAACAGCGCCGAGCCGAAGATCGACACCTTGGCGGGTCCGCCGGCATAGCGGCCGGTCAGCGCGTTCGCGAGCTGCAGGAACAGCTTGCCGAGGCCGATGCGCGTCGCCAGCACGCCGAACAGCACGTAGTGGAAGACGTAGGTGGCGACGACACCCAGCGCGATGCCGAAGATGCCCTGGCTGGTGAGATAGAGATGGTCGACGAGGCCTTTCCAGGTCGTGCCGGGATGCACGAGGATGCCCGGCATCCAGCGCCCGTACAGCGCATAGAGCATCAGGACCACCGCGATCGCCGGCAGCGGCCAGCCGATCGAGCGGCGCGTCGCCTCGAGCAGGACCAGGATCAGCCCGGTGCCGATCGCGATGTCGATCGGGCGCGGATTGCCGACGATGAACGCAAGGTCGTCATAGATCCACGGCACGTAGAGCGCGCCGAGCACGGCAATGAAGGCACATATCCAGTCGTGCAGCCCGATGCCGAGCGGGCGTAGCAGACTCGACTCCGGCGGCGCGTCCAACTTCCGCTTCGTGGCGGAGAAGACGAGGAAGATCAGGCCCAGCACGAAGGCCATGTGGATGCCGCGATGCGTCGTCTCGCGCAGCAATCCGAAACCGGCCGTGTAATAGTGGAAGCACGACAGCGTGAACAGCAGCGCGGCGACGATGACCGCCGCTGTCGGGCGCAACGGACGGAACCGTACCTCCGGATCAAGCTCCTCTTCGAGCTTGCGGAGATCGGCGGTCGATGTGGCGGGCGTGCTCATGGAGCGCTAGGCCGCGTGCCCGACGGAGCCGCCCTGCGACGGCCCCGCCGGGTCCGCGATCGCGGTCCGGTCGCTTACTTGAGCAGCCCGGCCTCTTTGTAGAAGCGTTCGGCACCCGGGTGCAGCGGGATGCCGAGCCCTTGGAGCGCGCTCGTCTTCTGGATCGCCTTGCCCTTGGCATGGCCGGCGTCGAGCGCCGCGCGCGCCTTGTCGCTCCACAGCGCCTTGGTGACGGCATAGACGACATCGGCCGGCACGGCCGCCGACGTCACCCACTGCGCGCCCACCGACACGGTCTTGACGCCCTTGACATCCTTGTACGAGCCCTCGGGGATCTCATCGGCGGCGAAGAACTTGAAGCTCGCGCGCAGCTTGTCGGCCACGGCGCCGTCGATCGGCAGCAGATCAACCTGGGTCGTCGTCGCAAGCTCGGTCACCGCGGCCATCGGATAGCCGCCGGTGATGAAGAAGGCGTCGAGACCGCCGTCCTTCAGCTTCTCCGCCGACGGACCCGGCTTGAGGTTCTCGACGCGATAGTCGCCGTCCTTGATGCCGTAGGCGGCCAGGATGGCCTTGGCGTTGATGATGCTGCCCGAGCCGGGCTCGTCGATCGAGATGCGCTTGCCCTTGAGATCGGCGACCGACTTCACGTTGGCCGAGCGTCGGACGACGACGTGCACCGTCTCCGGATAGAGGTTGGCGATGGCCCGGAGCTGCTCGACCTTGCCGCGCCCCTCGTACAGGCCGGTGCCGGTATAGGCCCAGCTCGCAACGTCGGACTGGCTGAAGCCTGATTCGCTGGAGCCGCCGGCGATGGCGTTGACGTTGGCGACGGAGCCGTTGGTGGCCTGGGCGGTCGCGACGATTTTATCCGTCGACACCGCGTTGGCGATGATGCCGCCGATAGGATAGTAGGTCCCCGCCGTTCCGCCGGTGCCGATACGGAAGAACTGCTGCTGCGCCTGCGCCGCGCGGCCGGTCAGCCCCGCCAGCCCGGCGCCGAGCGTAAGCGCGGTGAAATGCCTCCGTGAAATGCGATCGGTCATCCTGTTGCCCTCCTCTGAATGCCTCACCCCGGCGACGCGCCCGGGCGCTCTTCGGCGGGTCCGGTCGCGGCGGTCCAAATGCGAGGATGCACAACTAGGCCGAAAAAGCTATCCGCATCCCGTGGAAGGGAACGCGGACAGTGAACTGCGTCACAGCGAGACGTACCCCGTTGGGGTCAGCCAGCGGCCTTGACCGCGACGGGCTCGCGCACCGGCCAGTTGGTCAGGGCAATGCCGGCAACGACGCCGACGAGGCCGAGCAGCAGCCGCGCCGTCAGCGGCTCCTCCAGGACGAGGGCGCCGAGCAGCGCCGCGCAGACCGGATTCAGGGAGACGGTGACGGCGACCCGCGACGGGGCGATGCGCTCGAGCGCCCATATCCAGCTATAGAACGAGGCGGCCCCGCCGATCGTCGCGAGGAAGACGACGGCGACCCAGCCGGTCGGGGTGAAGCTGACGAGGTGCGACACGTCGCCCACCAGCACCAGCGCCACGAACAGCGCCGCGGCGCCGACCGGGAGCTGCGCTGCCGTCATCGCCACCGGCGGGAAGCGGCGGACATAGAGGCCGGTCAGGACGTTGTAGATCGAGCTGACCAGCGCCGCGCCGAACATCAGCGCATCGCCCTTCCAGGCGTCATCACCGGTCGTCAGCGCACGGTCGCCCAGCGCGACCATGACGCCGCCGAAAGCGATCAGCGCGCCGCAGAATTTCGGTACGGTCAGGCGCTCGCGCCCCAGCAGTGCCGACAGGGCAAGCGTCAGGATCGGCATGGTCGCCAGCACCAGCGCGGCGCGGGCCGACGGCACGTATTGCAGGGAGGCGGTGAAGAGCCAGCCGAACAGGCCGAACTGCAGCAGGCCCAGGGCGATGACCGGCGCCCACTCGGACGCCGTGGCGCGGATGCGGGCGCGGCGCAGCATCAGGGCGATGGCGATCATGACAACGCCGGCCACGGCATAGCGCAGGACGGCGACCGCCAGCGGCTCGGCCTCCGCGACCGCGACGCGCGTCGCCACGATCGCCGCGCCGCCCAGCACGCAGGCGAGGATTGCGGAGAGCGTCGGCAGAAGCTGCGGGCGTTCCGACATGAAGCGCGGAGTCTAGCGGAGCCGCCGCGAACGCCTGCGCGCCAAGAAAGTCTGAAAGGGTTGCGCCCCGCGCAGGGCTATCGCACGGCAGCGCCGGGGACGTCACGGGAAGGAAAATCTTCCTTCAGAGCCTCCGTGCACGAATGCCGCCAATTCGATCATTTCAAGCCACAAAACCGCGAAGCATCGCCAAAATCCATCCACAATTACTGGATGCAATCGAACCATGCATGACCAGACGGATATCGGCCGGCTCGAGCGGCGCTCGCTCTATGTGGCCCTGGCACTGATCGGCGCGGCGCAAGGAAGTCTTCTCTACCTGATCGACCGTTCGCTGGGGTTGCACACCGAGGCCGGCATGGCGGGCGCCGCCTTCGCGGTCGCTGCGGGACTGGTCGGGCTGTTCGCCTGGACGCCGGGCCTCTGGCGCCGGCTGGCGGCCGCCGCAATCGCGGTCGGGGGCCTCTATGCGGCGCTGGCATGGTCAGCCGCGCGCTCCCTTGGTGTGGCCGCCGCACCGCACATCGGCGACCTCGACAACGTCCCTCCCCATGCCCTCACCGCCGTAATCGGCCTTGCGATCCTGGTCCCGGCCGCGCAGGCCTTCGTGCGCCACGGCGTCGCCCGCTGGGGTTACGAGGACCTTTTCATCGCGACCTCGAGTACGCCGCTTGCCGTCGGGGTCGGCGGCGTCATGCTGGGCGTATCCTGGGCGCTGCTGGGGCTATGGGCCTTCCTGTTCAGGATTGTCGGCATCGAGGTGGTCCATACGCTGATCACCCAGCGGGCCTTCATCTTCCTATTCTCGTGCACGATGCTCGGCCTCGGCATCGCGGTCGCGCGGGACAACGCACGGGTGATCGCGGCGATCCGGACGATCCTGCTCGCCGGCTGCCGGCTGCTGCTCCCGCCGATGGCGCTGTTTGCCGTCGTGTTCCTGCTGAACCTGCCGGTCGCCGGGCTGGACCCGCTGTCGCGCCAGGCCTCGGTCGCCGTCGTCGTCCTCGCCCTGGCCATCGCGACCGTTGCCCTCGTCAACGGGGTCTTCCAGTCGGGCGAGCGGGCGCCGGCCGCATGGTTCCGCGCGGTCTGCTACGCGGCGATCGGCACGGTTCCCTTCCTGGCGGCGATCGGCGCCTACGCGGCCGGCCTGCGCATCGGCCAGCACGGATTGAGCGACGAGCGCTTCATTCTCGCCATCGTCGTGGTCGTCGTCGCGGCCTATGGCGT
>JAESGS010000323.1_pt1 | contig 48897 bp, 38 predicted proteins | sample 9269761 | NCBI WGS metagenome assembly JAESGS01 (sample SAMN15741799, study PRJNA653493) | algae metagenome | isolation source: Cyanosarcina radialis HA8281-LM2 and co-occurring heterotrophs from damp... | place: USA: Makauwahi cave, Hawaii | collected 2011-01-06 | reverse complement strand
CGTGTCCGGGGGGGGGGCGCGGGGGGGCCCCCGGCCCCCCCCCCCAAGACTCCGCCTCGCGGCTAAAACAATTACAACGAATCCGCGATCTCCCACCCCTTGCGGTACTCGCGGCGGACGAACTTGTTCGCCGCCGCGTCGTTCGTGATCGTCAGCTTCTCCGCGTCCCATTCCAGCGACTTGCCCGCGAACCGCGTCGAGAGGCAGCCGAGCAGGATCGCCTCCGTCATCGGCCCGGCGTAGGAGAACGGGGCGGATGTTTTCCCGTTGCCGCGGCACGCCTCCACGAACTGCAGGTAGTGGTTCTGCGCCTCCAGCCGCGGCAGGTCCTTCTTCTCCTTGAACTTCTCGTCCGGCAGCAGGACCGGGAAGCCGACGTAGGGCGAGTACATGACCCCCTCCGTGCCGACGTAGATGCTCCCCTGGTACTCCAGCTTCCGGCCGCCGATGTGGTTCGTCACCGCTTCCGGCGGGCGGCGCATGCCGTTCGTCCAGTGCAGGGTCAACGTCTCGGTCGTGTACTTCGTCTGCGGGAACTCGAACGTCACGGCCGTCTCCAGGCCCCAGCTGTCGGCGTGGGCCGGCTCGCCGGTCGAGCGGACCGTCTTCGGCGCGGTCAGGGCGAGGGAGCCGAACACCGGGTCGAGGATGTGGCAGCCCATGTCGCCGAACGTGCCGGTCCCGAAGTCGAGCCGACGCCGCCACTCGCCGGGGTGGTAGTAGCCTTTGATGAACGGCCGGTCCGCGGCGACGCCGAGCCAGCCGTCCCAGTTCAACCCGGCGGGCACGTCGTCCTTGCGGTCCGGGCGGGGCTTGTCGTCGCCCCACGTCTTGCCGCTCCAGCTATGGACTTCCTTCACCTTGCCGATCGCGCCGGACTGGATGGTCGCGACGACCGTGCGGTGCTCGGCCGCGGAGTGGACCTGGATGCCCATCTGGGTGACGACCTTCTTCTCGGCCGCGACCTTCGCCATGAGCCGGGCCTCGGCGACGGTCTGCGTCAGCGGCTTCTGCGTGTAGACGTGCAGCCCCTGCCGCATGGCGCGGAGCGAGATCGCCGCGTGCATGTGGTCCGGCGTGGAGATGTTCGCGGAGTTGAGATTCTTTTCCTTGTCGAGCAGCTCCCGCCAGTCGGAATAGACCTTCACGTCCGGGAACTTCTGCTTCACCTTCGCGACGCGGGCCGGATCGACCTCCGCGACGGCGACGAGCTTGACGTGCGGGCTGGCGGTGAGCGCCCCCCAGTCGGACGCGCCCATGCCGTCCGCGCCGAAGCTGGCGTGGTAGAGCGTCTCGCTCGGCGCGGCCGTGGCGTGCGTGCGGAAGACGAACGGGGCCGCGACGCCGGCGATGCCTTTAAGCGCGGACCGGCGCGTAATTCGAGTCGTCATGGGATGTTCCTGGATTGGGGAAAAAGGGCGAAAGCCCGCCGACGAACGTCGGCGGGGAGTGGCAACGACAACCTTACTTCTCGATCCTCTTGATCTTGATATTCCGGAACGCGACCGGGTCGCTGTGCCCCGCGAACCCGAAGAACCCGGCCTTCCGGTCCTTCCCAGGGTGCGGCGAGTTCGCCATGTACTCCTTGATCTTGGACAGGTCGGTGTCGAGGATCAGGTTGCCGTTCAACTCGACCTGGATCGTCGCCCCCTTGACCGTCACCTGCTGGAAGTTCCACTCGCCGACCGGCCGCTGGTAGCCCTTCTTCGCGGCCGCCATGCCGTAAGCCGAGCCGTGGGCCTGCCGCGGGTCGATGCCGGCGTAGTCCTCGGCGAGAATCTGCAACTCGCACATGCCGACGTAGGCCGTGTCCCCCTCGCCGGGGTAGCGGATCGCGAGGCCGTTGTTCCCCTTCGACGGCAGCTTGAACTCCAGGGCCGCGACGAAGTCGCCGTACTCCTCGGCCGTGTGCAGCACGCCGCCCTTCTTCGGCTTGCAGACGATCGCGCCGTCCTTCACCTCGTAGTTCTCGACCGCCCCCTTCCAGCCGGTCAGGGACGTGCCGTCGAACAGCTGCGTGAACCCGTCGCCGACTTTCTTCGCCAGGATGTCGTTCGCCTCGGCCGCCGTAAACTCCTTCACGAAGATGTTCCGCCAGCGGATTTCGCCGCCGTGGGTTTGCAGAAGGATGCTCCCCTTCTTCGGCAGCGGGGCGGCCTTGTCGAAGTAGTTCTCCATGAGCGCGTGATCGACGACGAGTTTGTCGTTCAGGTACACGGTCGTCCGCGCCCCGACCTGGATGATGCGGAACTTGTTCCACTCGCCGAACGGCTTGTCGGCCAGCACGAGCGGATCCTTGCCCTGCTTGTACTTGGTGTTGTTCCACAGCCCGCCGCTGCCGAACTTCTTGCCGAGGTTCTGCGGGTCGGCTTCCGTCGAGTCCCAGATTTGCACCTGCGGCGAGTTCTTCAGGTAAATCCCGGAGTCGGCCTTCGCGACCGTCTTGTACTCGACGTGCAGCTCGTAGTCCCCGAACTCCTTGACCGACGCCAGGTACGCCCCGTGGCCGTCGTTGACCAGTTCGCCGTTCTCGACCGTCCAGTGCTTCTTTGCCTCCTCGGCCCAGACCGCGGCGCGGGCGAAGACGGCCGTGCCGACCGGGTCGGTCGGGCCGACGCCCTTCTCGTGAATGGCCCACGGCGTCCAACCGGTCGTGTCCTTGCCGTTGAACAGGGCGGTGAACCCCGGCGGCGGGTCGGCGGCGGTCGCCGTGAGCGCGGCCGCGAGGAGGGTGAACGCGGAGAGTGACGAAGCGATTCGCATGAAAGTACCCGAAAGGAGTGGGAATCGTGCCGAATGCTCGGCGGGAGGCAGGTGTCGGCGATGATACCGCCCCCGGCCGGGAACGCCAATGGTTGCGTCCGGTTCCCGCATCTGCGAAGGTAGTCGCATCCCCGGAGGGCCGACCGTGAACGTCACCGAGGCGACCCGTTCCTACGAATCGTGGCTCCGCGCCCAGTGCGAGGCGAACGACAAGGATTTGGACTACAAGCACGACGAGATGGCGGACAACGCCTTCGCGTTCTTCCGTGGCACGTACTACCGGTGGGCGCAAGTCTGGCAGCGACACCTGCCGGACCTCACGACGGCCCCGCCGGTGTTGGCCGTCGGGGACTCGCACGTCGAGAACTTCGGGACGTGGCGGGACGCCGACGGGCGGCTCGTGTGGGGCGTCAACGACTTCGACGAGGCGGACGAGCTGCCGTACACGAACGACCTGGTCCGGCTGGCGACGAGCTTCCGGTTCGCGAAGACGGCCGCGACGCTGGACGTGAAGTCGTCGAAGGTGTGCGGCTGGCTGCTCGCCGGGTATCGGACGCAACTCCAACGGGAGGGCGAGCCGTTCGTGTTGGAGGAGCACCACCCGGAGCTGCGGGCGATGGCGATGGCCGAGGACCGGGAGCCGTTCGAGTTCTGGAAGAAGGTCACGAAGGTGCTGAAGGACGAACCCGCCGCCCCGCCCCCTGGCGTGTTGGAACGGCTCTCGGAATCGCTCCCCGTCCCCGCCGGGGAGGCCGCGGTGCGGTTCCGGTACAAGGTCGGCGTCGGCAGCCTCGGCAAGCCGCGGTACATCCTGCTCTCGAAGTGGGCCGGGTCGTGGGTCGCCCGCGAGGCGAAGGCGGTCACGCCCCCCTCGACGGCGTGGGCGAACAACACGCCGACCCCGTTCCGCGCGGCGGAACTCGAACGCCGGGCCGTGCGCTGTCCCGACCCGTTCTACCAGCCCGGCGAGCGGTGGATCGTCCGCCGGATCGCCCCGCGGAGTTACCGGATCGAACTCGAAGACCTCACGCGGGTGACGGACGTGCGGGTCCTGTTCCTGGCGATGGGGGCGGAGACGGCGAACGTCCACCTCGGCACGGCGGACGCACGGCCGGCGATCTTGGCCGACCTCGCCCGCCGGCCGGAGGGATGGCTCGCGGAGAGTTCCGTGGCGATGTACAACGCGATCCGGGCCGACTGGGAAAACTTCAAGGAGAACGGCCCGTGACCGGCCCGAACGGCAGGACGTACTTCACTAACAGGACGAGGTGCGCCGCCGTGCCGAGGATGTCGCACAGGTGCAGCAGTTCGTGCGGCCCCACGAGCGTCGGGATCAGCGTCGGCCACTTGACGGCTTCAATCACCGCGCCGCCGATGTAGAACGCCGCGAGTGCGAAAATCCAGAACAGTCCGCCCCAACCGAGCAGGCGGAAGTACGTCCGAAGGGGGATCAAGCTGGTCACCCCGAGGCCGACGTACAGCCCAATGAGCAGTTCGTGCGGGGCCTTCGGCAGCACCCACAGGCAAGCCGTGCCGACGGCCGCGAACGCGACCATGCCGCCGAGTTGCAACAGCCGGGCCGGCGGCGAGAGCAGGTAGACCGCGATCGGTACGTTCGACCCGACGATCAGCCAGTAGATGGCCGTCTGGTCGAGGAGCTGCCACAGCCGCTTCATCGCCGGGCTGTGCGTCGGGTACTGCAAGCCGTGGAACAAGCCGCTGCACAGGTAGAGCGTCACCGCCGTCAGCGAGTAAAAGAGGATGCTCAGCCGGTGCGATGCGGGGTGGTGGCGCGTGACGCGGACGAGGAACAGGCCGACGAACAAGCACCACGCGGCCGCAAACAGGTGGCTCGCGGCGCTCACCGGGTCGTGAAAGTCCATCCCGCCTCCTCGTTGACTCCAGGCGTGCGACCTGCGAAACTGCCCTTCCCGCCGAACATCCCGTCCGAGGTCTTGCGATGCTCCGCCGCTCCCTCCCGCTCGCCGCGCTCGCCGTCGCCTGTTGCTCGCTCGTCGCCCAGCCGCCGGCGGAGGTCAAGCCGTCGGTCACCTTCAAGGGGCACACGGAGCCGGTCTACGCGGTCGGCTACAGCCCGGACGGGAAGCTGGTCGCCACCGGAAGTTTCGACAAGTCCATCAAATTGTGGGACGCGGCCAACGGCAAGGAACTTCGCACCCTCGGCGGGCCGCAGGGCCACCAGAGTCTCGTCCTGTCCGTCGCGTTCTCCCCGGCCGGCGACCAGCTCGCCAGCGGCGGGGCGGACAACTTCGCCCGCGTCTGGGACGTGCCGAGCGCCAAGCCGACGACGGAAGCGGCCCTCGGTGGCAAGGGCGTGAAGGTCGCGGTTTCGCCGGACGGCAAGCAGTACGCGGCCGGGAACAGCGACGGCAAGGTCCGCGTCTGGTCCGCCGGCGACGGAAAACAGGTCGTGGAAATCTCGACCGGCACGGGCGTCGTCGCGCTGGCCTTCTCCCCGAACGGCCAGACGATTCTGACGGCGGGGGCGGACCGCATCCTTCGCTACTGGACGGTTGCGAACGGGCAGCCAATCGCGGCGGTCGGCACGGGGCCGACGGAGCTGAACGGCCTGCTCGCCCACCCGAGCGGCAATGTCGTCACGACTTCGACCGACGGCACGATCCGCGTGTGGCCGCAGCAGCCGCAGCCGGCGAAGAAGCTGGCGGACCTCGCGAGCGCCACCCTCGCCGTGCCGTCGCCGGACGGGAACGCCTTCGCCGTCGCTATGGCCGACAAGTCGATCAAGCTAGTGAACGCGGGCAGCGGCCAAGTGACGGCCACCATCCCGGCCGCCCCCGCCGCGGTCGAGGCGGTCGCGTGGAACGGCGATAACGCGACCCTCGCCGTGGCCACCGGCAACAAGGTGCTGCTCTGGGGGACCGACGGCAAGGCCCGCGGTGAGATCGCGGCCGACGCGAAGGCCGTGCGGGCCGTTAGCTTCGCGGCGAGCAAGACCGACCTGCTCACCGCCGGCGACGACGGCAAGCTCAAGCTCTGGAAGCTGCCGGTCGATCCGAAGAAGCCCGCCAAGCCGAAGGCGGTCGTGGCAGACGTGGCCGGCGTGAAGCTCGCGACGATGCTGCCGAGCGGTCAGGCCCTCGCGATCGGGGCGGGCAAGGCCGTCAAGGCGTGGGACGTGAACGCCGGCAAGGATGTTCGCACCTTCGGCACGCTCGCCGACGCGCCGAAAGCCTGGGCGCTGTCCCGCGACGGGGCCCTCGTCGCCGCGGCCGCCGGGAAGTCGGTGAAGCTCTGGCAGACCGCCGACGGCAAGGAACTCCACTTCCCCGCCCTGCCCGCCGACGTGACGAGCCTCGCGTTCAGCCCGGACCGGCAGTTCCTACTCGTCGGGACGGCCGACAAGTCGGCGACGATCTTCTCCGTAGCGACCGGTCAGCCGCAGCAGTTCTTCCCGGCCGCGGGCAACCCGGTCGCCGTTGCGTACCACCCGAGCCAACCGCTCGTGTACGTCATCGACGACAAGTCCGTCACGCAACATCCGGTGTCGTTCGTCCGCAACGCGAAGGACGCCGACCTCGTTCGCGGCAACCTCACGGCCGTACCTAACACGAACTCGCTGCTCACGCTGAGCGCCACCAAGACGCTCGGCCGGTGGAACGTCGGCAACCTTCAGAAGGAACAGGGCATGGAACTCGCCGGTCCCGCGACCGCGTTCGCCGTGTCGAAGAACGGTCAACTGCTCGCGACCGTCGGGGCCGACTCGACGGTGCAGGTCTACACCCTCAGCAACAACCAACTCGCCGGGTCGTTCAAGGTCGCCGCGAAGGTGAGCGAACTCGCCTTCCACCCGAACGGCCAGTCGCTCGCCGGCGTCCTCGACGGCAAGACTGTGACGGTGTGGAACGTCCTCTTCACGACCGGTCAACCACTGCCGGCGGAGTTCGGCTCCGTCGTGCAGACGTTCCCGCACCCGGCCGCCGTCACGTCGATTGCGTACTTGAACGAGCAGCAACTCGTCACCGGCGACGACGCCGGGACGGCCCGCACTTGGCGGGTCGCGTCCGACCAGCCGACGCGCGTCCTGCAACACCCCAACCTCGTCGATTGCGTCGCCTTCGACAAGCACGGCAAGCAGCTCGCCACCGCCTGCCACGACGGGATCGTTCGCGTCTACGACCTGTCGAAGCCGGGCGCGCCGCCGGTGCGGGAGATCAAGGCCCACGTCGCGATGCCGCAGCCGCACCCGGTCTACGTCGTCGCGTGGTCGCCGGACGGCAAGCTCCTCGCGACCGGCAGCTTCGACCAGTCGATCAAGCTCTGGGACGCCGTCACCGGCAACCCCGTCCGCGAGATCAAGGGCTTCCCGCTCACACCGCCCGAGGCCGGGAAGCCCGTGCCGCCGGGCCACCGCGACCAGGTGTTCTGTCTCGCGTTCTCGAAGGACGGCAAGCTCCTCGCGTCCGGGTCGAGCGACCGGACAGTGAAACTCTGGGAGGTCGCCACCGGCAACCTCGTCCGCGACTTCCCGAACCCGAACCTGAAGGCGAGCGGCCCCGGTCAGCCGGTCCCGTCGCACGCCGGGTTCGTCCATGCCGTGCGGTTCGCCGCCGACGGCCAGTCGCTCGTTTCCGCCGGGACCGCGCCGCGGAACCAGGGGTCGCTCGCGGTGTGGGCCGTGGCCGACGGGAAGCTGAAGGCGGCGAGCGAAATTGCGTTCGGGCCGATCTACGCGCTCGATCTTGCGGCCGACGGGAAGAGCGTCCTCATCGGCTGCGGCCCGCGGGTTCGCACGGCGAGTGAGGCGGAAGCCTATGTCATCCCCTTGCCGACGAAGTGACGGCCTCGCACGCCGCCAGCCGCCGGAGGATCAGCTCCCGCTCGCCCGGCGACGCCACCAACGCCAGCGCGAGCGTCAACTGGTCCTTCGCCCGCTCGACCTGCCCGGCCCGCCGGCACAACTCGCCGACGACCGCCGGCCAGAGGTAGTACCCCGCCGGCACGTCCTCGGCTTCCAACGCCGTCAACCCCGCCCGCGGGCCGTCGCGCTGGGCCACCGCCACGGCCCGATTGAGGACGTGAACCGGCGTCGGCGCGATCCGGACGAGTAGGTCGTACAGTCCGACGATCTGCCCCCAATCCGTCGCCGCGAACGTCGGGGCCGCCGCGTGCTTCGACAGGATGCCGGCCTCGATGTGGTAGTGCGTGACCACGTCGCCGCTCGCCGACCGCACCAGCCAGTCCATCCCCTCGCGGACGAACCGGCCGTCCCACTTCGAGCGGTCCTGGTCTTCCAACAGGAGCTGCCCCGAGCCGGCGATCCGGGCGTCGAACCGGGCCGCGTGGAAGCAGATCAACGACACCAGCGCGAACGTCGTCGGGTCGGCCGTCGCCGCGTGGTCGGCCAGCATCCGGGCCAGCCGCAGCGCCTCGTCGCACACGTCCCGGCGGATCAGCGAGTCGGACTGGGCCGAGTGGTAGCCCTCGTTGAACAGCAGGTACACGACCGTCCGGACCGCTTCGAGCCGCTCGCCGAGGTGGTCGCGGGTCACGACCGCCGGGTCGAAGTCGATCTCCTTCAACCGGTCCTTCGCGCGGGCCAGCCGCTTGAAGACGTTCGCCTCCGTCGTCAGCAGCCCACGGGCGATCTCGCCGGTCGAGAAGCCGCAAAGCGTCTTCAGCGCGAGCGCCACCTGCGATTCCAGCGGCAGCGCCGGGTGGCAGCACGCGAACAAGAGCCGCAACTGGTCGTCCGCGATCTCGCCGGCCGGTTCCGCGCCGGCTTCCTGTTCCGGCGGCCGGGCCAACTTCTCCTTCAGCTCGGCCCACCGCTTGTCCCGCCGCAGGGCGTCCACCGCCGCGTTCCGGGCGACCCGGTAGAGCCACCCGGCCGGGTCGCCCGGGACGCCGCGGTGCGCCCACGATTGCAGTGCCTGGACCAACGCCCCCTGCACCACGTCCTCGACCAACTCCAGCCGCGCGACCCCGACCGCACGGGTCAGGCCGGCGACCAGCCGGCCGTACTCGTGGCGGAAGAAGTGCTCGACCAGGTCGTAGGTGGGGGCGGCCATGAGACCGACATCTTACACGTACCCGGCCATCTCGCGAATCTCAACCGACCCGCCGTGCAGCACGGCCGGGCACTCTTTCGCGATGGCCGCCGCCTTGTCGTAGCTGTCGGCCTGGACGACGGAGTACCCGCCGAGCATCTCCTTCGCCTCGACGAACGGCCCGTCGGTGACGACGCCGGACTTCTGGACGACCTTGCCGGTCGGCTTCAGCCCGTCCCCGGCGTCCAGGATGTTGCCGGTCTGCATGAACTTGCCGATCCACTCCCCCCACGCGCCGAGGGAGGCTTGAATCTCCTCCGGCGACGGCTGCGGCCGGACGGCGGAGTCGCGGTAGACGAACAGGAACTTCGGCATGATCGGTGTCCTCGTTACGACCGCGGGGCGGATTGTCCCGCGGGTCACCCACCCGACGAAGGGGGCGACGGCGATTGGACACGGAAACTTTCGGTTTGTCGAACTTCTTTTCCGCCCCGCCGCCGGTCGTGGCGTGCCCGCGCCCGCGCGAGTTCTCGCACCAGGTGTCGCCGGGCGATGGCCCGCACCCGGTCCGGGTCGCACGGCTTGCCGAGGGCCGCGCCGCGCTTCCGGACCGCGTTCACAATCATCCCGAACTTCTCCGGCTGCGTCCGCTCGTACTCGTCCACCAGTTCCTCGTCCGTCTTCGCCGGAAGCGGCTCGCCGTCGTCCGCGTCCTCTACTAGGTCCGCGGCCTTCGTCGGCGGTTCGACCGCAGCCACGTTCTCGACCGGAGGGTCCAGCGGCGCGAGCAACGGCTGCCGCGGGGGTGGCTTGGCCCCGGCGAGGTCGCGGCCGTGCCGCAGCCGGGTCTTTTCCAGGTCGAAGATGGCACGGGCGGCGCGTTCCGCCACGGCCTCGACCGGGCTGGCGAGCTGCCGCTGGTAGAAGAGCATCGCGGCGACGAGGGCGTCGGCCCAGGCGGCTTCGCGCCCCTGCGGCGTCCGTGGCAGCGGCGGGGCGAATTGTGAGGCGATGCGGTTGGCGACGGGCGGCGGTGCGGTCGCGGTCATGGCGGAAACCCCGAGAGTGAAGATGTGCCATCGTAGGGAAGCATCTGAACAAATGTCAATCATCGTTGCGACAGAATTCCGGTGGCGGGCGGGATAGGTTTTGACCGGGCCACGGCCGGTTGCTAGGCTGAGGGCCGGCACTCAGCCGAAGCGGGGCGAACAAGACCCGGATTTATGTGATCCGTGGATTGAGATAAACACCTGTTCGGCGGCGGAGGGCCTGCGGGTGGCGGAAGCGGCAGCCAGTGATGCGTTCCTGGCGTGGGCGGCCGGCGTCGGCGTCGGGTTCGACCCCCGCTACCCCGACGCCCGCTGCCTCGGCCTGCTCCCGCCCCGCGACTCGGCCCGGTTCTGGGCGCTGCCCGGTGACCCCGGGACATGGCCCCACTTCGCCGCGTCGGTCCTCGGGGGACTGGACCGGTGGGAGGCCGGCTACCTGTGGCCCCGACCCGGCCGGTGGCCCGCCGCCGCGGACTCGCAGTCGGCCAGCGAGCGTGTTCGGGATGTGGTCCTGCGGGGGGCCGGTGTCCCCGACGGGTGGGCCGGGGCCGTCCGCTTCGGCCGCAGCGAGCGGCCGGCGGTGCTCGCCGCGGTGTTCGCGTACCTGGCGTTCGGGTGGTGCTCGGGCGACGACCTGTACTTCGTCCCCGACCACGGGCGGCAGGTGGTGCAGACCGACCACCACGACGTGATCCACGTCGAGTGCGGCGACGAGGGCCGGGTGGCGGAGCTGGTCGGGCACATGGCGGCGGCGGGCTACCCGCTACCGACCGAGCCGCCGGACGAGACGTTCAAGTGGCCGGGGTGGATGCCCCGAAGGCACGCCGAACCAGGCGCTGCAGCAGACGGAGGCCCCAAAGCGGGCCGCCGCTGCTGAGCGGAGTCGTTCGGCGGCGGAGGGCTTCCGGTGGTGGTAGGCGACTGGATGGGCAGTCTGTACAGCACCGGCGGTCGCCGTTGGGACTTGTTCTTGTTCCTCGATCACGACGGACGTTACGAGCGAACCGTTCGCATGGAGCCGGACTACGAGCGGCGGGATGTCGGCCGCTGGGAATACGACGAGCCAGCCCGGACGCTGCGGCTGGCGTCGGACACCCCCGACTCGTCCGACCGCATGTCCGGCGGTTGGTCCGTGCTTTCGGTCAGCGGCTGCGAGGACTCCAACGTGCTGCTGGTCTTGCAGGAGATCGTCCTGGCCAGCCGCAACCTGCCGGTCGTGCTATCACGGGTCCACTGCAACGGCCGTGGGTACGGCACTGGCTGGGAGCAAAGGCACGCCGAACCAGGTGCTGCACCTGACGGCGGGGGCAGGTAGGCTTTCTGGGGTTCATAGCTCACTCGGCCCCCGCCGCTGCTGAGCTGGGGCGTTCGGCGGCGGAAGGGCGGAGCGATGGGCGAGGTGGTCCTCACGCTCGATGCGGACACCGGGCGGCATCGGGCGCGGGTGTCCCGCACGTCCGGTGGGGCGTATCGGGTTGAGGTGGAGCGGCTGATCCAAGCCTACGACGCCGGTGGCGAGTGGCGGGGCGAGTTCTGGTCCGCCATCCCCGGCATCTGCTCGTACACCGACAGCTTGGAGCGAGCCGCGGAATTGGCGGCCGAGGTCTTGCGGGCCGGACAGGCGGTCGAGCCGTGAGTCAGCGCAAACGCCGAACCAGGCGCTGCACCTGACCCGGCGGGCATGTAGGGTTTTCGAGATTCACAGCTCCCCGCACCACCGGGCCGGTGAGGTGGGTCGTTCGGCCGCGGATAGCACAGGGATGGCGGTCGGTGCGGTCCATCGCTTCGTGGTCGGGCCGGGCGCGGACATCGGACCGATAGGCGTTTCCAGGTTCAAGCTCACCGTGCCGACAGGTGGGTAAGGCGTTCTTTTGCCCCCGAATTGTATGAAATCGACCCAGCCGCGAACCGCCCTTGCCGCCGTCGCGCTGGCCTTCGCCCTCGGTCCGGCGACCGCCCAGGACCCGCCGCGGCCGACGCGGGACGAACTGGCGAGGGACAGCAAACTGTTCCTCACGCTCGCCGGGAAGCTCATGAAGTGGGAGGAGCCGACCGAGCCGGTGCGGATCGCCGGGCCGGTCCACTTCGTCGGCACGACGGGGCTGGGGGCGTACCTCCTCGCCACCGCCGACGGGCACGTCCTGCTCAACACCGGGATGCCGTCGTCCGGGCCGATGATCGTCGAGTCGATCGCGAAGCTCGGGTTCAAGGTCAAGGACGTGAAGGTCATCATCACCGGCCACGCCCACGTCGATCACGTCGGGGCGCTGGCCTACGTGAAGGAACAAACCGGGGCGGCGGTCGCGGTCATGCGCGAGGACGTGAAGGCCGTCGAGGACGGCGGGAAGGACGATTTCCACTACGGCCGGGACTGGAAGGTCATGGGGTTCCCGCCGTGCAAGGTGGACCGCGTGCTGCGGGACAAGGACACGATCAAGCTGGGCGACGTGACGCTGACGGCCCACCACACGCCGGGCCACACCCGCGGGGCGACGACGTGGGTGGCGAGCGTCGTCGCGGACGGCAAGCCGCTCGTCGTGGCGTGGCCGGACGGCGGCGGCATCAACCCCGGCTACCGGCTGGCGAACGACCCGTCCTACCCCGGCATCGCGGACGACTACCGCCGCACGCACCACTTCTGGGAGATGCTCAAGCCGGACGTGTTCCTCCAGGCGCACACGGAGGCATTCGACTTCGCGGAGAAACGGAAACTCGCGAAGGCCGAGGGCGTGGCGGCGTGGCGGAACGCGGAGGAGTACCGCCGCTGGGTGGCGGCGAAGAAGCGGGCGTTCGAGGACCAGATGGACGAGGAGATGAAGGCGACGAAGCCGGCGAAGTGATGTCGTCTTTGTCCCGTTTGCTCTCCCCACGGATGTTCATCCGTGGGCTTCGCCCAATCACAAAAATGCAGGGCGAAAGCCCGCGGACGAACGTCCGCGGGGACGTGTTGCAAATACGGCACGCTGGGGACCGTAAAATCCCCGACATGAAAACCATCTTCCTCGACTTCGGCAACGTCATCGGGTTCTTCGACCACGACCGGGCCGTCCGGCAGCTCGTCGCGCACACCGACATGCCCGCCGTCGAACTCGAGAGCAAGCTCTACTCCGGGCCGCTCGCGGAGGACTACGACTCCGGCCGGATCAGTACGACCGAGTACCTCGACCGCGCGATTGCACTCGCGAACCTGTCCTGCTCGCCGGACGAGTTCGTGGCGATGTACACGGACATCTTCTGGCCGAACCCGGACGTGTGCGAACTGGTCCCGCGGTTGGCGAAGAAGTACCGGCTGGTACTGGCGAGCAACACGAACGACGCACACTACTCGCGGCTGACGACGATGTTCGCGGACGTGCTGGGCCACCTCGATCACCGGGTCGCGTCGCACCTCGTCGGGGCGAAGAAGCCGCGGCCGGAGTTCTACGAGCGGGCGCAGGCGTTCGCGAACGCCGACCCGCACGAGTGCGTGCTGGTGGACGACCTGCCGAAGAACATCGCCGGGGCGGAGTTGCACGGGTGGAAGGGCGTACTATACCGGTCGGGCGACCGGTTGGCGGACCGGCTTCTCGCGGCGGGGGTTTCGTTCGATTGAGCGATTCGCTACAAAAGAGGTATCGCCACAATTCCCGAGAGTTCGCGATGAATCCGCTGCAGTACGCCGACCCGGAGGTCTTCCACGCCATCCGCGGGGAGCGGAACCGCCAGAAGTTCGGCCTGGAGATGATCGCCAGCGAGAACTACGCCAGCCCGGCCGTCCTCGCGGCCCAGGGCACGGTGCTGACGAACAAGTACGCCGAAGGCTACCCCGGCAAGCGGTACTACGGCGGGTGTGAGTTCGTGGACGAGGCCGAGAAGCTGGCCATCGACCGGGCGAAGAAACTGTTCCACGCCGACCACGTCAACGTCCAGCCGCACAGCGGGGCGCAGGCGAACATGGCCGTGTTCCTCGCGGCCCTCAGCCCCGGCGACACGATCCTCGGCCTCGACCTCGCGCACGGCGGCCACCTGACGCACGGGATGAAGCTGAACTTCTCCGGGAAGTATTTCAACGTCGTCAGCTACGGTGTTACGAAAGAGACGCACCGGATCGACTTCGACCACCTCGCGAAGCAGGCCCGCGAGCACAAGCCGAAGCTCGTCATCGCCGGGGCGAGCGCGTACAGCCGGGTCATCGACTTCGCCAAGTTCGCGGAGATTTGCAAGGAGGTCGGGACGCTGTTGTTCGTGGACATGGCGCACATAGCCGGGCTGGTGGCGGCGAAGCTGCACCCGGACCCGGTGCCGCACGCCGACTTCGTGACGACGACGACGCACAAGACGCTCCGCGGCCCGCGCGGCGGGATGACGATGTGCAAGGCGGCGTGGCAGCCGAAGATCGACTCGGCCGTGTTCCCCGGCGTGCAGGGCGGGCCGCTCATGCACGTCATCGCGGCGAAGGCCGTCGCGTTCGGCGAGGCCCTCCGGCCGGCGTTCCGCGAGTACTCGCAGCAAGTCATCGACAACGCCCGGTGTCTGGCCGAGGAGCTGATGCGGCACGACTTCAAGCTCGTGTCCGGCGGGACGGACAACCACCTGATGATGATCGACGTGTTCGCCCGGTTCGGCGTCGGCGGCAAGCAGGCGGAGACGGCGCTCGACACGGCCGGGATCACGGTGAACAAGAACATGATCCCGTTCGACCCGCGGAAGCCGATGGACCCGAGCGGCATCCGGATCGGCACGCCGGCGCTGACGACCCGCGGGATGAAGGAACCGGAGATGCGGCAGATCGCCCGGTGGATCACGGACGTGCTCGCGAAGCCGAACGACGACGACCTACTGTCCCGCGTCCGCGGCAGCGTCCGGGAGCTGTGCGAAGAGTTCCCCGTCCCGTCGGAAGCGGAGTGACCGTGGGACAGGTGTTCGGCGCGTTGGTGTGCTTCGGCGGGCTGCTGCTCGGCATCCTGTCGTTCGCCGTGTTCGTCTTCCGGCTCGCCTGCCACTGGTGCCGGCTGGAGCGGCCGACGTTCTTCGCCGCCGCCGGCATCGTCGTCGTGTCGTGGATCGTCTGGGCCATCGTCGAGGCGGTGATGATCGCCGTCCTGCAGGAGGTCTACCAGGCCGCCGGCTACCCGCCGTGGGAGGCGCGGATCGTCGGGTTCTTCGTCGGCCTGCCGTCTCACCTCGTCGTCACGACCGTCCTGCACATGGCGCTCATGCGGGTGAAGCTCGGCAAGGCGATCGAGGTCTGGTTCATCCAACAGCTCATCCTCTTTTCCATCATCCTGAGCATCACCGGCGTGGTCGTCGTTGCGGTGCTGGCCGCGAGGGGTTGACGTGCCCCGCTATTTCGCAACGTGTGCCCGCGGCCTGGAAAAGACCCTGGCCGGGGAACTGACCCGCCTCGACGCCGAGCACGTCGATCCGGGCCGCGGCGGTGTGTCGTTCGCGGGCGGCCCCGCCTTGCTCTACCGGGCGAACCTTTGGCTGCGGACGGCCGTGCGCGTTTTGCAGCCGGTCCACGAGGCCGACGTGCGGACGCCGGACGAGTTGTACGACGCCTGCCGCCGCGTCAACTGGTCGGAGTACATGACGCCGGACCACACGTTGGCGGTCGATTGCAACGTCCGGGATTCCGGCATCACGCACAGCCAGTACGCGGCCCGGCGGGTGAAGGACGCGATCTGCGACCAGTTCCGCGAGCGGGCCGGCCGCCGGCCGAGCGTGGACACGGACACGCCGATGGTCGGCCTCAACCTCCACGTCTTCCGCGACCACATGGTTCTGAGTTTGGACTCGTCCTGGCACTCGCTGCACAAGCGGGGGTACCGGCCGATCCAGACCCGCGCCCCGCTGAACGAGGCGCTGGCCGTCGGCCTACTTCACGCCGCCGGGTGGGACGGCACGGCCCCGCTCGTGGACTGGATGTGCGGGTCCGGCACGTTCTGCATCGAGGGGGCGTGGCTGGCGACGAACAAGGCCCCCGGCCTGATGCGGAAGTGGTTCGGGTTCATGGGCTGGCCGACGTTCGACCGGGCACTCTGGTCCGCGATCCGCGACGAGGCTCGGACGGGTGCGAAACCGCTGACGGTGGCAATCGAGGGCAGCGACATCCGGCGGGACGCCTACGAGTTCGCGAAGACGAACGCGAAGGCGGCGGGGCTATCGACCGCGATCAAGTTGACGATGCAGGACTTGAAGGACGCCCGCCCGCCGGCCGGCCCGCCGGGCGTGCTGATCTGCAACCCGCCCTACGGCGAACGGCTCGGCGAGGAGCGGGAGCTGGTCGGCCTCTACCGGCTGATGGGCGAGAGCTTCGCGGCCCACTGGAAGGGGTGGCGGCTGCTCGTCTTCACCGGCAACGACTGGCTGGCGAAGCAGGTCCCGCTGAAGGTCGTCCGCAGCACGCACTTCTTCAACGGCAGCCTGCCGTGCAAGCTGTGGGAGTACCGCGACTTCGCGTTCGGCGCGGGGCCGGTGTATGAGCGGCCCGCCGACTGACCTCACTGCACGCGGTCGATGGTCTTCTTCTCGATCCGGTACATTGGCAGCTCGCGGACCCGCTTCCAGACGGCGTTGTACGCGTCCTTGAACTTCACGTTCGTCGTCGAGACGAAGTCCGCCTTGAACCGCTCGGCCGAGATGCCGTCGCGGAACCCGTCGATCTTCGCCACGTAGTCGTCCACGGCAAATTTCTTGCCGACCGCGGCCAACTCCCGCGCCGGGTCGCGCTTCAGCCGCTTGGCGAACTCGATGCCGCTGAAGTCGGCGCACAGGTCGGCGAAGCTGAACCCGCTCGCCTTCGTCATGTCGCTCTGCTCCTTCATCAGCCCGGCCGTCTCCGCCAGTTCCGGTCCGGCCATCTCCGTCAGCGCGGCGGAAATCACGAAGTGCTGGCACAGGTCCCGCCGGCCGCGGATCGTGGGAATACTCAGCACAACGAGCCGCTGGCGGCGCTCGTCGTCGGTTTCGACGGCCTTGCAGAACGCGCCGGTGATCGGGTTGTCGCGCAACACCGTCGAGTCGTCGAGGGCCAGCCCGATGCCGAGGAGGAACGCGGCCTGGCGGTACTCCTTGTCGAGCGACGCCGCGGTCAGCGCCGCCTCCTGAACGTAAGCCGCCGTCAGCGCGTCGCCCTTCAGCCGGGCCGGCTGCCCCGTGGCCGGAAGTTTTGCGTTGGCCTCGGCCTTCGCCGCGACGGCCTTCACGACGATCCGCACGGCCTCTTCCTTCGCGCTCCGCTCCACCGGCGACGCCGGCTTCGGGGCGACCGGCACGCCGCCGGCCGGGACCACGCCGCCGGGCACGATTCCCGCGCGGTCGAGCATCCCGAGGTAGTTGTCCGGCAGCCGCTCGTCCGGTACGGCGGTCAGGAACGTGCCGTAGATGCGGCCGAGGCGAATCTGCGTAGTAGGCGAGAGGTCGGACAGCCGCTTCACCTTGCCGGTGCGGAGGTCGTCCGCGGTGAGGTTCATCGCGAGGACGTTGAGCGGGTCGAACCCGATGCGGAACTTCGCCTGGACCGCCTGTCCGTCGCCGAGCCGCGGCCGCATCGCCGACGACCGGTCCGGGCACGTCACCGCGCCGAGGTAGCGGCCGAGTTGTTGGACCAGGACTTCGACCCGCTCCGACTCGGACCGCGGGTCGCCCTCGCGGATGAGAAGGTGCGATTGCAACGCCACGACCGGCGCGGCGAACGGCACGGCCTTCTCGTTCGGCAGCGGCTGGAGCCGCCGGCTGGTGTAGCCGATCGCCAGCGTCATCGGCTCGGTCGGGACGACCTTCTTGAAGTCCTCCTGGAGTGCGAACAGGTCGGCCGCGTTCGGGTCGGCGTCCCAGGTTCCCACCTCCGTGACCTCGAAGCTGACGTTCGCGGCCGCCTTCAGAATCTCCGCGGCTTGGGCGAACCGCTTCTTCAGCGCCGGCTCCCAGACCGCCTTCGTCCGCCGCTCGGAGTCATCGACGAGCAGCTTCACGGCGACCTTGTGCGTCGCCGCGGACGCCGTCGCCGGCGTCGGATTGCCGACTGGCGGGGCGTTGCCTTCGAGTTTGACGCCGTGAAGCTCGGTCGTGTTGTTGCGGCTCGTGAAGACGTAAACGCTGTAGGCGTCCAGTTCGAGGACGTTCTGCTTGTCCGTTGAAGTGAACGTCGCCACGGCCGTCTTGTCGCAGGCGAACGCGCGGGCCTCGCCGGGGGCGAGTTTCTCCGATTGCTTCTCGCCGCTGTCCGGCTTCAACTCGAAACTGATAGCGTCGTTCGAGTTGTTCCCGATCACGACGACTGCGGCGGACGCGGGGGCGGCGAAGGCCGCGCAGATCAGGCAAGCGAGGAGTTTGCGAAGCATCGCGGGAGTCCGGGGTCGGGGTGGGAGCAATGTTCGGATCGTAGCAGCGAAACGGGAGGGGTCAAGGAAGGAGACTGACTTCCGAAGTCCGGCTTCGACTTCGGAAGTCGAACCGGTGCGGCGGCGTCTGCGAGATCGGAGTACGCACCCTTTCCCCCTCGACTTACGAAGTCGAAGCCGGACTTCGGAAGTCAGGTTCCGCGGGCTTGGCTTGACGCACCTTGCGGCCCGGTTATAGTCCCCGCCCTGACCTCCCTACCGTGATCTAGCCTCCGGAGCGGCCGTGGCCTGCCGAGCGGCGTTCATCCTCCTGATGTTGGCGGCTACCCTCGGCGTCGCGCCGGACGGGGCGGCCCAGGACGTGCCCCGGTTCCCGACGCTGCCGCTCGACACCCGCCGGCCGTCGCCGCCGGTCACCGCCTTCCAGTTGCCGCTCCCGCCGCCGTCGCTGCCGCCGGTGTCGAACCTGTTCGACAACACGCTACCGCCGACGCCCGCCCCGGCCCCGCCGCCGCCGGCGAACGAGGAGACGTTCCTCCCGGACGGGTCGCGGATCAACCTGCCGGCCAACGCGAAGAAACAACTCATCCGGTTCAGCCCGCGGTACGGCGTGCGGAACAAGTTCGACTTCGAGAAGCTGCCGGACGGCACGCAGCGGGTCGTGTACACGGCCGGGCTGATCGTGAACGTCGTCTACGACATCGAGACGCGGACCGGCCTCGCGCAGCAGGAGTACGAGTTCGCCGCGGACAACATGGTCATCTGGTTGAAGAACCTCAAGGACGAGGAAATCGGCGGCGAGTTCCCGATCAACCCCGGCGAGGGGAGCAAGCTCGAAGTCGAAATCTACATGACCGGGAACGTCGTCATCCGGAGCAAGGACGAGCAGGCGAGCGGCCTCGGCGGGCGGAAGACGGTCGTGACGCGGACGCTGCGGGCCGAGCAGATTTACTACGACGTGAACCGCAACCGCGCGGTCGCGCTCCAGGCGGACCTCGAGTTGGCCTACGACAACGTGAAGGAGACGATCCACCTGACCGCCGACCGGATGGACCGGCTCGGCCGGTCCGAGTGGCGGGCGAAGCGGGGCCGGGCGTTCTCCAGCAAGCTGCCGTCCGACCCGGCGCTCGAGTTCCTGTCGAGCGAGGCGACGTTCACCGAGCGGGAGACGGTCCTGCGGAACATCTTCGGCCTCCCGTACCGGAAGCTGCCGACCGGCGAGGTCGAGTACGGGTACGAGCGGGTCCTGACCGGCCGGAACGCGCGGATCGAGCTACTCGGCGTCCCGACGTTCTACACGCCGTACCTGCGGACCGACCCGTCCGAGCCGCTCGGCCCGCTCCAGGGGATCGCGTTCGGCAGCGACGCCGTGTTCGGCGTGCAGGTGTACACGACGTGGGACCTGTTCAAACTGCTCGCCCTCCGCGCGCCGCCGGGGCACAGTTGGAAGCTGAACCTCGACTACCTCGGCGACCGCGGGCCGGGGTACGGCACGGACTACAACTACTCGAACCCGAACTTCTTCGGGTTCGGCGGGCCGAACCGCGGGGCCGTCAGCCTGTACGGGATCAACGACGGCGGCGTGGACAACCTCGGCGAGCCGCGGGGGCCGGAACCCCGGCAGTCGCTGTTCCGCGACGGCGAGCGGATCTTCCGCGGCCGGGCGAACTGGCGGAACCAGCAGGAGCTCTTCGCCGACCGCGACCGGGACGGGCTGCTCACGGCCGGGCCGTTCCTGACGCTCCAGAACCAGTTCGCCCACCAGAGCGACAAGAACTTCCTCGAGCAGTACTTCAAGCAGGAGTTCGACAACGGGCCGAACCAGGAGACGTTCGGCTACCTGTCCGGCAGCACCGGGCGGCTGTCCGGGTCGCTGCTCGTGCAGGGCGGACAGGACCGGAACTGGATGACCGAGACGCGGTGGCTGCCGAAGGCGTCCGGGGCACTTTTGGGCCAGTCGTTCTTCGACCTGTTCACATACCACACGCGGGCGGACGTGGGGTACGCGGAACTGCGGCCGAGCCAAGTCTACCCGCCGCCGGTGCTCGACACGGAGCAGCAGCGGATCGAGACGGGCCGCATCGACTGGTGGCAAGAAGTCAGCCTGCCGGTGAACGCCGGGCCGGTGCGGGTCGTGCCCTACGGCATTCTGGACCTGACCGGGTACACGAACGACCTGAACGGCGACAGCCGCGGCCGGGTGTACGGCGGCGGCGGGGCGCGGGCGGCGGTCTCGTTCTCCCGCCTCTACCCGAACGCGAGCAGCGAGCTGTTCAACGTGAAGGGGCTGAACCACAAGGCGACGTGGCACGGGAACTACTACTACGCCCGCAGCAGCGTCGGGTACACGGAGTTCCCGCAGCTCGACCGGCTGGACGACGACACGATCGACTTCAGCCGCCGGACGACGACGCCGCTGCAGGGCACGCTCGTCGGCGGGCGGAGCGGCGACGCGCTGATGAACGCCGGGTTCTACGACCCGCAGCGGTACGCCATCCGCCGGCTCGTCGAGAACCGGATCGACACCCGCGACGACATCCAGGTCGTGCAGGTCGGCCTCGACCAGCGGCTCCAGACGAAGCGGGGGTTCCCCGGCCGCGAGCACACGATCGACTGGCTGACGCTCGACCTGTCCGCGTCACTGTTCCCGCAGCCGGACAAGGACAACTTCGGGAAGTCGGCCGCGTTCCTCGAGTACAGCACGATCTGGAACGTCGGCGACCAGACGGCCCTCGTCGCGAACGGGTGGTTCGACCCGTTCACGTCCGGGGCGCGGTACTGGAACGTGGGGGCGTACCTCAGCCGGCCGGACGGGACGAGCTTCTACCTCGGCTACCGCGAGACGGACCCGGTGAACAGCAAGGCGGTCACGCTGAACATCGGCTACCAGCTCACCCGGAAGTACGCCGTCGCGATCCAGTCGAACTACGACTTCGGGACGCAGCGGGCGCAGACGAACACGTTCCTCGTCAGCCGGACGGGGACGGACCTGACGTTCACCGTCGGGCTGACGTACAACCAGCTGACGAGCAACACCGGGGTGTCGTTCACCGTCATCCCGAACATCGCGGCCGCCGCCGGGCTGCGGCGGTTCGGGTCGCCGCAGTTCGGCGGGCAGTAACATTCTTCCGGTTTCGGATACGTTAACCGATGGGCCAACTCGATCCGAAGCCGAGGTGGGGCATGACCCCGAACCCGTTCGCGGGCGACGACTCCGCCACCCACCCGCGGGTGAAGAAGCCGCGGCCGTGGCGGGTGAAGTTCCAGGAAGCGTTCCGCGGCATGAAGCTCGGCGTCCGCGGGCACTCCAGCTTCTACGTTCACTTCTTCTTCGCGGCCCTGGTCGTCGCCGTGGCCGGGGCGCTCCAGTGCGACTGGCTAGAGTGGTGCCTTCTGCTCGGCTGCATCGGGTTCGTGTTCACGGCGGAGCTGTTCAACAGCGCCATCGAGACGCTGTTCCACGGCCTCGACGCGGAATCGAAGCAGCGGATTCAGGGATGTCTGGACATCGCGGCCGGGGCCGTGCTGATGGCGAGCCTGACGGCCGCGACCGTCGGCGGGATCGTGTTCGTGCGGCACTTCGTGAGGCTGTTCGGCTAAGATCGATGGCGAGCCGAGCGGCGTAAGCCGCCGGGTGAGTCTCGCGGACACTCACCCGGCGGCTTACGCCGCTCGGCTCGCAGATATTTGTCGAATCACCACCGCCACTGCAAACCGACGTTCACCCCCTGGGCGAAGAAGTCACGGTCCCGGAACGGGACCGTCGGCTTCGCGATCGGCAGCCGCGTCACGCCTTCCACCGGGAAGTTCGGGATGCGGGTGATGTCGATGTCCGTGTCGATCTGGTCGCCCGGCCGCAGCACGTTGCTCAGGTACAGGAAGTTGTACCCGACGAAGAACCGGCAGTGCGGCGTGATCTGGTACCCGATGTTGAACCCGACCTCCGGCACGACCGCGAACCGGCTGCGGCTGAACGACCCGATGTTCCCGCCGGGCACGGCGAGCAGCCCGCCGACGGCCGTGGCCGTCGTCCCGTTGCTCAGCGCGATCGTCTGCCCGCCGTCGATGATGACTTGCTGCTCCATCGTGCCCATCGACACCTTGCCGGTCAGGTTCGTGAACCACCGGCCGCGGCGGCGCTCGCCGGACAGCCCGACCGTGCCGCCGTAGAAGTGGTTTTCCGTCCGGAAGCTGTCGAACACCGTCCCGGACACGGCCTCCGGCACGCCGATCGTCATGTCCGAGTCGGCCGTGCGGGTGAACGACTCGACGATTCGCAGGTCTTCCGACAGGCTCACGTACTTGAACCCGCCGATCAGGTCCAGCCGCGAGCATGCGTTCCCGGCCAGTCGGCGACGGATATTCAAGTCCGCGCCCCACAGTTCCGTGTTAAAGGTCACCGTCGCCGACCCGGTAGACAGGCCGGGGGACGTGATGAGTTCCGAGAACGGGATGTTCTGGTTCAGGTTCGTGAACGGCCGGGCGAGGACCGGGAACTCGGTGCTGTTCGCCCGGAACGTGGTGCTGCTCTCGTCGAGGAAGAAGACGCTGCCGTCGATGGCCCACCGCTGGTCGCACCCGAAGTAGCGGCCGACGGCGAACCGCGCGCCGCTGTGGAACGTGTCGCCGAACGTGCCGTTGCCGAGCAGCACGCGGGTGTCCGCGTTGCCGAGAATCCCGGCCGACGCGGGCGAGCTGGTCGTGACGAGGGCCGGGAAGTCGGCGCTCTTCGTGAACCACGCGAGGTACTCGGCGGACAGCCACCACCGGTGCGGGTCGCCGTCGTACGGCGCGAGGAGGCGGCCGAAGGTGGGCACGCCGGGGGCGCAGCCGCCGGGGCCGCACCGCGGCGAGTTGGAGCCGCCGAACAGCGGCGCGTCCAGGTCCGGGGCGGGGACCATGCTGTACGGCGACGGCACGTATGTCGGGTGCGGCATTTCCGCCGGCATCCCGACGGCCGGGCCGAGCGTCGCGCCCGGTTGCGGGTTCACCTCGCGGATGGACGGCCCCTGGCCGAGCGGCCTCGGCATCCCGAGCTGCATCGGCGCGGCCCCCATCGGCATGGGCATCGGCGGCTGGCCGCCCGGCATGGGCATCGGCATCGGGCTGCCCATCGGCGGCAGCGGCAGGTTCCCGCCCGCCTGCGCCCGGACGATGACCGACGGCTCGTCGGCCGCGCGGGCGGCGGAAATGCGGACCGGGGACCGGGGCGCGGCCGACCCAGGGGGTTGGGCGTACACGGTGGCGTGAAAGGCGGTGAATCCGAGCCCCGCGGCCAGCAGGCGGCGCATGGTGATGGTCCTCCTGACACGACGGCGCGGACCGAGGGGGACGGCCGCAACCCATCTTGACGGTCGAAACCGGGCCGTCTATAGCCCCGCCCCGTGCCGTTCCGCCGAGTCCCTGGCGGATCGCGTCATTTAACTCGTTCGACTGTTTTCCCGCGGGGCCACAGTCGATCTTGTTTCCCCCGAGCGTCCGACGGCCGGGAACGACGTGCGTTAGCTCGGCAACCGGCGGGACCCGCAAAGCCCGGCGGGTCGGAAGAACCCGGAGAGTGCCCGTAACCTGGAGAGACTGCTAAAGTGCCTACCCTGACACCGCCGATACATTCCGCAACACGCGGACCTGCTTTCGTATCGGGGGCCTAGCCATGGTCGTGCAATGGAACACGTTGGTCCGGTCGATCGTCCCGGCCGGGGTCTTCGGGGCGGCCGCGTTCACGATTTGCTCGCAGCCGGCCGACGGGTTCTTCCCGCCGGTCCCGAACGGCAAGGACAAGGTCGTGGTGACGGTCCCGCCGGTGTCGCCGCCGCCGGTGATCGTGCCGCCGGTCGTCCCGCCGGTACCGCCGCCGCCGTTCGTCCCGCCGCCGGTCCCGCCCGTGCCCCCGGTCCCGCCCGTGCCGCCGGTCGTGAACAAGCCGGCCGTCGTGCCGGAACCGGCCACGCTCGTGACCGCCGCGATTGGCCTCGCCGTGGTCGCCGGGGTGGCCCGCCGTCGGAAGAAGGATGAAGCGAAGGGCGAGTAATTACTCGTTGACGTGGAACCGCGGAAGCGTTTCGCGAATCGCGTTCAGGTCGTTGACGACATCAATCGCCCGGCGGAACCGGTACTCCCGTAGGAGCTGGTCGAGCCGGGCGAAGCTCTTTCCAATCCCGACGTAGGTTCGCCACTTCGACACCTTACCGAGCGGCAGCTTCGGCTGCCCGTCGTCGAACTCCCACGGGTGGAAGTAGAGCATCCCGACGGCCGGCGAGGTCGTTCGCTCCAACTGCGACAACCCCGCCTTCATCACCTTCAGCGGGAACAGCCGAAAGTACCCGCCCCCCGCGACCGGCAGGTTCTGCCCGAACACCCGGTACGTGGCCGGCGGAAGTTCGAGGATTTCCCGCTCCTTGCCGACGGCGATGAACGGCGTCCGCGGGGCGGTCGGGATGCCGTACCGGTCGTGCCGCACCGGGAAGATCGACGAGTCGTACTTCAGCCCGACCTTCGCCAGCACGTCCACCGCCCACGCCGTCTTCCGCACGACGCTGAACGTCGGGGCGCGGTAGCCGTGGACCGGCTGCCCGGTCGCCTGTTCGAGCTTGTCCTTGCTGACCCGGAGGTCTTCGGCGAACGTGTCCGGCGTGAACCGGTGGACCCGCTGGTGGTCGTAGCTGTGCGTGCCGACCTCGTGCCCGGCGTCGGCCACGGCCCGCACCAGTTGCGGGTGCGTCTCCGCGATCTGCCCGACGATGTAGAACGTCGCCCGCGTCCCCGTCGCCCCGAGCAGGTCGAGCAGTTTCCGCGTCGTTTCCTCCATCCGCCCGGCGTAGGTCGCCTTCAGTGCCGGGGAACAGTTCAGCCCGACCGCCGCCTCGATGCGGTGGTGCTCCTCAACATCGAAGCTCAGGATGAAGGACGCGGGCGCGGGTTCGTCCACCGGAAACCTCGCTGACGGTACTGTGCCAGGATAGGTCATGATTTCCATTTGACTGACCCAACTTTTCGCGGCGGATTATCTGCTAAAATCGTCCCGACCGTTGTTCTTAAACTCGCACCGGCGGAGACGATTCGTGAAGATGCGGCACACGCCCCGGCAAATCAACACGAAACGCACCATCGTCCTCGTGGCGGCCCTCGCCCTGTTCGGCGGCCTCGCCTACGGGGCGAACAAGTATCAAGTCCGTCGGAACGCGGCTCAGATGCTCGCCCAAGCGCGGGAGGCGCGCCAAGATCAGAACCGCGGCGACGCCCTCCTACTTTACGAAACATACCTCAATTTTCAGCCCAGAGACGTAGACGCCCTCGCCGAATACGCCGGCGTGCTGGAGGGGGACCAGAATCCGAAGGCGAAGAGGGCGCTCATCGACTGCTACGAGCGGATGATGCTGACCGCCCCGAACCGGGCCGAGGAGCGGAAGAAGCTCGTCAAACTTTACATGAACTACCAGGTCTACAGCAGCGCGAAGCACCACCTCGAACAACTCCTCGACCCGACGACCGGCACGCCGGACGACTCGGGCCTGCTCGAACAACTCGCCGCGTGCGAGTTCCGCCTCGGCAGGACCGCCGACGGCAGCGCGATCTTGAAGCGGCTCATCACCGCGAAGAAGGCGTCGCCGGACGTGTACCGCCGCCTCGCGGACGTGATCCGGAAGGAGAACGAGCAGAACGCGGCCGAAGAAGCCGACCGCATCCTCGACCAGATGGCGAAAGACCTGCCGAACGACATCACGGCCCGCGTCATCCGCGTCCGCCACCTGTTCGACAAGGGCGAAGCCGAGGCCGCGCGGAAGGAACTGCTCGCCGCGTCGCGGGAGGCGAGCGACCCGCACCAACACGTCGAGTTCAGCCTGCTGCTGGCGGAACACTTCACGCAAGAGAAGCAGCACGCGTCCGCCCGCGAGGTGTTGTCGCGGGCCATCGGCGCGAACCCGGACGACGCCCGGCTGCGGACCGCGTACTACAAGACGCTCGACCGGTTGAAGGACGCGGCGAAGGCGCAGGAGGAACTGAAGAAGGCGATCGAGGTGGCGAACAACAACGACCCGCACACGATCGAGTTGCTCGACGCGATCATCGACAACGGCGAACTCGACCTGGCCCGCCGCGAGGTCGAGAAGCGCTACAAGGGGAAGGAGCCGTTCCGCCCCGTCTACGACTACCTGACCGGCCGGCTGTTCTTGGCCGAAGGGAACTGGCCGGCCGCGCTAACCGCGCTGACGGCGTGCCTGGAGTTCTTCGAGCGGTTCCCGGCCCACTACGCGAAGGCACAGTTCTACGTCGCCCAATGTCAGATGCTCGCGAACAACCCGGAGCGGACGCTCGAAGCCTACGCGAAGGCCGCAGTCGCTAACCCGCGGCTCGTGCCGGCACAGCTCGGTAAGGCGGACACGCTCTTGCGGTTGAACCGCCTGTCCGACGCCGAGCCGATCTTGCGGGAACACGCCGACGCGATCCCGGCCGCGCGGCTAGCTCTGGTGAACGCGAAGTTCCTGGAGCAGGCCAACAAGCCGGCGGACACGCGGCGGTGGGCCGAGTTCGAGGCGAGCCTCGGCAAGCCGCCGTACCCCGTCGGCGTCGAGATGCTCCGCGCCCAGGCCGTCGCCGCGAAGGGGCAGCCGGCCGACGCCGAGAAGATGCTCCGCGACCTCGCCGGCCGCGCCGCCGACGCGCCGACCGTCCGCGTCGCGCTCGCGGAGTTGGTCGCCCGCCGCGACCCCAAAGAAGCGCTCGACGTACTCGCCGCGGCCGAGAAGGAGGTCGGGGACGCCGTGTCGTTCCGCCTCGCGCGGGCGAACCTGCTGGCCCGCACGAGCCGGGACGCGAAGGCGGTCCGCGGCCTCGCCGACGGCGACGAGAAGTTCTCGCCCGCGGACCGGCACGAGTTGGCGCTCGGCGTCGCCAACCTCCTGATTCAACTCGGCCAGCCGGCCGAGGCGGTCGATCTCGCGAAGCGGGTCGCGACGGCCCGGCCGTTCGACCTGACTTCGCGAACGACGCTGACGCAGATTTACCTTCAAACGAAGCGGCTCGCGGAAGCCGACGGTGTGATCGCGGGACTGAAGAAGCTCGACGGCGACGGCGGGCCGATCTTCCTCTTCGCCCAGGTCATGAGCGAACTCGCGAAGACGGACAAGCCGACGCCGGCCCAGGCGGTACGGCTTCGCGCTCAACTTCAGGACATCGTCAAGAAGCGAGAAAGCTGGTCGCGGCCCCACGCCCTGCTCGGCGACCTGGCGCACTTCACGAACGACACGGACGGGGCCATCCTCAACTACCGCCGGGCCTACGAACTCGGCGACCGCGACGAAACGTTGGTCCGCAAGTTGGTCGAAGTGCTGCTCTCCCGCTCGCGGCGGGACGAGGCGCGGAAGCTGCTCGACGACCGCGAGCGGGTCGTCGGCCTACCGACGGACCTGCGGCAAACGCTCTCGCTGCTCGAAGCGTCGGCCGGGCTGGGCGGCGACCGCAGCCGCGACATCGTCCGGCGGACGGAAGATTCGACCGACCCGAAGGAGCAACTCTTCCGCGGCAACTGGTTCCTTCTCAACGGGAACAAGGCCGACGCGGTGACGGCCTTCGCGAAGGCGACGCAGCACGGCCCGTACCTGCCGGAAGCGTGGGTCGCGCTCGTGCAGGCCCAGGTGCTGGCCGGCGACCTCGCCGCCGCGCGGCAGACGCTCGAAAAGGTCGGCCCTGCCCTCGCCGCCGCGGGGGATAAGCTGCCGAACAAGGCCGCCGTCCCGCAGGCCGTCGGGTTCTGCCACGAACTCGTCGGCGACATCGCCGGCGCGGAGAAGGCGTACCTCACCGGCCTCCGGTCACACCCGAACGACGGCCTACTACTGATCGCGCTGGCCGAACTCTACCGCAAGGTCGGCCGCCACCCGGACGCCGACGCGAAGTGCGAGGCCGTCCTCGCGTCCAACGCTTCCGACGACCTCAAGCGAACGGCCCGGCGGAACCTCGCGGCCGGCAAGGTCGTCGGCCCGAACGGGCACGCCCAGATCGAATCGGCCCTCGCGCTGCTCGACGAGAACCTGAAGGCTGGCGAGCATCCGGCGGACGTGCGGGCGAAGGCGTTCGTCCTGGCCCGCGACCCGTTCCGCCGGGTCGAGGCACACCTTCTGCTGGAGAAGTCCGCCGCCCGCGACCCGCTGACGCCGGAGGAGGCAGTCCAGCGGGCGCTCCTGTTCGTGCAGGAAGGCCGCAACCAGGCGGCCGAGACCGACCTGAAAGAAGCTACGAAGTCGCCGACGGCACGCCCGGCACACCTGATTCTCTTGCACCAGGTGCAGGTGAAGCTCGGCCGCCTCGACGCGGCCCGGACGACGCTGGAGCGCATTAAGGCGGTGCTGCCGAAGAGTTGGGACGCGACGGCGGAGGAGGCGCGGCTCGTCGCCAAGCAGGGGGACAAGCCGCGGGCCGCGGCCCTCGTCGATGCGTTCGCGAAGACCGCCGACGATGGCTTCCGGCTGCAAGTCGTCGGCCCGCTGCTGACCGAGATCGGCTGCCTCACGGAGGCGGAGGCGGTGTTCCGCAACGCCGTCGAAACGTCGCGGTCGCCCCTTCGATTCACGCCCCTCGTGCTGTTCCTCGTCGAGAGCCGCCAGCAGTTGAAAGCAATCGAAACGGCGTGGAAGCTCGACGAGAAGGCCGCCCCTCAGAAGATTCAGCTGTTGAAGGTAGCCGTCGCGACGCGGCACCGCGCCGCCGTCCCCGCCGCAGAGTTGGCGGCCTGGGACCGCGCCGTCGGCGAGGCCGCCGCGTGGATCGTGGGCCGCGCGAAGACCAACCCGAAAGACGCGGTTGTGGCGGCCGCGGAGGCCGCGATCCTCGACGCCCAGGGGAAGTACGACGACGCGATCCGGGCCTACGAGCGGCTGCTGGCCCTCGACGGGAAGCAGGTCCTCGCAATGAACAACCTCGCGTCGTTGTTGGTACTGCACAACAAGGACGGGGCGCGGGCGCTCGAACTGATGAACAAGGCCGTCGCGCTCGCCGGGCCGCAGAGCACGCTGCTCGACACGCGGGCGATGGCCGCGACCGCGTCCGGCAAGCCGCGGGAGGCGCTCGCCGACCTGACGGCCGCGCGGTTCGTCGATCCGAAGCCGGTGTACGACTTCCACGCGGCGCTCGCGGCCGAGAAGCTGGACGACGGCGAGCAGAAGCGGAACTGGCTCGAATCCGCCCGCGACCGCGGCCTGAAGAAGGCGATGCTCCACCCGCTCGAGTGGCCGGCCTACGAGCGGCTGTACGGGCCGGAGTAAACCGTAGGGCGGGTCAAGGAATTGCGCCGACACGCCGGTGCGGCGGCGGATCTTGTAGGGCGGGTCAAGGCTTTGCGCCGACCCGCCGTCGGTGACAGTAACCCCGGCGGGTCGGCGCAAAGCCTTGACCCGCCCTACAAATCAACGTCAACTGATCGTCTTGTACCACTCCAGTGTGTGGCGCAGCCCTTCCTCGAAGCTCACCGTCGGCTCGTAGCCGAGGTCGGCTCGGATCGCGTCGATCTTCGCCTTCGAGAACCGCACGTCGCCGACGCGGGCCGGGCCGTGCGTCGGCGTCACGCTCGTGCCGAGCAACTTGTTCAGTGCCGAAACCAGTTCCAACACGGACACGCTCTTGCCCGTGCCGACGTTGTAGACGCGGCCGGACACGCCCGGCGCTTCGGACGCCTTCAGCACCGCTTGCACGGCGTTCGCCACGTAGGTGAAGTCCCGCGATTGGCCGCCGTCGCCGTGGACCGACGGCACGCGGCCACCGCTGATCGCCGCGATGAAGATCGCGATGACGCCGCTGTACGGGCTGTCCGCCCGCTGCCGCGGGCCGAAGATGTTGAAGAACCGCAGCCGGACCGTCTCCAGCCCGTAGCTCGCCGCGAACGCCTGGAGGTACAGCTCGCCCGCCAGCTTCGCCGCCGCGTAGGGCGAGAGGGTCTGAAGCGGCGTCGCCTCGTCCTGCCCGTTCGGGTCGTCCGCGCCGCCGTAGGCGCTGGAACTCGCCGCGTACACCACCCGCCGGACCTTGTGCTTGCGGGCCGCCTCCAGCACGTTCAGCGTCCCCGTCGCGCAGACGGCGTGGCACTCCAGCGGCTGCTCCAGGCTCTTCGCGACCGACGCCATCGCCCCGAGGTGGAACACCACGTCCGCCCCGGCGACGGCCGCCTCGACCGCCGCGTAGTCGGCGAGCGAGCCTTCGACGATTTTCGGCTTCGTCGGCAGGTGCGCGAAGTTCTCCCGCAGCCCGGTGCTGAAGTTGTCGAACACCCGCACCGGCCGGCCGAGGCGGGTCAGTTCCTCCACCACGTGCGACCCAATGAACCCGGCCCCGCCGGTCACGACGCTGAGCTTCGCCATCACGCCCCCGATGTCCGGACGACAAAAAAAGAACCGCGCGAGGGCCGGCCCTCGCGCGCTTCTTTTCTACGAGAACGGTCGCCGGTGTCCGGCCGACTTCACTTGGACGGGACCGGCACGATGAGCGTCGGGGCGAAGCCGGTCGGCTTCACGACGTTGGCCGGGACCGCCGGGGCCGGGATGACGATCTCGAAGTTCGTCACCGGCTTCGCCGCGGGGGCCGGCAACTTCTGCGGGGCTGGCAGCGGGATCGACGTGTTTTCCTTCTTCGGTTGCTCGGCCTTCGGCGGGTCGGCCTTCTTCGGTTCGGCCTTGGGCGTCCCGTTCCCGTTGCCGTTCGCGGCCGGCGGCATCGGCGTCGCCGGCGGCATCGTCGTCGCCGGCGACCCGGCGTCCACGATCACGCTCTGCGGCTCGTTGCACGCCTCCGCCCACGACCGCCACTGCGTGTGGTGGTAGCCGAAGCAGCTGCCGCCGTTGCACGAGACCGTCGGGCCGGGGATGCCCTTGATGAACTTGTGTTCAAAGATCGGGTACGACTTCGGCAGCTTCGACGGGCCGAGGACGTACCGCGGCCCCTTGTCCCCGGCCGTCGCGGAAAGGGTCAGGGCCAGGGTCGCCGCGACCGCGGCGAGGGTGTGACGGAGCATGGTCGAATCCTTTCGCAACGGGATCGAGACTTATCTGCGGACGCCCCCGACGCCGCCGGCCCCGCGGGCGGCGGGTCGGTTCCCGCCCCGCGGGGCCTGACCGGTGTTCGCGTTGGGGCGACCGAACGCGGACATCGCCCCGCCGCCGCCGGCGAACCCGCCGCTGGCGCGGGAACCGCCGGCAAACCCGCCGAGGCCGCCGCCGGCGGCCGGGCTGTTGTTGAAGTAGTGCGAGTAGAAGCCGAACGTCGCCCCGCGGCCGGTGAAGAGCGTGTCGTTCGCCGCCCCCGTCGCCGCCGAGTTCAGCGTCTGGTTCGTCTGGGCGAGCTGCTGCTGGAGCGCCGTCTGCTGCTGCGCCAGTTGCTGGCCGGGGCGGATGATGCCGAAGTAGTTCACGGCCGGCGTCGCCCCGCGGCTGAGCAGGTTCAAGTACGGGCTGAACGACGGCGACCGCGCCGGCCCCATCGCGGGCTGCGGCTGCGCCCACGCGCCGGCGGAACCCAACAGCAGGATCGTCGCGGCAAGGGCGTATCGCGGGGTACTGGTCATCGCTTCCCTCCGAGTCGCGGGCGAACCGGGCGGCATCGGTCAGGCTACCTCGCGGCAGTCGGCCGTCAACCGGGGTCGTCCGCGACTCGTGCCGGGAAAGCATCGACGGCCGCGAACTCGCGGGTGGAGTTCGCGGCCGTCGGGGGTTTTCAGATTCGTCGGCCGGCGGCGGTCCGACCCGCGCGACCGCTACAACCCTAGTTGTTGTTGCCGAAGAGGCCGCCTTGCCCCTGCACCTGCTGCACGGTCGTCGCCCCGAGCAGGGTGAACCCGAACGCCCGTTCCGCCGGGGCGAGGACGCGGCCGAAGTACGTGTCGAACTTCGTCAGCGGCTGGCCCATCACGAAAACCCGGTCGCCGGGCAGCACCTGGTAGTTGGTACACGTCTTCCCGCGGCGGGTGATCGCCTTCCAGTCCACCGGCAGAATCTGGTCGTCCACGCCGGACGGGGCCGGACGGGCGATCCAGAGCTTCTTCGACGACACGGCCGACAGCCCGCCGACCTGCGAGATGGCGTCGAGGACCGTCTCGTTCCCGGTCGCCGGCAGCCGGACGACCTGCTCGCCGCTGCCGGCGAAGTCGGTGATGACGTAGTACCACTTCGAGTTGTACGAGTACACGTCCACGCTCACCTCGGGCCGGTACAGGAACTTCGACAGGTGCGTTTCGATCGCTTGCTTCGCCTGCACGAGCGACATGCCGGCGACGTACACGCTGCCGTACACGCCGAGGCCGACCGTCCCGTCCGGGCGGACGAGGTGCTGCCCGGCGATCTGCTGCACGCCGCGGCCGGACGACGCCAGCGAGACGCTCACGGAGATCGTCTTGAAGATCTTCCGCAAGTCCGCGGTCATCTTCTTCTCGATCTCCTGCGTGGTCAGGTCCGCGACCTGGTGCTTGCCGCCGTAGGTCTCGCCGAGGTTGATCGTGCCGTCCGGCTCCACGGGGTAAATGCCCTTGATCGGCTCGTCCGGGCTGTCGTCCTTCCCGACGAGCAAGAGTGCGTCGAGCGGCTGCACCTTGTACGGCGGCAGCGGGATCGTGCGGGTCGATTCGATGAGCAGGATGTCCGGGGACTCGACCGTGTACGTCGGGTGCGTCACCTTGTCGAGTTCCTTCGGCAGCCGCAGGTCGGGGATAGCCTCGACGGGCTTCTTCGGGGCCGAATGACACCCGGCCCCGGCGAGGCCCGCCGCCACCGCCGCCACCGCCAACGTCAACCGATGTAAGGGCCGGGACCGGAACATTCGACGTTCCTCCTGAGCGACGGCAACACGTCCCCGAACGGGCCGCGCCAACCGCGCGGCCGCCCGTGGTTCCCCCGTTTCATCGTCATTCCCAGCTACCCGGTACAACTAAAACGACCGTTACGGTCATCCCCACCCGAATTGTGTAAAATCAGCCTGCGTGCCGCGGCCCCCGCCCCTTCGCCTGCGGCCGAAGTGTGAACTATGCTGGTCAAAGCCGTTGGGGCCCGGTCGAAAGTTTACACGAAGTTAACGAATTGCATCGGAATGTAGGAAAGTTACCAGGTCTGTCCGAAATCTCGGCAGCCCTCGCCCGTTTCGTCCGCGCCCAGCGGGACGAAAAAAACCGTTTGAAATGACGTAAATACCACGGGGAATTCAGTCATGGCAAACTCTCGGGCGGTGTAACCCGTCGATCCGGCATAAGACGTGCAATCCGTCGTGGGCTGAGAAATCAGTCTGAGGCGAGAACTGAACGGCCCCTCGATTCGTTCCGTTCTCCGCGATGGCTTCCCGACGGCCGGATTTGGTTCGTGTTCTCGAAGCGACCGTCAGGAGCTGTGTAATGCGTCGTCCCGGTGACAGCGATCAGTCGGCGAGCGCGGCCCTGGCCCCGTATGCCCCCCCGACGTACTCGGTCCCGACCGGCCCCTACGGCGCGCCGCACCACAACGTCGTCCTCCCGCCGCCGCCGGCCGCCCGGAACGTGCCGACGTTCATCGGCCTGCTCAACGCCTTCAAGCGGCGATGGGTGTTGGCCAGCTTCCTCGGGCTGCTCGTCGCCGCCGCCGCGGCCGTGGCGCTCTGGATCGCCGCCCCGCAGGGCAAGCACCAGGTCAAGGCGCTGCTCGAAATCACCCCGAACCGCATGGGCGTCCTGCCCGGCGCGGCGTCGTCCGACGACGGGCACGAGTCGTTCAAGCAGAACCAGATGGTCCTCATCAAGACGCGGACGCTCCTGAACCGCGTCGCGCAAAGCCCGGAGTTGGCCCGCGTCGAGTTCATCACCGGGTCGGAAGACCCGGCGAAGGTGATCGAGGACAACATCCGCCTGCGGTGGGACGCCCCGGACCTGATGGCCGTGCTGATGAACGGCGACAAGCCGGAGGAACTGAAGAAGGTCCTCGACGTGCTGATCGTGATGTTCAGCAGCGAGTCGGCGTCCGAACTCAACAAGGACCGGGAAAAGCACAAGGACAAGCTCGTCACGGCCCGCCAGCGGCTCATGAAGGACCTCGACGAGCAACTCTACAACAGCAAGCTCGGCAGCAACGTCAACGCCCCGCAGACGCCGGACATCCTGCGGGCGCAGGTCGAGAACTGCACGCAAGACATCCGCCGGATCAAGGTCGAGAAGCAGACCGCCGAGGTGCGGCTCGCGGCCATCGACAAGAAGGAGGCGGACGCCAAGATCGAACTGGATTTCATCGCCAAGAAGCGGTACTCGGACGAGGAAATCGAGGCCGTGCTGATCCGCGAGAAGGACACGTTTCTCCTCGCGATTCAAGCCGAGATCGACGCGACGCAGTTGAAGTACGATTCAAACTTCCAGCTCTACGTGAACAAGGAACACCCGAAGCTGACGGGGCTGTTGAACGACATCAAGCTGCTCAAGGAGAAGCGGACGGCGCTGACCGCGCAGCGGCGGCCGGACGTGGAGAAGAAGCTCCGGGCGGACCGCCGCGACGAGATCGAGAAGGGGCTTCAGAAGGAGCGGGAGGAGCGCAGCGGCCTGGCGTCCAACGTCGCCAAGTACGCGAGCGCCCTGGAAGGATTGGAGGCGGACCTCGTTCGGCTGAACAAGGAGTCGATGAAGGTCGCCGCCCAGTACGAGCGGTTGAAGCCGACCGTCGAGCAGCTCCAGAACCTCGACCGGCAGATCGAAGAATTGAAATTGTGGGCGGACGCGACCGGGCGGATCAAGGTCCGCGAGACCGCGGTCATCATGTACAACCACAACCAGCGGCAGAAGATGCTGTACAGCGCGATGGTCGGGGCCGCCGCGTTCCTCGCCGTCGTCGTCCTCGTCGCGTTCCTCGAGTGGCGGACCCGGCGGGTGGACAGCGTCGATCAGGTCGTCAACGAGATCGGCATGCGGGTCGTCGGCACGATCCCGGCCTTCCCGACCCGGCAGAGCATCAAGACCGGCGAGGCGGATGCCAACCAGAACTGGCGGTTCATCCTCAACGAGTCCGTGAACAGCACGCGGACGATGCTCCTGCACGCGGCGAAGACGCACAACATGCAGGTCATTATGGTCACGAGCGCCATGCAGGGCGAGGGGAAGACCTCGCTCTCCAGCCAGCTCGCGACGAGCATGGCGACCGCCGGCCTGCGGACGCTCATCGTGGACTGCGACCTCCGCAACCCGTCGATGCACCGCCTGTTCGACCTGCCGCTCGCGCCGGGCTGCTCCGAAATCCTGCTGTCCGAGCTGGACGTGAGCGACGCGGTGCAGGCGACGACCGTGCCGAACCTCTGGGTCATCCCGGCCGGGCAGTGTTCCAACCGCGTCATCGCGGCACTCGCACAGGGCCACCAGCTCGAATCGCTGTTCAACCGGCTCCGCGGGCAGTTCGACTTCATCGTCGTGGACTCCTGCCCGGTGCTGCCGGTCGCCGATTCGCTGCTCATCGGCCAGCACGTGGACGGCGTGCTGATCTCGATCCTGCAAGACATCAGCCAGCTGCCGAAGGTGCTGAACGCATCTGAGCGGCTGTCGCAACTGAACATCCCGCTGCTCGGCGCGGTGGTGAACGGCATCAAGACGGACATCCACGCCTACGGGTACAACTACGTCAAGCAGTTGCCCGCGTAACGGAGGACGGCATGCGGGGAGCGGTGATCGGCGTCGCGATTCTGGCCCTGTGCGCGGCCGGCGGGTTCGAGTTGCGGAACTCGACCGGCCGGGCGGACGAGGCCACGATCCAGGAGACGCAGGCGAAGCTGGACGCCATCCCCAACGCGGTCGGCGACTGGAAGGGCGAGACGCTCCCGAACGACCCGCGGCAACTGGAGCGGACCGGGGCGTTCGCGGTGACCTCGCGGGCGTACCGGAACCCGAAAACCAACGAGGTGTTTTCCGTCGTAGTGCTCGCGGGACCGGCCACCGAGATCGGGGCACACGACCCGAACCGCTGCTACGCCGGGTCCGGCTACCGGCCGGTCGGCTCGCCGGCGAAGAAAGAACTCGCGGAAGCAACGCCGAAGGGCAAAAGTGGCTATTGGTCGGCCCGGTTCGACACGGACACGTTCCCGGCCGTCTCCCTCCAGGTGAACTGGGCGTGGACGCTCGACGGCGTCTGGGTCGCGTCCGACGACGCCCGGTACGAGTTCGTGCGGCAGCCGGTGCTGTACAAGGTGTACGTCTCCCGGCGGCTGAACGCCCTGGCGACGAACCCGACCGCCGCCGACCCGACCGAGGAATTCCTGGCCGCGTTCTTCCCGGCCGTGCAAGAGAATTTGGGACCGAAGTAACTTTGGAGCGGACGTACCTTGACCCACTCGCCCCGAGGACGCACATGGACGTGACGCCGCAACCCGACGACCCGTGCCGCCGGGCGGCCGCCTGGCCGGCGGTCGAGGCCGTGGACCCAACCGCCGTGGTGCCGGTCGCCCCGGCGGCGACGTGGTACTCGGCCACGAAGACGTTCTTCGACTGGACGGCCGCGGCCGTGCTGCTCGTCCCGGCGCTGCCGGTCATCGCCGCCTGCTGGGCGCTGGTGAAGTTGACCTCGCCGGGGCCGGGGTTCTACCTGCAATCCCGGATGGGCCGCGGCGGGCGCGAATACTGGATCATCAAGCTCCGCACGATGACGCACAACATCGAGCTGACGACCGGCGGCGCGGCGTGGTCCACGAAGGGGGACATGCGGATCACCGGGTTCGGCAAGTTCCTCCGCAAGACGCACCTGGACGAGTTGCCGCAACTGTTCAACGTGCTGATGCTTCAAATGAGTCTCGTCGGGCCGCGGCCGGAGCGGAAGACGATCGTGGACAAGTTGGAATTGGAGCGGCACGTCCCCGGCTACCGCCACCGGCTGCTGGTGAAGCCGGGCGTGACGGGGCTGGCCCAGGTCCAGCTCCCGGCGGACGAGGACGTGAACAGCGTTCGCCACAAGGTCGTGTACGACCTCTATTACATCGAGAACTACAGCCTTTGGCTGGACGTGCGGCTGTTGGCCGCGACGGTCCTCAAGGCGGCCGGCATGAAGCCGCGGTGGTTGCGGCGGCTGTTCTTCCTCCCCCACCGCGACACGGTGGCGGAGGTGTTTTCCAGCAAGCTCACCCCCGCCGTCGAAGTCGAGCCGAACTTTCAACCCGTCTGAGTGACCGGCCGGTCGCGAACGGGCAGCCCACCCCGGACCGGTCCGGGGCCGAGACGATATGTCCCCGCGCGTACTCTACCTGACGCACCGCGTGCCGTTCCCGCCGGACAAGGGGGACCGCATCCGGAACTTCCACCTACTGCGGCAACTGGCCGCACGGTTCCGCGTCAGCCTCGGCTGCCTCGCCGACGAGCCGGTCAGCGACGGGACGCGGCGGACGCTCGGCGAATTGTGCGAGCGGGTGGCGATCATCCCCACGACGAAGTTCGGCCGCCTCGCCGGGGCGGGCGTGTCCTTCCTGACCGGCGGCAGCCTGTCCGAAGGCGCGTTTTTCTCGAAGGAACTGGCCCGCACCGCCGAGGCGTGGCACGCGGCAACGCCGTTCGCCGCGACCGCGGTTTCGGCCACGAGCCTGATCCCGTACCTGCGACGGCCGGCCCTTCGCGGCGTCCCGGCGTTCGTGGACGTGGTGGACGTGGACAGCCGGAAGTGGCAGGACTTCGCGGCGTCCAAGCCGTTCCCGAAGTCGCTGCTGTTCCGGTTGGAAGGCTCCCGCGTGCGGAAGCTGGAGGCCGCACTGCCGACGTGGGCGAAGGCGGCCACGCTCGTCAGCCGGGCCGAGGCGGACATCTTCGACGAGGTCGCCGGGGCCGGGGCCGCGACCGTCGCGACCAACGGCGTGGACCTGGACTACTTCCGCCCGACCGCCGCGCCGACGAAACCTGCGGCGGCGTTCGTCGGGGCGCTCGACTACCTGCCGAACGTGGACGCGGCCGTCTGGTTCGCGACCGCCGTGTGGCCGCTGATCCGCGCGAAACGGCCGGACGCCGAGTTCTGGCTGATCGGCCGCAAGCCGACGCCGGAGGTGCAGAAGCTCGCGGCCCTCCCCGGCGTGCGGCTGATCGGCCAGGTCCCGGACGTGCGGCCACACTTGGCGGAAGCGGCGGTCGCCGTCGTGCCGATGCGGCTGTCCCGCGGGTTGCAGAACAAGGTGCTGGAAGCGCTCGCGCTGGGGAAGGCGACGGTCGTAGCCCCCCCTGCCCTCGCGGCGCTGAAGGCCGAGCCGGGCCGCGACCTGCTCAAGGCGACGACCCCCGACGAGTGGGCGAACGCCGTCGTGGAACTACTCGGCGACGCCGCCCTCCGCGACCGCCTCGGCCGCGAGGGGCGGCGGTTCGTCGAGGACCACCACCACTGGGACCGCTGCCTGGACCCGCTGATTCAGAAGATCGCCGCGGCGTGCGAGACCGCCCGCACCCCGGAACCGGTCGTCGTGCTCAGCCGTTGAGAAGTTTGAAACCTGGGATCGCGGGCGTCCCGCCCGCCACGGCCCCAGCCGCGAAAGGCCGGTCCCCGGAGCCGGGAAGGTGGGCGGGCGGGACGCCCGCGGTCCCAGGACAAGATTAGACCCGAGATCGCCTTTATGACCCTCGTTGCCGAGCCGAAGAGAACCCCCGTGGCCCGTCGCAAGCTTGACGCGCGGCCGCCGGTCGTGTTCGACACCCGCGTCGTCACCGGGTCCGGCGGCGGGCCGGACAAGACGATCCTCAACTCGCCGCGGTTCCTCGACCCGCTCGGGTACAAGATGGTCTGCGGCTACCTCCACCCGCCCGGCGACCCCGGCTACGCCGAGATCATCCGCAAGGCCCAGCGGTATCGCGCCCCGCTCGTGTCGATCCCGGACCGCGGGCCGCTCGACTGGCGGGTCGTGTCCGGCCTCCTCGACGTGTGCCGCCGCGAGCGGGTCGCCATCTGGCACGGCCACGACTACAAGACGAACGCCCTCGGCCTGCTTCTCAAACGCTTCTGGTCGATGAAGCTGGTCACGACCGTCCACGGGTGGGTCCACCACACGACGCGGACGCCGATGTACTACCGGATCGACAAGTTCTGCCTGCCGCGGTACGAGCGGGTCATCTGCGTGTCGGACGACCTCGTGACGGAGTGCCAGCGGGCGGGCGTCCCGGCGAAGAAGTGCGTGCTGCTCGAAAACGCCATCGACACGCAAGAGTACGCCCGGACGCTGGCCGTCGATCAGGCGAAGGCGAAGCTCGGCCTGCCGACGGCCGGCTACCTCGTCGGCGCGGTCGGCCGGCTGGCGGAGGAGAAGGGGTTCGACGTTCTCATCCGGTCCATTGCTGACCTGCTCAAAAAGGGGCTGGACGTGAGCCTCGTCGTCGTCGGCGAGGGGGGCGACCGGCCGCGGCTCGAAGGCATCGCCCGCGAGTTGGGCATCCAAGACCGCGTGCGGCTCCCCGGCTGGCAGTCGGACGTGCGAACCTACTTCGAGGCGATGGACTGCTTCGCCCTCAGCAGCTACCGCGAGGGGTTGCCGAACGTACTGCTCGAAGCGATGGCGCTCGAAGTGCCGTGCGTCGCGACGCGGATCAACGGCATCCCGCGGCTCATCCAGGACGGCCGCAACGGGCTGCTCGTCCCGCCCGGCGACCAGGCCGCGCTGACGAACGCGGTGTCCGCCGTGCTGACGAACGCCGACCTGCGGCATCTGTGCCAGACGGCCGGCCGGCGGACGATCGAGACGCGGTACAGCTTCCCGGCCCGGATGGAAAAGATGAAGGCGATCTACGACGAACTACTCGACCGTTGACAGCGTCAAATACCCACACCCGAGACGCCCACCATGATTCGCCCGATGACGCCGCCGTTCCGAGTTTGGGTCCATTCCGCGGCCGCGGTCCAACAGCGGTTGCCAGACCTGACCGCGTTCGCCACCGGGGCCGGCCCGGTCGGCCTCGGCCGCGACCCGCGGTGGCTGCCGGTCCTCCGCGACGGCCTCCGGCATGACGTTTACGCGATCGAAGCCCGCACCGCCGACGGCCAGGTCTGCGGGTTCCTGCCGCTCGCCTACGTCAGCAGCATCCTGTTCGGCCGGTTCCTCGTCAGCCTGCCGTACCTGAACAGCAACGGCGTCGTCGCCGCGTCGCCGGACGTGCAGACGGTCCTCATCGACCGCGCGATTCAGATGGCCGACGAGCTGAACGTCCGCCACCTCGAACTGCGGCACGAGACGCCGATCCCGCACCCGCTCTTGAACGGGACGATGACTTCCAAGGTGCAGATGCGGCTGAAGCTGCCGGCGACGACGGAGCAACTCTGGAAGAAGCTCGACGCGAAGGTCCGAAACCAGGTCCGCAAGGGGGAGAAGAGCAACCTCACCGTCGCGTGGGGCGGCCTCGACCGGCTCGACGACTTCTATTCCGTCATGAGCCACAACATGCGGGACCTCGGCACGCCGATCTACGCCCGGAGCTTTTTCGCGAGCATTCTCGAAACCTTCCCCGGCCGGGCCGAACTGTGCCTCGTCTACCTCGACGGCAAGGCCGTGGCCGCGGCGCTGCTCACCCACGGGAACGGCATCACGGAAGTGCCGACGGCGTCCTCGCTGCGGGAGTTCAACCACACCTGCGCGAACATGCTGATGTACAACCACCTGCTGACCCGCGCCGTCGAGCGGAAGCAGGCCGTCTTCGACTTCGGCCGCTCGACCCTCGACGGGGCGACGTTCAAGTTCAAGAAACAGTGGGGCGCGGAGCCGTCCCCGGCGACGTGGCAGTACCACCTCCGCACCGGGCAGCTCGGCGAGATGCGGCCGGACAACCCGCGGTACCTGCGGGCGATTCAACTCTGGCAGCGGCTGCCGATTCGCGTCACGCAATGGATCGGGCCTGAAATCGTGCGTGGCATTCCTTGATTGAGTTCGGGGCGGGCGGCGACGTTCTCCCGCCGTTGAATCCTCGCGCCGGGCGCATGGAAATCTCTGCAAATTGTGGGAACCTTTCGGGTTGTCGCGATTTTTATTCTGACGATTTGCCCACATCCAATTGGTGGCGTAAAGACTGTTAACGACCGGATGCACCCCAGCCAGCGTCACGGACGCGAACAGCCTTCTGGCGGCCACCCCCACGGCCCCCGGTCTTGTGGATCGCCCGACACACCCGTCCCCGCGAACCTTCGGGTCTGATCACCCGTTGTCTGTGTGCGCCGGTACGGACACCCCAGCGCGACACCGTTAGCCTCGGCCCGCCGTCGTCGGCACGAATCGCCGGCCGCGCGGACCCACCCACGCCTTGTGCCCAAGGGCGTTCGTCGGCCGTCCCGCGTGGACCGCGCCGACCGCTCGGAGACCGGAACGTTATGTCGTTCGCCCGCCGTCTACTGTTCGTCGCCACCGACCACCGGTTCGGCCAGTCGGTCCAAACCCACGTCCACAAGACGTTCCTCCTGACCGCCCCGGTCGTCCGGTTCGACGACCTGCCGCACCTAGTCACGCAGGAGACCGACGGGCTGATCGTCTTCCTGGCCTCCGAGCCGCAGGACGCCGACCGCATCGAGACGGCCGTTCGCGCCATCCGCCTGCAACAGTTCCCCGCCCGCGTCGGCGTGCTGCAGACCGAAGAGTTCGCGATGACCCGTCGGCTGGAGCCGGCTACGCCCCTGCTCGACGGCCTCTGGACGTGGCCGACGCACATCAAGGAACTGAACAACTGGGTCCGCCGCACGCTGACGGAAGGCACGCCGTTCACCGACCTCGCGAACGAGCCGACGGCCGAGCGCATCCGCCGGAAGCTGTGCGAACTCACGCCGTCCTTGCACGGCCTCGTCGAGCAGCTCCAGATCGCGGCGGCACACGACGTCACCGTGCTGATCGAGGGCGAGACCGGGACCGGCAAGACGCACCTCGCGAGGCTCATCCACGAATGCTCCGACCGCCACGCGGAGCGATGCCTCGTCGTCGGGTGCGGGGCGCTGTCCGGCAACCTGATCGCCAGCGAGTTCTTCGGCCACGTCAAGGGGGCGTTCACCGGGGCGGACACGGGCAAGGTCGGCAAGTTCGCCGCCGCCGGTCGCGGCACGCTGTTGCTGGACGAAATCGACACCCTCGGCCTCGAGCACCAGGCGAACCTGCTTCGGGTCATCGAGACGGGCGAGTTCGAGCCGGTCGGCAGCAACGAGACGCACCAGTGTAGCGCCCGGATCATCGCGGCGACGAACTGGAACCTCGCGGACGCCGTCGAGCGGGGCACGTTCCGCCGCGACCTCTACTACCGGCTGCACGTCATCACGTTCCAGCTCCCGCCGCTGCGGGAACGCCCGGAGGACATCGGGCCGCTCGTCCGCGGCATGGTCGGCCGGTACAGCATGAAGTTCGGCAAGAAGATCGTCTCGATCCACCCGGCCGCGATGCGGGCCATCGAGACGTTCCCGTGGCCGGGCAACATCCGGCAACTGGAGAACGTCATCCAACAGGCCGTGCTGACGTGTACCGGCGAGGAGTTGCAGGTGGCGAACCTGTCGCCGATCGTGCGGCAGTCGCCAACGGCGAACGGCGATTCGGCGACGATCCCGCACCCGAGTTCGCTGGCGCAGAACCGCGAGACGACGGAGCGGACGGTCATCATTCGGGCACTCGAGAAGGCTGCCTACAGCCGTACACGGGCTGCACAATTGCTCGGCGTGAGCCGGGTAACGCTTTACAAGAAGATGAAGAAATACGGGTTACTGTCGAAGTCTTCGGCGGTGGTTCCTGTTGCGTCTGAATTGCCGCAGGGTCGTGTGCCGAGCATGTAGAGGCCTTCCCGACAAGTCGCGTAGGGGCGTGTCGTCAGACGCGCCCCTCGTCGTTTTCGTGCGGCACTTGCCCTTCCCATCGCGCATAAAAATTCGGTACAAAGCTCAGTCGTCGGCCTCGAATTCGCCCCTGACGACGAGTCCCGTCTTCAAACCTCAACTGAGGTGGGGAATGAGCCAAGAAGCCGAGTTGCATTACCTGTTCAAGCCCGTCGAACCGCAGACCGGTCAGTTGTGCGAGTTCCTACCCGTCCAGGAGTTCCTGGCGGACGAACTCGCGTGCAAGGTGGTGTGGGGGCTGCTCAGCGAGCAGTTCCGCACGCGGAGCAAGTTCCTGGCGATCTGGCCGTGCGTGCGGTACGTCGCCGCCCACCGCGACGCCGAGGGGAACCTGGACGGGTTCCTGCTCGTCAGCTCGCCGGTGAACTGGCAGATCGATTACGTCGTTGTGAAGCCGGAGAGCCGCGGCCAGGGGATCGCCGGCCAGCTCGTGCGGACGGCGTTGCACCACGCTTATCTCCACAAGGCCCCCTACGTGATGCTCACGAGCAAAGAGTCGCTCCGCCCCCTCTACGAAGGCTGCGGGTTTTGTGTCGTCGCGGAACCCGTGACGACGGACCGCGTTCTTCCCGTCAAAGGTTGACCGTCGCTCGCTCCTCTCCAAACCGAAACTCGTTCCATCCGGAGACACCAGATAATGTGCGGAATCATCGGGTTTACAGGGCAGCGCGAGGCGTCGCCGATTTTGCTCGAAGGGCTGCGGCGGCTGGAGTACCGCGGGTACGACAGCGCCGGCATGGTGACCGGTACGGGGAGTAGCCTGCACCTGCGGAAGAAGGCCGGCCGCATCGCGGAGCTGGCGAAGGCGGTGAACACGACCCCCGCACCGGGGACGTTCGGCATTAGCCACACCCGGTGGGCGACGCACGGCGGGGCGACCGACCAGAACGCGCACCCGCACTTCGACGCGACCGGGACGATCGCCGTCGTCCACAATGGCGTCATCGAGAACTACATGGGCCTGAAGCACAAGCTCCAGGCCGAGGGCGTCGTCTTCCACTCGCAGACGGACACGGAGGTGCTGGCGCACCTGATCGGCCGCGCCTACCAGGGCGACCTGCTCGACGCCGTCCGACGGACGCTCGACCTCGTGAAAGGGACCTACGGGCTGGCCGCCGTCTCGAAGGCCGAGCCGGGGGTGATCGTCGGGGCGCGGCTCGGCAGCCCGCTCGTCATCGGCATCGGTGACGACGGCCACTACTTGGCCTCCGACGCCAACGCGTTGGCCGGGTTCGCGGACAAGGTCGTCTACCTCAACGACCGGCAGATTTGCCAGCTCGACACCGAGTCGTGGGTCATCCGCAACCAGGACCTCGACACGGTGGACGCGACGGTGCAGGACATTCAGCACTTCCTCGGCGAGGGCGGTGCCGAGAAGGGCGACTTCCCGCACCACATGCTCAAGGAGATTTACGAACAGCCGGAGACGATCGCGAACGCGATGCGGGGGCGGCTCGACGACGCCGACGCGACGGCCCACTTCGGCGGGCTGAACCTGACGGCGAAGCAACTGAGGGGCGTCGAGCGGGTGGTCATGACGGCGTGCGGCACGAGCTACCACGCCGGCATGGTCGGCGAGTACCTGTTCGAGGAACTGGCCCGGATGCCAGTCGAGGTCGAGTACGCCAGCGAGCTCCGCTACCGCAACCCGCCGATGGACCGGAACACGATCTTGCTGGCGATCACGCAGTCCGGGGAGACGGCCGACACGCTGGCCGCGATGCGGGAGGCGAAGCGGATGGGCCACCCGGCGCTGGCCATCTGCAACGTCGTCGGCAGCACCATCGCCCGCGAGGCGGACGGCGGCGTCTACCTGCACGCCGGGCCGGAGGTCGGCGTCGCCAGCACGAAGGCGTTCACCAGCCAGACGACCGTGCTGACCATGCTCGCCCTCTACTTCGGCCGGATGCGGCATCTGTCGAGCATCCAGGGCCAGCGGATCATCGAGGAGTTGCGGGCATTGCCGGACGTGATCCGCAAGACGCTCGGCTGCCACGAGCAGGTGAAGAAGATCGCGAACCGGTACGCCGACTGCCGCAACTGCCTGTACCTCGGCCGCCAGTACCTGTACCCGGTGGCGCTCGAGGGGGCGCTAAAGTTGAAGGAAATCAGTTACATCCACGCGGAGGGCTACCCGGCCGCGGAGATGAAGCACGGGCCGATCGCGCTGGTGGACGAGAACACGCCGAGCGTGTTCCTGGTCCCGCGGGGCAACGTGTTCGACAAGGTCATGTCGAACATGCAGGAGATCAAGGCCCGCAACGGCCCGGTGATCGCCGTGTGCAGCGAGGGGGACCGCGAGGTCGAGGCCGTCGCGGATGACATGATTACCGTCCCGGACGTGCCGGAGTACCTGCAACCGCTGGTCGTGTCGATCCCGCTGCAACTACTCGCCTACGAGATTGCGGTTCTCCGTGGCTGCGACGTGGACAAGCCGCGGAACCTCGCGAAGAGTGTGACGGTGGAATAACGCCATCGGAGCAGCAAGAAGCCCGGCCATTTGGCCGGGCTTCGTTCATTTCGGGTAGCCGACCACGCCGGTCGGCGGCGTGAGCGGTTGCGGCGGTGGTAACACGTTCTTTGCCGAGCCGCCCGGCACGGCTGGCATCGGCGTCGCCGGCACGAACGTCGGCGGGATCGTCTCGATGGCCCCGGACGAGGGCGGAACGGTGGGCACGTAGGTCGGTGCTCCCGTCATCGGAACCGAGTACCCCGGCTGGAACGACGCCACCCCGGTCGGGCACGCGTCCGCCCGCGGCACGCTCGCCAGTCGCGTCGGCACGTCGCACGCGTCCCGCTTGAACAGCCGGTAGCGGCTGTCGCACGTCCGGCAGCCGGTCGAACTCGCGAGAACAGCCACGCCGAAGAGTCCCCACCACAGCCGGTTCATGACGCCCGCCTTTCGGATCACTCCGCGAAGAACTTCACTGAATTCTCCGGCGACCCGCGGATTCTCCAACGCCAGACCGATAAAAAACGAAACCCGCCGGGAATCCCCGGCGGGTAAAGTTGGTGCGGCCGGTCGGCTTTCGCCGACCGTTAGAACCGGCTCAACCGTTCTTCTTCTCGCCGCCGCCGTTCTTGGCCTGGATTTCCTTCTTCAGGTACTCCAGCGCCGCGTCGAGCTGCTTGTCCTTGACCGGCGGCTTGTTCGCCTTCTTCGGGTCGTCGGCACGCTTGATGTGTTCCTTGTCCAGCAGGAACTCGGCCAGCTCCTGCCGCTCCTCGCGGGTCAGCTTGATCTCGAACCCCTTGTTCGGCTGCACGCCCCACTCGTCTTCCGGCTTGCCGGGCGTGCTCCGCTTGTCGATGTTCCGGCCGAGCGGCGGGTAGTACCGGGCGGTCGTCATTTTGAACACGCCGCCGGTCCGGTCGAACGGGTCCACCGTCTGCACGCTCCCCTTGCCGTAGGACCGCTCGCCGATCACGACGGCCCGGTCGTAGTCTTGCAACGCCTGCGACACGATCTCGGACGCGCTCGCGCTGCCGCCGTTGACGAGTACGACCATCGGGAACTTCGACCGCGTGAAGTTCATGCCGGGGTCACCCTGATCGTAGTACCGCTCCTCCTTGCCCTGCCGCGGCTTGATCTTCAGCAGGAGGCCGCTTTCCAGGAACATGTCGGACACGGCCAGCGCCCCGCCGAGCGCGCCGCCGGGGTTGAACCGCAGGTCGAGAACGAACCCCTTCATCCCCTCCTTCGACAGCTTGTCCACCGCCCGGAGGAGTTCCCCGGCCGTCTGCGGGCCGAATTGCGTCATGTAGACGTACCCGATCTTGTTTTCCTCGTCGATGAGGAACTTCCAGTTGTCCTTCTCGTCCCGCTTCACGCCGAGGACGGTTTCGAGGCTCACCCGGCCGCGCTGCAGGTCGTAGACGATCGGCTCCTTCTCCCCTTCCCGCTCGACGACGACGGTGATCGGCGTCCCCGGCTTGCCGAGGATGATCTCGATGGCCTTGTCCGTCTTCATGCCCTTGAGCGAGATAACCTTCGGCGCGCCTTCCGGCAGCGGCTTGCCGTCCGGGTCGGCGTCGCGGCGGACTTCCGTGATGAGGTCGCCGGCCCGCATCCCGGCCTTGTACGCGGGACTGCCCTTAATGGGGGACACGACGAGTAGCCCGTCGCGGGCGAGGTCGCGGCGGATGTGGACGCCGATGCCGCTGTACTGCGACCGCCACCGGCTCTCTTCCTTCTTCATCGTCTCCTTGTCCACGTAGACCGTGTACGGGTCTTCCGTGGCCTCCGCCATCGTCACGAGCGCCAGGTCTACGTCCTTGCCGTCGTCCAGGTCTTCCCGCTTACCCAGGGCGTTGCGGGCCTCGAAGAGTAGCGCCTTCTGCTGGTCGTCGGTGAGCGCCTTGCCGTCCTTCAACTTCTTCTCGAGGTCCACGGGCACGACCTCGTCCAGCCGCTTGAACATGCCCTTGATGGAGCCGGCGGTCAGCGCCCCCGTTTCGACCGGCTTCACGTACTTGAGCTTGATTGTCTCGGCGGCGATCTGCACCGTCTCGACGAACTTGTCCGCATCCTCCCGCGGCAGCTTCATCGCTTCCTTTAGCTTCTCGCGGGCGGCGGAGAACTCCTCGGCCGTGATCTTCGCGTCCGCCAGCTCTTGGTACTTCTTGCGAAGCTCCTGCGGCGTCTTCAGCTTCGGCATCCGGTCGAGGTAGCGCTTGCCTTCTTCCGCGACCTCTTTCGGCAGCGTACCCTTCGAGACCAGTTCGGCGAACGCGTCGGCCCGCTTCTTCGCGGCCGGGTACGCCGGCGTCTTGCTGATGACGTAGTGGGCCGTCGTCGTGCCCACGACGACGGGGACCGCCTCCTTCTCGCTCGTCGTCTTGCCGAGCTTGCGGGCCTGGTCGGTCACCTCCTTGTCGAGGTACTTCGCCAGTTCATCGACCGTCACCACGCCGTCCGGCTCGTAGCCGTCCGTGTCGGCCGCGCCCTTGAGGCCGTCCACCACGCTCTTCGCGAACAGCCCGTTCTCGCCGACGGCCACCGGGTCGTTGCCCGGCAGGTAGGACAGCGCGATCACCTTGTCGCGGATCTGTTGCGGCTCTTCCTCCTCCTTGTCCTTGTTGTCGCTGACCGTGCCGTAGAACCCGGCGAGGATGGCGTAGGTGTTCGGCTCCGCGAGCGTCTCCTTCCCGGCGTCGAACCCCTTGAACGCGAGGTCGGTCAGCACGAGCAGACGCTGCGGCTTGACCGCCTTCATCTCGTTGGACAACTCTTCGCCCGAGACGGCGTTCTTCACCCGGTCGGCGACGGTGCTCTCCTTGGCGAAGAACGCGACCTTGTCGAACCCGACCGGCGCGCCGCGGCCGAAGAACCCGATGACGAGCAGGTCGTCCTTGCCGGTCTTCGCGACGGCCTCGTGGATCGCCTTGAGGATGTTGTCCTTCGTCGCCGTGCGGCCGTTCCGCTTCTCGTCGGCGGTGGACGTGAGCAGCACGGTGCGGCTCGCGGGGATGCCGAGGTAGCCGGGGTTGGTGACAAGGTCGTACATCGCCTTCGCGTCGGCGTCGGCGGTCGGCCGCGGCTGGATCGCCTTGTCGTCGAACTGGCTGACGCCGATGAGCACGGCGTAGTTGCCCTGGCTTGGTTTTACGGCGGGTTCATCAGCTCGCGCGGACGTGAGCAGCGTGGCTGCCAGCACGAGGCTGAGTAAAAGGTGTCGCATGGTTGGTGGTGGTCCTTTCGGGTTGGCCCGAGTCAAAGGGCGGAGCGTTCAAGAGGTATTCTATTCTCGCACCGCCGCCGGAAGTGGGTCAAGTCGAAGCCGAGTTACAGAGCGATTCCGGGCGAACGTGCAAACGGAGAAGTGAACGGAACGTACCGGGGGCTTGGCTTTGTTCCCTCCCCCCTGTGGGGGGAGGGTTAGGGAGGGGGGTGAGCTTCTCATCCCGGTGAGAATCGCGTCCGAGGGAGGGAGCTTGTGGGGGGGGGGGGGGGGGGGCG
>JAESGS010000321.1_pt1 | contig 49138 bp, 55 predicted proteins | sample 9269761 | NCBI WGS metagenome assembly JAESGS01 (sample SAMN15741799, study PRJNA653493) | algae metagenome | isolation source: Cyanosarcina radialis HA8281-LM2 and co-occurring heterotrophs from damp... | place: USA: Makauwahi cave, Hawaii | collected 2011-01-06 | reverse complement strand
GTCAGAAAAAAGAGCGCAGCTTGAATGATGTACTACGAGAACTGATTAGAAAGCTTGACTGCACTTAAAAGTGCTTTCCGCTACATCCCACCCATGAATGAGGAAAGCTCTGCTCCTTTCTCTGTAACTGACCGAGATGTTGCTGCTGCCCAAGTGGTGGAGCAACGAGGTCTTGTAGCCGTTGGACAGACGGTGATACTGCCTGTGGAGGAAGGTTGCCATCTTAACCCCGATGAAGCAGGAAACCTCAAGAGCAATCTTGGGAAGCCCGCGCTCTATCCGCTTCGGATGAGCGTCGGGAGGATGTCACTTCCCACTTGAGACTACACTAGAGCGGCGAGAAGCGGGAGCAGGAAAGAAAGCTTGAAAAGCTGCTTGCCTTCGATCGATCGGTTCTGGAGCTAAATCCCAGAGGCTTTCGTAGTAGAAAAAGGATACGCCCAAACCGCGATCGCGGGCAGCTTTCACCTTCGCTTGAATCAGTTGGATCGGAACTCGTCGCTGTCTCAATCCCGTCAGCACGCCAACTCCGGTGGGAATTCTTTGCTGCGTTTCTTGCATTTCAGCGCGGCCGATCTTTTCGACAAAAGTGCGAAGATCGAGTTGATAAACTTGCACGACTAGCTCGTCCACGATATTTAGCCGCACCCAAGTCAACCAATCTTGGAGTTGAGCTTTATAAGCAAAGTCGTAAGAAGTTGGAGAAACCGAAAAAATTGCTCTCGGCTTTTGGGCTTTGACGGCCTGGTTGAGTCGAGCCATAAATTGAGTCAGTTTATCTGCCCGCCAGCGCACCCAGTCAGGATTTTGCGGATCTCGGTGAGGATCTTTGTTAGTTTCTTGTTTGTACAAAGCCACCGTGTAGGGATCGTAGCCAAAGTCGTTGGGCAAACTGGTGTGATCGTCAAACTGAATCCCATCGACATCGTATCTAGCTACCAATTCCACTGCTAGAGAAGTGATGAACTGCTGCACTTCTGGATGGAAAGGGTTGAGCCAAACTACCTGACCGGCCACGTTAGTCGATTCCTGAGAACCGTCTTGCCGTTGAGTGAACCAATTAGGGTGTCTTAAGGTCAGTTCCGATAAAGGGGGAACCATGAATCCAAACTCAAACCAGGGAATTACCAACAAACCTTGGCGATGGGCTTGGGCGATTAGATCGGCGAGAGGGTCGTGTCCCCGCTGGTTCTTGAGATGAAACGGTGGGATGCCTTCTCGTTGGGCGACGGCGCTGGGATACATGACGTAGCCAGAATTCCACACCACCGGATAAACGGTATTGAAGTTCAACCGCCGCAATTCCTGCAACGCTCCCTGCAACTTGGGGCGATCGCTCAAAATGCCTGTATCGTTGGTGGTCAGCCAAACCCCGCGAATTTCAGTCATCGATCGCTGCGGCTGCAATGGCTGCAAGGGCGGGATTTCTGGGGTTAATGGCGGTATGGAGTTGAGTTGGTCTGAGGCTGGACTGGGTGGAGCAACTTGAGGCGGGTTGGCTCCTGGAGGTGGCTGGACTGGAATCTCTATAGGCTCGGCCGACGGCATATCGATAATAGTCGGCGGCGGTAGTTGGGCGATCGCAGCAGTCAAACTACTGGATAACAATACCGTGGCAAATGAAACCAAAAATAGCCAGGGCAGAAGGCGCTTAGACGATCTCTGGGAGAAACCGATCGCGCGTCTAAATATTGATGATGGCAAAGTAAAGGCTCTCTGCCAGTCTGGGGAGGATAATCGCAATTTCACAAGTATAAGTGCGGTGAGGGACTAGCTTTACAGTTGAGAGGTGAATTTAGTATTGCCAAAATTAAAGTTAATGCCCTATTATCTCAGATATTTGTGGTAAAGTGGCAAGCCCATAATTATAAATCAGGCAACGATTTTGCCGCCAATCCTGTAAGATCGAGAGTTCTTGCTAATTTTTTGACTAAATTGCTGCTTTTTTTAAAAGAATCGGTGCGATCGCACGGAGCGCATCTACTCACGGCTTTATAGTGGATTTGCGATCGCTTAAGCGAAACATATCAAATTGACAAAGCAGTATGAATAGCAGCATTATCATTGGCATTCCAGGCGACTGGGAAGATCGGAGTGCAATTACCACTTCGATCGCTCGCGGTTATAAGTTCTTGTTTGCTGGGATGTTGCTGTTGGAAATTGAGACAAGCAAAAGCTGCGAACTCGAAATTTATGGGTATGACCCTCATCTGACGCGAGCATTTGAGATCGCTGGCAAAGGCTATATTCCTCAAGCAGTTTTACATCGGCTCTCGTCTCATAGGCATACGTTGTATGCAGTTGCAGATTCCCCCAGTATTGAAACTGCAACCTGGATGTTAAAAGTGGGGGCGAGCTTGCTTGATGCAGTTGGTATAGCAGTCAAAGTTGAGTCTGCGGGACTAGCGCATACTGCTGAAGATTGGTTCGCATTTGCCGCAGATAGCAGTCCATCTGCCGTTTATAACGCATTTGTAACTTTAATCGGCGGACAAAATTACTATTATTCTTGTGGGATGCAAAATTTTGGATTGCCCGACGCTTCGTTGAGTCGTAGTATTGAGCCTCAAGTCGCAAGTGAAATTCTGCATGAATTTAATTATTATCAACTAGTTGAGAAACCTCTATTGGCTGATGGACATACATTTAGCACTGCTCCAGAAGCACCAAGCTTTAGAATTGTACGCTGCTCTTACGAAGGGTACGAAGATACCGACCCGCTTTATAATTCCTTTGGACGTTGGCATCTTGAAAACATTTAATCAACACTCTTCGATCCGCTTGTTGTCTTTGAGAATAGTGCTGCGATCGCCAACAGGATTTGCGATCGCTTAAGCGAAACCGATCGTTGACGAAAGCGATCGCATCATCCCAGAGCGACAAACTAGGAATAAATTGCCATTCACGTTTTTATTAGTCATCAAGTGGACTTGCATAAAGTTTGGCATTTCTGCTGACTTGCTCAAGGTTAAAATCGGTCAGCAATTAATGCAAGAGCATCCGATATGAAGTCTACAAATACTTGAAGTTTTCCAGAGTGTTGGCGATGTTTTGGATAAACTGCATAAAGGGTCAAGGGTTCCGCAGACCATTCTTTGAGAACAATTTTCAGCTTCCCTTGTTCTAATGCCTCTAACACTGCGAACATGGGCAGAAAAATCAAACCGAGTCCAGCGACAGCAGCTTGACTCGCAGCCAGGCTATTGTTCGCCTTTAAAGATCCATCAACCTTTACGGTTACGGTTTCATCACCTCGCCAAAAACTCCACTCATAGGGCGATCGTGCCAGAGTGTAGATCGCACAACGGTGTTGCTTCAAATCATCTGGTGATTCGGGTTCACCATACTGCTTTAGATAGGCAGGTGACGCACAAACAACTCGTGGAAGATCGCAGATTCTATGAGCGACCAGACTGATATCGTTGACTAGTCCACCCCCTCGAATCCCTACATCAAAACCCTCCTCAATCAGATCCACATAGCGATCGTTAAGAACGAGGTCGATCCGAATGTCTGGATAAATGGCTTGAAATTGATAAACGGCTGTTGCTAGGTGAGTTAAGCCTAACGACATAGGTGCTGTCACGCGAAGCAGCCCACGAGGTTTGACCGAGAGATCGGTAATGGTTTCTTCAATACTTTTTAGTTCATCCAGAAGAGAGCAAATCTGCTGAAAATAGAGCCGTCCGATTTCAGTTAAGCTCAAACGTCTGGTTGTTCGATGGACTAGCTGAGTTTTCAGTTCTTTCTCCAGTTCCTGGACATTTTTGCTGACGGCTGCATTGGATAGGTTCAGAACATCTGCGGCACGACTAAAACTCTCCAACTCAACGACTTGTCTAAAGACTTTCAGTGCAGTTAATTTATCCATAAACCATGACTTACAAAGCAATCGATCTAGACACCTGCATTATTCACTATAAGTGAAAAGTCATTCAATTAAATCGGTATTTATCTTTTCTGAGTGAAGAGTTATGGTCGAGATATACGGTTCGGGCTTCGATCGCCCAATACCAGGAGGAATGATGAATCAAGCACAAGTCTATGCAGTGGATCAGCAGGTTGACGGTATTGAATATTCAGCGATTGTTGAAGTAGTTGAGCGATATTACGACGCTTTGTACCGTTGCGATCTAGCCCTTTTGGCAACTGTATTTCATCGCAGCGCTCAATACTTTACTGCATCTAGCGGGGAACTCTTGCATCTCGATCTAGATGCCTATTTCCCAATTGTTAAGCAACGCATTTCCCCAGAATCTGCTGGTGAACCCTATGACTTCGCGATCGATGCGATCGAATTCGCAGGTGCCGTAACCGCGATCGCGCGGATGCGTTGTTCCATGCTGGCTAAAGATTTTATCGATCTACTCACACTCATCAAACTTGAGGGGGAATGGAAAATCATTACCAAAGTCTTTCACTACACAAACCACGTAGACAATGAATAGGAGGTTAAGTTATGCCCTACGTCAACATCAGAATTACCCGTGAAGGGGCAACGTCGCAGCAAAAAGCTGAACTCATCAAAGGTGTCACAAAACTTTTGGTGCGCGTTCTCAATAAGACACCCGCAACTACATTTGTCGTCATTGATGAAGTTGCGACTGAAGATTGGGGAATTGCTGGAGTGCCCGTGAAAGATTTTCGGCAAAGCATTCAGCAACAGTCGCACTGAAACATTTCGCTCCAGCCAAATCTTTGAATCAAATTAGAGGTAGATAATATGGCAACTCAAACTGTAATTATCACTGGCGGTGCAACGGGTTTAGGTTATGCCATTGCTGAAGTGTTTTTGCAGAATCAGGCGAACGTGGTCCTGAACGGGAGAACATTCTCAAAACTTGAGACGGCGGCTCACAAACTCAATCAACCCGATCGCCTCTCTCTGGTCGCAGGTGATATTACCGATCCGACATTTGCTCCAAAACTCGTCGATCGAACGCTCTCCCGCTTCGGTCGAGTGGATGTGCTCGTTAACAATGCTGGGATCTTTGCTGCCAAACCCTTCACTGAATATAGTATTGGTGAGTTAGACCAGTACCTCAATTATGTACGCGGTACCTTTGCGCTCACCCAGGCAGCAGTCAAGCAAATGCGAGTGCAAGGAGATGGTGGAGCCATTGTCAATATTGGCACAATTCTCACCTTCCATGCCGATCGGTCAATTCCTGCTTCAGCACCGATTATGGCGAAAGCCGCAATTACAGCAATGGCAAAAAACTTATCGTTTGAGTTAGCCAACGATAAAATTCGGATCGATACGATCGCGCCTGGAATTGTACCAACACCCCTACATGGTGAACTGACTCCAGAAACCTTGAATGATTTAGATCGGCAGCATCCTCTGGGTCGGGTTGGCACGCCCAAAGATATTGCTGATGCCGTTTTCTATTTGGCAAATGCAAGCTGGGTCACGGGAGTCATCCTTCCGGTTGATGGAGGGGTTGCTGCTGGTGGACATGGCTTTAACAATCGCCAGCAAGCAGCTTAATTCGCTGCCAAGTAGCAGTTTCATGAATTTTCCACACTAACTCCTTCGGTGCTGCCTTGCGAGCATGAATGGTGGGCTATATGCGCCATAGACTTCGCAGACAGCACCGATATCACTATTTTTTAGGAGAGCCGTTCCATACTTTCTTCGCTGGGGTGCTAAAGATTTGTTTATCGATCTGGGTGCTGAAAAACTCATGGCTGCTCAGAAGGACGATCGACGAATTGCGGTTGAAATTAAAAGCTTTGTTGGGCTGTCAGATGTTGAAGATTTAAAAAATGCTCTAGGGCAATTCATTCTTTATCAAGATTTGCTCGTTCGCGTCGATACCGATCGAGAACTTTTTTTGGCGATTCGAGATGCAACCTTTCGCGAGCTATTTGAAGACCCACTTTCAATTGGTAAAGTTTTGCTAGAAAATCATCATTTGCGATCGCTTGACTCAAATTCATCGTTGACGAAAGCGATCGCGTCCTCCCAAAGCGACAAACTAAAGATAAATTCACATTCACGTTTTTATTAGGCATCAAGAGGACTTCTCACTCCTCTACCACCGCGATTGAGAACAGCAGCCCAAGAGTTATTTGTGAGCATTCAGAGCCAAACTGACCGTGTTTTGTAATATTGTGTAGTATGAGAGGTAGTTCGCAGAACCCCATTGCTTTTGCCTACCAACTTACCGAAAGCGAGCAGTTTTTGTGCATTTTGATAAGATGGCTCCTACACAAAACGTGGACATCAGCGTATCACTCGTAGAAAAGTTGATTGCAGCGCAGTTTCCTCAATGGGTAGACCTTCCTATTGAACCAGTTGCATTCGGCGGAGTTGACAACAGGACTTTTCATCTTGGCAAGGAGATGTCTGTCAGACTCCCAAGCGCCGAAGGATACTCCGCGCAAGTGGAAAAGGAGCATCGGTGGTTGCCGAAACTTGCACCACTCCTACCACTTCCAATTCCTGTCCCTCTGGCAATGGGTGTCCCTGCTCGTGGATATCCCTGGCATTGGTCTGTCTACCGTTGGCTTGAAGGCGAGAACGCTGCCATTGAGCGGATTGACAATCTCTGTCAATTTGCGATCGCGCTGGCTCACTTCCTTGCTGCTTTGCAACAGATCGATCCAACAGGTGGACCGCCACCTGGATCGCACAACTTTTATCGTGGTGGGTCGCTAACAGTTTATGATGCGGATACCCGGCAGTCAGTTGCAATTTTAGATGGCAAGATTGATACTGATGCGGTCAATGCAGTGTGGGAAGCAGCCCTCAAAGCGACATGGTACGGTTCACCTGTCTGGTTTCATGGAGATGTCAGTGCAGCAAACCTGCTGGTCAACAAGGGACAATTAAGTGCTGTCATTGACTTTGGGTGTTCGGGCGTGGGCGATCCCGCTTGTGACTTAACGATTGCGTGGACGCTCTTGAGTGGGGAGAGTCGAGAAATGTTCCGTGCCGCTCTTTCAGTCGATCGAGCAACTTGGGCGAGAGGTCGAGGCTGGGCACTCTGGAAGGCGTTGATTACACTTGTCGAACACATCAAGACGAACCCCTTGGAAGCAAGAAAAGCCCGATACGTCATCAATCAAGTGCTTTCCGAAACATACCAACAATACGAAAGACGTTTGTGAAAGCGATCGCCACTACCACTCTTACCGAAGTTAGCTGCGAATGAATAATTGGGTGAAGTAATATTCACCATTGGCATTTTGAGTCACGCCAATTCCAGTGAGATTGAAATTGCCTTCCATATTCTGACGATGGCCGGGACTTTTAATCCAACCTTCTACGGCCGATCGATCTGGTTGACTGTAACCTTGGTTAAAAGCCAGATTTTCGGCGGCGGTGCGATAGGGAATAGAAATCGCCACGATTCTTTCTTTAAATCCTTGATGGCTGAAGGGCGCTTTGCCCTCTGCCATAGCTTGAGCGTGTTCTCTGGCAACTTGGCTCATGCGCGGATCTAGAGTCAGAGGCGGTAAGTTGCGAGACTGACGATACTGATTTACTTGTTCGTGAACCGCTCTTTCTAAGGCATTGGCACTTATCGGCTTGGGGGTGTTAATAGGTAGTCGATCGACGATCGGGGAATCGCAGGCAACCAGACTACCAGTGAGGATGGCGGCGATCGCTCGGCGATCGGCAAACAGGCGTTTTAGCATTTGAGGTGTGAGATCGAGTTCGCGATAGAGCTAATGCCAGATGATACAAAGCGATCGCGCTCTATTCCGCAAGCCAGAACAATTGTCAATTCGCAATTCGCAATTCGCAGTTCGCACGCTTGACTAATATCAATGATTGACGAAATCAGTCGCCTCTTCCCAGTTCCTAAAGCTAGGGCGACGTTTCCAGAGAAGTCGAAACGCCGCCCTTATTTTCGTCACTGGCTTCTACCCGCGTTCGGGATTTCCGCAGGGTAGCATAGCCTCGACCTACGAGCGATGACCGTGGAAGTTACGCTGAGAAACCCCCAAAGGTCTTTGCCCTGAGATTAGTAGTCTGTCAACTTGAAATTGACAGGTTGTTTCTCCCCTCTCCCAAGCTTGGGAGAGGGGTTGGGGGTGAGGGCTAGCCATCACTTCTACCTTGACGAAGCACTAGGCGAGGTCGAAACGATCGAGGTTCATCACCTTGTCCCACGCTGCCACAAAGTCCTGCACGAATTTCTGCTGCGAGTCCTCAGATCCATAGACTTCGGCTAGGGCGCGGAGTTGCGAGTTCGAGCCGAAGATGAGGTCAACGCGGGTCGCAGTCCACTTGAGTTCGCCCGTTTTGCGGCTGCGTCCCTCGAACTCATATTCATCTTCAGAAGTCGCCTTCCACGTCGTGCCCAGGTCGAGCAGGTTCGCGAAGAAGTCATTGGTCAGCGTCTCTGGGCGATGGGTGAAGACACCGTGTTTGGACGCTCCAAAGTTTGCACCCAGGACGCGCAATCCGCCCACGAGAACCGTCATCTCAGGGGCTGACAAGGTTAGCAATTGCGCCCGATCGACCAGCAGTTCCTCAAGCGATTCACTGTGTTTGCCGCTGGAGTAGTTGCGGAACCCGTCTGCGGTCGGTTCGAGGACAGCGAAGGACTCGACATCCGTTTTCTCTTGCGAGGCATCCGCACGTCCAGGCTTGAAGGGAACCGTCACCTCATAACCAGCATTTTTCGCTGCTTGCTCGACCCCGGCACAGCCGCCCAGAACGATCAGGTCAGCGAGGGAAACCTTCTTCCCGCTTGACTGCGAGCTATTGAAGGCCTTCTGGATGTTCTCAAGGAACGAACCCTTCTTCTCGCCGTTGAACTCCTGTTGAATGCCCTCAAGAGTTTGCAGCACCGTTGCTAGTTGGGTCGGCTGGTTGACTTCCCAATCCTTCTGCGGCGCAAGACGAATGCGTGCCCCGTTGGCTCCACCGCGCATATCTGAGCAGCGGAAGGTTGATGCTGATGCCCAGGCTGTCGAAACGAGTTGGGATACAGACAGTCCCGAAGCCAGAATCTTCGCTTTGAGAGCAGCGATGTCTCGATCGTCGATCGATTCATAGGTGACTTCGGGAATCGGATCTTGCCACAAGAATTCTTCGGCTGGCACCTCTGGACCGAGATAGCGCGATCGAGGTCCCATGTCGCGATGGGTCAGCTTGAACCACGCTTTGGCGAATGCCTCGGCGAACTCATCTGGGTTATCGCGGTAACGTCGGGCGATCGGCTCGTAGATGGGGTCCATCTTCATGGACATATCTGCCGTGGTCATCATGGGGGCGTGCCGTTTCGACGGATCGTGCGCGTCGGGCACAGTATCCGCGCCAGCACCATCCTTCGGCCTCCACTGCCACGCGCCAGCCGGACTCTTAGTTAGCTCCCAGTCGTATTTGAACAGGGTTTCGAGATAGCTGTTGTCCCACTGCGTCGGAGTCGGAGTCCATGCGCCTTCGATCCCGCTGGTGATCGCATCGACACCGACCCCCGTGTTGAAGGTGCTCTTCCAGCCGAGTCCCTGATCCACAATGGTGGCACCCCCAGGCTCAGCACCGACGTGCGACGACTCGCCCGCCCCATGACATTTGCCAAAGGTATGCCCACCAGCGGTGAGCGCGACCGTTTCGGCATCGTTCATCGCCATCCGCCCAAAGGTTTCGCGAATATCGCGCCCCGAACCGACCGGATCGGGCTGGCCGTCCGGCCCTTCCGGGTTGACGTAGATCAGACCCATCTGCACGGCACCGAGCGGATTCAGAAGCACCCGATCGCCACTGTAACGCTCGTTGCCGAGCCAAGCTTTCTCAGAACCCCAGTAGATATCTTCCTCTGGCTCCCAGACATCCACGCGCCCGCCCGCAAAGCCGATCGTCTTGAAGCCCATCGACTCCAGCGCGCAGTTACCAGCAAAGATCATCAGGTCAGCCCACGAGATTTTATTGCCGTATTTCTGCTTGATGGGCCAAAGCAACATCCGTGCCTTGTCGAGGTTAGCATTGTCTGGCCAACTGTTGAGCGGCTCAAACCGCTGGCTACCAGACCCTGCACCGCCCCGACCGTCGCCGATCCGATAGGTACCTGCGCTGTGCCACGCCATCCGGATGAAGAGCGGTCCGTAGTGACCGTAATCGGCGGGCCACCAGTCCTGAGAGGTGGTCATCAACTCGAAGATATCTGCCCTGACAGCAGCTAAGTCGAGGCTTTTGAACGCCTCAGCGTAGTCGAACGCCTCACCCAGAGGATTGCTCTGGGGGGAGTGTTGGTGGAGGATGCTCAAATTCAAATATTTCGGCCACCACTCTCGGTTCGACGGCTTGTGACGAGGTGTAAGTTGCTGACCTCCGTTCGTAAACGGGCATCCGCTTGTGCTGCTCATATTATCTTCCTCTTTGAAAAAACGCTAATTTACGGTGGCAAATTAGAGCTACCGAGAAAACGATTTAACTTGTTATGAACTAGTTGTAATTTAATCATAGTCGGTATGAGTTTGTTTTAGAGAACGGGCTTAAGCTATTGTAATAATTAAGATCTCTAGTTTCCCGTAGTGCGATCGCCAACCTGGCCGACGAGCGCAGGCCCATCCCTAGAAAATCAAGAGATAATTATGGAAGCCCACGAACTGCTGTTGCGATATGCAGATGGAGAGAGAGATTTTCACGGCGTAGATTTGCCAGGAGCCAACTTGCGATCGGCTAACCTGAGTGGAGTGTGCTTGAAAAAAGCCATGTTGAGTCAAGCAGACTTCAGCGCCGCCAACTTAATGGGAGCAGATCTCAATGGGGCAATTTTAGTGCAAACCAATCTCAGTGGTACTTGCCTCAATGGCGTACATATAATTGGGGCAATCTTGGATGGGGCAATCTTAAATCATGCAGATTTGAGTGGGGCTAAGCTATGGAGAACTGCTCTGAGGCAAGCACAATTGCAGCAAGCGAATCTAAGCAGAGCTAACTTAGATGAAGCTCATCTCAATGAAGCAAACCTCAGTCAAGCGATCCTGATTGCGGCTCAATTGCATAAGACAGATTTCAGTGGGGCCAAATTAATAGAAACCAACCTCAGTCGATCGCATCTCAGCCATGCCAAGCTAATCGGGGCTGACTTGAGCGGAGCTAACTTGGAGCAGGCAGACTTGAGGGCGATAAATCTAGTGCAAGCCGATCTCAGCCGTGCGCATCTCAGTGGTGCCAATCTGAGTGAGGGCAACCTGAAGAGTGCCAATTTGAGTGGAGCTAACCTCACAGGAGCCAACTTGTATAAAGCAAACCTGATGGGGGCAAAGTTGATGCTGGCAAACTTGCGGGGTGCAAACCTGGAATGGGCAGAACTAATAACAGCAAACCTAACCGAAGCTGACTTACATTGGGCCACACTGAGTCAGGCAAACTTAAGTGGGGCAATCTTACATCATGCTACCTTAACGGATGTTCACTTCAACTCAACCATCCTGCGAGGAGCAGACTTATCGGGTATCAAACTGAGCAAGCCTCTTCAGGAGCAAAGTCTGAATTTAAACTGGGCGATTCAACTCCCGTGATGGCAGTCGATCCTTTTCGATCTGACACTGGATGGCGATCGCTTGATTAAAACCGATCGTTGACAAAATCGATCGAGTTTTCCCAAAGCAACTAGGAATAAATTGCCATTCACGTTTTGATTAGGCATCAAGAGGACTTCTCACTCCTCTACCACCGCGATTGAGAACGTGAGTATAAACCATCGTTGTCTTCACGTCTTTGTGTCCCAACAACTCCTGAACTGTGCGGATATCGTAGCCATTTTGCAACAAATGAGTAGCAAAACTGTGGCGAAACGTATGGCAACTAACTCGCTTCTCAATCTTTGCCAAACGTACTGCCTGTTTTAGCGCCTTCTGTAACCCACTCTCGTGAAGATGATGTCGGCGGACTTTACCGCTTCTTGGATCGGACGATAATCGATCGGATGGAAATACATACTGCCATACCCACTGGCGGCCAGCATTGGGGTACTTTCGTTCTAGGGCAAACGGCAGATAGACCGAGCCATATCCTTTCTCCAAATCTTGTTGGTGCAGTCGTTTGACTCCTTGCAAATGTTCTTGAAGCTGTTTGCCCACATTTACAGGCAACATCGTGACTCGACTTTCCATTCCTTTACTATCTCGCACGCCCAGTTGTTGCTGAGAAAAATCGACATCCTTGACTCGCAGTTGTAAACCTTCTGTTAAACGCAGCCCGCTACCATACAACAGTTTGATTACAAGTTGGTATACTCCTGAGAGATTTTCAATCACTGCTAAAACTTCTTCTTTGGTTAAAACGGTTGGTAAGTAACGCGATCTTTTAGCGCGAATTGCATCTACAGGTAAATCTAATTCTTGTTTTAAGACTTCTCGGTAAAGAAACAGCAAAGCACTCAGAGCTTGATTTTGAGTTGAGGCTGCAACTTTTCCTTCTATGGCTAGATAGCTGAGGAATGCCTCAATTTCTCTGCTACCCATCTCTCTAGGGTGGCGTTTATTGTGAAACAATATATAACGTTTAATCCAGTCAATATAAGTTTCTTCAGTGCGATAGGAGTAGTGTTTGAGGCGAATGATTTGGCGGACGACATCAAGTAATTTGGGTGGCTGCTCCATGGTGTGTCGGGTCGGTTATCGGGCTAATCTCCTAATTGAGGATATTAGACGGAATCTTTCAGCCTAATCATCTGAGGAAATACGGAATTTCGGAGCAGTGTTGATGGTAGACTCAGGATTGAGCGTATTATCGCTTACGTTAGTTGAGTGGATTAGCCCGACTAGGCTTGTCTGCCTAATCCGCCATTTAGGGATATTAGACAGAAAAATTCAGTCTAATCAATAGTTGCTCTGCCTGGAGTTAACTGTTAGCGCCTGGGAACACTGTAGAAGCGCCAGGCACAACAACTACTGCGTTGGAGCCGACGAACGACGTTAGCCCGACGACGCGACCTAAGCGTCGTTCGCGGCTCAACTTCAACGTTAGACAGCTTTATTTTACGAGTTAAAAAGCTCCTGGCAGGGAAGTATTGAATTGATGATGCTTGGGCACTACAATCTGTTTTGTCATGATAGATATTCAAGAACTACTCGATCGCTACGCTGCTGGAGAAAGAGGTTTTTCATCTGTTGGCACAATCAAGCACCTGGAAGTTCCAAGAGGAACGAATCTGAGTGGTATTAGTTTAAGAGGATGCAATCTTGCTATGCTTGATTTTACTGAAGTTAACTTGATAGAAGCTGACTTGAGTGAAGTTACTTGCCAGCACACCAGTTTTATAAATGCTGATCTACGGAGTGCTAATTTCAGCGCAGCTACGCTCTGGGAGGGAACGGATCTGTCTAATTCAGATCTGAGTTTTGCCAACTTGAGCCAAATCACTGTAGAAGATGCCGTTTTCAATCGGGCAAACATGACAGGTGTTGATTTGAGACAGGCATATATTAAAGGGGCAAGCTTCCAAGAAGCAAATTTAGCTCAAGTAAATTTGTATGATGCGTGGATTTCTAGCTCAGACCTACGAGATGCTAATTTGGCTGGTGTAGATTTGAGCAAGATGAAACAGTGGGCTTTGAATAAGGTTAGTGGTGCAAATTTTGAGAATGTTGTTACGAAAAGTGTTTCATTGAAGAGTGATGAGTTGGGTGCGGTAGCTACGAATGCAAATTTGTTGAGCCAGATCAGCAAAGAGGATATCGAAATCATGAAACAAGAGTATCTACGTTTTGGTGATCGATTGGGTGCAATAAAGTTCTTTAGAGAGAAGACAGGTCTAGAGTTAGCTCCAGCGAAAGAGGCTGTAGATTTGGTTATGTCCCAAATGGAATCGTAATTCATCGTCTTTGCCAAGCTGTCTAACAATTCGCTTGGAGCGGACGTGCAAGGTTTTTTCGTCTACCGTTGAAGTCTTTTCGTTGCCGCTCAAGCGAACCGTTAGGGAGATTAATAAGAGTCTTGTTTCCTTTCTCATATTATTCGCTCGGCCAGAAAAGTTAACCATTGTTGAGCTTGGGAGCTAAGATTTGGTTGGTTAGTTTCGGGTCGGCTCTACCGTTAGTTTTCTTCATCACCTGCCCGACAAAAAAGCCCAGCAGCTTGGTTTTACCGCTGCGATATTGTTCTAACTCTTTGGGGCTAGCAGCAATTACCTCATCGATAATTTTTTCCAACTCAGCCGTATCCGAGATTTGTACCAAGCCTTTACTTTCGATCAGTTCCTTCGCCGATCCGCCTTGAGTTAATAACTCTGGCAGAATTTCTTTGGCGATTTTGCCGCTAATCGTGCCATCTTCAATTAAGCCAATTAATTCCGCTAACCCATTTGCTTTCAAGGCAATTTGACCGACCTGGAGTTTTTCAGCATTGAGGTAAGCAGAGATATCGCCCATCACCCAGTTAGCTGCTTGCTTGGGACTAGCTTTAGCTGCCACTACCGTTTCAAAATATTCTGCTAGCGATCGCTCGTCCGTTAGCACTCTAGCATCATACGCCGATAGCCCCAACTCGTTTTCGTAGCGGTGGCGTTTCTCGGCTGGCAGTTCTGGCAGTTGAGACTTCCACTCTTTTAGCTGGGCTGGTGATACTTCCAGCGGGGCTAAATCTGGTTCGGGGAAGTAACGATAGTCGCTGGAACCCTCTTTAGAGCGCATACTAATCGTGCGTTGGCTCCCCTCTTCCCATAACCTGGTTTCTTGGACTATGGGTTCGCCCGTTTCTAAGGCTTCAATTTGCCGATCGATTTCGTGTTCGATCGCTTTTTGAATGGCACTGAAGGAGTTCATGTTTTTAATTTCTACCTTGGTGCCAAACTTTTCTTGCCCCACGGGGCGCACCGAGATATTCACGTCGCAACGCAGGGAACCTTCTTGCATATTGCCGTCGCTGACGTTGAGATAGCGCAAAATGCGGCGCAGTTCTTGGGCGTATTCGGCGGCTTCTTGCCCGGAACGAATATCTGGTTCCGAGACGATTTCTACCAAAGGAACGCCAGTGCGATTGAAGTCTACCAAAGAGTAAGTAGAACCTGATAGGCGATCGCTCCCGGCGTGTACCAGTTTCCCAGCATCTTCTTCCATGTGCAACCGCGTGATGCCGATCCGCTTGCGTGTGGGATTGCCAGCCTCATCGACGAGTTCGATCTCCAACCAGCCATGTTCGGCTATCGGTAAGTCGTATTGAGAAATTTGATAATTTTTGGGTAAGTCGGGATAGAAATATTGTTTGCGATCGAATTTGCTGAATTTAGCAATTTCGGCATTGAGGGCTAACCCAGCTTTGACAGCGTATTCCAACACCTTCTGATTCAGTACGGGTAGCACTCCTGGCATTCCCATGCACACCGGGCAGACATTCTGGTTCGGCTCGGCACCGAATGCGGTCGAGCAATTACAGAAAATCTTGGTGGCGGTACTCAGTTGACAGTGGGTTTCCAAACCAATAACGGCTTCGTACTGAGTCTTAACTGGTGCAGCAATAGTCATGGGTTTTATAAGTCGCGGCAAAAGCTATTCTGACTTATTTTAGCTTTATCCTCAAGATGACAGAATCTATATACCTAATCGCAGTAAAAAAGTTTGAGCCAGAGATCGATCTTGACGGGATTGCCGCTCGATCGAATGTCTGGCTCAGGCTGGCCGATTTAATCTCATCTAAGACTTGGTAGAAGCAGCTTGGTTCCGTAGATCTTGTTCCCGAAGCTCTGCTAAGTCGGGTTTAGCAATGAAGCCAAAGTAAGTAGCGATCGCCGCTGCCATGGCATTAAACCAAACATTGTTGCCAAAGATAGGCATTAAGCCTAAAGTCGATTGAGTGGGGGGAAATAAGCCCATGAGCGCAATCAGCCAGTAGGAAATAGCAAAAGCTCCGCTATAGAGACGAGCGCTGCCCAACGAGAGCGAGCCAATTATTCCCAACAGCCCTACGATTAAATGAACGAGATTGTGTATTAAGTTGACCGGAAATAACCCCAATAGATAGCCATATCCATTGGTAACGCCAAGATTCACGGCATCGGGATCGGCTGTAGGGGGTTGGACTAAGCCCGGAATGAATCCTGCCACGCCCAACAGCACGAAAACTATCCCAATAATTAAGGCAAATTGTTGTCCTGGTTTCATATTAAACTCCTAAAAACTTACAAGGCTGGAAAATTGTTCGATCGCAGTAAGGGCAAAGCCTTTTCTACCCATGTTCGAGAACTAGCGAGCTAGATACGCCATACGTTGGGTATAGTTGAAGCTATTTCTAATGGGGAGTTTATTAGTCGCTAAAAAGCTGATGGCCACTCATTCGATCGCTGCTACTTTCAATACCGCTACTGGAATTGGAAATCAACTCAATTGAGAAGCCTGCCGCTGGCTGTTTTCCCGATCGAATGCTTTGAACTCAACCGCATCGTGACTGCAAAACAGACGTACATCCTCGCGGCGATCGATCGCTAGTTGTCGGAGTCGAGCTTGATTGAATAACCGCGCTTGGCGATCGACTTCCATCATCCATTGGTAAGCTCGCAAACCTGGGGTACAAGTGGGTTGGGCTGCATCCATCTCGTGCCGATAAAAGTAGGCATCTCCGGCGTGGAGCAGCCAGCCCTCTGAGGTGGCGATCGCTATCCCAGCATGACCCCGCGTATGCCCGGCCAGGGGGATTAGAAGAATTTCTGGGGGTAGCCCTTTTAAGTCGCGAACTGCCTCAAATCCAAACCAGGGTTCGCCTCCGGCGGTGTAGTGCTGCCAATTCTGGACCTCATCCCACTGCTGGGGACGGTATCGACCGCTGGCAATGAAGCCGTGTCGATCGCGGGCGGCTTCAACTTCGTTTTGCATAACGTGAATGGTGGCTTCGGGGAAATCTTCTAACCCTCCTGCGTGGTCGAAATCGAGGTGAGTCAGCACGATATGGCGCACGTCGCGGGCAGAAAATCCGAGTTCCTCGATCTGGGCAATCGCGGTGTATTTCCGGTCGAACTGAATGTTATTGAAATAAATAAAAAATGGGCTGAGTCGAGAGTAAGGCGATCGCACGTCCCGCAGCCCAAAGCCCGTATCGACGAGAACCAATCCGCGATCGGTTTCGACGAGCAAGCAGTGACAGACTAAATGAGCCGTCAGAGTGCGACTAAAGCCATCGAATAATCTTCCGCCCACCGGGCACATACAACCACAATTGAGATGATGAACGTGCATGAATCCTCCCCTAAGACGCTATTTCCTGCAATCTTTAGCGCCTCAGTTCTGCACCAGAATGAGTGTTTATTACAAGTTAGTTTCTAGATTCTTATTCATCTTCTACTAAAGGAGGAGAGACGATCCCTTTCCTAAGAGAGAGCTTATGTTTAAAACGCCCGCCCACTGGGACAGGCTGGAAGCCTATCCTACAAGAATGTACTTCACTCAATCGATCGATGCTGGAGAGGTTGCCAGTATTCAGCTTTCTTGAAGTTAGCTATAGCAATCCATTCATCACTTGTGGGATAGCCGTCCCGGCTGTCCCACGAAATGACTCTAGCTAATTAATTAGATCCTTCAGAGGGCGGAACCGCAGGGGATTTTAACACTTGGGGAATAGATTCGATGACTCGCGCGGCGATCGCTTCTGGGGTGTCACCCTCGGCTGTAGTAATTCGCAAGTCGGCTTGAGCGTATAGCGGCTGGCGTTTTTCTAATCGACTTTCTAGTTCTGACTTCAAAGGACGAGTAGTATCGGTTGCTAATCGAGATAATAGGATTTCTAAAGGGACATCTAACCACACGATCAAACCGTGATGCAAATAACTCCAGTTCTCTCGCCGTTCGATAATACCGCCTCCAGTAGCAATTGTGAGGTGAGTATAGGCAGAAATTTCAGCTAATACTTGGCTTTCTAATTGGCGAAAATAGTCTTCACCAGAATTGGCAAAAATATCTTTAATACTTTGCTTTGCGACCTGTTCGATTAAAACATCTGTATCAAAAAATTGATAACTGAGGTGTTGGGATAACAACTGCCCTACAGTTGTCTTTCCAGAACCCATCATCCCAACTAAATATAGATTTATTCCTTTTAACATTTGCTCGATCTAATTATCATTACTATCTAAAGGTTCAAATTTCACTTTGTTATAAACATCCAATATAGACATTTGAACGGAAACTGAAGATAAAGCGATCGCTTCATCTTCTTCATCATATTCTCGCAACGACCATTGCTTATTTGCAGTTTTAGAAAATTGCTCGATATGAATTCTAGTTTGGTCGATAAGAATATATTCTTGGAACGTGGTAATCGTGCGGTAAGCTTCAAATTTTTCCTCTCGGTCGTAACCTTTAGTCGATTTTGACAAAACTTCGATGATTACTTGAGGATTGGTAATTGTATCGCTGCGATTGTTGTAATATTCTGGCTCGCCTACTACTATCATCACATCGGGATAAGTGAAGATGCGTTTTTTTGGTATCCACAGACGCACATCAAGCATAAATATTCGATAGTCTTGCTGTTTGAAAGCAAAATTTAATTCCGTACCGAAGTTCAATGCTATCTGATTGTGATTTGTTGTTCCACCTGTCATGGAAACCATCTTACCATCAATATACTCACTTTTATAGTCAGCAGCTTCCTCTAATTCTAGATACTCTTCTGGAGAGTAATATCGCTGTCTTTCAGACGTTTGCATCGGTTATATCTCCTCAATTAACTAGAAAAATTAACGGCGATCGCGCCCTCGATCGCCTTCAAAATCTTCAAGCTCATCGTCTTCAAATCCCCAATCTTCGTCGTCATTTTCTTCTACTGGTTCTTGGCGATCGCTTTGTCCGTAAGGTGAATTAATTACCCTATAGTTGACATCATAAACTGATTCAGTTTTTCCCACGCTTGAATCTTCTGGCTGACGGTAACTATATGAGTAAGAGGAACCGCTATTGTTACTACTCGTCGGCGTTTGTCTGACTTCATAATCGGTGAAACTTTCTTTTGACGATGCCGTGCGATTCTCTTCCGGAGACGCTGCGCGATCGCTAGGGGTTTCATCTTCCTCTTCAAAATCCCAGTCTTCCTCGTTATCGCTAGCAGTTTCCCAATCAGATTCATCATCATTATTGCTATTTTCATCCGCTGGGGGCGTATAATTTTGTTTTTGTCGGCGAGCGCTTGTTTGTTGACGATATCGTATCGGTTCTTCTCGCCCCTGGCTGACTCGTGTTGTTAAAGAGCGGCTTTGCAGGTAGTTGAGAAATTGTAAAAGCAGACTGGTGCAAAATCCAGCCGAGATACTCAATCCTATCCACAATCCTACTGGCAATGCCTGAGTTTTCATGCCTGCAAATACAATTGGCAAAGCGATCGACCAATTGAAGACAGCTAATAGAGCTACGATCGCTAAAACCAACAATAACAGTGAAATTAGTCCAGGCATTATTAATAAGAATACAAGAGTTCAGAAGTTCAGAAGATAGAACGATATGGTTTACAGTTTAGTTTTTGCAATTCGATCTACTAGTTTTGAAACCTTACTAATTAAAGCAGGTTCGATTGCAGTTCGATAAGTTTTGTTAGCGCCGATTTGAGTGACAATTTTTTCTAAATCGGCATTGCCTTTTCTTGCTCCTAAACCGTTAATCGCACATTCAATTTGCCTAACTCCAGAGGTTAAAGCAGCGATCGAATTATCTACCGCCATGCTCAGATCGTCATGACAGTGGACGGAGACAACAGCGCGATCGATATTAGGGACTCGATTGAATAACATTTGAATTAGCCCGGAAAATTCCGTAGGGGTGGCTAATCCCATACTATCAGGAATATTTATTGTAGTCGCACCGCTAGCGATCGCTACCTCTACTGCCCGACACAAAAAATCCGGCTCGCTTCTAGTCGCATCAAAGGCACTCCATTCTACATCGGGGCAATAGTTTCTGGCCACCAACACGCTCTCGGCGATTTCTGAACTTACTCGCTCTCGCTCCTGCCTGGATCGATCTTTGAGTCTAACCGGAGTGTAAGTATGAATCCTCCCCCTTGGGGCCGATTTTATTCCTTCGGCAACCTGCAAAATCTCATTGGGATTGGAACTGGCTAAACCGCAGATAGTCGATCGCTCGATCGTTTGAGATACGGCTACTATTTCATCAAAATCTTTAGCAGAATTTCCTGGATAGCTGACTTCAATAACATCGATCCCAATTGCTTCTAAAAGTCGAGCAATTTCAATTTTTTCCTCAATGTTAAATTTTACACCTGGCATCAATTCGCCATCTCGAAGAGTTGTATCAAAAATAATTATGTTTTCATTTCGACCCATGGTTTAACCAGAATACAGAAGTTCAGAAGTTCAGGAGTTGAATATGTGAGAAGTGTTGAGTGTTGAGTTAAAAATTCCCCTCTGCTCCTCTGCTCCTCTTGCCCTGAGCGTTGTCGAAGGGCTGCTCCCCATCTCCCCATCTCCCCATCTCCCCATCTCCCTATCCCCCTTGCCATCTTTGGATGGGAATGCAGTCGATATCTAAACGATCTAAAGCGCGGGCGATGACAAAATCGACTAAATCTTCAATAGTTTGAGGGTGGTGATACCAAGCGGGAATTGCTGGGACGATGCCAGCCCCGGCTTCGGCAAGAGACGTTAAGTTGCGGAGGTGAATCAGACTAAAAGGGGTTTCGCGGGGGACAATTACCAGTTTACGCCCTTCTTTGAGTTGAACGTCGGCAGCGCGTTCCAGGAGATCCGAACTCAACCCAGCAGCTAGTTTGGCTACCGTACTCATGCTACAAGGAATAATTATCATCCCTTCGGTGCGGAAAGAGCCGCTGGCAATGTTCGCCCCGACATCGCTCCAGCGATGACAGCGAAGTTTGCCTAAAGTTGGAACTCCAGCTTGCTCTCGCCAAAATAATTCCTGTTTGTCGGGTTCGGCTGGCATATTAATGTCGTTCTCTGCCTGCCAAACCATGTAGGTCGATTTAGAAGCAACTAACTCAATGGCGCGATCGCTCTCTAACAGAAATTTTAAGGCTCGAACTGCATAGATTAAACCCGAAGCACCAGTAACGCCAACAATTAAAGGTCTAGTCATGCCACCTCAGACTAAATCCGTTCGGCATGACTTGATTTTCCCTCACCCCCAGCCCCTCTCCCAAGCTTGGGAGAGGGGGGCCGGAGGCGGGGTGAGGGCTGGATTTAATATTGGCAGCGATCGAAAAGCAACTAAAAGACAGTGCGAGCATAAATGTCAAAATCGGTAGCTACTTCGAGTCTACAGCCTCAAGATCTTACAATTCCTTTTTGTCGAGTCGAAGAATGTGCCCGGTGGCAGAAAATTGTTCGTTGCCATTAAGTTTTCCAGTTTTGGTTTCGACGATCGCAAATCCCTCGCTCAGATAGAGATGTAGAGCTACGTCGTTACCGCTCAGGACGGAGGTATGTACGACCGAACCGCAGCGATCGATTGCTTGTCGCAATAAGGTTCGACCAATCCCACTTCGATAGCGCTCCGGAGATACATACAGCCAAGTCACTTCATCGTCAGCAAAAGCGACAAATCCCAAGACGGTTGCACCATCGCAGGCTACCCACACCTCTCCGTCAAACAATCCCTCATTTTCAGCCGTCTCAGCCAGGGAAAGAAACGCCTCAACTCCAACGGACAATCTGAGTTCGTCTAACCTGGCGCGATCGTGAATCGCTGCTATTGCATCCCAGTCTTCTGGTTTATACTTTCTTAACTCCATCCTGACAGTTCAAATAATTTAAGCGATCGCCACATTGAAGCAGTGCATCCAATTAAAGGTTAACGGAGCGATCGCATCAGTTGTTCCTCTAAAGGCTGTTGGGGATCGATCTCGATTCCTGGTAAATTTTGGTTGATGGGCGATCGACTTTCAGATGAATCTCCAGGCGGCCAGAGCAACCAACGGCTACCAGGAGTTAGGGTATTGAGAGTTACTGGATTTTGCGTCAGCCAGATTAACGGCAAGCTGGGGAGAGATTCGGTTGGTGGATCTTCGTTGGCGCTGACGGCCGCTAAGGCTTCTAACACCACGCGATCGCCCCATAACAGACCCGTTCCAGCCGTCCAGAGTTTGACGTTGAGTTGGCAGCGGGCGGCATAAAAGTAAAGAGAAGCAGCCGCAATTACCGCCCGTTCAAAATCTTCATGCTGCCAGCTAGCAGCGCTATCGAGGCCGATAATTACTTCTTGACCTCCGGTGAAAACCTCTAACTCTCGCACCTTAAATTCGCCGTAGCGGGCGCTAGTGCGCCAATGAATCAAGCGCGTCGGATCTCCCACGCGGTAGGGGCGCAAGGCTCTGGTAATGCCCTCGGTAGCGGCGTGGGCTTGGCGAGCCATACTGTAGAAAGGGGCATTCTCGTCCTGTCCCAGGCGATCGATTAACGGGCAAGCAGTCAGGGGTAAAACTGTAGGATAGACGATCGCTAATGCTGGTACTGGTCGCACTCGGCGACACCAAAATAGTCCTAGAGGGGCAGCCGTTCTCAACTGCACGGTCTGCCAGCGATAGACTCCCCGCTGTTGGGTAGGGTAATAGTAAACCCAACGATGCACCCCTTGCGGGGGAATGGTTTCTACTGCGGTCTGGACGGGCGCTCCCAAAACGTAAGCCAGCACGTCTTGCACTTGCAGTAGGGTTTTAGGCTGTTTGGTAGGGTTAGCAATTTCTAGTTCCACGGTCAACCTATCGCCGACGCTGACGGGCTGAATCGGCAGTCGTTCGATGGCAATAGATCTGAGCGATCGAGCCGGGAGAACTGCAGCCAATCCTAGCAGGGCAAAAATAATCCCGCTGATGACGTACAGCCAGCCTGCCATGGTGTTAGTGGCGGCAGCAAAAAAACAGATCGCAACTCCTCCTAATAACCAACCTGCATAAGCTGGAGTTACCCAGCGAGTCTCTAACCAGTCAGCTATTCGATGCCACATATTTTTAGTTCGGAGGACAGGAGTTCGGAGTTAATTGCCTCCAGACTAATATCTTCCCACTGCTTGGTTGTTCGTGTTTAAACCTGTTTAAACGTTCGAGAATGTTTGCTGCCCCAGGATTTCTGGCTCGCTCGATCGACTCGATCTTCCGATCCCATCTGGCAGATCGTAAATCTCAAGATTAAACTTTTTGAATTTGAGACAGCGATCCATTTCTAATCGATCGTCAGGAGCATGAACGACGGGCACTACAGTTACGGTGAGATCGTTACCATTTTGGAGTATTTGCTCGATCGCATCGGTTGCCGTTACCCTGATGTTAAGCGGTGTCAGAGGGTGCTGCGATCGCCGATCGTACGGTCGAGATCCGACTCTTAAATCGCAATGACCCGGATCTCCAAAGCATCCTCCATGTCCGAAAACGTAAAAAGAGTCAGCATAGCCATTTTCTAAAGTAGTTGGTGTGTTTTCATCGGCATTGGGATTGTTTAAGAACACGCGACCTTCATAAGAAATCCCAGAGCGATCGACACCTTCAAAAATAATATCTGCTCGATAGAAAGGAGTAGTTCGATAGCTATCTTTCAGAGTAATTAATGGGGAGATAAATTTAGCAGCCATACCTAACCCTCTACTGTAATGGTAATGCGATCGATAGCATAATCATAGCCAAGTTGACTGATATCCAGCACGTCAGCTACCGTCAGATTAAAGGGAGGTAGAGGCCGGTTCAAAAGCTCGGTGGGGATGTTGGTAATTCCGTGTTGCAACTGCCATAAGTACCAGATGCGATCGCACATACAATGGTGGGAAAAAAAGATCGGATCGTAAGCAGCAAAGTCAACTTGCGCCATATCTCCCGATACCCTAGCGCCAGTAGTTGGATCGATTCCCGATCCGCCAGTCCATATATGAACCCGTCCGTGAATCCCAAAATTGAACCTGTCGGAAAACTGAGCGTAATCTGTAATATCTAATAATGCTGCTACATCTCTAGGAGCGGGCAAGTTTAGCGGTTGAGAGGTTCTTCCAGGAAATCGCAGGGTATCTCGATCGATCGGTGGAGTAGCCAGCGGCGCTCTAATTCTAGATTTAAATAGAGGATTGGGATCGCCTGTTGGCGTAGTGGCAGAACTAAAAGCTTGAGGTAGATTATTATTGGCAGTCCAATCCCACCAAGGTACCGCTAGTCCCTCAACCCGATCTTGCAAATATTGCTCGAAGTGATATACATAGGCACGATGCCAAGGCAAAAACAATGCTTCGTTATTGTGACAATAAAAGTCTGGAACGCCATGGAACCCAGCAATGTAGTTAAAGCCACGATTATCTGAAATCGCTTGCATCCTGGCATAACCCAACCGTAGCTGAGTAAGTTCTTCCTCATCAAGACTTTCAATATTTTTGCGAATTACTGTTCCATTACTCATTGGCGATAGACCTCTTCCACTGGCATCAGTCTTACCTAAGAATTTGCCTGACGAGTCTTAGATTTATTTATCGTACAACCAATGCGAAACAAAGAGCGCGGTGCGTTTGCGGCTACAACGCACCCTACAAGATGGCAATCGCACTTAATAATTCATTCATCTACCTCATTGCCATCAAAATCAAATATCTTGGCAGATGAAACCAATTCGTCATATAGATCTGGTTCTTTATTTCCTGCTTTCCAGTCGTCTCCTCGCGTTTCCCACATAGAAACCAACCCTAATAGCTCAACAGGAGTTGTTGCACTAAAATTATAGTTATCTTTCTCTGCTTGCCAGGTAGGAAGATATGGATACCATAAATCATTTTCATCCTCAATTTTTGTATACTCCAATTTCAATTTATATCCTTTAGCATTTAATGCTAATAATGCTGGTATTTCTGTATTACCTGCTGTTCTTATACTTAATCCTTTTTCTTCCATACCGGATTGTAAAACTTAATAACAAATTTAGCAGATCGGTATGCAAAACTGGGGCGAAAAACTTCCAGGAAGCGATCGGATCGCGCTAAAGCAGAACTGCCAGCGTAACGCTTCGTTCCATTGCCAGACCTTGTTAGGCACTACGATCGGGCAACAGTTTGATAGATCGCAGGCTTATACTTAGGAATTGGAGCTAGTCTTCCTTCAAGTTTTGTTGTTTCTAACCATGCTTGTTTCGCTACCAGCACTTCTTGCAGTGCTTCTTCTGGTGTATCACCAGCAGCAGAGCAATACTTAAGATCGGGAATATCAGCAATATACAGCCCATCTTCTTCACTATAAAAAATATTAATGTGATAATCTTTCATTACTCTTCCTCTAATTTAAGATTGTTTTCTTCAACCAAAGCCAAAAACTGACGTATCTGATAAGGTTGAGCTTTCCCTTTGCGGTTTTGGATGTTTACGAGATCGACGACATCTGGGTGTTTGAAGATATGGTGACTACCACTAACGCGAGCTAATGTGAAGCCAAAAGCTTCTATCAATGAAACCATCTCATCAAATTGAATATTCTTTGACCCTAACAAGACTTTTTCAAGCAGTTTTTTCTTCTTCATCGAAAGGTTAACTTTCTCAGATACATAATCTTATTTTAAAGATAACAAAACTTCGGAGAGCTATCTAATAAAAATAATTGCAAAATTAAAAGTAGCTCGATCGCACTCAACCATCAAGTTCTTCTTTTATTTTATTCCCAGCTTTTGTTGATGCCGCGTCATCATCTTCTTTTCTGTGGCTTTTTACTTTTTGTCTAATTCTCTCTAATTGTTCTTTACTAATTTTGTTAAGCCACTTACTAGGATATGTTAAAGCAAATTTATTTGCTCTACCTTTACGTTTTTCTTTATGAATCAATCCAGCTTCTTCAAGCACTTTCAAGGAGTATTGAACTCTCCTAACGCTCATGCAACAGATTGCTGCTATTTTTTCCAGTGAGGCAAAACAGTCTCCTCTGCGGGCAATATGCCCGTAAACTCTAAACTCATAGGGATCGAGTCCAAGTTCATCAACTTCCTTAAAGACTGTAATCTTTTGCCGCTCTTTAATTGACTTCGAGCTTGCTTCTTTATTAGATGGCTTGACCTTGTTTTGATTATTTTGAGACATCAGCTTTACAAGGCTTATCCAAAAGAGAACACCGCATTCTACCAAGTATGGCACAAGATGCAGATAAAAGATGCATGACGTACATGGGCATATGCACGGAATGCAGGTAAATAATGCACGGTATACATAGGCATATGCACAAAGTACGGGAGTATATGCACGAGATGCTGAACCATATGTACTTACTGCATATCCATATGCAGTAAATGCAGCACTTGCTTTCTGAAAAGACTCTTATTCCAGGATTATTGACATTGTTACTCTTGTGGGCTGTCAAGCTCCAGGACCCACGAATCTCTACTCTAGACTTACTCAAGGCAGCACCCGCAACTTACACGATTGTGGAGAAAGTAGCCGATCGGCAACGATCGAGGAAGAAGGGTAAGGACAACTCGTAACTCAAACTAGAAAGCTACTTCTCAAGATAGTCTTGAGAAGTAGCTTTCTAAAAATTTCAGATTCGCAAAAGAGAGGTGAGGGTGAGTGCCGAATTTGGTATAAAAGGCTTCTGAGAAGCGATCGCGTCCTTTGAAATGTTTGCCACGAACAGACTCCAGGATTTGGCAAGATAGAAGATAGAAGATTGCTTGGCTAGGTGGCTCATTTAAAAAATTGTTATGAAAATCCTCAAAATCCAGACGTTACGCGGACCTAACTATTGGAGTATTCGGCGGCAAAAACTGGTAGTGATGCGTCTCGATTTAGAAGAACTGGCCGACAAGAAATCGCACGAACTGCCTGGATTCTACGAAGGATTGGTGCAAGTGCTGCCCAGCCTGGAAGAACACTTCTGTTCGCCAGGTTGTCGGGGGGGATTTTTGAGTCGGGTGCGAGAAGGCACGATGATGGGGCACATTATCGAACACGTCGCCCTCGAACTGCAAACTTTAGCCGGAATGCTGGTAGGATTCGGTCGCACCCGTCAAACCTCAAGCGAGAGTATTTATCAAGTAGTCATCGAATACCTAGACGAGCAAGCTGGCAGATATGCCGCTAGAGCGGCCGTCCGCTTGTGTCAAAGTATTGTCGATAGTGGCACTTACCCGCCGACAGAATTAGAGCAAGACCTCAAAGATTTGCGAAATTACTGGGCAGATGCGGCATTAGGCCCCAGTACGGAAACCATAGTTAAAGAAGCTGAAGCCAGGGGAATTCCCTGGATGCCATTGAACGTTAGGGCAACAATCCAGCTAGGTTACGGTATCAAGCAGAAGCGAGTCCAAGCTACCTTGACCGATTATTCCGGCATTTTGGCAGTCGAGCTAGCTTGCGATAAAGAAGGAACCAAGCAAATTCTCAAAGATGCCGGAATTCCAGTCCCACAGGGTACGGTAATAAGATACCTCGACGAACTAGAAGACGCGATCGCTGATGTCGGAGGCTACCCGATTGCGATCAAACCCCTAGATGGCAACCACGGACGTGGCATTACCCTCAACATCAAGACCAGGGAAGCAGCCGAAGCCGCCTACGATGCCGCCAGTGCCGCCTCGAAAACTCGATCGGTGATTGTCGAACGGTATTACCAAGGGCGAGATCATCGAGTGTTAGTAATTAACGGCAAAGTCATCGCCGTCGCCGAACGGGTTCCCGCTAACGTCGTCGGAGATGGCAAATTAACTGTCGCTCAATTGGTGGAAAAAATTAATAGCGACCCCAATCGCGGCGAAGGACACGATAACGTTCTCACCAAAATCGAAGTCGATCGCACTAGTTGGCAACTCTTGGAACAACAAGGATATACTCTCGAAACCGTGTTGCCAGCGGGGGAAATTTGCTATCTCAAAGCCACTGCCAATCTCAGCACTGGGGGAATTGCCGTCGATCGCACCGATGAGGTTCATCCCGAAAACCTCTGGCTGTTTGCCCGCGCTGCCAAGATCGTCGGACTCGATATCGCTGGCATTGATGTCGTCACCCCAGATATTTCTAAACCTTTAAGACAAATTGGCGGGGCAGTGGTCGAGGTCAATGCCGCCCCCGGTTTTAGAATGCACGTAGCTCCCAGCCAAGGTTTGCCCCGCAACGTGGCCGCGCCAGTGCTGGATATGCTATTTCCGCCTGGAACTCCCAGTCAGATCCCGATCGTCGCTATTACTGGCACGAACGGCAAAACCACCACTACCCGACTGATCGCTCACATTTACAAACAAACTGGAGCGACAGTGGGATACACCACCACCGATGGCATTTACATTAGCGATTACTTGGTGGAAGCAGGCGATACCACTGGACCCCAAAGCGCTCAAACCATCTTGAAAGATCCGACGGTTGAGGTCGCAGTTCTGGAAACCGCACGCGGCGGGATCTTGCGATCGGGTCTGGCATTCGATCGCTGCGATGTCGGCGTAGTGTTAAATGTCGCTGCCGATCACTTGGGAATTGGCGATATCGATACGATCGAACAATTAGCCCACCTCAAGAGCGTACTGGCAGAAACGGTAATGAATACAGGCTACGCCGTTCTCAATGCCGACGATCCCTTGGTAGTAGCCATGGCCGAGCGCCTGAAATGCCAGGTGGCATACTTCTCGATGAATCCAGAAAGCGAGTTAGTCCAGCAACATACTCGCGCTGGTGGCTTAGCAGCAGTTTACGAAAACGGCTACTTGTCGATCGTCAAAGGAGATTGGACGATTCGCCTGGAACAGGCAGTCAACGTTCCCTTAACCATGGGAGGACGAGCGCCATTCGCGATCGCTAACGCCCTGGCTGCTAGTTTGGCAGCCTACGCCCAAGGGGTAGAAATCGAGCCGATTCGCTCGGCGTTGAGATCGTTTGAACCTTCAACCAGTCAAACTCCAGGGCGGATGAATTTATTCAATTTGGGCAGCTATCACGTCTTAGTAGATTACGCCCACAACCCCCACAGTTATGAAGCTGTAGGTGGCTTCGTCCGCAACTGGAAAACCGGGATCAAAATTGGGGTCATTGGCGCTCCGGGCGATCGCCGGAACGAAGACTTTATCGCTTTGGGCAAGCTATCTGCCAGCATCTTCGATCGCATTATCGTCAAAGAAGATGACGACACGCGGGGCAGAACCAGAGGCGAGGTAGCAGAGTTAATCTGTCAGGGCATTCGGCAAGCCATGCCAGATCGCCGCCACGAATCTATCTTGGACGAAAATCAAGCGATTCTCACGGCCCTAGATGAAGCGCCCGATGGCAGTTTGGTAGCGATCTTACCCGAAAGCATCAGTCGCGCTATTAATTCGATCGAAGCCCGCCGTCAATCCCTAGAGAACGGTCATAAACCAACGATGGGGTCAGAGTTAGCCGAAGCTAGCTGGAAATTGTCTTAATTCAAACTTGGGTAACTATAGTCAAGCCGCTTTCTCTTACGCGACCAGACTATATAGGGTTGAGGCGATCGCCTCTATCGGCAACACGAGATCGACCTTGCCCGTCTCAATGGCAGCCTTCGGCATCTTGAAACACGCAGAGGTGGCCTCATCTTGAGCGATTACCACACCGCCATATTTCTTGATGGCAAGACTCCCTAGCGCCCCATCGCTGTTTGCACCCGTCAAGACCACCGCGATCGCTCTCGATCTGTAGTTCTTGGCTACCGATCTAAATAGCACGTCAGCAGCGGGACGAGAAAAGTTCGCTTTGGCTGCATCTGAAAAGGCCAGCGTCCCTTCTGGCTCGACCAGCAGGTGTTTATCTGGAACGGCAACATAAACTATTCCCGGACGGATCGGTTCGCCTGCTATGGCTGCTTTAACCTCAAGAGCGGTGCAACGGTTTAGAAGTTCGGGCAGATAGCTAGGATATAGAGAACTCATGTGCTGAACCAGAACAATTGCGGCGGGAAACTCTGCTGGTAGGGCAGATAAAACCGTGCTAACTGCTTTCAATCCACCGCTAGAAGAGGCGATCGCAACCAGGTGATAGGCAACGTTGGGAAAGTGAACGAGAATTTCGGGACTCTGTTTCTGGGTCTTAGCTTGATTCTTGCCGGGGTCTTGCGTTTGTAACATTGGAGCGCCAGGGGGCCACCTTATGAAGTTTCGTCAACGGAATAAGCGGGAGTCCCTACGCTCAGCGCCAGCGGCTAGTGACGGTCTAGCGCGTCCGACGTAGGTACGGAGTCGGACAATAATTCATCTTCGCAACACAGATTCCTGTACTGCGCTGGAGTAATTCGAGTTTTGACAAAGCATACTGTCCGATTTGCTTCCAATTGTGGTCATAGACGCTAACATTTTTACTTTTCTCGCTATTAGTAAATCCACCAATCCAACCCGTGATAACTGTTCCAGACTTAGAAGCTTTTACTAAATCCCCAGAGCGGAACCCAAACGGGGTTACAGTTCCACCTTTACGCTTCCGCATTCCACCCGTATCTGGATTCTCAAAATGCAACTGCCGACGATAAATATGGGGACGAGAAATAACTCGAAATGGTGACGAAGTAACCTCGACTTGTCCCACCCAATGATGACCTCTAGTATTGGCGGTATGGAATTGCTCGAAACTCATAAAGTGGCTGGCGGCTAAAGCAATGCCATCATTGGCGTGAGTCTCAGGAGATTGCTTAGACTTGTCAGTTTTATCCTTGGCTAATCCAAGTTGTTGCCTGAGAATAGATGTTTGCCAACCGTATTGAGTTGTGGTCGGTCGCAAATTTTCCAACCATTGCAGCATGATTTTTTGTCCGACCATAGCAGGCGAAAAACCTTTGCCTTTGCCGTTTTCTGTTCTCGCCTTGATAACTTCGTAGCGAATATGAGAAATCGGAAAGAGCTTGAGTAATTCTTTGACTACCCGCAGTTCCAATTGCTTGTTAGCTCGAATTGATGGGGGTAATTTACCCTGTCTGCGGTTCGAGAATCGCTTCTGGCGGTGTGCGCGAGATTTAAAAGCTACTTTTCGATTGATTCTTCTGCCGCGTCGAGTTCGCCTCAACTGACGGCGACTACTCATCTTTTTGGTTATTGACTTAAAAGGCAAAATTAGATGAGCCGTAAACAGCGTTGCTTTACTGGTTTGTACGCCGATACCTGTAAAGAGCTTGCCAGGATCGATACCGACAACCATGTCTTGAGTTTTACGTCCCGATGGTTCAGCAACCAATTGAATGCAGAAAACCTTGAGGTCATTATGCACGATTACGGCTTTGCCATCCTTTAGCCATCGTCTCGCGCGACTGGGCTTAGTTGGCATTACTGGCGTACCATCTGGATTGAGAACTGAAACTCGCATTTTTAGTCGGGTAAGGTTCGAGCGTCACCGCTCTCCCCTCCCCTAAGAACCGGACTTGACGGTTTCCTATCATCCGGCTCAAGCCTTATTTCGAGCAAGAAACTTGGATTTTGAATGTTCCTGTTTGTGGCACGCTTTGTGCAAATGCTGTAGGTTTTCGATGTCGTTTCGTCCGCCTTGAGCCACAGGAACTATATGATGGGTTTCTATTTCCTCATTATTGAATAGTGGGTCGCCACAGATGGGACATTTCCAGCCTTGGTTTTGAGCAATTTTATAGTTGCGCGAGTTGCGTTCCCAATAGCTCTTTCCGTGTTTGTGGTGCCGTTTTTCCCAGTATTCTTTGAGTGAGGGGTCATCCGGTGACGCTTTCCCTTTGACCTTTACATGGCGTTCGATGGGTGTGTACGCTATTGGGTAGAGAGTTAAGTCTCTATCTTTCCCTTGGCGGTCTGTGATTGTGGCACAGAATGTCCATTTATTGCCATTTATGGTTTTAAAGTAACGTTTCCGCACCCATTTTGAGTTTTTGTTGGGGTGTCTACGCTTTGCCCAACGCCAAAGGTATTGCCACAGTCTGTATGAGATGTAGCCAAAGGTTTCTTTACTGACCACCCCCTTGTAGTAGTTAGCAAAACCTCGCAGAATTGGATTTAGTTTTCTGATTAGTTCTTCTTGTTCTTTTCCATTTAGTTCTCTTGTTTCTTTCCCTATCCGTTTGCAAAAGTCCAGGACTTTCTTTTTGGATGGTTTGATTAAGAGTTTACCATTGTAATGGCGGTGGTTGAATCCAAGAAAGTCAAAACCATCTTCCATTGACGTGATTAACGTCTTTTCTGCGTTGAGTTCAAGTCCTCTATTTGATAGCCATTGCTGAATCTGGATTTGGGCTTTTTCGAGACTTCCTTTGTCCCTAGCTGTGACGATAAAGTCATCGGCATACCTAACCACACCAAGTTTTGAATTGGTGGATTTTATGTAAGTTTCTAATCCGTGCAATCCTATATTGGCGAGTAGGGGTGAACACACCCCGCCCTGTGGTGTTCCCGTCTCTGTATGGTTGTATTTCCCTTCAAAGATGAACCCAGCTTTAAGCCATCCTTTGATTAGCTCTTTCTTGGGGAAGTTGTCTAATTGTTTAAGGATGGATTCATGAGCAATGTTATCAAAGAAGCCTTTAATGTCAGCTTCTAGAACCCATGTGTGTCCGCCAGCTATACCGGAGTTTAGCTTGTTATAGCTTTGTCCGATTGCGTCTTGACAACTCTTGCCAGGTCGGAACCCATAGGAATTGGGTTCAAACACAGCTTCCCATTCTGGTTCTAGTGAGTTGACTATTATTGTCTGTTCGATTCTGTCACGCACGGTTGGGATGCCGAGCGGTCGTTTCTTACCGTTGGCTTTGGGAATCATTACTCGTTTTGCGGGGTTTTGATTTCCGCCGCTCCAGTTGTTTACCAGTTTCACTCGTGCTTCTGGGGTATTGACAATCTCTTTGTCAATTCCTGCCGTCTGCTTTCCTTTATTGGTCTGGGTGATTTTCCGAACCGATAATAATAGGTTGGCGTAGCTTCTTTGCATTAACTTTTGGAGGTTTCTTAACTTCCGCCAGTTACCAAGTTTTCTTGCGAGAAAGATTCTCTGACGTAGATTCTTAACCGCTTTGTTGATTTGTCGCCAATTAATCTGACTCCAATCTTCTAGCGGTTTCTTTAGTCCGTTTGTTGTATTTGCATACACCATCTAACTTGTCCTTAGATTAAGTTTCTTTTATCTAGTCTCTTTCTCATAAGACCCAGAGTAAGTCTGCTATTCCTTTCGGTCGGGGGCAAATCTTGAACCCCTATTCCATCTATTACAGACGGACATTCGCTTTTTACTCCATCCTTTACCCTCCAAAGAGTTCGGCATTCCTTACGGTTTGCTTACTTAAGGCTTCGACCTTCCTTAAGACTCTGTAGGGCTTACCCTGTTGTGTCGTTTAGTCGTTATTCCCTTTTAGGTGTCATCTTTCCTGCGGCAGGGTTTATATTCACACTTTTTAACGATATCTCAACGTTAAAACTATCTGCTTTGCCTTTTGGCTAGAGCCTTTCAGCCTTTTGGCTCTTTTAAGGATAACGCAGTTTAATTGATGATTCATTTGTATTCACCATGAGGTTGTTCCCTCTTGCTCCTGACCAGATAAGGCTTCCAGCTTTGGCTACTTTCGGGGTCTGCATTCCGGTTGTTTCGTTACCTACTTGACCGTGACCGGACTCCATTGAGTCTTTTCCGTGAGGGTAGTGGGTGTGAAACCACTAGGGAAGTCGGCTTCCCTTTCTAAACGACCATTTCAGGTCGCGCGAGATAATCCTTATTGCTAAGTTGAAAGTCGCTTTGCCCACTACTAACAAAATGTCCTTTCCGCAAGCGCCTGATGTCAGCAGGCTTAGAGGTAATCCGAGCTAGCGAAACACTCGGAAGTCTGTATCAGTTAGTAGCTAGCGTGGGCATTAGTCATGAGTTACCCTTACACCCCGACCGATGCAAGCCCCTAGCTCAGCCGGAGGCGGCTAGGGGTTCATGACCGGAAATGTACTTTGCCGTACAACTTAATTATCTTAATAATTTGTACGTTAGCGTACACCTTTAGCTTACAAAACGATCGCTCTGAAGTTGGATGTTTGGAAGCGAGCGTCGATTTTAGATCGAAGCAAGACACGTTGCATGGTTCGGCCCTTCGCAGAGCTACGGGCAAGCAAGCTCGACTTTGACAAGCTCAGCCATCCCAACAACAACGTCTCTACATTCTGAACTCCTGTCAACGATGTCCGAGCCACGAATCTCGCCGCCAACTAAAAATCAGCTTCTAGCGGCACTGCCTAACGAAGAATACGAACGGCTGTTACCCAATCTCGAACCCGTCTCGCTAGAGTTAAAGAAACGCCTCTATACATCCGATAAACCGATTGAGTACGTTTATTTCGTGGAAACGGGTGTCGTTTCGCTGCTGGCGTTGTTAGAAACGGGCAAACCGATCGAGATCGCCACCGTGGGCAATGAGGGCATGGTGGGACTCTCTGTCTTCTTAGAAGTCGATCGAGTTCCCGGAGAAGCCTTCGTGCAAATTCCCGGCCTGGCTTTGCGAATGCAGGCAGAAATCTTCAAACAAAAAGTCGTTCCTGGTAGCGTACTGTATCGATTGTTGCAACGCTATACCCAAGGTATGTTCAATACTATTGCCCAGACGGCTGTTTGCAATCGCGTGCATTCGATCGAAGAGCGTTTCTGCCGCTGGATTTTGATGACCCACGATCGCGTCGAGGGCGATGAATTTCCCCTGACTCACGAGTTTCTCTCCCAAATGCTAGGAGTACGCCGCGCTAGCGTCAGCGAGGCAGCGGCTGCCCTGCAAAGGGCAGAACTAATCCGGTACAAGCAGGGCAAAATGACAATTTTAGACCGAGCGGGTTTGGAAGAAACTGCCTGCGAATGTTATACCATTATCCGGCGAGAATACGAGCGGCTGCTAGGTCAGTCAAAGGGTTAGCAAGCTATTTCAATTTGCTCTGGGAATAACTGGGAGAGGGGAACCGAATATATCTAACAATTCGATCTAATAACAGGAGGAGTGGATGGAGAATTCAGAAATGACTAAAACTCTTTTAGCGGCTAAGAAACAAAAGGGATTAAGCTTTGCCGACCTAGAAAAACTTCTGGAACGAGATGAAATCTGGATTGCGGCGGTAATCTATCGTCAAGCTAGTGCTTCTGAAGAAGAGGCAACTAAATTAATTGACGCTTTAGGATTGGGAAGAGCTTATGTGGAAGAACTGACAAAATTTCCGGTTAAAGGATTGGGTCCTGTGGTGCCGACCGATCCGCTAGTCTATCGTTTCTATGAAATTATGCAGGTATATGGAATGCCTATCAAAGAGGTAATTCAGGAAAAGTTTGGCGATGGCATTATGAGCGCGATCGATTTTACTTTAGACGTGGAGAAGGAAGAAGATCCTAAAGGCGATCGGGTTAAAGTGATTATGTCTGGCAAGTTCTTACCCTATAAGAAATGGTGAGTTGTCATTCAGAAGAATACACGAGTTTAGAAGTTCCGAATAAAATACTACTCTATCGCCAGCTAATTCTTTTGAAGTCAATTTCTAATCTAACAAGAAATAATTCATCGCTAAGCCTATGCCCATACTGGAGAGAGAGAAAAAGGCTAAGGTCCAAAATGCTTGTTTTTGACTGAAGCCAGCTATTTGTAGATCTAGCCTGAATAGTAAAGACGCTACCAGTAGCACCAAAAAATGAACAGTAACCGGCCACCAGGCTAGCAAACAAACAAAAGCAAAAGAGCCGATGAAGATGGTGATAAAAGCTGCCCGATCTGTATTCAGCGGACTTACTAGAAAAATGTCAATGCTCCTGACGGGAGATGCCAAAGCTAAAACCATGACTAGGATGACAACAACGACGATCGCCCAGGTTTGCCATAACCAGGTATACAATATCCACCCAAAAGTCACATAGGTAAATATTAATAGCAGCAAAGAAGTCAATGGCACTTTTTTCACAATTTTTCTGGTAACGCTTTGCTATTAAGTCCAAGACAAACTTAACCCCAGCCCCTTATACTATTTTGCTAAATACCTGCTACACATGAATTCTTTGTAGGGGCGCAATGCATTGCGCCCCTACTCTCTCAAAAAAATAATTCCCCCCAGCACCATAGCTGTAGGGGAATCGAAGGATAGATCGCTAAGGACGAAATCAAGACAGGGCTTGAATAAGATAATCGAAGTAGGGAGTTGCAGCGGCTGCGTCTTCATCAGAGAGTACATCCAGCGCGGCTTTTTTCAAACAACGAATCGATTCAGCCATGCCTGGCACGGGAACGCCCAAGGAGTTGTACATTTCCCGCGCGCCGATTACGCCAATGGTTTCAATTGGCTCTTGATTGCCTGCTAAAAGACCGTAGGTGATCAACCGCAAGTACCAACCGTAATCGCGCAAGCATAGAGCGCGTTGGCGAGCACCATTGGCGTTACCTCCAGGGGCAATAAAGTCAGGGCGTTTTTGCCAAAGCTCTTTACTAGCTACTTCAACAATTTTTTTCTCACCTTCGGATAAAGTAGCGGCGATCCGCATCCTTTGTTCGCCAGTTGCAAAAAAATCTTTGATGCTATTGAGTTCGCCACTGCTGGGATATCGCAGTTCGTCGTCTGCTTTGAGAATAAGTTGGCTAACTACACTCATACTATTGATTAACTCAGGTAATATCTGTAGTTTACCGACTTTCTGGGACAGAAAGGAAGAGGGGGGGAGATGGGGAGATGGGGAGATGGGGAGATGAGGTGATGGGGTGATGGGGTGATGGGGTGATGGGGTGATGGGGTGATGGGGTGATGGGGTGATGGGGCAGGGGGAAAATTAATTACTTACAACCGATCGCTAGCAATCAATGATGAACGACGAACAATTAACGCTTAAGCAATCTCGGTGGCGGCAGGGTGAATTAGTTGAAATTACGATCGCAGATCTTAATGATGCTGGCGAGGGGGTCGGCCGATGGGAAAATCGAGTAGTGTTCGTCCCAGATACGGTTGCGGGCGATCGCGTTTTGGTGCGGTTAATTCGAGTCAAACCAGATTATGCTTACGGTAAGCTAGAGCGACTTTTGGAAGCATCAAGTTATCGCGATCGCCCCAGTTGTATAGTGGCGGATAAGTGCGGTGGCTGTCAGTGGCAGCATATTAGTTACGAATACCAGCTTGCAGCTAAGCGCCAGCAGATAATTCAAGCTTTAGAACGGATTGGAGGATTCAGTCAACCCCCTGTAGCTCCCGTATTGGCAGCAGCACAGCCCTTACACTATCGCAACAAAGCCACCTATCCTCTAGGCAGGAGCGCTACAGGTCAAGTCCAGGCAGGTTACTACCAAAAAGGCTCCCATCAGCTAATTAATCTCAACCAGTGCCCCGTACAAGATTCCCGTCTCAATCCCCTGCTAGCAGAAGTGAAACGGGATATTCAACGGCTAGGCTGGCAGATATATGACGAGAAACGTCATCAAGGGCAGGTGCGTCATTTATCCCTGCGGATCGGGCGGCGAACTGGCGAGATGTTGCTGACGTTGGTAGTTACCGATGGGACTTTACCCGAAATTGCGATTCAAGCCCAGCAATGGCTCGATCGCTATCCTCAATTAGTGGGGGTGGCTCTAAATTACAACCCCAAGCGTACAAATGCGATTTTTGGGGACCGAACTCGTTGCGTAGCGGGGAAAACTTACCTGCACGAAGAATTTGCCAATTTGCAATTTCAGTTGCGTCCGGAGACATTTTTTCAGGTCTACACCGAACAAGCTGAGGCCCTGTTAGAGGTAATTATCGATCGCCTGTTTCTGCAAGGAAATGAGATTTTACTCGATGCTTACTGCGGCATCGGCACTTTTACTCTGCCGCTGGCGCTGCGCGTTCGAGAAGCAATCGGGTTAGAGGTGCAAGCAACATCTGTGGAGCTAGCACGAGCCAATGCTCGACTCAATCAAATAAATAACGTCAGATTTGAAGTGGGAGCCGTGGAAAAATTACTGCCTCAGCTAGATGTCAAGCCAGATATCGCGTTGCTAGATCCGCCCCGTCAAGGATGCGATCGCGCCGTTTTAGAAAGCTTGTTACAAATTCAACCTCAGCGAATCGTCTACATTAGTTGCAAACCAGCCACTCTAGCACGAGATTTAAAAATATTATGCGGTTCGGATAACTACCAACTAAACTACGTACAACCCGCTGATTTCTTTCCTCAAACTGCCCACGTCGAATGTGCAGCATTTCTGTCTGCTAACTGATGTCTCTCGGCAAAATCAAAATTGTATAGCCTTTCTAAATGACTTGTGGGATAGCCCTCTGGGCTGTCCCCATGCCAAATTCGTCGATAATTTTGATAAATTATCGACGAATTCGGTCTGCACCCTGTTCAACAGGTAGGGGCGCAATGCATTGCGCCCCTACAGTATGCGTTGCAACAAAAAAGCAAAATGGTATCAGTTAAGAATTGCTAAATAAATAAAAACTGTTCTAGCTCCGAACTCAACTTTAAAACTTCTACCCCGTTTTCTTCTTCAATCAAGTACGCTGGATTTTCTGGAGAGCCAAAGCGGGTAACTTGATTCCCTCTGATGCTGATTGTCACTTGAGTAGTGTAAATCTTTTTTATTTTCCCCTCACTGATACCATTCCACCACTTCCAGGTTACTTTTGCACCTTGGCTTGCGATCGCGTTCATGAGAGTACCTCTTGAAAAAAATAATTTGGTCGATCGAGTCTATGTTTACTGTCTTAGAACTCAGCTAAGAGAAGATAGTATTTAAGGAAATTATCTGGCTTTTAAGGCGAGCATAGAACCTGCCAGATATCTTCTCAAAGCTGTTATTCTAAACATATTTGCATCTGCTAAACGAAAACATTTTGCTTTAACAAGTCGCGAATGACATTATCTTTTACCATCAACAATCGCGATACTTCTAATAGCATATCTGCCAACTGATCTCGATTTAAATCGTCAGTCGATTGTTCGATCAGTCTCATTTGAAACTGCTGTTCTAAAGTTAATTCAAAAATTTCAGGATTCATATTCACTCCTTGAGTTTAACGAACGTGTCCGGCTCTTAGCAGTTGGCTCTGAGTCCAATAAGCACATACTAAGCTCAAAGATTGTTAAGTTTCCTCGCTCCTTGGTAATAAAATCATTCGGATTTTAAACTAGCAACCCTACTACTATTTGCTCGATCGACCTAGCTGTAAGGCATAGATCCGGTAAGAGCGCCCTTATCTCATCTCGACTTTCGCGAAGAAATAACAGCGATCGAATCGAATTAAATCAAAGATTACTTCTTAAGAAAGAGAAAGGAGAGCGGGCAATTTGACCTTTTGCTAGAGGAAACGAATCTTTTTTACCTGCTAGGCTGAGCCTCGTTAATAGTTTTAGTCGATTTATATCGGGGGAGCATTCCCATGAACCAAATTAGAAATTTCTTCAAATCCTTGCATCCAAAGCAATTTTTAGTTGCTTTGATGGCAGGGGTGTTACTTGTAGTCAGTACGGCTTGTAATAGCAATCCACCATCATCTGTAGCTGGTAAATCGGATATATATCAAACCAATCCCACAGCAGCGGTCAGGGATAAAAGCGGTCAGCCCGGTGGCGGCGGCGGAGCGAAAGGACAAGATTCTTACTACGAGCGCGCAGGCGGACCGGCCAGCAATATCGATCTCTATGACGACATCCAAAACAGAAAAGGGGGCGCAAATCAGTACAGCGATATCGACCCCCGGCGGGATACCAGCGGACTTAAAGCCCAAGTTCGCTCGAATATCGATCGCTCGCAAAATATCACCGGAAGCGACAACAACCCAATAGACACGGTGAAAGATACTCTGCGCGAGCGCTCCATTGGCGATCGAGCCAAAGATTTTGCTGAAGAAAAGAGCCGAGATCTGCAACAGTCTACTGAAGACTTCGTTCGTGGCACCGAACGGGGTTCTCGCAACCTGCAAAAGAACGTTGAAAACGCTACCAAGAACTTGGGAAAAGCGGCTGAAAGAACCGCCGACCGCGCTGGCGATCGCGTAGAACAAACAGCCAGGGCTGCCCAAAGAAATGTAGAAGCTCAAACTAGCAGGGGAAATCAATCCTAGTAATTTTCCACGCACATCTCTAGAAATTGCGATCGAGGGCAGGCTCCGATGCCTACCCCACAAGAATTTTTGGGATGTCTAATAAAGATCTCTAGTCATAAAACTTACAGGTAGGATACCTGCCCACAAGAATTATTGGAGATCTCTGATCGAGTGAATTACACCTCTTGTGGGATAGCCCTCTGGGCTGTCCCATTCCAGACAGCCCGAAATGGCATAAAGTTATGGACGAATTAGAATCAGCAAACAAAGTCGAGCGGACAGTTGGCGCTTTCCAAACCGAAGCAGAAGCCAAGAGCGCCTACGACGATTTGCAAATATCTGGCTTTCCGATCGAGGAAGTTTCTCTAGAGGCAGAAGAATTATCGATCGCACCGCCTCTAAGTTGGACTAAAGCCGGAAAGAGTGGCAAAGCCGGAGCGACTATAGGTGGATTAATCGGTTTGAATGCTGGCTTGCTGCTGGCAGCGGGGGCAGTTACTCTGGCCGACAGGCCCAGTACAATTCCCAGTTTTTCTCCCATATTAGTGCTGTTAGGTAGCATCATCGTCGGGGCGCTTGCCGGAGGACTAATCGGGGCGCTACAGGGGATGTCGATCCGCAAACCGCAGATGAGAAACCAGCAGTCGGTTCTACCCATTCATGCAGTTACGGTTACAGGCACGCCAGCCGAGGCCACGGCAGCCGAGGAAATTTTGCATTCCCATCAGGTAGAGACGTAGCACTGCTACGTCTGCCAGACCAGTCATGTCGAAAGGCGATTAATGAGAATTGGTATGAGTTGGTTAGAAAGGATATCTGCGCTTCCCGAACGGGGGAACGAGCCGCCCAGCAATGAAGAACAAATGAGTCCGGGACTGACGGGACAGTACGACTGGGAGTTGCGAGAAAAAGCCGGACAGCATATGCCGCCACCGCCCCCAGAAGCAATGGGAGTAGAGGGCGAATACGATCCTAGCGGTTTGGCCAAGCGGGTAGCAGCAGCGCTCGATGGCGATCCGATCGTCGAGGATCTAGAAACTGTAGAGATCGTCCAAATCGGTAAGGCGATCGTATTTAAAGGACGAGTGCCAGAGCCAGGAATACTAGAACGCCTGGTAGAAATTGCCAGTCAAGTGGATGGCACTGCTGAAGTCGATACTCACGAAGTAATTGTAGAAGGAGATGAAAATGTTCGCACTCCACGCGATCGCTAAACGGCAGTATTTCGGGGCGATTTACACTCCGCCCGAACCCGTACCGCCATCACCAACGCCCGAACCCGTGCCGCCGCCACCTATACCGGAACCCGCACCGCCACCACCTGCACCCGTTCCACCACCGCCACCTCAGCCCTCGCCGGGTCCAGTGATGCAAACTCGCTTGAAAGAAGTAAAGACGCGCCATGGCGCGTCTCTACAGTAATTATGGGCAGCAGAAAACAGCGTCAAAACGCATGGAAAAAGGAAATTGACGACCTGATTCGGGGGGCTTGTGGCGGTTTTTTATTTGGCATTCCCTTGCTCTACACGATGGAAGTTTGGTGGATCGGCTCGTCTGTAACGCCTTTAATTATGGCAGTGGCGCTCGTCCTGACTTTTATCGTCGTTTTTCTGTTGAACAAAACCGAAGGTTTTCGCAAAAGCGGTCAAAATGGCAGACCCTATGAGGCAGTAACGGATACTGTAGAAGCCATGGCGATCGGGATTGTCTGTTCGACTTTAATATTGCTAGTGCTGCGAGAGTTAACCTTTGACACTGCTCTCAAGGAAGCTGTAGGTAAAATCGTATTTGAAAGCGTACCTTTCACGCTAGGCGTAGCACTAGCTAATAAGTTTCTCCAAGGCACTCGTACCTCTTCATCGAATTCCGAATCGTCAGAAAGTAAACCCCACCAGCGGCAAAAAAATGGCGAGTTGAACGATACTTTATCAGATATTGGAGCTACTTTAATTGGGGCTACATTTATTGCCTTTAATATTGCTCCAACCGATGAAGTGTCGATGTTGGCAGCAGCAGTTTCACCCCCTTGGTTATTAGCAACTCTAGTCGCTTCTTTGTTAATTTCTTACGGGATTGTCTTTGCAGCAGGCTTTTCCGACCAAAAAAAGCGTCGCCAACAACGAGGAATTTTTCAACGACCTTGGAGTGAAACTATTTTTGCCTATCTGGTGTCATTAGTAGCGGCAGCAATGATGCTTTTATTTTTTCAGCAATTAAGGTTTAACGATCCGTGGACGATGTGGTTAGACCACGCTTTAATCTTAGGATTACCCGCTAGTATTGGTGGGGCGGCTGGGAGGTTGGCAGTATAAGTCAGAAGTCAGAAGTCAGAAGTCAGAAGTCAGAAGTCAGAAAATATTTTTATCGTGTCTGTCGGCTTTGAATTGATGGCGGGTTAAACTATGAATATTGATAAAAAAGAGGATAATTTTTCTAATGATACTGAAGAAAGACCGCCGCGATCGCCTGCTGAATGGATAACCTTTGGGATTTCTTTAGTAATTTTAGCAACTGTTATTGGTGCGATCGGCTATACGTGGGTCGAACGAAACCGACAAGAGCAAGACCCAGTTTTATCAGTTATTAGCAATAAAAACTCGATCCGCGAAGTTAACGACCAATTCTACATTCCTTTTGAAGTTACCAATGACGGTGCAGAAACTGCCGAATCGGTGCAAGTTTTAGCCGAATTGGAAATTGATGGCAAAGTCGTAGAAAGTGGAGAGCAACAGGTTGATTTTTTGTCTAAGGGAGAACGAGAAGAGGGCGCTTTTATTTTTAGTCGCAATCCACGCTCTGGAAAACTAACTATCCGAATTGCTAGTTATAAAAAATCCTGAAAATTATAAGCGATCGGGGGTTAGGTTTCTTTGAAATAAAGAGAAGATTTATATAAAACTTGTTCTTGATGCGTCAGCAACGTGCAATCAGACAGGGGATAAGCAACGCAGGTAACTGTGTAACCAGCCTCAATTTCTGAGGGTTGCAGAAACTTTTGTTCGCTTTGCTCTACTCGGCCGCTGACTAATTTGGCAACACAGGCAGAACATTCCCCTTGCTGACAGGCAGAAGGTAAACGGATGCCTGCCTCTTCAGCCAAATCGAGGATGTATTCATTATCTGGTACTAGAATAGTGCGATCGAGGTCGATCGCCGGATTCATCAATCTAACTCGATAAACTGCCATTTCTCACTTCGGTTCGATCGCGTCAGTTTTTAGAACGAATCGATAAATTCATCGAAAGTTGGATAGTAGTAGCGATCGCCTCTGAGGTTCCAGGTACGCTGGCGCTAGTTTCGGTATTAGAGTTGAGCGCTAAATTAGCACTAATTGGTAAGAGTTTATCTAAGCGAATTCTCATTTTTCCCTGCCCCTGAGAATTTAAAGATTTTAAAGTGACGTTAGCTGTAGTTCCCAATCCTGGAAAAGTAAGCTGTTGTTCGTCTGCTTTTTGTTCGATCGCTACATCGAGGTTAGCCACGTTATCTTGAATGCTGGTTAACTTAAAAGTCGCAATTTGAGTTAAATTAATGCCGTTAATACTTAACGTCGTCGTTCCCCGCCACTTAGCCCCCGCTCCTATCGGTTCGGCTGGTAGGGGAAAAGATAATTGATTTATAGAACTAGAGAATTGGTCGAGCATTTGTTTGGTTGTCGGATCGACTCCTGCTGGCAGCACAAAATTAGCCGATTTAGGCTTGCCTTGACGATCGACGACAAAATCGCCTTTAACCCCAGCGAGTTTTTTCATTTGCGATCGCATTACTCCCACTAATTCTGGAGGTACGCCCTCATCTGCTAGTACCTGAACGTCTGAGTAACTAAATTGGGCGTGAATATCGCCGTTATCGTCAACCTTAGTCGTACTCATATCAGTGGTAATCACGTTAGTCGGAACTTTCACTTTGACAAGCTGACTGCCACCCAAAGACATTCCCATTTCCATGTTAAGAATCATCACGGCGGTTTCGCGATCGTTTACTCTCGGTTGAAAGCGCAATTCTTGTCTGGGTTCGACTCCAGGATCGAGCAGTTCTACTTGAGTTTGAATTGGTGGATTTGGAGCCGCTGGGGCAGTAGGTGTAGAGTTATTAGCTGGCCGGTTGCCCTCAGACTGCGCTAATACTATGGGAGGGCGGGCGATCGCTGATGTTGTTAGAGGTTTAACGCCCCAACCAACAGCCAGCAATAATACAGAGCTAACGAACAACTTTTTTTTCATGGAATTATCTAAATCCTATTTATAGAACAATTAAAGCAAATCTCAGATTGTCTCGGTATATAACGAAGCAAGCATCCCTATACGCTACCCTGTATACATGAGTTTCACAAGGCTCGCTACACGCAGCTTGTTCTCATTCGGTTTTTCCTCGATCGAGGCTGGCCCTCATCCTCCAGCCCCTTCTCCCACCTCACCCTAGTCTTGAATGCCGCCAAGGGGAAACCATTGGGGATTAGTGATGTCCAACTCTGGAGCCGTCCACCGGAGCGTCTAGACAAGCAAACCCGACGGTACAAAGGAGAAGCTGATATTTATCAAGAATGGCTGAGGATTCCCCAGCGTCGCACCCATCTGCTGATTGGTGCTGGTCGAGATCGTTGCCTGGTGGGCAGCAGCCCAACGTTGTTTGTCTACCTCAACGACCACAACATCTGAGCGGCACAGACTATCCCCTGTCCATTGGTGGTTGCTGACTACCCATCCGATAGTGTGCCTGAAACCAGCCTTACAAGTGATTGGCTGCTTTGGGTTGGCGTTGGCGCATCGAACAACTCTTTGCCACCCTCAAGCAAGGCGGGTTAAACTTGGAAGCCACCCAACTCGAATCGGGCAAAGCGATTCAACGTCTATGTCTGTTAGCTCTCTCGGCTGCCGTGCGCGTCCTTCAGTGGCATCAAGGACAGCAAGATCGTACCCAAGATGCCAGCCTCGTCTTTTCCGAGGCACAGCAGGAGTGTTTGAGTCAGATCGCTCCTACACTCAACGGTCGTACTGTTAAACAACACAACCCTCATCCACCTCTGACCTTGGCTTGTACCACTTGGCTGATTGCTCGTTTAGGAGGCTGGTCAGGATTGGCCCGCCAACGCCCTCCAGAAATCAGCACTCTCTTCCATGGGCTAAGGTCTAATAACTAAAACCTGACCACTACTTTGCCACAATTTTGCCCGTCGAGCAGATATTTAACCGCAGTAGGAATGGATTCTATCCCGTTAAATTGAGTTGGATCGATCGCCACTTGGAGTTTACTAGAATAGAAGAGGTTTAATAGCCGATCGCGTGCTTCAGCCGCGTATTCTTGATAGTGAGGCATGAGAAAACCGCGTACAGAAGCAGCTTTCCAAAATAGTTGGTGATAAAGGCGAGGTTGGGCGATTTCTTCTGCACTTTTGCCATATTCGGAAATAAAGCCAACCACCACTAAACGCCCTCGAATTGATAAGTTTTCGACAGCAGCATCAAAAACTTGCTTGCCGACGCAATCGAACACTAAGTTAATGCCATGGGGATATTCACTTTTGAGAACTCGATCGAGATTTTCGGTGCGGTAGTTGATAATGCGATCGCAGCCTAATTTTTTCAGCAACTCTGCTTTCTTTTCGGAACCGCAAGTACCAATTACATGATTGCCTGCTAACTTTGCTAATTGCACGGCAATATGGCCCGTTCCGCCCGCTGCTGCTGTCACCAAGACCACTTCATTAGTTTTCATCTCCCCGACTCGTTCTAATGCCACTAAGGCCGATATCCCCGTAGGCATTAAGGTTAAGACTTCTGGTGTGGCTTGGCGCACTTTGATGGCGAGTTTGGCATCGATAACTTGATATTCGCGATAACCTCCACCTCGTGCGGTAGTGACAACCGCATCGCCAACTCGAACATCTCGAACGTCTGCTCCCACAGCTATAACTTCGCCAACAGCTTCTACCCCCAAATCGAAAGGAGGAGTTAAGTTCACATAAGGAACTTTACCTCGACAAAGTAAGGTATCAAAACCGCTGTTGATGCCAGCAAATTTATTTTTAATTAAAATGCGATCGGCAGTCGGTTGTTCTAGAGGAACTTCGACAATTTCAACGGCAGAACGAAAATCTTCGCCAAATTGCTTGGCAATTAATTTTTTGTAGGTTTTGGGGTGTGCTTGCAAATCTTATTTTTCTCTTAAAATGTGGCGTTGGGTTTCGCTACTGCTCTACGCAACCTACTAAATCTATAATTATTTTTGAGAAATTAATGCGAATATGACAAAACTGTACCTAGCTTGGACAAATCGCGATCGATCCGGACAAAAAATAAACTTCCGTCGTCCGTTCTATGCCAAGGAACGGTCACAAAGCTGGGACAATAGCCAAAGCAATCTTTGCCAAAACGATAATTTCCTATGTCACAATATCCAACTAAGCCATAAGCTTCTTCATTATATGATTGAATCATGGAATATTTACTGTCATAATGTGGTAAAATAGCCAGCAACCATACGCCACCACCGTTAGCATCTCTCCGTAAATACTTCTTTTTTGCTACTTCAAATTGTACTGTATCTGTTTGATTCCAAGGCTGCAATTTGCTATCTAACGCTGGAATGAATTCATCTAACCTAGCATTGGGATGATTATTTGAGGCATTTTTATACTTAATAAAACCGTTCTCCATCCACAGTATTTCAACTGCTTCATTACCTATAACTTGCCAATCACCAAGTTTCACTCCTGCGGGAATAAAAGAATAGCAATGCTTATTTAATTGCCATTCACCAATTTGAATGGCACCAGAAAGGATAAAAATCTCTAGATCGGCAGTAAAGAAACCAGACGGCGCTTCAAACTGAGGTGGTAAAACGACTCTTGAAGTGGATGCACCGCAGTCGTGCCATGTTAGCAATCTACGGCTTCCAAATAATATATCATCGGGCATTCCACCGATTCGCCACCCTTTTTCTTCTGGTACTGTATTGGTGTCGAAGAACTGGTATTGACGAGGTATATATTCTGGGGAAATAGCTGTACTTCTTCCCGATAAATTCATCCGCCCTCTACCATCTCCACCCCAATCTTCTTTAACAGCAGATACGTTTAAAAAGTCTTCAGTATCTTTTTGAATAACAGAATTATCTATATTTTTCATAAACTTAAGACTTAGGTACTTAAAAAACCTTCCCAAACTCCAAACTCCGTTGGCGCAGACTGTCCGCAGGACATACTCCGAACTCTGAACTCCGGTTAGTTACTTTATCGCATCCTTTCTTCTTGAATTAAAGTGCGGCGATCGATCTGGTTATCTTTAAACCAATGCCAGGTACGAGCGCGATAATTATTGCAGGGGCTAATTTGAATCATTTCGTATAAGTAGCTTGCTGGCATTCCCTTATAGGAAAAGTACAAAATAACTGTGGCATCGTCTACTTCCCAGGCTTTGCCATCGATCCGTTCCGTGTCAAACCACAAAACCTTATCTCGATAAATTCCCGGAAACTCGTGTTCTTCTTTCTTACCATCCGGCCAAGTGTAGCGATTAGTTTGGTAATAGGAAAAAGCCCCATCTGGGGGGAATTCGCAGGTTAAATGAGATTGATGGCGATCGAGGATATTTCCTTGGAGATCGACTAACGTGTACGTACCGATCCAATCTCCTTCATGGCGGGTGAGAACGGGCATTTCTGCTCGAATCGAAGTCACGATCGTACTCCTGCTATTTACAGCGTTTTGGCAATAACTATCTAAACCCCATCATACTGTCAAGAAATCTGGTTGTGCTAAAACTTACACATTATTTTAGATATTCCCCTTATCGAGCAACAATCTGAAGAGGCGATCGCGTTACTCAAAAAATTTATTTAGACACACCAATAGAGGGAACATTTTGCAATAACATACGATCGCTGACAATAGGCTGATAGTCTTCACTAGAAAATGGACTAAAATCGCTATTCCATCGTGCAGTCATATTACACAGCAATCGAAATTGAATTGGTGTTGGTGCTGGATTAACTCTTTCAACTTTAACGCAAACTGACTCAGGATTTTGTTTTAGAACCTCACAAATATCCGCTGCTAAGTATCGAGGACAATAGCCTAAATTATGACGTTGTTCGGTACGTAATAATAAAGCTTTTGAATCGAAAGGGTTCTGAAAATCCTGTGTCACATACAAACGGTCTTCTGGTTGTAAATGTTCGACCTGTTGGATAGAGCATTCTGGCATATATCTCAATCCATGTACGAAAAAATGAACATGATACAACCCATTACTATTACTTTCTGGACAAGAAAAAACTTCTAGAGTATCTGTCGCTTTGCGTCCTCCACTACGAGCTAGAATTGCAATCGGGTCGTCCTCATTTTGTGGGATATTTAACCCCTGAATGTAGTCTTGATAGTCTGGACGAGAAGGGCGCATTAAACGATTAGAAAATAGAGGAAAAAGTTCTGAAGATGTATAAACGCGCTCGAGATTTGGAAAAGAGTGTAATAGCTGAAAGTTAGACTCAGCTTGTGCCTTTTTTACACCGTGAGTGTAGACAAAATTATAATTTTGTCCATCGAAAGTCAATTGTCCAATGGGAAACCAATGACGAGTTTTTGAATCTTGCCAGGCTAAAAACAGCTTTTTCATAATAAGTTTTTACCAAATTCAAGCAATCTAGATTGATTAACTTTTAAGATTTCCTGAGCGAATTGGATTGCCATAGAAGAGATGCGATCGCCAGGAATTCGCTCGAACAGATCTAATGTATTATTAGCTGATATAGTTGCCAAACTACGGAGCCATATTTTCGCTGCTTTAGGATAGAGGTTTGCTGCTTCACAAAATGCGTCAAAAGTTTTTAGTGGTTGCTTATCTCCAACTTTAGCATACAAGCAGGATTTGCATTTATTAGCATAAGCTTCTACAGAAAAACTCCGATCTCTTGTCTTGAGTCTTTTTTCTCGTTGTTCGTCAGACTCGTTCCGTCCTAAACTAGAAGCATGGTCGTAAGTTGGTGCCAAATAGCTATTCCCTTCGAGATCGATAAACGCCCAATTTTCATGATGGCGATCGCTATTGCCAATCCAAGCATCTAAAAGCAAATAGCCAATAAAAGTATCTACGGCTGTTTCAATGCCTTCTAGAGGTTGCCAATTTATAGGTAGACCGACGGCAGAGCTTTCTAAGACATCGAAAATGTTATTGAGAGTGTGTTGGGCCTGAAGGGGTGACGAAATAGCCGAAAAAGCTTTAGCTGTAGAGCGTGTAGCATTTCGTGATAAAAAAAGATAGGTCTCTAATTGTCAACAAGACCTACCTCTTGAAAATGCTCCCTCAATTCTACCA
>JAESGS010000320.1_pt1 | contig 49205 bp, 32 predicted proteins | sample 9269761 | NCBI WGS metagenome assembly JAESGS01 (sample SAMN15741799, study PRJNA653493) | algae metagenome | isolation source: Cyanosarcina radialis HA8281-LM2 and co-occurring heterotrophs from damp... | place: USA: Makauwahi cave, Hawaii | collected 2011-01-06 | reverse complement strand
CTGGCTGCACAGCTTCCGGGCCGTCATCACCCGGTTCGAGCGGAGCATGGCCCACTACGACGGCCTCCTCGAACTCGCCATGGCCTTCATCACACTCAATAAGCTGTTATGAAACAGCCTCTACGCAAACCGTCTTTCTAGTCTGATTCTTCATTATCTTTGCAGCTCTGGGGACGTTTCGCCGCCCCTCCGGGGCGGTTGATGCGGCAACCTCGTTCCACGGGTTTCACCCGTGGCTACAGTCCGCGGCCCCATCCGGGGCCGAAAACCAAGACCGCCCCATCCGGGGCGAGGAACCACGTCCCCGCCGTGTCGTGAACGCCGTCCCGCCCGTTCGCGCGGCCCGTCTCCGCAGTCGCTTCCCGCACGCAACTCTTGGCCCCGGATGGGGCCGCGGGGTGCAGCCACGGGTGGAGCGGAGGCCGCGCAGCCGGCCGCAGCGCAACCCGTGGAACCCGTCGCCCCCACGCGACCGCCCCGGAGGGGCGGCGGAACGTCCCGCCCGCGGACGCCCTCAATCGAACACGTACCGCTCGTCGTACTCGACCTCGTGCTTCTTCAACAGCCACAACAACTCCGAGCGGAAGTCCTCCTTCTTGTGGTGCTCGTGCTGCCCGGCGATGTACGCCTTCACCGCCGCCTCCTGCGACTTGCTGACCGTGAACGCCGCGTACCCCTCCTGCCACGCGAACCGGCGGAGCCGCGGGAACGTCTCGTGGACCCACGCCGACGACCGCGATTTCACCACCCGCATCAGTCGTGTAGGGTGGGTCGAGGCTTTGCGAGGCCCACCGGGGCTTGTCCCCTCTGCCCCGGCTTTGCGGGGGAGAGGGGGATTTGGCGAACGGCACGGCGTAAGCGTGCCGGTGTGCGCCGCGCCCCGCACCGGCACGCTTACGCCGTGCCGTTCGCCTGGCGACGCCCTTCCTTAGCCGGGTCCTCTTCCCGCAAAGCCGGGTGAGAGGGAGGAGGATCGGTGGGCCTCGAAGACTCGACCCACCCTACGAAGACAATCCCGCCCCTTGAGTCTGGTCCCCGCGGCCGGGACGGTCGGCGGGCGGGACGCCCGCGGTCCCAGGACCGTCCGCTCTCCCCGTCGCCCGGTGACGGTGTAGAAAGTCGTCAACCGCCGCCGCCGTTCGCCCGCCCGCCGATTCCTCCGACGAGTCGCCGCTGAAACCCGAACCCCCCGCCCCCTGGTGGCTCGTCCCGAACCTCGTGGCCCTCGACGCGCCGCTCGTCGCCGTCGCGTGGCAGCGGTTCCTCCGCTGGCAGTTCGACCCGCCGCCGTCCGTCCTCGTGTCCGCCGTCCTCGCCCTCACCGTCTGGGGCGTCTACCTCGCCGACCGGTGGCTCGACGCCAAGCGCGGCCGCCTCGACGCCGACCGCCACCGGTTCGCCGCCCGCCACCCGCGGGCGGTGGCGATGGCGGCGGCCCTCGCGTTCGCGGCCGCGGCCGTCGGCGGGTGGTTCCTGCCGCGGGAGATTCCCGCCGCCGGCGTCCTCGTGGCGGCCGGCGTCGCCGCGTACCTCGCGCTCGTCCACGTTCTCGGCGCGGGCCGGGACGGGCTGAAGGAACTGCTCGTCGGCGTCGGGTTCGCGTCCGGCGTGGCCGTGCCGCTGATGGCCGCCCCGGTCCCGGCCGCGGCGTGGCTGCCGTCGGCCGTCGGGTTCGGGCTGCTCTGCTGGCTGAACTGCCGGCTCATCGACCGCTGGGAGTCCGCCACCCCCGTGGGCCCGTCGGACTACCTGCTCGCGGCGGCCGTCGCCGTCGTGGGCGTGTTGACGCCCGCCCGCGTCGCCGGGGCGCTGCTCGTGGCGGTCGCGCTGTTGCTCGCCGTCCACGTCGGGCTGGCCGCGCGGCCGCGGGTGGCCCGCGTGTTGGCGGACCTCGTGTTGCTGACGCCGCTGGCGTTCGGGGTGTGACGTGCCGCGGCCGCGCTTCGACCTGCTCGCCCCCGCCTACGTCTGGCTCGAACGGGCCAGCTACCGCGGCCTCCTCCAGTGGTGCCGCACGGCGCTGCTCGCCGAACTCACGACGGCGACCCGCGTGCTCGTCCTCGGCGACGGCGACGGCCGGTTCCTGGAAGCGTTCGCGGCGGCGAACCCGCACGCGGAGATCGACGCGCTCGACGTCAGCCCCGCGATGACGGAGCTGGCCCGTCGCCGGGTGGCGAACGTTCCGGAAGCCGCGGCCCGCGTGCGGTTCGAGGTCGCGGACGCCCTGTCGCGTTCGTTCCCGTCCGAACAGTACGACCTGATCGTGACGAACTTCTTTCTCGACTGCTTCACGCGGCCGCAACTGGAGGAACTGATCCCGCGGCTGGCCGCATCCCTCCGACCCGGCGGACGGTGGCTGGTCGGCGACTTCCGCCTGCCGCCACGCACGTTGCCGCGATTGGCCGCGCGGGTCGCGCTCGCGGGGATGTACCTGTTCTTCCGCGTCGTCACCCGCATCCCGGCCGGGGAACTGGTCGATCCCGACCCGTTGCTCGCCCGCCACGGCCTGACCCGCGGCCCGTCGCGCGAGCGGCTCGGCGGGTTCCTGACGGCGACGCTGTGGGTGAAGTGACTGCTCTGTCGGTCACGGCAACCGCCGTCGCCAGTAGCCGGGCTTGCGGCCGGTGTGGGCGACGGCGATGACCAGGACGCCGGCCGCGTCTTCCAGGTAGATGAGCAGGAACGGGAAGCGATTGAACCGGCAGAATCGGGTTCCATGAAGGTGGGGCGGCCACGCCTGCGGTGCGGCCCCGACGCGGGCGACGACGGCATCGAGTTCGGCCATGAACCGGCCGGCGAGGGCGGGACTGATCCGCGCGTAGTACCGGCGTTCCGCCCGCGCCTCGGCGAGGGCCCGCGGGTGGAAATCAACCGGCGGCATCGTCGTCCTCGGCGATCTGCCGCCGGGCCTCGTCCCACGGCACGGGCGTCACCCGGCCGGAGCGGACTTCGTCCAACCGCTCCCGGACTTCGTCCGCCCACGCCCGTTCGACATCCGACTCGCCGGCCGGGTCGAGACTTTCCAACAATCGGGCCGCCACAGCCCCGCGGTCCGCTTCCGACAGCTGCAGCGCCTGATCGAGGATGGTTCGCACGGATTCGCTCACGGTCAACCCTCCACTTCGATCATACCCGACACGACGGAGAAACTCACCCCCGCCGTCGTCCGCGGCCGCCCTTCGCCTTCTTCACCTGCGGACTCGCCACCTGCTCGCCCTTCAGCTTCGCGATCTGGTCCCGCAGGCTCGCCGCCCGCTCGAACTCCAGGTTCTCGGCCGCCGTCAGCATCTCCTTCTGCAACTCCTCCAGGAACTCGGCCGTCACGTAGTCGCCTTCCGTTTGCCCCGCCACCTCCTGCGCCAGCTTGTGCGCCTCGACCTCCTCCTCGATCACGCTCTTGATCGCCGACTGCACCGTCCGCGGGGTGATGTTGTGCTCCACGTTGTACGCCGTCTGCAACTCGCGGCGGCGGGCCGTCTCCTTCAGCGCGCGGTCCATCGAGTCGGTCACCGTGTCCGCGTACATGATGACCTCCGCGTTCACGTTCCGCGCCGCCCGGCCCATCGTCTGGATCAGCGACTTGTCGCTCCGCAGGAACCCCTCCTTGTCCGCGTCCAGGATCGCCACCAGCGACACCTCGGGCAGGTCCAAACCTTCCCGCAGCAAGTTCACGCCGACGAGCACGTCGAACGCGCCTTCCCGCAGCTCGCGGAGGATCGTCACCCGCTCGATCGCGTCGAGTTCGCTGTGCAGCCACTTGCACCGCAGCCCGGCGTCCTTGAAGTAGTTCGTCAGGTCCTCGGCCATCCGCTTCGTCATCACCGTGACGAGCGTGCGTTCCTTCTTCTCGGCCCGCAGGCGGATCTCCTTCTCCAGGTCCTTCACCTGCCCGCGGGCCGGGCGGACGTGCGCGATCGGGTCCACCAAGCCGGTCGGCCGGATCACCTGCTCGACGACCTCGCCGCCGCTGCGTTCGAGTTCATACGGCCCCGGCGTCGCGCTCAGGCAGAGGCACTGCTTCAGCCGCTTCTCGAACTCCTCGAACCGCAGCGGCCGGTTGTCCATCGCGCTCGGCAGCCGGAACCCGTGCTCCACCAGCGTCTGCTTCCGGGCGGCGTCGCCGTGGTACATCCCCCGCACCTGCGGCAGCGTGACGTGCGACTCGTCCACCACCAGCAGCATGTCGTCCGGGAAGAAGTCCAAGAGCGTGTACGGCGGCTCCCCCGGCTTGCGGCCGCTGAACCACCGGGCGTAGTTCTCGATCCCGGAGCAGTACCCGACCTCCCGGAGCATGTCGAGGTCGTACCGGCAGCGGGCCTTCAGCCGCTCCGCCTCCAGCAGCTTGCCCTCCTTCTTGAACTGTTCGAGCCGGTCGTTGAGTTCCGCCTCGATGCCCTTGATTGCCTCGCGGGTCCGCTCCTCCGGCGTGACGAAGTGCTTTGCGGGATAAATGTACAGTTCCGGCAGGTCCTTGATGACCTCGCCGGTGACGGGGTGAATCACGGACAGCGCATCGACCTCGTCGCCGAACAGCTCGATCCGGTAGCCGACTTCCTCGGACGCCGGCCAGACCTCGATCGTGTCGCCGCGGACGCGGAAGTGGCCGCGCTCGAACGCCACGTCGTTCCGCTTGTACTGAACGTCCACGAGCTTCAGCAGCAACTGGTCGCGGTCGATGACCTCGCCCTTTGGCAGGTAGACGACCATCCGCTTGTAATCACTCGGCGAGCCGAGGCCGTAGATGCAGGACACGGACGCGACGATAATCACGTCCTCCCGGCTGACGAGGGCGGCGGTCGCGGCGAGCCGGAGGCGGTCGATGTTCTCGTTGATGCTGGAGTCCTTCTCGATGTAGATGTCCCGCTGCGGGATGTACGCCTCCGGCTGGTAGTAGTCGTAGTAGCTGACGAAGTAGTTCACCGCGTTGTTCGGGAAGAACCCCTTGAACTCCTTGTAGAGCTGGGCGGCGAGCGTCTTGTTGTGGGCGAGCACGAGCGTCGGCTTGTTGACCGCCGCGATGACGTTGGACGCGGTGAACGTCTTGCCGGTCCCGGTCGCGCCGAGCAGCACCTGGAGCGGCTTGCCGCCGCGGAACCCGGCGACGAGTTCGGCGATGGCCTTCGGCTGGTCGCCGCCGGGGGCGTACTCGGAGACGAGGTCGAACTTCGCGGCCATGCTTTCCCTCCGTCGCGCCGGGCGCGGTCGGCTTTGATATACAAATTATCACAAATTGCGAACCCCGCCACCGGGGGATTTTATCCCGGAGCGTCCCCGACGAATGCGGGCGATTCCGGCAAATGCCGCCCCCGCGGCGGCGAACAGCCCTTCAAATCCGACACCCCGCCGACCCGAGGGTCACGTCATGGAATCCGTCTTCCTGTGGTGCGCCGGCCTCGGCGGCACGGTCATCGGTTGCCAGCTGCTCGCGTCGTTGGTCGGCCTCGGCTCCGACCACGACGCGGACGCCGGCGACGACGCGGACGCCGGCGGCCACGACGAGGCCGGGTGGTTCTTCGGGCTGCTCACCATCCGCACCGCCGCCGCCGGCCTCGCGTTCTTCGGCCTCGGCGGCCTGTCGGCGCTGAGCGCGGGGGTGGACGGCCCGCCGGCCGTCGCGTTCGCGGCCTTCTGCGGGTCCGGGGCCGTCATGCTCGTCGCGAAGATCATGGCGACGTTCAAGCGGCTCCAGCACGACGGCAGCGTGGACATCGAGGCCGCCGTCGGCGCGGTCGGCACGGCCTACCTCCGCGTCCCGGCGGCGAACGCCGGGCCGGGCAAGGTGACGCTGACGCTGCAAGGCCGGACCGTCGAGTGCGAGGCGTTCACGCCGGCCGCGGAGATCGCGACCGGTCAGCCGGTCCGCGTCGTCGCCGTGCTCGGACCCAATGCCGTCGAAGTCGAACCACTTTCCGGAGTCGCGTCATGACTACACCGTTGCTCGCCGACGCGGGGTTGGCCCTGTCGTCGAAGAACCTGACCGAGTTGCCGTGGCCGCTCATCACGGCCGCCGCCGCGGGCGTCGTGCTGTTCAGCTTCTTGATCCTCCTCGCGAGGCGGTACAAGCGGTGCCCGAGCAACCGGGTGCTGGTCATCTACGGGAAGACGGGCGGCGGCAACGCGGCCCGGTGCGTCCACGGCGGGGCGGCGTTCGTCGTGCCGCTCATCCAGGACTACGCGTACCTGAGCTTGGAGCCGATCCAGATCGAGATCCCGCTCAAGGGCGCGCTGTCGATGGAGAACATCCGGGTGAACGTGCCGAGCGTGTTCACCGTCGCCATCGGGACGGACGGCGAGACGATGCAGAACGCGGCCATCCGGCTCCTCGGCCTGACGAACCAGGAGGTCCGCCAGCAGGCCCAGGACATCATCTTCGGCCAGCTCCGGCAGGTCATCGCGTCGATGAAGATTGAGGACATCAACCGCGACCGGGACAAGTTCCTGGAGTGCGTGCAGAAGTCGCTGGAGCCGGAGCTGAAGAAGATCGGCCTCGTGCTCATCAACGTGAACATCACCGACATCACGGACGAGTCCGGGTACATCGAGGCGATCGGCCGGAAGGCCGCGTCGGCGGCGATCCAGCAGGCGAAGGTGGACGTGGCCGAGCAAGAGAAGCGCGGGCAGATCGGCGTCGTCGAGGCGGACCGCGAGAAGCTCATCAGCGTGGCGAACGCCACGAAGTTCACCGAAATCGGCACGCGGGAGGCGACCCGCGAGCAGGCCGTCCGCGTCGCGCAACTCGACAAGGAGCGGGCCGTCGGCGAGCAGACGGCGAAGCTGGAACAGGACGCCCTCGTCAAGGAGGCCCAGCGGTTGCAGGCGATCCGCATTGCGGAACTCGACCGCGACCAGAAGGTCGGCGAGGAGCGGGCGAAGTTCGAGAAGGAGTCGCTCGTCGCCGAGGCGGACCGCGAGAAGCGGATCCGGCTAGCCGACGCGAACGCGAAGGCCATGACCGGCGAGGCGACGGCCCAGGCGACCATCGCCGCGGCCCAGGCCGAGTTGAGCGTGAAGAAGGCCGAGGCGTACCAACTGTCCGAGACGAAGAAGCGGGAGGCGGAGGCGGCCGTGCTGGAGGCCGAGAACCGGGCGATGGCGAAGGCGGCCCTCGCCGAGGCCGAGAAGATCGAAGCGGAGAAGCGGGCGTCGCTGGAAGCCCCGGCGAAGGCGGAGAAGGCGAAAACCATCGTCGAGGCCGAGGCGGCGGCCGAGCGGCAGAAGATCGAGGCGGCGGCCGCGGCCGCGGCCATCTACGCGAAACTCGAGGCCGAGGCCCGCGGGCAGTACGAGATCCTCGCGAAGAAGGGCGAGGGGTTGCAAAAGATCATCGAGGCGTGCGGGTCGCCGCAGGCGGCGTTCCAGATGATGATGCTCGAGCACATGGACGCGATGACGGCGGCGTCCGCGAAGGCGATCTCGAACATCAAGTTCGACAAGGTCGTCGTCTGGGAGAACGGCGGGAACGGCAGCGGCCAGTCGAACACGGCCGCGTTCCTCCAGAGTATGGCCCGCACGCTGCCGCCGATGATGCAGGTGATGCGGGACGTGGGCGGCGTCGAAGTCCCGGAGTTCCTGGCGAAGCTCCAGGCCGAGCCGGCCAACGGCAAGGAGAAAACGGCCGCCCGGTGAGGCCGCCCGGACCGCACGCCCCTCCCCGCCAGCGGGGAGGGCGATTCCCCTCCCCCCCGCGACACGTCTTCTCGCGGCCATGCGGCCCGACCGGTTCGATTTCCCCGCGGCCCCTGGTCAGTTCGCCTTGACCTTCAAGGATAACCTGTGTCAAGCTGAAAAAACACCCGCACCCCGGCCCGTGGGAACACGACATGGTCACGGACTCGACGCCCGGCACGCCCCGCCGGTACTGGCAAATCCCCACGTTCCTCCTCGGCCTCGTCGCCGTCTACGGGGCATACAAGTTCGTCCCGAACCCGGCCCACGGCACGAGTTCCGCCGCCGGCGACCTCGCGGAACTCCGGTCGGCGCTCGAACGCAAGTCCGTGGACGCGGCGGCCGTCGAGCCGCTGCTCCGGAAGCTGGCGGACGCGACCGACACGCCGACGAGCTTCGCCGTCGGCAGCGGGTACGTCGCCCTCGCGGACCTGGCCCCCGGCGAGAACGCCGACTACTGGCAGGCCGCCGCGAAGGCGTTCGACCGGTGCGACGCCGCGAAGTTCGAGACCCCGGCCGACGTGCCGGCGTTCGCGTTCCGGGCCGCGCTGGCGAAGGCCGCCACGAACGTCGGCGACCCGGCCGAAATCCTCCGCGCCCTCGTCGCCCCGCCGCCGGGCGAGGCCCGGACCGAGACGCCCCGGCTGATCGCCGAGACGGCCCTGCGGGTCAACCCGCCGGACCGGGCGCGGGCGAAGGAGAACTTCGCCAAGTACCTCGGCGGGCAGAACCGCGCGACCCCGGCCGCGACCGCCCGGTACAAGCTCGAACTGGCGAAGCTCTACCTCGCCGACCGCGAGCCGGACAGGGCAAGGCCGTGGCTGAGGGACATCGGCGCGACCGCCCCGGCGGACGTGCAGGCGCTGGCGAAAATTCAGCTCGGCCAGCTCGCGATGGCCGACGGGAAGTGGGCCGACGCGGTGTCGCAATTCGAGGCGGCGATCCTCTCGCCGGGGCTGCCGCCGGAGGAGCGCGGGACGATCCGCTACCTGACCGGGTTGGCGCACCTCAAGTCCGGCAGCGATGCGGCGGCCGCGCCGTACCTCGTGCAGGCGGCGAAGGAGCCGGGCGGCGTCGGGGCCGCGGCCGCGATGAAGCTGGCCGAGGTCCGCGGCCGCGACCCGAAGTCGCGGACGGAGGCGGCCGAGTGGCTGGAGAAGGCCGTCACGCGGGTCGGCGCGACCGGCGACCACCTGAAGCCGGCCGAGCTGCGGGCCGTGTTCGAGGACGTGATCCGGGCGAGCAGCACGGACGGCGACTTCCCGACCGCGCACCGGGCGGCGACGGCCTACGCGAAGGTCGCCGAGAACGACGCCGACCGCCGCCTCCGGGCCGAGATCGGCGAGCAGTGGGCGAACGCGCTGTTGAAGACGAACCCGGCCGAGGCGCGGCCGAAGTTCCTGGACGCGGCCGGCGAGTACGCGGCCCTCGGCGAGCGGGCGGCCGACCCGGCCCAGAAGGCGGAACTGCTCCGCAAGGCCGCGTTCCAGTTCAAACAGGCGGGCGAAACGTCGAAGGCGGTGGCCCTCGTTTCCACCATCCTCGGCACGAAGAGCGTGCCGGACGAGCTGATGGGCCAGGCGTGGATGGACCGGGCCGATCTACTTCCCTCCGATCAAGCCGCGGAAATCGAGGAGGCGTTGAAGAAGGCCGTCGCGCTGCCCGGCCCGGCGGCGACCCCGGCCCGGTACAAGCTGGCCGTCGGGTACGTGAAGCGCGGCCAGGACGCGGCCGGCGACAAGCAACAGGCCGAGGCGATGGCGAAGCTCGGCCGCGACATGCTCGCGCAGATCGCGGACGCGGCGAGCGTGACGGACGCCGCGACGCACGAGCAGGCGCTGTTCGAGTTGGGCCGGCTGTCGATGCTCGACCGCCGCTACCCGGACGCGGAGGCCCGGCTGCGGAAGCAGCTCACGCTATACCCGGCCGGCGGGCAGGCGGACAAGGCCCGGCTGTGGGTGGCGAGCGCCCTGCTCGCCCGCGCCCAGACCGACGCCGCGGCCGCGCCGAAGGCGCGGACGGAGGCGCTCGTCTACCTGAAGGAACTGGCGAAGTCGTCGGACAAGTTCCTGCAGACGTGGGGCGAGATTTGGCAGGCGAACACGCTCCTCCAGATGGGCGACCCGGCCGCGACGATCGCGCTGTGCAAGGGCCTGACGGCGAAGCACAAGGACACGCTGGAGGAGCTGGTCCTCGGCAAGTTGCTGTTCCACGCCCACCTGAGCGGCGACCCCGGCGAGGCGCAGAAGGCGCTGACGCGAATGGAGGAGCTGTTCGCGAAGCTGCCGCGGGACGCGTACCGCGCCGACGCGGAGTACTCCTACGACCACTGGAAGGCCGAACTCCCGCGGCTGCGGGAGATGCTGGTGAAGAAGTGAAAATGTTCGCTGCCGGCCCGGAGGGTATACTGGTAGAAGCCCGGTAACTCGTTTCAGTGATCGTCGCCGAGGTTCGTTGCCGCGAGAGGTGAAGCCGTGACCGAATCCTCTGTCATCCGGAATGAAATCACCCAGCGCCCGGACTGGCACAAGTTGGTCGTCCGGGCCGACGAATGGGTTCGGCAATCCCTACGGCAATGGCAGTCGGGAAAGAACATCGAATGGCGTGTTCGGGAGACTCCGGGCAGCGAGCCACGATTCCTTTTCACCATTCGCGCGAACGGGAACCAAGTCGAAGGTGAATTCTCAGAAGTCGAAATCGCCGACCGGGACGCGGTCCGGCGGAAAGTCGTTCCCCTTTGGGGCGAACTCATCGACAAGGGCGTTCAGCAAACGTTCGAGAGCCTTCACCAACTCCTGGTCGATTGGAGGTCCGAAGCACGCGAGGAGGAGGTCGCGAGTGGCCACGCGAACTGAGGAACGACTTGCCGAGATCGATCAGCGGCTGACCCAACTGAAGACGCAATTAGACGAGCGGTCGAATCAGACGCGGGAGGCCACGGAAATCTTCCGCTCGGACATCAAGGACCTGCAACAGAAACTCAGTTCCGTCGAGTCGGAGGTGGCGGGGCTGAAACAAAAGGCCGCGGAATTGGACAAGCGGTCGGATCGGACGTGGTCCCTCACCCAGGCCGTCATTGTTGTCGCGATCACGGCCCTGGTATCCGCGCTAACACAACTCGCGCTCAAGCGTTCGTAATTCGCGGCCCGGCGGGATGTCGCCCGAACGCCGTCCCCTCACTCGCATGGAAACCTACGTCAGCACCGACATCGAGACCGACGGGCCGATCCCCGGCCCGAACTCGATGCTCAGCTTCGGCTCCGCCGCGTTCACCCCAGCCGGCGAACTCCTGTCCACGTTCGAGGCCAACCTGCACACGCTGCCCGGCGCAGCAGGCGACCCGAAGACGATGGCGTGGTGGGAGACGCAACCGGACGCGTGGGCCGCGTGCCGCCGTGACCTGCGCGACCCGGCCGAGGCGATGGCGGCCTACGTCGCGTGGGTGAACGGCCTGCCCGGCAAGCCGGTGTTCGTCGCGTACCCGGCCGGGTTCGACTTCCTGTTCGTGTACTGGTACATGGTTCGCTTCACCGGCGGGTCGCCGTTCTCGTTTTCGGCGCTCGACGTGAAGACGTTCGCGATTTGCCTGCTGGGGTGCGAGTACCGGGCGGCGACGAAGCGGAACATGCCGCGGGCGTGGTTCACGGACCGGCCGCACACGCACCAGGCACTCGACGACGCCCTCGGCCAGGGGGAGCTGTTCTGCAACATGCTCGCCGCGGCGCGGGCGAAGCGGGCGTGACCCGACTTCCGAAGTCCGGCCTCGACTTCGGAAGTGGATTTCGCGCGGGGGCGTCCGCAGTCCCGGCAACCGCCCCTCCGTCCGCTCGACTTCCGAAGTCGAAGCCGGACTTCGGAAGTCGGTGGCTCACTTCGACGGCCGCTTCGGCTCGTCCTTCACCGGCACGTCGAGCTTCTCGACCAGCTCCTTGATCATCTTCAGCGTCGCGTCGTCCGCGATCACGATCAGCGAGTTCGTCCGGTCGTCGACGGTGAGCTTCGTCCGGCCGCTCAGCCGCACGTTCCCGCCGAACGGGTTGCCGCCGAAGCCCCGGCCGTCGTCCGCCGCGAGCAGCGGCGCGAGCGTCGCGGACAGCGTGGACGCCTGCGTGTGCTTGATCGGGAAAACTTGCGTCGTGACGCCGTCCGCCTTCTTCTCCACCGCCGGCGCGGCCTCGTCGCCATCACCCCCGCGGCCGGCAGGGGCCGTGAGGACCCGCACCTTCTGCCGCTTGAACACCAACGCACCCTTCTCGCCGCTCGTCACGAGTTCCCAGCCCTCCTCGCCGAGTTTGTTCAACTCCTGCTCGGGCGTCAGCCCGACCAGCGGCACGGTCGTCACCTTGTACTCCCACTGCGGCGTCCGGACCGAGAGAAACGCGACCGACGGCCCGCCGGATCGCCCCCCGGCCGCGCGTGCATCGCGGCCGCCGCGGTCGGAACCTGGGGTCTGGCCGGTCGCGTCGCTAAAGACGGCCGTGCCGATGGTCGTCGTCATGGCCGTCGCGACGAGCAGCGCGGCCGCCAGCCACTTCGTTCGGGTACTCATTTCAAACGCTCCTTGGGCCAGTTGAAGGACGGTCGGGGAAAGTGATTCGAGCGACCGCGGCAGCGCGGCCGCGAGTTCCGCGAGGGCGGGCGGGGCGGCCGCCGTGCCGGTCGCGCTGCCGAGGGCGACGGCCCCGGCCGCCGTCCCGGCCGTGAGGCCGCGGCGGGCGAGCCGGTCGATCACCCGCTGGCGGGCGCGGGCGAGGCGGGCGGTCAGCGTGTTCACTTTGAGGCCGAGCTGGTCGGCCGCGTCCGCCTGCCGCACGCCTTCGAGGCAGCACAGCACGAACGCCGACCGCAACCCGTCCGGCAGCCGTTCGACTTCCTCGTGGACGGCCGCGAGCAGTTCGTTCCACGACGATTCCGAGACGGGCACGGCCGCCTCGGTGGTCGCGGCGGCCTGTTCCCGGTGGCGGCGGTTCGCGGCCGTGCGGCGGACCTTCATCGCCACGCGGACGGCGACGCCGTGCAGCCACGCGGCCAGCCGCTCGCCGTGCCGGACCCGTCGCCCGCCGCGGACGAGGGCGAGGAACGTCGCCTGGAAGGCGTCCTCGGCGTCCGCGTCGGCCGGCAGCAGGTTGCGGCAGACGTTCCAGACCATCGCCCCGTGCCGCCGGACGAGGGTGGCGAACGCCCGGTCGTCGCGTGTCGCGACGAACCGCGCGAGCAACTCCGCGTCCGCGGCGTGGTCGGCCGCCAGCGCCTCGGCGTGGCGGAGGATGGTTTGCAGGTGTGCCCGGCTCATGCGGCCCTCGGGTTCCTACTCAATAGTTCCCGCGCGGGGTCAATTATGACAGCGAAGAATTGATGAGAGGTTGTCCGTCGGAACGGAGTGGTCGGTTCTACAATGTCGCGAACCTCGCGGGCCGGCCGCGCGTCGGGTGTGGCATCATGAACGCGAAGCGCGTCGTCGCCGTCAGCAAGTACCTGTCGAAGCACCTCCGGCATGCGCCGGAGGAGATCGGCCTCGCCCTCGAACCCGGCGGGTGGGTCGCCGTGGACCAGCTGCTCGCCGCCGCGGCCGCCCACGGCTTCCCGGTCACGCGGGCCGAACTCGACGAGGCCGTCCGGACGAACGATAAGCGGCGGTTCACCCTCGACGAAGCCGGCACCAAGATCAAGGCGAATCAAGGCCATTCCGCCGAAGTCGAGCTGCACCTCACGCCCGCCGCCCCGCCCGCGACCCTCTACCACGGCACGGCCGACCGCAACCGCGACTCGATCCTCGCGCAAGGGTTGCACAAGGCCCGTCGGCATCACGTCCACCTGTCCCGCGACATCGACACGGCCCGCACGGTCGGGACGCGGCACGGCCGGCCGCTGGTGTTCGCCGTGGACGCGGCACGGATGGCCGCGGACGGGTACGGGTTCTGGGTTTCCGAGAATGGGGTTTGGCTCGCGGACGCGGTTCCGCCACAATACTTGAGAGTCCTTGCTGAGGAGTGATTGATGCCTGCCATTCAGCACGCGAACGAACCGGCCGCGAACGCCGACCGCGAGTCCGTCACGCGGACGGAGCCGAAGAGCCTGCGGACGTTCACGCCGACGCAGGCGGTCATCGCGAAGAGCGCCGGCGTCTTCCACTGGACGCCGGACGGCCGCCGGCTGTACGACTTCACGTCCGGCGTGCTCGTCTCGAACCTCGGCCACAACCCGACGCGGTGGACGGAGCGGTTCTTCCAGTACATGGGCTGGGGTTCCGAGGTCCGCGATCCGCGATCCGAGTACTTCCCGGCCGTGCCGATGACGGCGTACAACGCGATCACGCCGCTGGAGGGCGAGGCGAACCGCCGGCTGCTCGCGGCGCTGCAGAAGTGCCCCGGCGGGGAACGGATGGACGTGGTCCTGTGGGCCGCGTCCGGGTCCGAGGCGATCCAGAAGGCGCTGTGGGCGGCGATGGCCCGCGACAAGGCAAGGCCGATGGTCCTCGCCACGCGGTTCGGGTTCCACGGCAAGAAGGGGCTGTCGCACGCCGTCACCGGCAGCGAAGCGGACGCCGAGCGGGACCCGCGGGTGAAGTTCATCGGCTTCCCGATGGCCGAGTGCCGCGACGTGGCGATGCGGGCCGAACCGTTCGACCCAAAGCCGTACCGCCAGGAGCTGGACGCGCTGTGGCATCAGTTCGGGGCGAAGATCGGTTGCCTCATCACGGAGCCGTACCTCGGCGGCGGCGGGTCGTACCACCCGCCGAAGGCGTACCTGCAACTGCTCCAGGACTTCTGCCGCGAGAAGGACCTGGTGTTCATCCTCGACGAGGTGCAGGCGAACTTCGGCCGCACGGGGAAGCTGTTCGCGTTCGAGACCTACGGCCTCACGCCGGACGTGGTGGTGCTAGGCAAAGGGCTGGGCAACGGCGTGCCGGTGGCGGCGGCCGTCGGCCGGGCTGAGGTGTTTAGCCCGATGGACTACGGCGAAACGTCCGACACCTGGAGCGCGAACCCGCTGAGCGCCGCGGCCGTGCTCGCCACGCTCGACGAGTTCGAGGCCCGCGACGTGATCGGCGGGATGAAGGAACCGTCCCGGATCATCGAGGCCGGCCTGGTGCGGCTGAAGCGGCTGCCGTTCGTGGCGAACGTCCGCGGCGAGGCCGGCGGCATGGTCTGGGGCGTCGAGATGAAGGACCACGGCGGCAAGACGGCCGCGGAGTGGGCGGCGGCGGTCGTGCTGGCCGCGTACCGCGGCGACGGGACGGACGGCATCCACCTCCTCGGCCCGCTCGCGAAGAAAGTCATCCGCGTCTCGCCGCCCCTGACGATCACGGCCGCCGAGGCGAAGCACGCGATGGATATCCTCGACGCGGCGACCGCGAAGCTGGCCGGCGCGTGACCGACGCGCTGCGAGAACTGATCGCGACCGCCGCGGACGTGATGAATGCGGCGTTCGCCGGCGCGGACCCGGCCGCGGCGCGGCTGGAGTTCTACCACCAGTTCCGCAAGCTCTGGGACCGCGGCATCCCCGTCGGCATGGGGCTGGGGCATTTGCTGGTGAAGCCCGAGGGCGACGGCCTCGCGATCGAGCGGATCGCCGAGAAGGGCGTTGCGGGCGAGAAGTTGGCGGTCATTTCGTTCGGACATGCGACGGGCGACGTTCGCATTCATTTCGACGGCACGCGCTGGCGCGTCACCGGTTAGCGGGCGACCCGTCGGGTCGCCCGCTAACCGAGAATCCCCTTCACCACCTCGCCGTGGACGTTCGTGAGGCGGCGGTGAATCCCGTTGTGGTAGAACGTCAGCTTCTCGTGGTTCAGCCCCAGTAGGTGCAGTACCGTCGCGTGGAAGTCGTGCCACGCGACCGGGTTCTCGGCCGCCTTCCAGCCGATGTCGTCGGACGCCCCGTACACGCTCCCGGCCTTCAGCCCGGCCCCGGCCAGCCAGACGCTGAACGCGTACTTGTTGTGGTCGCGGCCCGTGCCCACTTGGTCCGGCCCCGACTGCGCGAACGGCGTGCGGCCGAACTCGGTCGTGAACAGCACGAGCGTGTCCTTCAACATCCCGCGCTGCTTCAGGTCGCGGAGGAGCGCGGCGACCGGCTTGTCGATCTTCTCCGCCTCCAGCGTGTGGTTCTCCTTCACGCTCTCGTGCGCGTCCCAGCTCGCCCGCGGGCTGCCGGCGATCGGGCCGCCGGAGAACAGTTGTACGAACCGCACGCCCTTCTCCAGCAGCCGCCGGGCGAGCAGGCAGTTGCGGCCGAACGCCGCCGTCTTCGGGTCGTCGAGGCCGTAGAGCGCCTGCGTGTTCTTCGTCTCCTTCGACACGTCCGCGACGGCCGGGACGGAGAGCTGCATCCGGGCCGCGAGTTCGTAGCTCCGCGTCCGGGCCGCGAGCAGGTCGCCCGCCCCGGACGTTTCGGCGTGGGCGTCGTTCAGCTTCTTCAGCAACTCGCGGCCCTCGGCGTCGTCCGCCCGCTTCGTCGCGGGGAACAGGTCGCGGACCGGCGACGCGCCGGACCCGAAGACGACGCCCTGGTGCTCGGCCGGGAGGAACCCGTTCGACCAGATCGACGCCCCGCCGTTCGGCAGCCCGCGGGGGTCCGGTAGGACGACGTAGGCGGGCAGTTCCTCCGACTCGCTGCCGAGGCCGAAGCTCGCCCAACTGCCGACGGACGGGAACCCGCTGAACGCGAACCCGTTGTTGCCGAGGTACAGCGCCGGCGTGTGGTTCGCCGAGTCGGCCGTCATCGACCGGATGACCGTCAACTCGTCCGCCAGTTCCGCGACGTGCGGGAACAGGTCGGACACCATGAGGCCCGACTTCCCGCGCGGCTTGAACTTCCAGTCCGGCTGCCGCAGCAACCCGACCTGGCCGAAGAAGATGTCCGGCTTCTCGGTCGTTTCGAGCTTCTTGCCGTGCAGCTTCGCGAGCTTTGGCTTGTGGTCGAACGAGTCGAGGTGGCTCAGCCCGCCGATGAGCGAGACGTGAACGACCCGCTTCGCCTTCGCCGCGAAGTGCGGCTTCGGGGCGGCCGCCGCGTCGCGGGCCAACAGGTCGAGCACCGCCGTGGCCGCAAGGCCGCCGACGGACCACGACGCGAACTGCCGACGGGAGGGGAGGGGGGTCATTCGATCACCCATAGTAGTAGGCACACTCCGTGTGCCGTTTCCTGTGCGCCGCGGGGAGTTCGTCCGGGTCGCCGCGACCGACAGCAGACGGCACACGGCGTGTGCCTACTACTTTGTCATTCGATCACCACGAACTCGTTGCAGTTGAACAGCACGCGGCCGAACGCCGGCAGCCCGTGCTTCGCTACGAACACCGCCGCCAGTTTCTGTTCCGCGTCCGTCGGCGACCGGCCGAGCGCCAGCCGGTACGCGCGGGCGACCTTCGCTGACACCGCGGTGTCACCCGCCTTCGCGCACTCCGCCTCGACGCGGTCCGCGAAGTGGCCGCTCATCCGCAGGACGAACCCGTTGTTCCACAGCGCGAGGGCCTGGAGCGGGGTCGTTGTCACCTGCCGCCGCGGGGTGAGCGACGACGGGTCCGGGCAGTCGAACGTTTCCAACAGCGCCGACCGCTCCCCGCGCGGCGAGAACCGGTACACCGTGCGGCGGTTGAACGCGGCCCCGACCGGGTCGATCGGCTCGTAGTACTTCGTGCCGTTGTTGCCGTAGGTCCGCACGTCGTGGAACGGCGGCCCGCCGACGGCCGGGTTCAACTGCCCGGCGACGCTCAGGATCGCGTCGCGGACCGCCTCCGCCTCCAACCGCGTCGGCGACCTCCGCCACAAGAGGCGGTTGTCCGCATCGACCGGGAGCGCCTTCGGCTCCTTCGCCGACGCCTGCCGGTAGGTCGCGCTCGTGACGATGAGCTTGTGCATCATCTTCAGCGACCAGCCGCGGCGGACGAACTCGGCGGCGAGCCAGTCGAGCAACTGCGGGTGCGACGGGCGGCCGCCGTTGAACCCGAAGTCGCTCGGCGTGTCCACGAGGCCGACGCCGAAGTGGTGGTGCCACAACCGGTTGACCATCACGCGGGCGAACAGCGGGTTCTCCTTGCGAGCGATCCATTCCGCGAGCATCGCCCGGCGGCGGCCCTCCGGCGCGTCGGCCGGCAGCCCGAAGTCGGCAACCCCCGGCACACCCGCGACGCCGCCGGCCGTCACCTCGGCCTTCGGCTTCTGCACGCTGCCACGGGCCAGTACGTGCGTCCTCGGCACGGGCTTCGAGTTCGCGGCGAACACCGGAACCGGGGCGGGAAGGGCCGCGAGTTCGGCCCGCGACTCTTTCAGATCGGCGAGGATTACGTTGCGAGCCTTCCGTTCCTGAGGGGTCAGTTCCGCCAGCGCATCGTCGAGCGAAATGCCGACCGCGCCCGGCCCGGCCTTCGCGGACGCGGCCACTTCCGCCGGCGTCAGCGCTCGGTCGTAGAGTCTCGCCTCCTCGACCTCGCCCGTCAGGTACGGCTTGCCGCCGCCGGTGTGCCGCAGGCCGAACAGGACGTGCGACTCGCCCGCCTTGAACGTCGGCAGGTCGCCGGGACGATAGCCGTCGCCGTAAGGTTGTCCGTCGCGATACACCGTGATGTGCCCGTTCGCCTGGTACGTGATTGCGACGTGGATCGGGCCGTTCGTTCGCGTCTCCGGCCCGGCCGTCAGGTCGCGGGTGCGGGTGAAGCCGTTGCTCCCGGCCACCCACTTCTTCGGCTGCCGCTCGGCGAAGACGATGGCGTCGAACACGCCGCCGGTCCGCGTTTCGAGCGTGACGACCCCGCCGCCGCCCTGATCGAGCGTCGGCAGGATCACCCAGGCTTCGAGCGTCTTCTCACGAAGATCCCGGCCGAGCGGCGTGGTGACGGCGTGGGCCGTGCGGCCGTCGAGCTTCAACCGGCCGTCCGCGACGGTCGCCCCGCCCTTCAACGTGCCGTGCAGCTTGCCGACGCCGTCGGTCGCGTCCTTCTCGAACGTCCACCGGCTGATCGGCGACACCGCCAACAGCGGCTTCGCGGCCGGGTCGCGCTTCTCGACGGCGCGCCGCCGGCCCGTCGCTTCCAGGCTTTCCAACTGCTTGCCGGTCGTGAGCAGGGCTTGTTGAAGTTCGTGCCGCTTCCGTTCGACCTCCGGCGACGTGAGGAGCCGGTCGCCGTGGTGAACGCCGCCGAGGGCGGCCGTGAGGCGGTAGTAGTCGGCCTGCGTGATCGGGTCGAACTTGTGGTCGTGGCAGCGGGCGCACTGCACCGTCAGCCCGAGGAACGTCTGCCCGACGGCCGCGAGCACGTCTTCGAGTTCGTCCTGCCGCGTCGTGGCGCGGGCGACCTCGTCCACGCCGAGGACGGTGTTGTGAATCCCGGCCACGAGGAACCCGGTCGCCTTCAGCGCGGCCGGGTCGTTCGGCTCCAACACGTCGCCGGCCAGTTGCAACTTCGCGAACCGGTCGTAGGGCACGTCGGCGTTGAGCGCCTGAATCACCCAATCGCGGTAGTGCCAGGCGTGCGGCCGCGGCTCGTTGCGCTCGAAGCTGTCGCTCTCGCCGTACCGCACGAGGTCGAGCCAGTGGCGGCCCCACCGCTCGCCGTAGTGCGTCGACGCGAGCAGTTGATCGACGACCTTCGCGTAGGCCGCGTCGGTCGGGTTCTTCGCGAACGCCTCGACCTCTTCCGGCGACGGCGGCAAGCCGATGAGGTCGAAGTACAGGCGGCGGAGTTGCGTCCGCGGGTCGGCGGGCGGCGACGGGTTCAACTGCTTCTTCGCGAGTTCCGTTCGGATGAAGTCGTCGATGGAGTACCGAGTACCGAGTACCGAGTACCGGAGCGGTTGCAGCGCCCACCAGTCGCGGCCGGCGCGGTGGTCGGTCGTCGCGGCGAACGGGTCGATCGGGTCGCGGCCCCACGCCGCCCCGGCGTCGAGCCACCTCCTCAGCAGCGCCTTCTCGTCCGCGGTCAGCGGCTTCTTCGGCGGCATCTCGTCGGCCGCGACCCGCTTCCACAGCTCGCCTTCGACCGCGGCCGCGGCGGTCTTCTTCTGAGAGAGGTCGAGGTCGCCCTTCGCCTCGGCCCCGGAGTGGCAGTCGAGGCAGCGGCGGGCGAGCAGCGGCGCGATTTGCTTGTCGAAGTCCGGCGGGGCGGCGGCGAGCGGGAGCGCGAGGAGGGCGGTTGCGAGCGCGAGCGGCCAACGCATGGGGCACACCACCGGGAGGAGCGGCACGAGGCGGGTGGTGTGATGATACCGCGACGAGCCGGTCGGCCGCAACCGGTTAGCGGAAGAGGTCTGAGAAGCGGATTTGAACCTCAGGGACCGCAAGTGGCGCTACGCTCTCAGTGGGACCGAGCGCCCGGTGCGTTCGGTAGGCAGTTGTACCGAAGCCGGCCGGGTTCAGAACGGGATCGCGGTAGACGAAGAACTGGCGGGTTTCTCGGTCGATGATCCAGTATTCGGGAACGCCCGCCACGGGTACAACTCGGCCTTGATCGTTGTGTCGGGTAGTGGCCCTATAGCAGGGATGCGTTGTGTTGGCAGATGATGTCCCCGAGCGCGCCCACGTGGTTCCACCAGCACTTGGAGAACGACAACGTCTTCCGCCCGAACCGCCCGACCCGCTGCCGGACCGTACACCAGAACCGCTCCACGTGGTTCGTCAGCCCGGCGTCCTTCCCGGCCGCCGCGTACCGCTCGTCCGGGAGGACGGCCCGGTACGCCGGCAGGAAGTCGGGGCAGAACACCGCCCCCCGTACGCGTCCGGCAGGGCGTCCCACAGGCACTGGGCGGTGAACGCATCCCGCCCCCCGCACACCATCGCCACCACCTGCCGGGTGGCGGCGTCGACCGCCACCCACACCCACCACCGGTCCCGCTTGGTCCCGACGAAACTCCACAGCTCGTCCGCCTCCAGGATCAGGTCGCCCGACTTTTTTTCGCGGCCCGGGGTCGTGCGGCGGCTCGTCCCGGTACAGGGCGTTGACGAAGTTCTAGAACCACGACCGGGACACCCGGTGGCGCGGGCGATGCCCCGCAGGCTCATCCACTCCCGTAGTAGCCGGCGGACCAGGTCCTTGCGGCGGTCGGGCACCGGCCCGCCCCTCTTCGGGTCGGCCACGAACCGCCGCCCGCACCCCCGGCCGAGCAGTTGCGGCGAACCCGAGCGGAGGCGGCCGTTGCGGACCACGTGGGCGGACGAGCATCGGGGGCACGGCGGAATCGGGGTGGCGTCCTGCATCCCGTCAAACGACCATCCCCGTGGATGAGCCACTACCGGAACGCGCACATCTCCCCGCCCTGGTCGTTCGCCTTCCCGCGGTGACGTAGTAAGTGCCGTCCCGCGGCAACTTCCGCACGTTCACCGGATCCCCGGACCCCAGCCACGTGTGGCCCAGGCAGCCACCGGCATCGACAACGCGGTCCACGTGTGAAGTGGCTGCTCCGAAACGCCGGGCCCTGACGACGGACGGGCAGGCCGTTGCCGCCCTCGATGGGTCGCGGCCCATGAGATAACGCCCCGTCCCGTCGGCGGGGAAACGATTACTTCCGGCGGTCGCGCTCACCCGACGAACACGCCGCCGGCGAAGCCGGGGAACGCATCGAGTGCGAACGCTTCCGGCGGTGTCCCGGCCGGGACGAGGTCCTTGCCGAGGTAGCCCGTCACCCGCGACCCCGTCCCGGTTCCCGCCCCGACCACCAGGTCCGCTTTCGCGTCCCCGTCCAGGTCCTTGACCGCCAGCCGGATGCCGCCCCGGCTGTTCGGGTCGCCGCCGAAGAAGTTCGCGAGCGGGACGTACTGGTTCGACAGCAAACTCTTCCCGTCGAACGCCAACACCCGCGGCCCGCCCCGCGGCCCGCCGCCGGCGACCAGGTCCGCGAACCCGTCCCCGTTCACGTCCCCGACGGCGACGAAGATGCCGTTCCGCAAGGTTTGCTCGAACGCGAAGAAGTCGCCGAACAGCTTCCGACGTGGGCCGGCCAGCGTCGTGCCGTCGAACCCGGCGACGCGGGGGCCGCCGCGGAACCCGGCGGCGACGATCAGGTCGCCGACGCCGTCGCCGTTCAGGTCGCCGATGCTCGCCCGCGCCCCGCCGCGGAAGTTCGGGTCGTCGATGCCGAAGAAGCTGGCCACCTTCGCGAAGCCGGCCCCGCCGCTGAACACGTCCACCCGCGGGCCGCCCCCCTCGTCCGGGGTGACGGCCAGGTCCGGGACGCCGTCCCCGGTCACGTCCCCGGCCGCGACGTACACGCCGCCGGTGAACGTGGCTTCAAACGGCTGGACGCCGAACAGCACCTTCTGCGTCACGCCGTCGAGGACTTGAACGCCGGTGACGCCGCCGGGGCCGGTCCCGACGACTACGTCCGCGACGCCATCCCGGTTGAAATCGGCCGCGGCCGTGCGGACCCCGCCGGCGAAGCCGGGGAACGGGGTGGCGGTGAACCGCGCGGCCCGGTCCGGGTCGAAGAACGTGACGGCCCCGCCGCCGCGGTCGCTACCGGCCGCGAACTGTGGGAACCCGACGAGCAGTAACCGCGGCCCGACCGCGACGGGGTCGAACGTCAGCCCGAGCGCCCCGGCCGTGCTGGGGTTCCCGGCGGCGTCGGAAGCCGCGGCGTCCCGGACGGTCACCCCGACCGGCCCGGCCGCGGCCGGGGTGACGACGAGCATGAACTGCGTGGCGGACACGGCCGTCAGACCGGCCGCCGTTCCGTTCACGACGATCACGTCGTCGAGCGTCAGGCCGCCGACCGGCTCGCCGAACGTCAGGGTGAACGGGATCGGCGCGTTACCCGTCGGGTCGCCCGCCGGGGACGTGACCGCGACGGCCGGCCGGGTCCGATCGAACGTGACGTTGAACCCGCCGGGGGCGGACTCGTTCCCGACGGCGTCAACCCCCGCCCCGGTCGGCACGGTGACGGTGACGAGACCGTCGGCCGTCGGGGTGACGGTCGCGCGGAACGTCGTGGCGGACACGGCAACGAAATTGGCGAGCGCCCCGCCGTTCACGGCCACGTCGGCCGCGTCGAACCCGGTCACGGCCTCGTCGAAGTTGAAGAACACGTCGATCGCGGCGGCGTTCGTGGTCCCGGCGACGGCGGACGTGATCTGGAGGACCGGCGGGAGCGAATCGACGGTGACGGCCGGGGACGGGAGCGAGTCGCGGTTCGGCAGCTGGTCGGCGTTCGTGACGCCGCTGTTCGGGACCGCGACCGTCACCGTGCCGGCCCCGGCGAGGCCGGTCAGCTGGAGTTGGAACTGCGTCGCGAATCCGTTCTTGTCCGGGCTGACGGGCGAGACCGCGACGGCCGGCGTCCCGAGGCCGGCGGCGGTCACCCGCACGTCGGCGGCGTCGAACCCGCTGACCGGCTGCGAGAACGTGACGACGTAGTTCAGCGGCCCGCCGCCGGCGGTCGCGCCCTGCCCGGCCGCCAGCGCGACGGTCGCCACCGGCAGCGCGATCGTCGTGAGGGTGATGTCGGTGTTGTCGGTCGTATTGTTGTACCGGATGCGGAACCCGTGGGTGACGCCCACGTCCGTGAAGGTCGCGTCCTGGGCCAGCCCGGCGAACCTGCCGCCGACCGGGGCGAACGACCCGGCCGAGTCCACGATGGCGATCGCCTTACCCGGCGTGAGCGTCGTCCCGGCCGGGACCTCGATCATCAGCGTGCCGTCCACGCTCGCCGACTCGTCGATGGCGAGCTGGTCGAACTGGTTGGCGGCCGTGCCCTGGATTTGGAGCCGCACCATCGCCCCCGGCCCGACGCTCAGCGTGTCGAACCGCATCCGGTCCACGCTATCCCCGTCCGGGTCGCCGGGGTCGAGGACGCCGCCGGTCGCGGCCAGCCGGAGGTCGTTCGACCCGAACGGGTCGCCGGCCCCGCCGAGCGTCCCGCCGGTCAGCATGACGGACGGCACGTCGGAACTGAACCCGGACGGCGTCACGCCGCCGTACAGTAGCAGCGTCCCGCCGACGACCGTGACGGCCGGGCCGTTGGCGTTCAGGTCTACTTCGCCGAGCGTCTGTACACTCGCGCCCTGGACTGTGAGCTGGCCGTCGCCGGATACCTCGGTGAACTTCGACCCGATCTTGTTCTTCGCCTTGCCGTCGATGATGACGTCCGAGTTCCCGCTGATGGTGATCCCTGCGCTGGTGATCCCGGCGACCGTCGCACTTCCGAAGTCCCAGCGGGCGTCGCTACTGGACGCCCCGACGACGAGGTCCGGCGGGAACGAAGCGCCGGAGAAACCCAGGAAACTCCCGGACACGACATCGAAGTTCGGCGGGGGCATGCCGGCCGGCGGCGCGACGGCCCCGGTGAACCGTACCGACGGGGAGGCGGAGGCGAAGTCGCCGACGGTCACAAAGGCGTTGGAGCCGCCGAGCTGGAGTTCCCCGGTGAAGTCCACGTCCACCGGGCCTTCAAACCGGAGGGACCCGACCCCCGTGACGGTCCCGCCGACGTTCGACGACGGCACGTTGGTGCTATCGATCCCGACGGTCAGCGAGCCGCCGCCTATGGCGACCGTCGCCTCCCCGGTGTACGCGGCGACGGTGACGGAATTGCTCATCAAGTCGAACGTACTCGTCGCGTTCGGCATTGACACGTTCGTGCTGAACACGACCCCCGCCGGCGACGTGACGCGGATGAAGTCCGTCACTTGCGTGGTCAGGAAGGTGTTAGAGTTGTCGTTATCCTGGTTGATGTCCGACACCCTGTACCCGTCCATCACCGTGACCGAGACGAACTTGGTCAGCCCGCCTTCGGCGGCGAAATCGTTCACGACGGTCAGCCCGAGGTTGTTCGCCGCCAGTTGGTCCTCCGGCGGGAACACGAGCGCGTCCGTGCCGTCGAACTTCGGCTTCACGTCGCCGACCCAGTTCTTGGCGTCTGAAAAGAGGCGGGTTCCGGCCCCGCCGTCCCAGGTGAACACGGCCGGGGCGAGGCGAGCGTCGAGCGATTCCAACACGGGGCGGACGCGACGGCGATGGCGACTCATGGGGGACTCTCGTAGGGGGTGCAAGAAATCCGACGACTCAAACCGACTCACTTCCCGACGGCCGCGAGCTTCTTCAGCCACGGCGCGGCCTTCTCGGGTTGGCCCTTCTTTTTCCAGAATGCGGCGACCATGTCGATGGTGTCCTTCACGGCCCGCTTGACGCCGGCGGGAACGTCCTCGCCACAGCGGCCGAGGCACTCACAGCCGGTGCCGATGTACGGTTCCGCGGCGGCGAAGTCGCCGATGGAAATGAGGTACTGGGCCAGCCGCAACTCGTCGGCCGCTTGCGACCAGGAGCCGGGTTCGATCTTGCGGGTGATCTCCACCGCCCGGCGGTACCACTCGTCGGCCTGCCGCGGCTTCCAGTAGTAGTACAGGTCGGCGAGCGCCCGCACCGTCGTGACGGTGTCCGGGTGGTTGAGGGACAGCGTTTTTTCGCGGAGCTGGTACGCCTCCAAGAGGTGCGTCTCGGCCGCGGCGTAAGCGGAGTGGTCGTAGTGATAGACGCCGAGGTTCTGGAGACTCTTCGCGACTTCCTCGTCCAGCGGCTTCGTGTCCCGGCCGCTCGCGGCCGCCTCCCGGACGAGCTGCCGGCGGCCGGCGAGGGACTTCTGCCATGCGTCGAGCGCGTCCGCCGTGCGTTTGAAGCTGTAGTACGCGCGGGCGAGGGTGTTGAGGCACTTGTACTTCTCGACGCCGTGCGGCCGGAACGCGTCGCACGCCTGCAACGCCCGCTCCAGCGTCGGCACGGCCCGCGGGTCGTTGAGCAGCCGGTAGCAATCCCCCAGGGCGACCAGGGCCGTCACCCGGTCCGGGTCGTCCGCCGGCCGCGTCGCGTCCTGGAGTTCGACGACGCGCTCGAACTGGCCGGCCGCTTCCCGGTATTGCTTCATCTCGTGGTAGAGCCGGCCGACGTTGGAGCGGACGTCGATCTCGACCTCCGGCTGGTCGGCGAACCGGTCCCCGATATCGTTGACCGCGAAATCAAGGGCTTCCTTGATCGTCAGCTTCGGGTTCACGTCGCCGTGCCGGGCCTGGCCGGACGCGCTCGCCTGTGAGAAGGCGCGGAGGAAGAACTGGAGCGTGCCCAGCTTCCGCTGACCGGCGAGGGCTTCGGCCGCCCGCGCTCGTTGCGTCAGCACGAGTTGGTAGACCGCGACGCCCAGCCCGAGCATCAGCGCTAAGAACACGGCCGCCCACTCGCGGTTGCGGCGGATCAGCTTCCACCCGCGCTCCAGGACGTTCGCCCGGCGGGCACGGATCGGTTCGCCCTTTGCCCACCGCTGCAAGTCGTCGGCCAGCTCCGCGGCCGTGGCGTACCGCGCCGCCGGGTCCTTCGCCAGGCACTTCAGACAGATCGTCTCCAGGTCGCGGGGCGTGGCCGGTTGCAGTTGCCGGACCGGGAGCGGGTCGTCGTGGACCACCCGCCGCAGGGTCTCGTCGCGGGACGGGGACTGGAACGGCGGGCGGCCGGTCAGCGTCGCGTAGAAGATCGCGCCCAGCGAGTACACGTCGGCCGTCGCCGCCAGCGGCTCGCCGCGGGCCTGCTCCGGCGGCATGTAGCTCGGCGTCCCCAGCACCGCCCCCGTGTACGTCAGCCCGTCCGCGGAGTCGAGCCGCTTCGCCAGGCCGAAGTCCGCCACCTTCGGCACGATCCGCGGCTTGACCCGGACGTTCTGCGAGGTCTTGCCGGTGGTGGTCATCACCGTCGTCTTCCCGGTCGCCGTGCCGCGGCCGTCCGGGAGTTGCAGAAGGACGTTGCCCGGCTTCAGGTCGCGGTGCAGGATGCCGACGGCGTGGCACGCCGCGACGCCGCGGGCGACCTGCTCGACCACCTCCGCCGCCTCCCGCGGCGGGAGCGGGCCGTCCCGCAGCAGCTGCGCCAGGCTGCCGTCCGGCAGGTACTCGAGCGCGAGGAACGGCTTCCCGGCGTGCCGCCCGGCGTGGTGGACCTGCACGACGTTCTCGTGCCGGACGGCGGCGACCGCCTTCACCTCGTTCTCGAACCGGATGATTTCGTCGTCGGACGCGTACTCGCCGGAGAGGATCATCTTGAGCGCGACCTCGCGGCCGAGGTCGGTCTGCACGGCCCGGTAGACGACGCCCATGCCGCCGCGGCCGAGCTTGTCCACGAACCGGTAGCCGGGCGGCGGGTCCGGCTCGCCGGGGGCCAGCCGGTCGAGGAACCGGGCGGCCGCCGTCGGGCTTTGGGGCAGCGTGCCGTCCTGGCCCGGCGGGGCCGGGTTGTCGTAAACGGCTGATTCGGGAACGCCGTCCGCCATCAGGCTCCTCCGGGCGCGGGCCTCGTTCGACCGGTCGATTGTAATGCCCGGCGGCCGGGAACGCCGCACAAATGTGCCCGTCGCTATCATGCCGGGAGTGCCGGCCGTCCCGCGGGCCGGCCCGCACCTCGAAGGGTCACGCCCATGGGCTACAGCCCGGACGCGCCGCACCTGCCCCGGCTGGCGGGCGTCCCGGTCGAGCCGGTGTTCATCGCCGGCCCGCACCGCAGCGGGACGACGCTCCTGTACGCCCTCCTCCAGGAGACCGGCCGGTTCAACGCGATGACCGCGTACCACGTCCTGCGGTTCCGCCGCCTGCTCGCGGACCACCTGGCCGGCGAAACGGAGCGAGCGAAGGCCGACCTCGCGGACCGGTTCCAGGCCGCCGGCGTCTTCGACCGGGCCATCGATGGCGTGCGGGTGACGCCGGACACGCCGGAGGAGTACGGGTTCGTGATCGCCGACCCCGGCCCGCCGCGGCTGCGGCCCGCGAACCTCCGCCGGTTCGCCGCCCTGTGCCGAAAGGTGCAGCTCACCGGCGACCCGAGCCGGCGGTTGCTCCTCAAGAACCCGTGGGACCTGGGGCGGGCACAATTCGCCCGGCGGCACTTCCCGAGGTCGAAGTTCCTGTTCTTGCACCGCGACCCGGCGCGGACGCTGCACTCGCAGGTGAACGCCGCCCGCACGATGCTGGCCGGGCCGAACCCGTACCTCGCGATGCTCGTCCCGCGGTACGGGCTGCTGTTCCGCCGGCCGCTGGTGCTGCACCCGCTCCGCCGGCTGGTCCGCCACGGGCTGGCCGCACGGCTGATGGCCTACCAACTGACGACGGGGATCGCCGCCGCGGACCGCGACCGGGCGGGGCTGCCGCCCGCGGACTGTCACGACGTTCGGTACGAGGACCTGTGCGCCCGGCCGAACGAGGTGGTGGCCGGCATCCTCGGCTGGCTCGGCCTCGCCGCCGGCGGCGTCCCGGACCTGTCGGCGCGGATCGCCCCGCGGGCCGGCCCGCTGCTTCCGGAGGTCGAGCGGCTGCGGCCGGCCCTCGCCGCTCGGCTACCAGACTACTACCGCCGGCACGGGTACGCGGCCGGCGGGTGACCCGGCGCTGGCGTAAGGTCATAAACCATACCGGCGACGAGGCGTTGAAGCGCATCCCGGTGAGGTGACGCCCATGATCGCGGCGCGGGAGTGGGTCGGCCGGCTCGACGTACTGTTCGTCACGCTCGACACGCTCCGGTACGACGTGGCGGCGGGGCTGGCGGCGGCCGGCCGCACGCCCCGCCTCGCGGCCGTGCTCCCCGGCGGCGCGTGGGAGCGGCGGCACACGCCCGGCAGCTTCACCTTCTCGGCGCACGCCGCGTTCTTCGCCGGGTTCCTGCCGACGCCCGCCGCCCCCGGCCGCCACCCGCGGCCGTTCGCCCTCCGCTTCCCCGGCAGCGAAACCACCACGGACGCCACCGCCGTGTTCGACGCGCCGGACATCGTCACCGGGTTGCGCGGCGTCGGCTACCACGCGATCTGCGTCGGCGGGGTCGGGTTCTTCAACAAGCGGTCGCCGCTCGGGTGCGTCTTCCCGAGCCTGTTCGACGAGAGCCACTGGGCCGAGGAACTCGGCGTGACCGACCCGCGGTCCACGGAACGTCAAGTCGATCTGGCGCTCGCCCGCGTCGCGGCCGTGCCGCGGGACCGGCGGGCGTTCCTGTTCGTGAACGTGTCGGCGATTCACCAGCCGAACCGGTTCTACCTGCCCGGCGCGACGGACGACACGCTCGAATCGCACGCCGCGGCGCTGGAATATGTGGACGACCACCTCGGGCGGCTGTTCGCCGGGCTGCGGCGGCGGGGGCCGTGGCTGACGGTCCTCTGCTCGGACCACGGCACGGCCTACGGCGAGGACGGGTTCACCGGCCACCGGCTGGCGCACCCGGTCGTGTGGGACGTGCCCTACGCGGAGTTCATCCTGCCCGCGGGGGAACCATGACCGCGACACACCCGGTCCTCAACGGGTCGCCGTACCGCGGGTACGTGTACGCCTACCCGCACAAGACGGCGTACCGGCCGCTGCTCCCGCGGCCGCTCCGCGACGTGTGGGACGACGAGCCGCGCGGGAGCCTGTTCCTGTACGCCCACGTCCCGTTCTGCGGGATGCGGTGCGGGTTCTGCAACCTGTTCACGACCGCGAACCCGGCAGCCGGCCTCGTCCCGCTCTACCTCGACGCCCTCCGCCGGCAGGCCGACGCCGTGCGGGAAGTGATCCCGGACGCGCGGTTCGTGCGGTTCGCCGTCGGCGGCGGCACGCCGACGTACCTGAGCGAACCGGAACTCGAAACGCTCTTCGCGATCTTCGAGCCGTTCACCGGCCCGTCGCTCGCTGCCGTCCCGACCGGCGTGGAGGCGTCGCCGGACACGCTTACCCGCGGCAAGGTCGAGCTGCTCGTCGCGCGGGGGGTGGACCGGGTGAGCCTCGGCGTGCAGTCGTTTTTCGAGAACGAGACCGGCCGCGCCGGGCGGCCGCAGTCCCGCAAGGAAGTCGAAGCCGCAATCAACCTCCTGGTAGGACGGTTCCCGACCGTGAACGTCGATCTCATCTACGGCCTGCCGGGGCAGACGGTGGCCAGCTGGCTCGCGTCGGTCCGCACGGCCGTCGCGTTCGGGCCGGAGGAACTGTACCTCTACCCGCTCTACGTCCGGCCGCTCACCGGGCTAGGCAAGTCGGCGAAGACGTGGGACGACTGGCGGCTCGACTGCTACCGCGAGGCCCGCGCGCTCTTGCTCTCCGCGGGCTACTCCCAGGTGTCGATGCGGATGTTTCGTAAGGGTTCGCCGGAGCAAGCGGGGCCGGCGTACTGCTGCCAGGAGGACGGCATGGTCGGCCTCGGCAGCGGGGCGCGGTCGTACACGCGGGGGCTGCACTACTCGTTCGAGTACGCCGTCGCCGCGGGTGGCGTGAAGGGGATCATTGCCGACTACCTGTCCCGCGACGCGGACCGGCTGGCCGCCGCCGACTACGGGTTCGCCCTGAACGCCGACGAGCAACGCCGACGGTATCTGTTGCAATCGCTACTGACTGTGGACGGGCTGGACGCGGCACGGTATGCTTCAAGGTTCCAAACCGACCCGGCCGACGACTTCCCGGACCTGCGGGCGTTCGCCGACCTCGGGCTGGTAGTGAAAGAGGACGGCCGGTGGCGGCCGACGGCCCTCGGGCTGGAACGGTCGGACGCGCTCGGCCCGTGGTTCTTCTCGGCCCGCGTGCGGGCCTTGACGGCGGAGTACGAGCCGCGATGACCCTGACCGTGCTGTACCGCGGGCCGCTGTCCAGCTGCAACTACGCGTGCGGCTACTGCCCGTTCGCGAAGCGGACGGAGACCGCCGCGGAACTGGCCGCCGACCGCGCCGCGCTCGACCGGTTCGTCCGGTGGGCCGGCGGGCGGGGTCCGCTCGCCGTGCTGTTCACCCCCTGGGGCGAGGCGCTCGTGCGGCCGTGGTACCAGGACGCGCTCGCGAAGCTGACGGCGATGCCGCACGTCTCGAAGGCCGCGATCCAGACGAACCTGTCGTGCAAGCTCGACTGGGTCGAGGCGTGCGACAAATCGAAGCTCGCGCTCTGGTGTACGTACCACCCGCCGGAGACGACGCGGGCGAAGTTCCTCGCGAAGTGCCGCGAACTCGTCTCCCGAGGCGTGCGGTTCAGCGTCGGCGTCGTCGGGCTGAAGGAGCACGTCGCGGAGATCGCCGCGCTGCGGGCCGAACTGCCGGCCGGCGTCTACCTCTGGGTGAACGCCTACAAGCGCGAGCCGGACTACTACCCGCCGGAAATCGCGGACGAGCTGACGCGGATCGACCCGCTGTTCCCGGTGAATAACCAACGCCACCCGAGCCGCGGCCGGGCGTGCCGGACCGGGCACACGGTCGTCGCCGTGGCCGGCGACGGGACGGCCCGCCGCTGCCACTTCGTCCCGGAGCCGATCGGCAACATCTACGACCCCGATTTCGACGCCAGGCTGTTTCCGCGGCCGTGCCCGAACGATTCCTGCGGCTGCCACATCGGGTACGTCCACCTCGAACCGCTCGGCCTCGCCCGGCGGTTCGGCGACGGCGTCCTCGAGCGCGTGCCGGTCGAATACCAACAACCCCTTTCCCCCCGGTGACCCGATGCGGACGTTCCAGTTCAGCGACGCGAAGAGCCACAAGTTCTGGACCATCGACGTGAGCGGGTCGTCGTTCACCGTCACCTACGGCAAGGTCGGCACGGCCGGGCAGGCGCAGACGAAGTCGTTCCCGTCCGCGGAAAAGGCCCAGGCCGAGGCGGAGAAGCTGGTCCGCGAGAAGACGGGGAAGGGCTACCGCGAGACGACGCCGACGGCCACGACCTCCGACGCCGAGGCGTTCGAGAACGGGTTGGTCGAGCACCGGGACGAGGTGGTGCGGTGGAGCGCGTACTCGGACTATTTGGCCGAGCAGGGCGACGCCCGCGGCGAGTTCATGCGGGTGCAGCTGGCGCTCGAAGACGAGAACCTGTCGGCCGCGGAGCGGAAGGCCCTCGCCGCGCAGGAGAAGAAGCTGCTGAAGGCGCACGAGAAGGAGTGGCTCGGGCCGTTGGCGGCGTTCACGGTGGACGCCGAAGTCGCCCAACGGCGGACGCGGATGCAAGAGGCGAAGCGCACGCCCGTGGTCCACCGGTTCGAGCGGGGCTGGCTGGCCGCCCTCAACTTCTTCAACCTCACGGTCGATCAAGCGCGGGCTTACGCCGCCGCGCCGGGCGCCCGCTTGGTCCGCGAGGTGACGATCGAGGAGATCGAACCGGAGGCCCCGCAGGGGGTGACCCAACAGTACATCGACTCCTACTACGCCCCCGGCCCGGACGTGCCGGCCGACATCGACCCCTACGACCGCCCCGCCCTGCACGCCCTCACCCGCTGCCCGCACCTGAAGGCCGTCCGCGTGTTCCGGCTGGGCGAGGCCCCGACGCCGGAGCGGAACGGGGAGGAGTACTCGAACTGCACCACGTCCGGCGAGCTGGCCCACCACTTCGTCAAGCAGATGCCGTTCGTCGAGGAGGTCGAACTGTACGCCCACCACGTGGACGCGAACAAGCTGTTCGCCCTGCCGATGCCGCGGCTGAGGTCGCTCACCCTGTACCACAGCGACTCGTACCCGCTCGACAAGCTCGCGGCCAACAAGACGCTGACGGAACTGACGACGATCCGCTGCCACCCGCACGCCCTGGATTTCGACAAGGAGGAGCCGGGGGCGTACATCCGGCTGCGCCACCTCAAGGCGATCTGCCGGGCGGCGCACCTCACGAAGCTCACCCACCTCTGCCTGCGGCTGACCGACTTCGGCGACGACGGGATCGAGGAAATCGTAGCGTCCGGCCTGTTGAAGCGGCTGCGGGTGTTGGACCTCCGGGGCGGGTGCGTCAGCGACGACGGGGCGAAGGTACTGGCCGCGTCCCCGGACCTGAAGAACCTCCAGTTCCTGAACCTGCGGTCGAACGCGCTCACGGCCGCCGGCGTCGCGGCGATCAAGGCCACGAAGGTGAACGCCGATGTCACGCACCAGCACACCGCCACGTCGGCCGACGACGAGGACGGCGAGATGCCGGAGTACCTGTTCGACGGCGACATGGAATAGCCGGTGTCGCCGCCGCGCTACGTCCTGATCGCGAACCCCGGCACGAAGCGGTGCGAGGCGTACCGACGGGCCGTGGCCGAGGTCTGGGGCGGCCGCGCGGACCTAACGGTCGTGCCGTGGGCGGACGTAATCCGCGGCGGCGGGCGGCTCGCCGGCCTCGCCGCGTTCGACCGCCCGGCCGTCGTGCGGCTCGAATCGCCGGGGAAGGACGCGGCGGTCACGCGGCTGCTGTGCGGCGTGCCGCCCGAGACGCCGCTGCCGAAGGGCGTCCTCTTCCGGCCGGGGGCGTGGTACGCCGGGTTCCGCCGCGTGCTCGTCGGGTTGAAGGCCGCGTTCGACGAGAGGCCGCACCTGACGCCGACCGCGTGCCCGCTCGCGGTGGCGGCGATGTTCGACAAGAACGCCACGCTCGCCACGCTCGCGGCGGCCGGCGTCCCCGTCCCGGACTGGCTCCCGCCGGACCGACTGCCCCCTTCACCCGATGCACTGTACGACCGCCTCCGCGCGCTCGGCTGGCGGACCGCGTACATGAAGCTCAACACCGGGGCGTCCGCGGTCGGCATCGTCGTCCTCCGGTTCGACGCGGCCGGCGCGCCGCACGGCCTCACCACGCTCGTCCGCCACGGCGGGCACTTCTTCAACACCCGCCGGTTGCGGACCGTCGCCGGGGACGCCCTCCGGGCCTGCGTCGCGTTCCTGCTCGCCGAGGGGGCGACGGTGCAGCGGGCCGTGCCGCACGCACAGCTCGACGGGCAGAACGCAGACCTGCGGGTGGTGTGCGTCCGCGGCCGGCCGGTGGCGACGATCTTCCGCCTCAGCCCGCACCCGGTCACGAACCTGCACCTCGGCGGCCGCCGCGGCGACTGGGCCGCGTGCCGGGCGGCGATCCCGCCCCGGCACTGGCTGGACGCGCTGGACGGCTGCGCCGCGGCGGCCGGGTGCTTCGCGTCCGCCGTCGCCGGCGTGGACGTGGTGTTCGAGCCGGGGTTCGCCCGGCACGCGGTGTTGGAGGTGAATGCGTTCGGCGACTTCTTCCCCGGCGTGACCGACCCGCTCGGGCGGTCGCCCCACGCCGTCGAGATCGCGGAAACGGCCGCCCGGCTAGTCGGGCCGGGGGCGCGGCCCACTTCGCCCGTCGCCGCCGGCCGCCGGGTCGTATAATCTCGTCTTTCCCCCGAGACGCGACCCCACCGATGGCCACGCTGATCCAGATCGCCCAGGCGACCAAGCACTACGCCGACCAGGTCCTGCTCGACAAGGCCGACGCGACCATCCCGGACAACGTGAAGATCGGGTTCGTCGGCCGCAACGGGGCCGGGAAGAGCACGCTTTTGCGCGTCATCCTCGGCGAGGAGGAACTCGATTCCGGCGAGGTCGTCCGCCACCCGAACCTGCGGCTCGGCTACCTCCGCCAGCACGACCCGTTCCTGCCCGGCGAGACGACGCTCGACTTCCTCATGCGGGACAGCGGCCGGCCGGCGTGGCGGTGCGGCGAGGTCGCCGGCCGGTTCGAGATCAAGGGGGCGTACCTCGACGGCCCGATCCACCAGCTCTCCGGCGGGTGGCAGACGCGGGCCAAGCTCGCCGCGCTCCTGCTCCACGAGCCGAACCTGCTGCTCCTCGACGAGCCGACGAACTTCCTCGACCTGCGGACGCAAATCCTGCTCGAACACTTCCTGGCCGGGTACGACGGCGGCTGCCTGATCGTCTCCCACGACCGGGCGTTCCTCGCCGCCACCTGCGACCATACGCTCGGCCTGTCCCGCGGCAAGCTGACAACGTTCCCCGGCAAGGTGGACGCGTACCTGCAGTTCCTTCAGGACCGCCGCGAACACGACGAGCGGTCGAACGAGGCCGTCCTCGCGAAGAAGCGGCACCTGGAGGAGTTCATCGCCCGGAACAAGGCCCGCGCCGCGACGGCGAAGCTGGCGCAGTCCAAGAGCAAGGCGCTGGAGAAGCTCGAACTCACGGAAGTCACCGGCGACGAGCCGACGGCCCGCATCCGCGCCCCGCGGATCGAGCCGCGGAAGGGGATCGCCCTGCGGTGCATCGACCTCGCCATCGGCTACCCGGACCGGCGGATCGCGGCGGACGTGCGGTTGGAGCTGGACCACGGCGTCCGGGCGGCCGTCGTCGGGGACAACGGGCAGGGGAAGACGACGTTCCTGCGGACCATCGTGAGTTCGCTGAAGCCGCTGGCCGGCGAGGTCCGGTGGGGCCACGGGTGCTCGGTCGGCGTGTACGCGCAGCACGTCTACACGGCCCTGCCGGAAGCGCAGACGGTGTTCGACTACCTCCGCAAGGGCGCGCCGCTCGGGACGAAGGACCAGGAGGTGCTCGACGTGGCCGGGTCGTTCCTGTTCAAGGGGTCGCACGTCGAGAAGTCGATCGGCGTGCTGTCCGGCGGGGAGCGGGCGCGGCTCTGCCTGGCCGCGCTGCTGCTGAGCAAGCACAACGTCCTGATCCTCGACGAGCCGGGCAACCACCTGGACGTGGACACGGTGGACGCGCTGATCGACGCGCTGCGGGAGTACCAGGGGACGGTGATCTTCACCAGCCACGACCGGCACTTCACCGGCCGGGTGGCGACGTGCGTGGTCGAGGTGCGGGACGGCCGGGTGACGAACTACAACGGCAAGTACGACGCGTACCTGGCGAAGGTGAACGAGGAGATCGAGGCCGGCGAGCGGGAACTCGCCACGGCGCGGGCGAAGGCCCCGCCGGCGACGGCCGCGGCGCGGGACGCGGCCGCCGTCCGCCGGGAGCTGGCGGACGTGGAGCAGCTCGTCGCCCGGTTGACGGAGCGGAAGGAAACGCTGGACGCGGCCTACGTGGCGGCCCAAAGCCCGCGGGAGCTGGACCGGCTGTACGAGGAGCTGACGGCCGCCGCCGGGGAACTGGGCGACGCGGAGGACCGGTGGGCGGCGTTGCAGCAGGAACTCGACGGCCGGGCGTAGCGGTGTCCTTGGCGAACGGCACGGCGTAAGCGTGCCGGTGTGGGGCTGTCTCCACCGGCACGCTTACGCCGTGCCGTTCGCCTCCCTCGACCCTGGCCAAAGGAGGACCGACGTGGGCAAGGTGTTCGCGGAACTGGACGAAGGCGTGCGGGCGTTCATCGCCGATCAGCACATGTTCTTCGTGGCGACCGCGCCGCTGGCGGCCGACGGGCACGTCAACCTGTCGCCGAAGGGGCTGGACTCGTTCCGCATCCTGGGCCCGACGCGGGTGGCGTACCTCGACCTCACCGGCAGCGGCGTGGAGACGATCGCCCACCTGCGGGAGAACGGCCGGCTGACGGTCCTGTTCTGCGCGTTCGCCGGCCCGCCCCGCATCCTGCGGCTGTACGGCCGCGGCCGGGCGGTCGAACCCGGTGACGTGGAGTGGCCGGGGCTGTCGGCCCACTTCCCGCCGCTGCCGGGGGCGCGGGCGGTCATCGTGTTAGAGGTCGAGCGCATCGCCGACTCGTGCGGGTACGCCGTGCCGCGGTACGAGTTCACCGGCGACCGGCCGCAGCTGGCCGCGTGGGCCGAGAAGAAGGGGGCCGACGGCGTGCGAGCCTACCAGGGGCAAAAGAACCGCCGGAGCATCGACGGCCTGCCGGGGCTTCCGTCCGCGGGCGAATGACCGGCCGGTTGTCCGCAGTCACAAAATCTGTTACCTTCGGCGAATCGCCCGCCGTTTTCAGGGCACATCTTTTCGACAGGACGTCCGCCGGAGTTGCCATGCCGCGAACCCGCCTCACGCCCCGCGCCGCCGTCGGGGCGGCCGCCGAGGGCCTGCCCGACGCCGACCTCGTGGCCCGGTTCGTCGCCGCCCGCGACCCGGCCGCGTTCGAGGCGCTCGTGTGGCGGCACGGACCGGCCGTCCGCGCCGTCTGCCGGTCGATCCTCGGGAACGCGGCCGACGCCGACGACGCCTTCCAGGCCGTGTTCATCGTCCTCGCGCGGAAGGCCGGGTCGGTCCGCCGGCCGGCCGCGGTCGGCGGGTGGCTGTACGGCGTGGCCGTCCGCGTCGCCCGCAAGCTGAAGCGGCGGCTCGCCCGGCGGTCCGCGTCCGCCGAGGGTCTGACGATGGCCGCCGCCCCCGCCCCGCCGCCGTTCACCGCCGACCTGTGGCCGATCCTCGACGAGGAGATCGGCCGGCTGCCGGAGAAGCACGCGGCCGTCGTCCGCCTGTGCTACGTGGCCGGCCTGACCACGACGGAAGCCGCGGCCCGGCTGGGCGTCCCGAAGGGGACCGTCCTCTCCCGGCTGGCGGCGGCGCGGGGCCGGCTCCAGGCCCGGTTGACACGGCGGGGCGTCTCGACCGGCGTCGCCGTCCTCGCGACGGCCGCGGCCACGGCGTCCGCGACCGTGATTCCCCCGGACCTGGTCCGGGCGACCATGCGGGCCGCGCTCGAACTCGATCCCGCGATCCCGGCGGTCGTCCCGCCGGGGGCCGACACCCCCCTTTCGCTGTCCCAGGGAGTCATCACCGAAATGGCACTGAGCAAACTGAGAATCGTCGTCGGCACGCTGGCCCTCGGCGTGGTCGCGGCCGCCGGCGTCGGCGGGTGGGCGGTCGCCGGCGGCGAGGGCGGCAAGACCCCGGTCGTCGAGAAGAAGGCCGACGGCCCGCCCCCGCCGCTCGCGGCCGATCCGCCGGTCCTACCACCTACGCCGGCGGCCGCGGCGACGCCGCCTGTGGACCGGATTCAGGAAATTCTCGACCGGCTGCAAAAGCAGGAGCAGGTGAACAAGGAACTCCGGGCCGAGTTGGACCGGTTGAAGGCCACGCCGAAGATCGAGCCGGTCCTGCCGGTCGTTAACTTACCGTCGCCCGTCCCCGGCGTGGGAGAAGGTCTACCAACCGCCATCCCGCCGATCACACCCACGACCGCGGCCCCGCTCCTCCCGACGCCGACCGACCCGCCGCCCTCAAACTTCAACCCCATTTCCCTCCCGACCCCCGCGGTCACCCCCACGCTCGACCCGCCCATGCCGAGGCCGACGCCGGCCGAGAAGTACGGGACGATGACCGTGCCGAAGCCCGGCGGGACGTGGTACCGGGCGACGGCCGACGGGACGTACACGCTGACGTTCGCCGCCGACCGGCTGACGATCACCGCCGAGCTGGCCGGGGCGGGCGGGAAGCGAACGACGGTGACGGTCGAGGCCGACTACAGCGTGTCGCGGGACGGCGTCGTGTTCGGGTACATCACCGGCGTGGACGCGGCGGACGCCGCCCGGGCGGCGGACCTCCAGACTTACGAGGAACAACCGTTCTCGTTCCGCTACCGGGCGGGCGAGCAAGTGCTGACGGTCAAGGACGTGAAGCTCCGCCGCCCCGCCCCGTCCGGACCGATGCCGGCGGACGCGGTCGGGATCGAGAAAATCTTGGGGGCCGGGCGGTACGTGGACAAGAAGCCGGTCCCGGTCCTGCCGGCGGGACGGACGGATAAGGTCGAAACCCCACCGGCCCGCCCCGGCCGCCCGTGAGAACGCTGTGGCGCTCCCGGCCCCGGCTCCGTGCCGGGGCCGGGAAGGGAACGCCCTCGCGGCCGTTACTCCGACCGGATAAACACTTCTAACTCCTCCGATCGCTACGACCGGCCCCCGCCGACCCGCCCTCACGTCTCGCCGGATTGTCGCCCTAGGTGCGCTTGTACACCGGCATCTGGCATTTCCCGACGCACCGCCAACGGGTAGAAGTGGTGGGTCGAGTTTACCCAAAAGCCCAGGGCGGGGTCGGTGTCGCCTCGCCCGCGGGGTCGCTCGATGGGTTTCCACCCCCCCAAGGAGCCGACTATGGCGTTCGCGCTGCTCATCATCGAGTCACCCGAGGACCGTCAGACCCGGACCGTGGACGAGGGCCGCCCCCTCTACGAGCGGATGATGCGGTTCGCCGAATCCCTCCAGGCCCGCGGCGTCTTGAAGGCCGTCGAGTCCCTCAAGTCGCAGGCGGACGCGGTCCGGATCGAGGTCCGCGGCGGGAAGCAGCTGGCCGTCGATGGGCCGTTCGCGGAAGCGAAGGAGATGGTCGGCGGCTTCTTCCTGCTGGACGTGGCGACGAAGGACGAGGCGGTCCGGATCGCGCGCGAGTGCCCGGCCGTGGGGTGGGCGACGGTCGAGGTGCGGGAGACCGGCCCGTGCCACGGCGGCTGACCGCCCGGTCCCCGGATGAAATTCCTCTCACGAACGGCGGCCGGGGCTTTCGTGTCGGCGGGCGGGGTGGTAAGGTGGGCAAAATCTTCCTTCCAGTCCGAGGCCGACCTCATGACCCACCCCCGGTTCGGGTTCGTACCCGCTTTTGCCGTCGCCCTGGCCCTGACGCCGCCCGTCCCCGCCGCCGACCCGCCGAAGGTGACGGGAGCGAACTACCCGCTCGCCCAGAAGTTCACCCGCGAGTTCGTCGCCCGGAACGTCCAGGAGGCGTCCGTTTCGCCGCAGTGGATCGGCAAGACGGACCAGTTCTGGTATCAGGTGCGGACCCCAGCCGGCCTGGCGTACTGGCGGGTCGATCCGGCCCGCCCGAATAAGGAACCGCTGTTCGACCCGGCGCGGGTGGCCGCGGCCTTGTCCGAGGTGACGAAGAAGCCGCTCGACGCCGCGACCCTGGCCCTCGGCCGGGTGAGCGTGACCGACGACGGTAAAAAGTTGAAGTTCGTCTTCGACGAATACCAGTACGAGTACGACCTGGCCGCCGGCACGCTGACGAAGGGGGCGAAGGCCCCGCGGACCGGGTTCCAGCCCAGCCCGGAGATGCTCGCCCGGATGACCGAGGAGCAACGGCGGCAGCTCGAAGAGTTCCGCGAACGCGAGCAGCGGCGGGAGGATCAGCAGGACCAACAACAGCAGCAACAGCAACAACAGGAGCAACAACAGCAGCAGGGGAACCAGACCCCGCCGCCGGCGGCGAACCCGCTGAGCTACAAGGCCGTCTCCCCGGACAAGAAGAAATACGTCTACGCCTTCAAGCACAACCTCTACCTCGCCGACGAGGGGGCCGAGGACAAGGCGGTGCAGCTGACGAAGGACGGCGTCGAGGATTACTCGTTCGGCCCGCAGCGCGGGACCTTCGGCCGCGGCCGGACCGGCGGGTCGGAGGCGCAGGCCGAAGGCCGTACCCCGGCCGAGGACCGCAAGACTCGGCCGAACGTCACCTGGTCGCCGGACTCGAAGGCGTTCTACGTCTCCCGCACCGACAGCCGCGGCGTGCAGGACCTGTTCCTGGTGGACTCGATCGCCGCCCCGCGGCCGCGGCTGGAGCAGTACAAGTACCCGATGCCCGGCGAGGAGAAGGTCCGCAAGCAGGAACTCTTCTACTGCGACGCGGCCAAGAAGACGCTCACGGCCGTGAAGCCGAAGTGGAAGGACGAGCGGTACACCGGCGTCGTCTGGGGCAAGGCGGCTAACGAACTGCGGTTCATCCGCCGCGACCGGCTCCAGCGGAACCTCGCGGTCTGCACCATCGACGTGGCGAGCGGGGCGGAGAAGTGCCTGCTGGCCGAGTCGTTCGACTCCGCGTTCCTGGACGCCCAGCCGGTGCGGTACGTCGAGGAGACGGACGAACTCGTCTGGTGGTCCGAGCGGACCGGGTGGGGCCACTTCTACCTGTACGGCCGGGACGGCACGTTCCGGAACGCGATCACGGCCGGCGCGTGGCGGGCGAGTCGGATCGTCGAGGTGGACGGGAAGAACAAGCAACTCTACTTCGTCGGCAACGCCCGCGAGCCGGGCGAGAACCTGTACCACACCCACCTGTACCGGGTGCGGTTCGACGGGACCGGGCTGACGCTCTTGGACCCGAGCGTCGCGCCGGCCGGCGGCCGGTACGCGCCGGTCGTCGGCGGGTTGAACCACCAGTCGTACCTGTCGCCGACGAAGAAGTACGTCGTGACGACGGCCAGCGCCACCGACCACGCCCCGGTCGCCCTGGTGTACGACGAACTCGGCAAGCCGGTCCTCACGCTCGAAACCACCGACCTGACGCGGCTGCGGGAGACCGGGTGGAGGATGCCGGAGCGGTTCGTGGTGAAGGCGGCCGACGGCGTGACGGACCTGTACGGGAACGTGTGGAAGCCGTTCGACTTCGACCCGAGTAAGTCGTACCCGGTCGTCGCCAACGTCTACCCCGGCCCGCAGACGGAGGGCGTGACGCACCGGTTCGCGGCGTACAGCTCGACGATGCAGCTGGCGCAGCTCGGGTTCGTCGTGATCCAGGTCGGCCACCGCGGCGGCAGCCCGGAGCGGTCGAAGGCGTACCACAGCTTCGGGTACTTCAACCTCCGCGACTACGGGCTGGTGGACAAGAAGGCGGCGATCGAGCAACTGGCGGCCCGCCACCGGTACATCGACCTGGGCCGGGTCGGCATCTACGGGCACTCCGGCGGCGGGTTCATGTCCGCCGCGGCCGTCCTCCAACCGCCGTACAACGACTTCTTCAAGGCGGCCGTCGCGAGCGCCGGGAACCACGACAACAACATCTACAACGACAACTGGTCCGAGCGGTACCACGGGATGAAGGAGGTCGCGGTCGCGGACGAGAAGAAGGACGCCGCGACCGCGACCGCCGGCACGGGCGCGACCGGGACACGCACCGGCGGCGGGAACGGCGGTGGTCGGCGGCGGCCGCCGGAGGTGGAAGCGGTCGAGGACGAGATCGAGGCCCTGCTGACCGGGTTCGACCCGGACGACCGGGAGTCGGTCGAGGAGGTCGAGAAGAAGCTGGCCGAGCTGCAAAAGAAGTTGGCGGACGCCAAGCAGGCGGCCGCCGAGGCGGCGAAGAAGGAGGCCGAAAAGAACGACGCGAAGAAAGTGGACGCGGCGAAGACGACCGACGCCGCGAAGGGCGCGACGCAGGAGAAGAAGGCCGAGGAGAAGGCCCCGCCGAAGACGAAGTTCGAGATCAAGGTCCCGACGAACGCGGAGCTGGCCGGCAACCTGAAGGGCCACCTGATGCTCGTCCACGGGGAGATCGACAACAACGTCCACCCGGCGAACACGATGCGGCTGGCCGACGCGCTCATCAAGGCGAACAAGCGGTTCGACCTGCTCATCATCCCCGGCGCGCGGCACGGGTTCGGCCCGGCGCAGCCGTACTTCACCCAGCGGATGTGGGACTTCTTCGCCGAGCACCTGCTCGCCGACCGGCAGACGAAGGCCGACATCCACGAGAGGGACGTGAAGCGGCGGTAGTCCGACCCGCGCCATCATTTCTTGGGCAAGAATGCCTTCCGGCCGAGCCGGAAGGCGTTCCGCTTCCGCCCGATTCCCAGCCCCCGGCTCGTTTCGCGTAAGCCCCCTGCGTTTCCTCCGGTGGCACGTCAGGCACGCCCCTTGACGGCCCGCGTCCCTCCCATGACTCACGGACCCGGCCGACCGCGGCCGGCTTCCTCCACGTACACCGGGGCCACTCATGTTCTGGCGTAACCCCTTCCTCCGCTACCCCTCCCCCCGTCACAACCGGAAGGCCCGCCGGGCGGCCGCGCGGATGAAGGTCGAGCAGCTGGAGGCCCGCGACCTGTTCGCGGCCAACCTCGTCAGCGTCGGGACGTGGACGCCGCAGGGGCCGGGGCCGATCCAGTTCGCCGCGGTCGAAGGGCTGACCGCCCAGAATAACCCGATGGCCGGGACGGTCGAGGCGGTCGCCGTCGGGCCGGACGGGAAGACGGCGTTCGTCGCCACGGCCGGCGGCGGCGTCTGGCGGACGGCCGACGTGACGGCCGCCAACCCGACCTGGTCCCCGAAGACGGACGACCTGCCGAGCCTGTCGATCTCGGACATCGCCGTCAACCCGATCGACCCGGCCGTGATCGTGGCCGGCACGGGCAGCATCAACAGCGAGAACCCGACCGGAGCGGTCGGCGTCTACCGCTCGACCGACGGCGGCGAGACCTGGGCCGTCACCGGCGGGAAGGAACTCGGCGGGTTCCCGGTCGTCTCCCTGGCGCTCACGGACGAGTCGGTCCGCGGCAAGGCCCCGCAGGAGTTCATGGCCGTCGCCGCCGGCACGAAGGACCTGCCCGGCACGGCGAACGACCGCCCCGGCGGGCTGTTCGAGTCGCTCGACGGCGGGCTGACGTGGAGCCGCACCCAGGACACGACCGGCGTGCTGCCGGCGGCCGTGTCCCCGTCGGACCTCGTCGTCGTGTCGTCGTTCCTGGACACGGCCCCGGCCCCGGACAAGTTCTTCCCGCGGACGTTCTTCGCCGCGTTCCCCGGCGTCGGCGTCTTCTCGTCCGCCGACTTCGCGACGTGGACGCCGATCCCGAACGTCGGCCTGGACCTGACGGACAACACGCGCATCCGGCTGGAAGCGGTGACTAGCAAGTCCACGAACCTGGTCAACGCCACGCACCTGTTCGCCGGGCTGGTCAACTCGAAGGGCGACCTGACGGGCATCCACCTGAACCGGCTGGACGGCACGAACTGGGGCGGCGACCGCGCGCCGAAGACGCACGAGGACTTCATCGACACCGAGCCGAACGTCCCCGGCCAGGACGGCGTGGCCGACACGTTCGCCGGCGTCATCAGCTTCGGCCGCGGGCTGACCAGCCTCTCGCTCATGGCCGACCCGCGGAACCCGAGCATCCTGTACGTCGGCGGCGACACGCACCCGGAACTCGACTCGATCCCGCTCCGGACGGTCGCCGGGAACGGCGAGTTCTCCGGTCGGCTGTTCCGGAACGGCGACCTCATCGTCGGGTCCGACGCCGGCGGCACGTTCCCGCACGCGGACTCCCGCGACCTGCTGTTCGTGAGCGTGCCGAACGGCGAAGACTACATCCTGGAGGCCAACGAGGGCGGGCTGTACCGGCTGACCGACCCCGGCCTCGGTTCGGACCCGTCCGGGGCGGAGTGGTCCTCGGCCAACGGCAACTTGCAGATCGCGAACCTCACGTCCGTGGCGTTCGACCGGGTGAACAAGCGGTACACGGCCGCCACCCGGAGCGACGGCGTCATCGACCAGCTCGCCACCGGCGGGGCGGCGTGGGAGGCGGCCGTCACCGGCACGTTCAACAACGACCCGTTCGACGCCGACCGGCTCAACGTCGGGTTCGGCGGGGCCGTCCTCGCGACCGCCGAGCCGGTCACCGGCCGGGCCGTGCGGCTGTCCGTCGGCATCGACCTGGAGGACGGCGTCCGCCGCGACTTCAATAACGCGAACCAGCAGATCGACATCGACCCGACCGTGCTGACGATCACGGACGGCATCGCCGACACGCTGTTCCGGTCCGGGCTGGCCGGCAAGGACGTGAACGACCCGGACGTGTTCGCCCGGCCGCTGGCGCTGAACGCCGCGGACGGCACGCGGGTCGCCGTGGCCGGGTACAACCTGTACGAATCGACGAACCTCGGCCGCACGCTGCGGCGGATCGAGGACCCGTCGAACACGCTGACCGGCGACGCCTTCACCGCGCTGGCGGCCGGCGCGGCGGGCCAGCCGCAGGTGCTGTACGCGGCGATGGGGAACCTCGTCGGCGTCCGCGACGCCGGGCCGAGCGCCCCCGGCGCGCCGCTCGACCGGGTGTTCCGCATCGACGGCGAGACGGACATCCTGGACATCGTCATCGACCCGCAGACCGCGAAGACGGCGTACCTGCTGACCGCCCGGAACGTGTACAAGGTGCTCGACGGCGGGACCGGGACGGCCGGCCCGCGGTTCGCCGCGATCACCGGCAACCTCCCCCAGCTGAGCGGCGACTTCCGCACCATCGACATCGTCGTCACCGGGGCTGGGCCGATGGTCCTCGTCGGGGGGGCGGGCGGCGTGTTCCTGACCGCCGGCGCCAACGACGCGAACCCGAAGTGGGAGGAGATCGGCCTCGGGCTGCCGAACGCCGTCGTCACCGACCTGCACTTCGACCCCGTCGCGAACCTGCTCTACGCCGCGACCGACGGCCGCGGCGTGTGGCAGATCGCGAACCCGGACTTCGTGACCAACCGCGGCATCCTGAGCGTCACCGGCACGGCCGGGAACGACACCGCCACGATCAGCCTGACGAAGGACGGCACGCGGGTCCGCGTCGTCCAGTCGGACGGCACGAACAAGCTGTTCCCGCTCGCCAACGTCGCGGAAATCCGCTTCGCCCTCGGCAACGGGAACGACACGATCACCATCGACGGCGCGAACGGCCTCCCCGGGCGGCAGAGCCGGTCGGCCGCGCCGTTCGTGTCGATCGCGGACGCCGGCGGCACGGCCGACGCGCTGGCGTTCGTCAACGTCGGCCCGGACGTGGCCATCGAAAAGACCGGGACGAACTACCGCGCCCTTGCGGCCGACGGCACGACGACGGCGATCACCACGGCGGGCGTCGAAACGCTCCCGCTCGCGGTGGCGAACCCGCTCGCCGTCCTCGGCCACGGGATCGAGCAGTTCCTCCGCGAGGCGGCGGCCCTCCGCGTCACGCCGCACGTTTCCGCGGAACTCTCCGGCCTCGGGCTGCTCGCGGCGCTCGACGGCGGGTCGAGCCTGATCCGCCGCGTGTTCGAGGACTCCGGGCTGCGGTTCGACGAACTCGGCACGACCATCGCGGACGCCGACGCGCTGGAGGCGCGGCTGCAAGGGGCGACGACGCTCGGCCCGGCGTTCGCGTCCGTCACCCAGGACGCGAACGGGCTGACGGTCAACTTCAAAACGCAAAAAGCCTTGTCCGGCCGCGGCGTGCTGAAAGCCGGGCAGGACCAGGGGTTCGCCGGCGTCGATCTCGTCGCCGACCTGAAGGCGACGGTGCAGCTCGACCTCCAGTTCGGCGTGGACCCGCAGGGCCGGTTCTTCGTCGGCACGAACAAGGCGAACGGCGCGGAGGTCGTCATCAGCAACCTGTCCGGGACCGTCACCGGCGACGCCCGGCTCGGGTTCCTCGGCGTGACGGTCACGAACGGCGTCCTCACGACCGACCCGACGGCCAACTTCGAGATCAACCTCTTCGACCCCGGCACGGTCGCGAACGACAACAAGCTGCTGCTCCACGAGGAGTACGACAAGTGGTCGTCGGCGAACGTCAACGCCGTGCTGCTGCCGGGCACGATGCCGGCCGTGCCGAACCTGAAGATCGACGCGACGATCGACGTGGCGGCGTTCAAGTTCCCGCTGTTCGACGACGCGAAGGTCAGCTTCGCGTGGAACGACTTCAACACCCCGGCCGGGTTCACCGTCACGCCGACGCTCGGGGCGAACACGACGGCCCAGCAGCTGATCGACTTCATCACCGTGAACGCCGGGCAGGTGGTGGCGGCCGTGCAGGGCCTCGCCACGAGCCTGGAGGCGGCGACCGGCACGCAGGTGCTGGACACGGAAATCCCGGTCCTCGGCAAGACGGTCGGCGAACTGCTGAGTTCCGTCGCGAAGCCCTTCGACCTGCCGCCGGAGGCGGTCGCGGCCACGACGATCGACGCCGCGGCCGGCACGTTCCGGGTGGCCGTGCAGGGCCTCGACCTCGGCACGGCCGGCGTCGCCGTCGGGCAGGCGATCATTTTCGTTGTCGGCGGCCAGGACAAACAAGGGACCATCGAAGCCGTCGAAGGGTCGTCGTTCACCGTGCGGCCGGCCGAGGGCGGCGTCTTCCCCGCCACCACCTCCACGACGTACCGCGTGCTCCGGCCCGGCGGCATCGCCGAGCAGTTCGACCGGTTCTTCGGCAACCTCGACTTCACCGTCCCGACGCTGCAAGACCTGATCCGCGACCTCGGGGCGAAACTCGGCATCGACCTCTTGTCGAAGGTCACGGTCGAGGGGACCGGCGTGGACCGGTTCATCAAGGTCCCGCTCGACTTCGCCCCGACGCCGCTGACGTTCGCGGAAACGCTCGACTTCAAGGGGGCGATCCCGTTCCTGGACCTGCAGACGAACACGGCGTTCGACGTGACGGTGACGCCGACGTTCCACGCCGCCCTCGGCATCAGCCTGGCCGCGAACAAGGCCGTCGGCGAGCGGTTCTTCCTGGTCAAGGACGACGCGAACGAGGTGCAACTCAGCGTCCGGGCGACCGCGACGCCGACCGCGACCGGCCGGGTCGGGTTCCTGGACGTGACGCTCGGGCCGGACGCCGGGCGGACCGGCCTGGTGGACGTGCGGGGCACGTTCGGCGTCAACGTCGTCGATCCGAACTCACCGACGGACACCCGCGTGACGCTGGTGGAACTCGCGACGAACGGGCTGAACCCGTTCTCGGCGGTCGCCTCCGGCAGCCTGAGCATCGACGGCCTGGCCGTGAAGGCCGGCATCTCGAACACCGGCGACCTCGGGCAGGTCACGCTGTCCCTCGACGGCACGAAGGCGGACCAGGGGCTGATCGCGGGCATCGACGACCTCACCGCCCTGCCCTCGCGGCTGTTGGCGAACACGACGGGGGCGGACACCTTCGCCAAGTTCGAGAACATCACCGGCCTCGACATCGCCGCCGCGCTCGTCGAACTGATCGACGAACTCGCGTCCCTCTCGAAGGCCCCCGCGCTGACCACGCCGCTGCCGCTGGTGAACAAGAGTCCGAGCGAACTGCTGACGCTCGCCGAGAGCCTCGTCACGAGCCTGAACACGCCGCCGGCCGACCTCAACACGGCCGACACGGCGGCCACGTTCTCGTCCGCGGACAAGGTGCGGGCGTTCCTAGAATCGAAGCTCGGTACGGCGGTCGGCCTCGCGGTCGATTCGCAGGCCGTGCGGTTCACGTTCGACTTCGGGGCGGCGAAGAGCAAATCGCTGCCGTTCGGGTTCGACCTGGGCACGACCGGCTCGTTCGCGAACGTGTCGGCCGCCGGCGACTTGACCGCGACGGCGACGGCCGGCATGAAGCTGACCCTCGGCGTGAGCACGACCTCGAAGGACGCGGCCGGCAAGCTGATCGCCCTCCCCGACCGCGTCTTCCTGGACGTAGCCGGCGACGACGCCACGACGTTCAACGTGGGCGTGACGCTCAACTCCGGGTACACCGTGGACGGCGTCACCGGCAAGGTGCTGACGTTCAACGCCGCCGCCGGGCCGATCGAACTCGGCGTCGTCAACGGCCGCGCCCTCGTCCGCGGCGGGTTCGGCGGGAAGTTGAACGACCTGCCCGGCTCCGGCGACGGCAAGCTGACGCTCGGCGAGATCGCGAAGGCCGCCACGACCGGCCAGCTCAACGCCCTGTTCGGCGCGGCGTTCGCCGGCGACGTGCAGGCCGTCCTCCCGCTCGACGGCAACGGCGACGGCGTCGCCGATACGCCCGGCGGCCCCGACGCGCTCGTCCGGATCGCCGGCAAGCTCCAGAACTTCGTCAACCCGCTCGACTTCACCACCCCGATCACCCCGGCCGCGTCCGCCGACATCCCGATCGCGAACGACAAGCTGAACGCGACCAGCGTGCTCGTCAACGTCGCGAACCTGGACGGGCTGATCGCGAACGGCCTGCTGAGCTTCTCGAACCTCGTCGAGGGGTTCGAGGACCTGCTCGAGTGGGGCCAGAAGCTGCTCGGCGTGGACGTGCTGGATCGCAAGCTCCCGATCATCGGCAAGAGCATCCGGGACGGGCTGAACTTCTTCGAGGGGCAACCCGGCAGCGTGTCGGCCGTGCTGACGCGGCTGCGGAACACGCTCAACTCGTCCACAACCCCGACGACGAACGCGGCCGTCGCCGCGCTCGCCGGCGTGGTCGCGGACGCGCTGCGGACCCTGCCGAACGTCACCGTCGTCGGGGACGCGGCCGGCAACGGCCTCGCCGTCGTCACGAAGGAGGACTTCTTCCGCGTCAACACCGACGGGAGCAAGGTCACCGGCGTCACGTTCTTCCTCCGCTACCAGCCGACGATCGCGGTCAACGCCCCGTTCGACCTCGGCCTCGACTTCCTGCCGCTGTCCGCGACCGGGGCCGTCGCCGCCAGCGCGAAGCTCGACGCGTTCCTCGGGTTCGGCGTGGACTTCGCCGACGGGTTCTTCGTGAAGACCGACTTCAGCGACGTGCCGCTGACCCCGTGGACGGCCACGACGCCGGAGGTCACCGCCACCGTCACGGTCGCCGCCAACCAGGACCTGACGCTCACCATCGGCGGGCTGAGCTTCACCGCGGACTTCAACCCGAACGTCGGGACCGTCACCGGCGTCGTCGGCATCGACCTGATCGGCGGCGCGGACAAGCGGATCACCGGGTCGGACTTCATCCAGGCGATCCAGAACCCGAAACAGTTCGTCGGCCTGAGCTTCAAGGTCGGGGCGCACGTGGACGTGCCGCTGAAGCTCGCCGCCGGCAGCGAGCTGCCGTCCGTCGAGGGGCGGCTGTTCTTCGACATCGGCAACGGCGGGCTGGTGGACATCTCCGCCGGGCAGCCGCTGTCGCCGACGGTGGCGATCAACGACGTGAAGCTGAACGCCGGGTCGTTCGTGGACCGGATCGCGAAGCCGGTGCTGGACAAGCTCGAGCTGTTCAGCCCGTTCGCGAAGGTCGTGGACACGTTCACCGAGCCGCTCCCGCTGCTCGACCAGAGCATCTACGACATCCTCCGCGGGCAGTTGGAGAAGGCCGGCAACACCGGGTCGGTCCGGGTGCTCGACTTCCTGGTGAAGATCGGCAACTTCATCGACTCCGCAGCCGACATGGCGAGCCAGAGCGCCGGGCTGTTCATCGACTTCGGCGACATCCCGCTCGTCGGCGGGACGAGCGCCGGCGGGACCGGCGGCACGGCCCAGCCCGGCGCGGGGACGCCAACGAG